>Ga0247740_1000001_pt1 | contig 183881 bp, 154 predicted proteins | sample UWRJL148409B2_FD_180942 | JGI IMG/M metagenome (GOLD analysis project Ga0247740, IMG submission 180942) | Plant litter microbial communities from Arlington Agricultural Research Station in Wisconsin, United States - UWRJ-L148-409B-2 | ecosystem: Environmental > Terrestrial > Plant litter >...
GAAAAGGTTTTTCTTTTTTGCGTGTAGCCGCCAATAATCAAATTACCATCTGCGTTTACGCTTGCGGTATAGCTAAAGTTTTTAATATCCGGGTCTGCTGCCATTACAGGAATGATTGCTCGCTGACCACCTTGTTTGTAAGCGTAAATTACAGGTAGTTTATAAGTTTTATCATAATCTTCGCTAATAATGTACAGATTGCCGGTGTTGGATGCCAAAAAGTTGTAAACGCCTATTTGTTTGGTGTTTCCTGCAAAGGTAAACTGGCCTTTAGCGGTTTCTTTAAGATCCTGATCCAGGATAAAATACTGAATTTGTTGTGCTATATTTTTCTCGTATGGGGAAATACTGATAACAGCTACGTGCTTTTTATCAGGCGACATGGAAACATACCAACTTCCCGGATTAGACATCTTGGTAATGTCTATGCTTCCTATTGTTGCGCCTGTAGCCGCCACGTTTCCGTTATTATCTATTTTACGGGCAGTAAAAGTGTTTTTGCCACCATCTTTTACATGGTTTTCTACAAACAAGTAGGGTGTGTTTCCAACCACAAGCACTTCTTTACCATCAAAAGTGTTGTTTACAACCCCCATATTAAGCTGGATATCTTTAGAGCTGATAATGTTACCGGCCTGATCTGTATTAATAAGAGTGTGTATGTTTTGAAACCTTTCCGTTTTAGTAATTACAAAGTAGTCTCCGCCATCCGATGCAAAACTGGTAAAACGCGGTTGTTTGCTTAGTGCAAACTGGGGGCTTGTACTACCCTTTGTTAGCTTAACTTGTGCAAAGGTTTGCAAACAAGCAAAAAGAGAAAGGGTTGTGATTATAAATTTCATAGCGGTAAATTTAGTTATGCTGTTGTCTGTTTTTAAGGTCCGAAAAAATAACGTCATAGTCAAGCTTTGTACGCCTGTCGGTGTTTGATAAGCTCAGGGTATTTAACTTGTTCAAGGTGTTTTGTCCTCCGTCGGCATCATTCATTGCGTAATAACTTTCCAATAAGTTAAAGTAAATTCCAAGGGTTATATCTTTATTTATTCGTGCTTTTTTATCGCTCAGGTTTGATTCTTTTAGCGCGTTGTTCCACAGGTCGCATGATTTTTGCAGTTTCATTTTGGCCGAGGCGGCGTCCTGCTGCAACATTAATAAGCCTGATGAAGCTTCGTTAAAAGCATTGGTAAGGTCCGGATAATCTTTGTCTCCATCTTTTATATAATAAAGTGTTGCTACCCTTTTAACGCTCGAAAAGCCGTATCTGTCATTCAATAAATTGTTTATAAAACTCAGGTTATCCTGTAAAACTTTTTGTTCGGTTGTTTTTACAAGTAGCTCGGTATTTATTCTGGCAGGCTGGTCTGTAGCAGCGCTTTTGTATACTTTATAGCTGTTAAGCTGTGGCGGTGTAACGCTTAGCTGCTCTTTCCCATCTGGCGTATAAACCTTTACCGCCATTGGGTGGCGGTAAGAGAACTCCGCATGGTAATTGGTTGACTTGTAGGTGGCAGTGCCCGTGCTGCCGCCTATTCTTATATTGTCCTGCTGCTCATCCATGGTGCGGGGCTGGGTATAATCGTAGCCGTATAATATTACTACAATTTTTAAAGCGTTGGCCGGATCATTATCGTAGCCTTCCAGTTTTATATAGGTATCTGCCAAAGTTTTGTAATCGTAACTTGTTTGTAACCTGGGTTCAGCAACAAAATCCACATAAGGTTTGGAAACGGTTTCTTTAACCGGTTTTTTATTATCTAAAAGTGTTTGTTCAACCACTTTTGAGCCAAACGACTTTTTATTATACTCGGCCATTTCTTTATCATACCGCTCATTAGCAGCTTTTACCAAAGTGGCATATATGGCTATATCTTTTCTGTATTTTTCTTCCGCGGCCAGCTTTTGTTGTTTGTATTCGTTTATAGCCTGTTGATTTTTTGCCTCAAAGGCGGCTTCAAAAACAACCTGATAATGGTTAATGCCTTTAACCGGTAGGGCAGGTATGCGGTTGTAATTGTAGGATATTTGTTCGGTTTTTAGTTTTTGGCCATAGCCAATCGCGTTAAAAAATAGTGTTCCGATAAAAACGCAGCAAATGGTTATATTTTTCATGCAGGGATAATTTGTTGTGCAAACGGCATTTTAGTTTTAGCCACAGTGCGCAGTACAAAAAGAAAAAGCTTGTTCATTTTTTGGTATCAGTGGGGCAAATGTAAGTCATTTATAGACGGCTAAAGCGGGAAATGGTTTAAAAGGTCCTCATTTTTAATATGTTAATATTAGTTTTATAAATTCTTAACAGGGGGTGCCCATGCGCTCTTCATCTGGAAAACGGCATAACACTTTCAGGCAGGGGCAACCTTTGGGCAGTTTGGGTTTAACCACTATTTTACTTTACTTTCAACAAACATTATCGCCTATTATAAACATGATACCCAGAGGCAAATTATACATCAGCTATCGCGACTTGTTTGCCGGTGTTTACTATTGCTTAAACCCTGGATCTGCACAGGCTTCCCGACAAAACGAAAGTAGTTTAGTATGTCTATCTGTGCGTACCGGCTTTGATCTGGTGCTCAGGGCGCTGAACTTACCGGCGGGATCAGAAATTTTAGTTACCGATATCAATATCCCTGATATGTTCCGCATAATCACGGCTCACAACCTTGTGGCGGTGCCTTTGCCGGTTAATAAGCATACGCTAAATATATCAGCAGTGCAGATGGAGGAGGCAATCACGCCGAATACGAAAGCAATTTTGATCACGCATCTTTTTGGGGGGATAATGGAGACGGATAAGATCATCGCGGTAGCAAAGAAACATAACCTAATGGTATTTGAAGATTGCGCGCAGGCATATGCGGGTGCTATTTATAATGGCGATCCGGCTTCGGATGTGGTGATGTTTAGCTTCGGCTTTATTAAAACCAATACGGCCGTGAGCGGAGCAGTTATCAAAATAAACAATGAAGATCTTTATGCCATAACTAATGCATTAAACCGGCAGTACATCAGGCAGGGTACTTCACGGTACTTAAAAAAGTTGATAAAAGTATCTTATGTTAAACTCCTTAACAACAAGGCAATTTATACGCTGTTTTACAAATTTATAATTGCTTTGGGCAAAGATTTTGAACAAGTGCTGAGTGGATTTACAAGAGGCTTCCCGGGTGATGATATTTTTAAGCAGATAAGATACAGGCCATGCAGGGCAAATGAGTTAATGCTTCAAAGAAAACTGGAAAATTTTAAGCAGGAAAGCATCGCTCAAAGAGTGCAATTAGCGAATGACGTGCTGACAGATCTTCCGCAGCAATATAAAATAGGCTCGCAAAATAAAAGACACACCTATTGGGTGATGCCGGTTGAAACGGATGATCCCGGTGCCTTAATTATTTACCTGCGCGAACATGGTTTCGATGTATCGCAAAAGGCCTCTAGCTTAGTAAGGTTGAATTCTGCAGATGTCGCCCCCGATCCCGATGACTTACAATTGGATAAGCTTGTTTATTTGCCTGCTTATGTAGCAATGAGTAAAAGTGAACGCAAAAAATTGAGCGATTTGATAATTGATTTTGCTATTAGTAAATGGTGAAGGATAGTTTTGCCTACCTCCCTACCAGCGCATACTCTCCCCACAACTCTGTTATATGCGACTGGTAATCACCGTCAGGATCGGCCAGGGGCAAACCGGTTCGTACAACAGCAGATTTTGATGTGACCTCAATTGATGGTGCTGCAGCCATTCTTTCAGACATTATATCTTCGCGGGGTTGGTTCGGATCAAACTCCGGCACATCCAGTTTAATATTGTAGCTAAAGCTTTTGCTATCTGTAAAATCAAGTCCCAGATATTTAAGCGGCACAGCGATCTCGAAAACCGGTTGCGACCTTTGTAACCTACCAGTGGCCGTAATGTCTTTATCATTATAAATAGGTAAAACGGTTTCCGGCAAGCCCTTTAACCCTGATACGCCAATTTCTTTAAGCACTGTTGTTAACCGTTTGTTGGCAACAGCCCGTATGGAGTCTATTTCTTTAACATGTGCTAAAGTATCCCGCTTAAATTCCCGTAAGCCAAGCAGTGGCATCATTACGCTCATCATTGCGTTATTACTCAACGAAACCGGAAAGGTGAAGGTTGCATTACCGGTAGCTTTTGCTCTGGATTTTTTATCTAAAGTATGGCTTACAGTGAAAGCGATGCCGCCGTTAAGCACTTTTGTAGTAACAGTTGCATCAACACCACGGATAGCTAAGTAGAGGTTCGCATCATCATTAGCTACCAAATAATAAATGCGGTTAGTTTCGTTGTAAGCCCATGGCATGTTTGCCCATTCCGTTAAACGGCCATCAATTTTAATGTTTTGCGGGGCGCGTGCATTGCTTTGCTGAATTTGCGGTAGTTTTTGCGCAATGCCGGGTAACGTATGAAAAAGTAAGGTGCAGTTTACGAGGTAACTAATCCACTTTTTAAGGAAGCTCATTTAACTATCATTATGTACCTAAAGATAGCCATAATAAAAATAAACTACAAAATTAGTTATTTTTATTGGCAGATTGTTGTACGTGTTAAGTTGTTCTGTCTCATCCTAAAAAAAGTTTACACTTACTTATAATTTGTTGCAAAGCGTTGCAGGTTTAAACATGCACTTTTCATAAAAAATTAATTATCAATCACTTTTAAAAAATGCTGTTGCAGGTGTTGCAAGGTGTTGTACTTTTCTTTGCAACACCCTCACATAAGTCCATCGCAACATTCCTGATAATAATTTACGCTTTATTTGTAAAAAAATTAACTTAGCGAAGGATTTTGAACATTGCCAATGCAGAAAAAATCCACATCAAAAAGCCACTGATATACTAACAACCAATACCAATATGAAACTAAGACTAAGGCAATTATTAATTGCGTTGTTGCTTTTGCCTGCCGTGGTAAATGCACAGGCGGTAAAGTATCCTTACCAAAACACCAAACTTACCTTTAAAGTGCGCGTTAACGACCTGGTTAAACGCATGACGCTGGAAGAAAAAGTAAGCCAGATGATGAACTCATCGCCGGCTATACCGCGCCTGGGCATCCCCGCTTATGATTGGTGGAACGAGGTTTTGCATGGCGTGGCCCGTACACCTTATAAAGTAACAGTTTACCCGCAAGCTATTGCAATGGCCGCTACTTTTGACAGAAGCTCGCTTTTTAAAATGGCCGATTATGCGGCTTTAGAAGGTAGGGCAGTGCACAACAAGGCCGTGGCCCAGGGCCGCGCTAACGAGCGTTATATGGGCCTTACTTATTGGACACCTAACATTAACATCTTCCGCGACCCACGCTGGGGCCGTGGGCAGGAAACATACGGCGAGGACCCTTATCTTACTGCCATTATGGGTAGCTCTTTTGTTAAGGGACTTCAGGGCGATGACCCTAAATACCTAAAAGCGGCAGCATGTGCCAAGCATTATGCAGTGCATAGCGGTCCGGAGCCTTTAAGGCACGTATTTAATACAGATGTAAGTAATTATGATCTGTGGGATACTTACCTGCCGGCCTTTAAAAAATTAGTTACCGAAACCAATGTAGAGGGGGTAATGTGTGCCTATAACGCTTTCCGTACGCAGCCCTGCTGCGGTAGCGACGTGCTGATGGTTGATATATTGCGCAATCAATGGGGCTTTAAAGGTTATGTAACCTCTGATTGCTGGGGTATTGATGATTTCTTTAAAAACCATAAAACCCATACCAGTGCAGAAACAGCTTCTGCCGATGCGGTATTGCACGGAACCGACGTAGAGTGCGGAACGGATGCATACCTGTCATTAGTGGCGGCGGTTAAAAATGGCCGTTTGTCTGAAAAAGATATCGACGCGTCAGTTACCCGCCTGTTCATGACGCGCTTTAAACTGGGTATGTTTGATCCGGTTTCTATGGTTAAATACGCGCAAACTCCTGCTTCAACTCTAGAAAGTGCCGAGCACAAGGCACACGCTTTAAAAATGGCGCGCCAGTCAATAACTATGCTTAAAAATCAAGGCAACACCCTTCCGCTTAAAAAAACCATTAAAAAGATAGCCGTAATTGGTCCCAACGCTGATAACGGCATAGCCATTTTAGGTAACTATAATGGTACCCCAACTGATAGGGTAACTGTATTGCAGGGCATTAAAGCTAAGTTGCCCAACGCAGAAATTATTTATGAGAAGGCTATTAACTTTACCAATGATACGTTATTGGATTATCGTGATGTAGCCAGTCAGTACAGCATTGACGGGCACCAGGGTTTTAAAGCCGAGTACTTTAACAATGTTGAGTTAAAAGGTACGCCGGTTGTTAAAACCGAGAGCGAAGTAAATCATTTCTGGCAAGAGGGTGAGGCTATTGGCAGCGGTATAAAAGCCACTAACTTCTCTGCCCGCTACACTACTAATTACAAAGCCGGTAACGAAGGTTTTATAACTTTTGAAATTGATGGCGATGACGGCTGGCGTTTTTTGGTTGATGGCAAAGAGATGTTAAACATTTGGACCCGCAACCGTTGGGGCGCTCAGCAATACAAACTGGTTACCGAGCCGGGCAAAACTTACAAATTGGAGTTGGAGTTTTGGCAAGGTGATGGTAAGGCCAACATTCGCATGAGTGCGGGTACCTACAAAAAAACCGACTTTGCAGCATTAACCGAGCGTATTAAAGATGCTGATGCTATTGTTTATGTAGGTGGTATTTCGCCACAGTTAGAAGGCGAGGAAATGAAAGTTCCTTATCCTGGCTTTGATGGTGGCGACAGAACTTCTATTATGCTGCCATCTGTTCAAACAGAATTGATGAAAGCCTTTAAAGGCACCGGCAAACCTGTAGTGTTTGTAATGATGACAGGCAGCGCGGTTGCTATTCCGTGGGAGGCTGAGAATGTTCCGGCTATTGTAAACTCATGGTATGCCGGCCAATCTGCAGGTACTGCTGTAGCCGACGTGTTGTTTGGCGATTACAACCCAGCTGGCAGGCTACCAGTTACTTTCTACAAAGGCGATAAAGATCTGCCCGACTTTAACGATTACTCCATGACTAACCGTACCTACCGTTACTTTAACGGTGTGCCTTTGTATGGCTTTGGTTATGGTTTAAGCTATACAAATTTTAAATACGATGTAGTTTCTGTACCTGCGGCAGTTAAAAAAGGTAGTAAAGTTGTGGTAACAGTTGCTATTACTAACACAGGTAAAATGGCAGGCGACGAAGTTGCACAGCTATATTTAACCTACAACAACAACGCGCAAAAAACACCGCTAAAAGCGCTGAAAGGTTTTAACCGCCTTACGCTAAAAGCAGGTGAGCGTAAGCTGGTAAGCTTCACCCTATCCGCAGCAGACCTTTCTGTTCCTGATGCTAATGGCAAGATCACACCTTTAAAAGGTAAATTTACTCTTAGTGTTGGTGGTTCGCAGCCTGACGAGAAAAACGTAACTTCAGGCAACATTGTTAAAAAGACTGTAACGATGATGTAGGATCAAAATATTATTCAATAGAAAACGGCCCTGAATTTTCGGGGCCGTTTTTTGTTTGTTTTTAAGTCTTGCTGATTTATAAAATCCGCGGACGCTAAGGATGAAATGACAAACATTTAGGTGGCTCTGCGCGGGCTCTGCGGAGGCTCACGTCGGCTCACCCGGCTCAGAGCCACCCTAAAACAGTTATTTCATGGGTGATTTTCAGCATCTCACGCGCTCAGTAGCCAGCGACATGGAGGCTTTATTTAAAATGGATTAGAGTTTCGCTGAGTTTATCACCGGGTTCTGACTTGCATTAACCTGATAGGTATTAATTGTGTTATCAGCAGATACTTCAAAAATGCGATAACCCTTGTAAGTTGTTCCCCAATTACCGCCAAAATGCGCATCGAAAATATGAGGAAGTTTGCCGGTGTAGCGTACTACATCCAAACTATGGTCGTGCCCGTGCAATACCGCTTTAACGTTAGCGTAACTGTGTAATAGTTCAATAATTTCGGGACAGCTTACAAAGTTTGTTTTCTCCTCGGGCAGCCATTGGTGCGGTGGAACGTGCAATACAACAAAAACAACGGGCTTGCCTTTAAACTGGTCCAACGACTTTTTCAGGAAAGCCGCGTCAGGGCAAATGTATTTGCCTTGTTTATCAGTAGTGTTGGCTAGCACAAAGCCGATATCGCCTTTATCAACTATGTGATTATCCTCATAACCAAAAACTGCTTTCCACATGGCGGCGTCAACATGGTCGTGATTGCCGGGCACGGTGTAGCAAGGTACAGGCAGGTTATCAAAATAGGTTTGTTTTATCTTCGGTAACAAATCGGGGCGGTCATGTACCAGGTCGCCATTAATGATCACCATATCTAAATGATTATCCTGATGTTCTTTGGCCAGCCACTTTACCAGATCGCCATAAAACTTATCGCCATCTGTCCCCGGTTGAGCGTAATGCCCATCAGATGCTACAGCAAAGCGCAGCTTAAAATCAGCCGCGGTTTTTGTTGAGGCAGGCAATTGCCCTGCAAACAAATTAACAGATGGTAGCAAATTTAAACCGGCAAGGGCAACGCCCGATTGAAGAAATTTACGGCGAGTGTTCATATAACCTAAAGATAGTGTTTACTTGTTAAATCAATTTTAATAAACCACTCATAAAATGTTTTCTTATTTAAGTGTATCTTAACCAACAGATTATCAACGGAGTTTTATGCCATGACTAAAAAAACGCCAATTTTATTGCTGATAGCAATTTGTTTGTTATTGTCCGGGTGCTTAATAGATCATTCAAAACCTTTATTAATAACGATATCGGCCTCTGCTTATGTGGGTAATGAAAAGGTTTATGCAAATTTTGCCGTTTTAAAATCCACAGATGTAGCGACAGTTAGCAATGAAAATTTATTAGCCGAATATTTCAAATCGCATGCGGGCTATACTAATTACTTGTTGGAGTTTGAGGAAGCCGGCAATTATATCATAGCTATCCAGCTACCCACAGGTTCGCCGCGTGAAAAGTTATTTACCTACCGAAATATTACCGTAAGTAAAGGAAACCCATCAACAGAAAACAACATGGTGTTTGATTTAACAACAACAGGCAGCTTTCAGCCCTGGAAAAATAAATAAGCGTTTAAAAATTTTGCTTTGCCTGCGCTATATGTGCCAGATGGTGCCTGCCATGCCAGGAGTAAAGTGCCAGATTGCGTTTTAGCAATATAGTGGCACCACTTTCCGGGTGAATGAACGTACGGTTCCAGTCATCCTCGGTAAAGCTTTCAAGCAAAGCAGTGAGGCGGGCGTGTATCCCTTCAAGCATTAATATAGAAGGCTCAATAGGTAATTTATAATCAGCCAATTGTGCCCAAAGGTCCTCGTGGTAGGCTTTTATCGTGGGGTTATCTTCGGTCATAGTCCATTTAAAGCGGATAATAGAGTTTAAGTGGCTATCTGCTATGTGATGTACTACTTGCCTTATGGTCCAGCCACCAGGGCGGTAAGGTGTCTCCAGTTGTTCGTCTGTTAAGCCGGAAACAGTTTGTCTTAGCAAAACAGGCAGTTCTTTGATATCGTTTTTCCATTGCGCAATGCTGTCGTCGGTGTAAGAGTCGGGAACTATAAATTTTCCAATTGGGTATCGTAGTGTTTCGTCTGTCATCGGGGTGATAGTTATCAATTTAATAAATTAGGGCTTTATACAAGCTTTGCGCTAATTTAGCGTTTTGTTAATGCTCTTATTCCGGTACATGGTAAAAAAAATACTTGTTTTCTTTCTGCTTCTTGGCTGCAATCTTACTTACGCCGAAACCATTAAAACTGATGTACTTGTTATTGGCAATGGCGCTGGTGCTATAGCGGCCGCTATTCAAAGCGGGCGCAGCAAGGTAAAAACATTATTGTTACTGAATGGCCCCTGGCTTGAGGAATTATCATTACAAAACATGACAACACTTAACGAGCCAGCTTACGCGCCATCAGGTATATGGAACGAAGTAGATAAAGAATTGCGCGAATATTATAGAAAAACACCGGGGTACGATACCTTGTCGAGGATCCTGAAATTTGAGCCCTACGCTGCCGGTGCCGCTCTGAAAAGAATGGCCGACTCGGTAAAAATGCTTGCTTACAAAGTTAATGTATCTTATACCGCCATTGAAAAAGACGGTACGGGCTGGAAACTGGAAGTATTAATAAAGGGCGAGAAGGTAACTATTAAAACAAAAGTTTTGATAGACGGTACCGAAGATGGTGAAATGATAATTAAAGCGCACGCCACGTTGCCACCCGATATTAAAACCTGGCTGGAGAAAGGTGCACCAACACTTTACCGAACGGCCATAGCATCAGGATCATATAACGCTAGGTCGGCTGCGGCAAACTATCCGAGTGGTCCTGTATACTATATACCTTTACGCGCTGTAACGGTTAACGATGCTGACAACTTGTTAACATTAAATAAGACACTATTTCCGACTGATGCGAATAACCTTACGGCTAAAATAGCGTTGGGGCAAGGGGTAGGGGCCACCGCCGCCTTTTGCGCTTTTTTTAAAACCACCGCAAAAAAATTAGATGTCAGGATTATTCAGATTGAGTTGTTAGATTTTAAATCGTCGTTATTATATTTTACGGATTTGGATCGTGGCGACCGATATTATCGTGCTATACAGCAAATTGGAGTTACAGGCCTGTTAAAAGGAAAGCAAGGTAATGGCGGCGCAGAAAGCAGCGATTTTGAATTCAGTTTTATGCCGGACACGGCGGTTGTTACCGCGGAAATAAAACCTATGCTGACTGAAATATACTCGCGCTTTTTTTTGTGGATGGATAAAGAGAAGCCCGGCGAAAAGTTTACGGTGGGTAATTTATTATCGTTAATAAGCGAAATAACATTATCCGACCCTGACAATTTTAAAATAGCCATGCAAAAAGCCTGGAAGGCAGAGTACAAATTCAAATCAGATTTCGACCTGAAAAAACCAGTTACCCGCCGCGAGTTTGCCATATTGGCTAACCAATACATTAACCCTTTTGCAAGGGCCGTTGATATAAACGGGAAGATGTTGAATTGATTTTGATGACCGTTGTAATTGCCGCTCAACAACTAATGTCTATTCACCAATCACTAATCAACTAACTACGCATCCACACTATCTGTAACCATTACGCGCTCAACATATTGCTTTACGTAATTGGTCAGAAAAGCATCGTGAATAGGATCTACCTGATAAGCATCATGATCTGCCTTGCTATTAAACAAGGTAAGCAGCGATACATGGTAGGAGCTTTCTACAATCGGCTTATCGCTTGGTACGGGTGCGCCTACATGCACATCGCGCAGGTAACTAATAGAGGCAAGGCCTTTAACGCCCTCAATAAATGCATCAAGGTCGGCCGGGTTTTTTAGCCAGAAATATACAGTGTGTACAAAAGTATCTTTAATAAACATATTGTTGTGGTTATATGGTGCTAAATTATATAAACAGATAAAATATTAAGCGAACAGTTCTTGCAATTTTTGCACATTCAGTTCGGTAAAATCATCTATCACCATTACTGAAGGTTGCAGTTGTTCGGCAGTATTGCCTGTTGTTATGCCAATCACTTTCATTCCGGCAGCGTTACCTGCTTTTATTCCCGCTATTGAGTCTTCAAAAACAAAACAGTCTTGGGGCGCAGTTTGCAGGTGGGCCGCTGCTTTTAAAAATATATCAGGGTTGGGTTTTCCATTGCTTACCTGGCTGCCATCCACTATCACATCAAAATAATCTCTTACATGAATGCGCTCCAAAATAAAATCAATATCGTGTATTGAAGCAGAGGATGCAATGGCTAGTTTTATGCCGGCTTGTTTTAGTTCGCTCAAAAAATTTATCAAGCCATTAATTGGCGCTACATGCGGAGTGTAAAGTTCCTGATAAGTGGACTCTTTTTCCTGTACCAGTTTATGAAGTTGCCCGGTGCTATGCGTGTTGCCAAAAAGCCTTTGGATTGAATCTTTAATAGGCACACCGCTAAACTGCGAAAAGTAAGTATGCTCTGAAATTTCGCCCAGACTGTATTTTTTAAACATAACCTGCCAGGTGCGGTAATGGTAGGGCGTGTTATCCACCATAGTACCATCCATATCAAAAATAACTGCGAAGTGTTTCAAAGGAATCGTTCTTTAGTTTAATGCTTATTAGGCCTTGCGAAAATATTAAATTACCACACCAAAATGTTACCCAGATGTCAAATATTGGTTATAAAGCCAGAATTAATCTAAATAAATTGCAAATTTGTTGATTATTCACGCAGCTCCCGCATTATTGATATGAGTGAAAAAACAATTTTGGTTTGGTTCAGGAATGATTTACGTATCCACGATAACGAGATATTATTGGAGGCGATACGTAAAGCCGATAAGGTGCTGCCCGTTTATTGTTTTGACCCTTATTATTTTCAACTCAAAGCTTCAGGTGCTGCTAAAACCGGCAGTTTAAGAACCAGGTTTCTCCTGGAATCAGTAGCCGACCTGCGGAAGAATCTGCGTGCGTTGCAAGGCGAATTAATTATCCGCATTGGTAACCCCGCAGAAATTTTGCCACAACTGGCGCTGGAATATGGCGTTAACGAAGTTTACCACCACCGCGAGGTAGCGCACGAAGAAACCGACATTTCTGAGCAGGTGGAAACAGCCCTGTGGAAAATAAGGTTAAATTTAAAACATTTTATCGGGCACACCCTTTACCACAAAGAAGATCTGCCCTTCCCGATAAAAGACATTCCAGATAGTTTTGCGGTATTCAGAAAAAAAACAGAGCGCGAAAGCGCTGTGCGGCCGGTATTAGACACACCTGCAGTAATTAATACACCTGCTATAACTGATGCAGGAGAATTGCCAACCTTTGCGCAATTAGGATTAGACCAACCTGTTGACGATGTACGTTCAAGGACAAGATTTACAGGTGGCGAAACCTCAGGGCTGGTCAGACTTGAGCAGTATATAGCGGAACTAAGGCAGCCTGGTTTAACTAAAAGTGTACGTAACGCTTCTAAACTTTCGCCTTGGCTGTCATTGGGTTGCCTTTCTATGCGGCAGGTATATTGGGCCGCTAAAAGCCTCCATAGTGATGTGCTGGAACTGGAACTGCTTTGGCGTGACTATTTTAGGTTTATGTTTAAAAAACATGGTACAAAGTATTTTAATTCAGACGACGGGCTGGTAGAAACTGATCAGCCTACTGATGTGCTTTTTGAAAAATGGAAAGCAGGCAATACCGGCGTTCCGTTTATTGATGCCAGTATGCATAAATTGAATGCTACAGGCTATATCAATAATTTTAGCAGGCAAATGGTGTCTTCTTTTCTGGTTAATGAACTAGAAGTAGACTGGCGCCGCGGCGCGGGTTATTTTGAAGAGAAGCTGATAGATTATTCGCCTGCGAGCAATTGGGGCAATTGGGCGTATGTGGCCGGTATTGGGCGCAATGCCAGGGATGATCGTTATTTTAACAGCGGGAAACACCCGGATGAGTTAGATACCAAAGGCGATTTTATCACCAGGTGGCTCCCCGAAGCCTCTGCTGGTCAGTCTTCTTTTGCGCAGGCCGTTTAATTTTTTTACATAGTATAAACAACATTTAACAGGTTGTTACGTATATTTGATATATGAACTCCTTTGAAGAATTTACAATTGTTATTGGCCTCCTGGCCGTGCTTTTTGAAGGCATATCTTACCTGCGTGCCTTTCTGGTAAAAATTCTGCACTAAATTCTACGCAAAGGATATAGTTATATTTACCTTCTTTTTTAAAAAACTATCAGAATATTGTTTTTGCAATAATAAAGTATTAAATCATTTACAATTTAATTTAAGGTTTATTGTACGTTATCATTACTTTTGTAGCATTGTTTAGAATGGTCCACCATGAATAGCCTCAATTATATAAATCAAGGAAACGCAGCATTTATAGATTCTTTATACGAAAATTACAAGCAAGACCCCGAATCGGTTGATTTTGGTTGGCAGAAATTTTTTGAAGGATTTGATTTCGGAAGAAGCTCAGAAGCTCCGGCGGTTAGTGCAGAAACACCTCAGCACTTTTTAAAAGAAATTAACGCACTCAACCTTATAGATGGTTATCGCGGCCGCGGGCACCTGTTTGCAAAAACAAACCCTGTGCGCGAGCGTCGTCATTACTTTCCGGGTAAAGAGATTGACACTTTTGGTTTAAGCGAAGCCGATCTGGATACCGTGTTTAATGCCGGTCATGAAGTTAAGCTTGGCCCTGCCAAATTGCACGATATTATACAAATGCTTGAAGAAACCTATTGCGGCGCGATAGGTGTTGAATACAAATACATACGTAACCCTATAAAAGTTAAGTGGTTTGAAGACCGTATGGAAAGCACGCGCAATAAGCCGTCGTTTTCTAAAGAAGATAAGAAGCTGATGCTTAAAAAAGTAAGCGAGGCTGTGATCTTTGAAAACTTTTTAGGCACCAAGTTTTTAGGTCAGAAACGTTTTTCTCTTGAAGGTGCCGAAGCGCTGATCCCTGCAATGGATTCAGTTATTCAAAAAGGTGCAACCCTTGGTATTAAAGAATACATTATAGGTATGGCTCACCGCGGGCGTTTGAACGTGCTGGCCAATATCATGAAAAAAAGCTACAAAGAGATCTTCTCTGAGTTTGAAGGAAAGAATTATGATATGGATTCTCCTTTCGGTGGCGACGTAAAATATCACTTGGGTTATTCAACAGACGTTGATGCCGAAAACGGAAACAAAGTGCACCTTAGCCTTTGCCCTAACCCATCGCATCTTGAGGCAGTTGCCCCGGTTGTTGAGGGCCTTACCCGTTCAAAGATAGACTTTAAATATAACGGCGACCATACCCAAATAGCACCGATCATAATACATGGTGATGCATCCGTTGCTGGCCAGGGAATAGTTTATGAGGTGTTGCAAATGGAGAAACTGGATGGCTACCGCACCGGTGGTACCATACATTTGGTTATTAATAACCAGATAGGTTTTACCACTAACTTTAAAGATGCCCGTTCAAGTACCTACTGTACTGATATTGCCAAAACTGTACAATCGCCTGTTTTTCATGTAAATGGTGACGATGTTGAGGCATTAGCATACGTAATTAACATGGCTATGGAGTATCGTCAGATCTTCCATGAGGATGTATTTATAGACATTTTGTGCTACCGTCGTTATGGCCATAACGAGGCGGATGAGCCCAAATTCACCCAACCGGTTTTATACAAAGCCATAGATGCGCATCCAAACCCGCGCCAGGTGTATTTAACAAAATTATTGGCAGAGGGCAGCATTGATGATGCTACAGTTAAACAGATGGAGAAGGAGTTCAGAGATCTCTTACAACAACAACTGGAAGAAACTAAAGCCGAAGAACGTTTTACCGAATCAATAGAAATGTTTGCCGGTGCATGGCAGGGTCTGCACCTGGCAGAAGAACAAGAGGTGGTAAAATCTACCGATACAACAATTGATAAAGAAACCTTACTTGGCATCGGTAAAAAACTAACCGATCTGCCTAAAGACAAGGAATTCTTTAAAAAGATAGAAAAACTGTTTGAGGACAGGGCCAAAATGGTTAATGATACCCACACTTTTGACTGGGCAATGGGTGAGCTGCTTGCTTACGGATCATTATTAAACGAAGGCAACAGAGTTCGTTTAAGCGGTGAGGATGTTAAGCGCGGTACTTTCTCACATCGCCACGCGGTGGTTACATTACCGGATACAGAAGAAGAATACACACCACTGGCAACTATAAATGGTGGTCAACGTTTTCATATCTATAATTCGCTGTTATCAGAATACGGTGTGTTAGGTTTTGAGTATGGTTACGCTTTGGCTAACCCGCACGCCTTAACCATTTGGGAAGCACAATTTGGCGATTTCTTTAACGGTGCGCAAACCATAATTGACCAATACATTGTAAGCGGCGAAACCAAATGGCAACGCGGTAATGGCTTGGTAATGTTATTGCCACACGGTTATGAGGGGCAGGGGCCGGAGCATTCATCTGCGCGTATTGAGCGTTTTATGGAGCTTTGTGCCGATAACAATATTCAGATTACTAACTGCTCAACGCCTGCTAACTTCTTCCACGTATTGCGCAGGCAGTTAGCCCGCGATTTCCGCAAACCGTTGGTAGTATTTACCCCTAAGAGCTTATTGCGTAACCCTAAATGTGTATCGCCGCTTGCTGCTTTTACAGATGCCGGGTTTCAGGAAGTGATTGACGACAACTTCGCCGATAAGAAAAAAGTTAAACGCGTGTTGTTCTGCTCTGGTAAGATCTACTACGATCTGCTAGAAAAACAACAGGTAGATGATCGTAAAGACGTAGCTATTGTACGATTGGAACAACTGTATCCAACACCGGTTGATCAACTGGCTAAGATACGTGCAGCGTATACTAAAGCCGAAGATTTTATTTGGGTACAGGAAGAGCCGGAGAATAGCGGTGCATGGCCTTATTTGTGGCGTAAATCGCGCACAGAAACTGCTTTAAAGTTTGATGATGTTATTGCCCGTTTAGAAGCCAGCAGCCCTGCAACAGGATATGCCAAGCAACACGCCGCTCAGCAATTACATATTATATCAAAAGCATTTGAATCGCCCGCAGGCAAAAAGGTAAAAGAGACAGTAAAAGCTACAACAGCTAAAATGGCTACTGCAGGTGCAGATTAATCAGTTGCGAGTGACGTGTGGTTAGGGGCGTGATTTGCGCCACTCGATCCTCGCCACCCGAACCAATATAATAAAGACATACAACGTAAAACCTACAACTATACTATAATGAGTTTAGAGATCAAAGTTCCGCCGGTAGGCGAATCAATCACAGAAGTTACTCTGGCCAACTGGATAAAAAAAGATGGCGACACAGTAGCGATGGATGAAGTTATTGCCGAGTTGGAATCAGATAAAGCAACATTTGAGTTAACTGCAGAAAAAGCGGGTACCTTGAAAACCTTAGCCGCCGTTGGCGATGTGTTAGCTATTGGCGCTGCTGTAGCCAGCATTGAAGACGGTGGTGCACCTGCTGCTGCCGCTCCCGAGCCTGCTAAAGAAGTTGCACCTGCACAACAGGCTGAAGCTACTCCTGCCCCCGTTGCCGCTGCTCCTACAACAGGTGGCGCTGCATCTGCAATAAAAGTACCACCGGTAGGCGAGTCTATTACCGAGGTTACGCTATCGCGCTGGTTGAAAAAGAACGGCGAGAACGTAGCGATGGATGAAGCTATTGCTGAGCTGGAATCAGACAAGGCAACTTTTGAACTTACTGCCGATAAAGCAGGGGTTTTAACTACTATAGCTAATGAAGGCGATGTATTAGCCATTGGTGCCGAAGTAGCAAGCATATCAGGAAGTGGTGCTGCTGCGGCTGCACCTGCCGCAAGTGCTCCGGTTTCTGCTGCCGCAAGCGCACCGGTTATTGCTGATAAAAACTATGCATCAGGCACGCCATCACCGGCTGCCGGAAAAATATTGGCCGAAAAAGGCATTGAGGCTGCTGCTGTAAACGGAAGTGGCGTCAATGGTCGTATTACCAAAGAGGATGCCGTACAGGCAAAAGCTGCCGCACCGGCACCTGCCGCTAAACCAGCTACTCCGGCTCCCGCTGCTGCTGCCCCTGCAAAAGCAGGAGCACGCGATGAGCGCCGCGAAAAAATGTCGCCTTTGCGTAAAACTGTAGCAAAACGTTTGGTTGCAGTTAAAAATGAGACTGCCATGCTAACCACTTTTAATGAGGTGGATATGCAGCCAATTATGGAGCTGCGTGGTAAGTACAAAGATAAATTTAAAGAAAAGCATGGCGTTGGCTTAGGCTTCATGTCGTTCTTTACCAAAGCAGTTACTGAGGCTTTGAAGGACTGGCCTGCTGTTGGCGCACGTATAGAAGGCGAAGAAGTTATTTACAGCAACTTTGCTGATATCTCTATAGCAGTATCTGCACCAAAAGGTTTGGTTGTACCGGTTATTCGTAACGCGGACAGCATGAGCCTTGCTGAAATTGAGAAAGCTATCATTACCCTTGCAGGTAAGGCACGCGAAAGCAAACTTACTTTAGAGGAGATGACAGGCGGTACTTTCACCATCACCAATGGTGGTGTGTTTGGCTCAATGCTCTCAACACCTATCATTAACTCGCCTCAATCTGCCATATTAGGGATGCACAATATTATTGAGCGCCCGGTAGCAGTAAACGGTCAGGTTGTTATTCGCCCTATGATGTATTTGGCATTATCTTATGATCACCGCATTGTTGATGGTCGCGAATCAGTAAGCTTCCTGGTAAGAGTTAAGCAGTTATTGGAAGATCCTGCAAGGTTGTTGTTAGGAGTATAATATATTTTATACATAATATTAAAAAAGCGATGGGTGTTGAACCTATCGCTTTTTTGTTTGAACCAGGATTTATTGGATTAGAGGATTCTAGGATATTTGGAGCTTATAAAGTTTTTAATGTTACAGTTTAACAACTTTTTGCGCAAGTGTTAGTAATCCTATCACCTTCTAATCCAAAAAATTATAGTTCAGACAAGCCGGCATTAAATGCGTATCTTCATTAAAAATGACCTACGAGCAGCAAGCCCATATTCAACTACAGTTTTGGCAGCACAAAATGCAGAAAAAGCCAACACTTGGCGATCGTATTGCCAAAGGTTTGCAGGATAAGATCAACGACATTATTCCCGAAAAAGCCCATGTTGCCATTACTACTGTTATAGAGAAGATGGTGAAAGGGGTTTTGTTTGGCGCACAGCATACTACTGGTTCGGCTAGGGCGGATGTGTCTTTTCAAATGCGCGAAGCCAACGTGAAAAATCGCATAGAGTTTTATCAAAAAACCGCCTCAGTTGAAGGGGCGGTTACTGGTGCAGGTGGCTTTTTGTTGGGTTTGGCTGATTTTCCTATTCTTATTGCTTTAAAAATTAAGCTGCTGTTTGAAATAGCCGCGTTATATGGTTTTGATGTTGACGACTATAAGGAGCGTTTATACATCCTTTATATATTTCAATTGGCATTCAGTAGCCAGCAAAAGCGAAACGAGATTTATCAATTAATTGAGAACTGGGCGGCGTACAGCGCTAGCCTACCTGATGATGTGCAGGAATTCAACTGGCGCACTTTTCAGCAGGAATACCGGGATTATATTGATCTGGCTAAAATGGCGCAGTTACTGCCGATAATTGGCGCTGCTGTGGGGGCCGTAGTTAATTATAAGTTGATAGCGCAATTGGGTGATACCGCCATGAATTGCAATAGGATGCGTGGTACGTTAAATGAGCTGAATCCCTAACTCACAAAAACCCGCCTTTGTTCCCCCTTTAGGGGGTTAGGGGGCTCAATATCGCCCTCTTTTGCGCCATTATATATCCAACATGCATCCCTTCATGATAAGGCAAAAACGCATCAGCGTCCCCAATGTTGTTAATGTCAACGCCTGCACGCGTAGTCCAGGGTGTATAGTTGTTAAACAGATTTGTTTTTAGGTCCTGTTCAAAACGTTCTAATGTGGTAAAAAACAACTCCTGTATGCGTATCATTTCTTCGGATGTAATAAATCGTTCAGGACGGGTGCCGGGTGCATAGGCGTTTATAAAGTCAGCATCAGCCACAGGCTCAATTCCGGCCCTCCGATAACACACTGCTTGCTGCGTAGCTATTAAATGGCCCATGTTCCATATAATGTTATTATTAAATCCTTGGGGTATATAATTCAACTGTTCAATGCTCAGTTCATTACTGGTATTTATTAGTCCTAAACGCGCTTTTCTAATAAAATCAAGACCTTTATTCATGGCTGGGTAAAATATGGAGCCAATTTAAGGCATAAACTTTATTTATCTACATTTGCTAACTACTTTAAGTAACAGATGCAATTGTTCAGAAGCCACAAAAACCTTAAGTCTACCCCAATACTAGCCTGGTTTTTAATATGCTGGACACTGCTGAACATACTACAGTCATTTACCCTCGAAATTCATGCAGACGAGGCATATTACTGGATGTATTCGCAGTTTTTAGACTGGGGGTATTTTGACCACCCGCCCATGGTGGCCGTCTTTATCCGCCTTGGCGATTTAATTATGCATAATGAGCTGGGCTTGCGGTTAACCACAATAATCACCAGCAGCCTTTCTGTTTATGTGCTTTGGCTCATCCTTAAAAAATATGACGTTGATGTTTTGCCATTTGTTATGGTAACGGGCGGTATTTTTATATTTAGCATTTACGGCTTTACAACAACACCCGACGCTCCGCTGTATTTTTTTGCTATCCTGTTCTACTACGTTTATCAAAAATATGCTGATGATGATAAATGGCCGCTGGCAATAGCACTAGGCGTACTTGTAGCCTGTATGCTATACAGTAAATATCATGCGGTGTTATTAGTTGCCTTTACGCTGGCATCCAACATTAAGCTTTTAAAAAGGCCATCATTTTATTTGACAGTGGTATTAGCCACAGCTTTATATCTGCCGCATATTTTATGGCAGGTGCAGCATGGCTACCCATCGCTTAATTATCATTTGTATGAGCGGGCCGCAAGCATTTACAATTCCGATAATACTTTCTCTTATATTCCGGGTCAGCTTTTAATGGCAGGGCCGCTTATTGGCTGGTTTTTGTTTTACCTTGCTTTTACTATAAAAATAAAAGATGCCTTTATGCGCTGCCTGCTGGTAAATTGTATTGGTACATTCATCTTCTTTTTTATTACCACTTTTAGGGGAGAGGCCCAACCGCACTGGACGTTGATTGCTTTTGCACCTTTAGCCATGCTGGCGCTCATTCGCTTTAAACAACTCGGCGGCGTTCCGCGTTGGTTTTATCCGCTTGCAACAATTAATATAACTTTAATAGTTGTGGTAAGGTTATGCCTGGTATCGGGACTGCCATTTGTAAAACAGCTTGGGCAGATAAAAAGCTACTATGGCTTTAAAGACTGGGCACATACGGTTCAGCAAAAGGCAGGCGATGCTTATGTTGTAATGACCGACGGTTTCCAAAACCCATCCAAATACAATTATTACACCAATACCTTGAAAGGCTTTTCTTATGATTCGCGCTATTATCATCATACACAGTTTGATATATGGCCCTTAGAGGAGCAACTGCAGGGTAAACGTGTGGTTTATTTGAATGACTTTAAAAACGCCCTTACAACCGATTCAATAAAAACACCACATTGGACGTGGTATACGGAGTGGATAGACGATTTTAGAACATATCAAAAAGTAAAGATAATTACCGAAGTAAACACACTAATAGTTAAGCAAGGGCGAAGCATAGACGTAGCGCTAAGCATCGCCAATCCGTACCCGTATACTATTGATTTTGGCGATACCGGGCGCAGACAACAGGTTCTGTTAGGTGCCTGCTATTTTAAGGGTGATACCATGATTCACGCCCAAAAAAGCGACGCAGCATTTAATAAGATAAGTTTAAAACCCGGCGAAAGCACATCATACATTTACAGGCTGATACCCCCCGAGCAAAAGGGCACGTACCAGTTGATATTTTCAATTAAAACTACTCCCTTTGCGGGTAGTACTAATAGCCGAACAATTAAAGTCACCGTTGAATAGCCCAGCCTCAGTAATGATAAAAAAAATATATCTTATATTATTTATACTTTCCGTAACATCTGGCGCCGCTATGGCGCAGCAAAGCCTTGACATTAACTTTAATGGCTTAGCATTTTTAGATAACCGCGAGTACAAAGCTTTTATACCACGATCACGAACCTATTCGGGCACACGGATAGCCATTGATCTTGGTTTGAATCTTGATGAAGCCAACCACTTTATTGTAGGCGCTAACGCGCTGCATGAGTTTGGTGCCAAATCTTTCTTCGGAAAAGTTGATCCTGTGGCCTATTACAGCTACACCGGCAAAAACTGGCTGTTTAACGCGGGTATGTTTCCGCGCGAAGGTTTGTTAACTAATTATCCGCGGGCCATACTTAATGATACATTACGGTACTTCCGGCCAAATGTGCAGGGTTTATTGGCGCGTGTTAGCAATGAGCATTTTACCGAAACGGCCTGGTTAGATTGGGTGAGCCGCCAAACCACTACCGACCGCGAGCAATTTCTGTTTGGTTTTGCCGGAAAATATAAGCCCGCCGTTAATGGTGCGTTTTATGTATCGCATTATTTCATGTTGATGCACGATGCCGGGGCAGAGGTTTTGCTGCCCAATGATCACATTGGCGATAACGGCGGCGGACAGATAAAACTAGGGTTAGACCTGAGCCATAAAACTATGTTTGATTCTTTAACAGTTGAAGCAGGAGGAATGATGTCGTTTGAGCGGCAGCGTGGTGTGGATGGCGCACGTACCCCTAAAGGTTTTGTGGCAAGCGCCTACTTAAGTTATAAAAGGTTTGCCTTGTACGATGAGTTTTACGCCGGGCAGGGCAGCAATATCACTTATGGCGACTCCTACTATCAAAAGTCTACCTATAATCGCCTGGATGTAATTTATACCCCATTTTTATTTAAAGGTATAAAGGGGCAATTTATATTCAGCTTCCATTTTTCGCCTGGGTATAATAATGATAACCAGCAAGCTTTTCGCGTTAGCTATGATCTGGGGCGTAAGGTTTTGGCGAGGTTTAAGGAGGATAAATAAAGCCCGGTCAACAAGGTAATTACGTTTGGCATTGAGCCTAATTTTAATGTCGAACACCGAATCTTGAATATCGAACGCCGAAGTTTTAACTTCATTATTGGATATCAAGATTCGGTGTTCGATATTATATTTTATTACAGCGTAAGAGTTCTGAAAAATTTTTACCCCTTATGAATATCCCCGCTGCCTGATTTTGATTTAGATACGCTTTTAGGGTTGCCGCTGTAACTTATATCGCCTGATCCGGCTACCTTGGCGTTAAGGCTTGCGCCGGCACTAACACTGGCATCGCCTGATCCTACAACCTCTACATAGGTATTGGCCGTTTTTAGGTCGCGACCGGAAAAATCACCAGAACCCACCAATTTAACCTTGGCATTTTCTGCATTACCAGATAGCCTTATATCGCCTGATCCGGTTAAGGTGCAATCAAAAGAAGCGGCATTTATTTTGCCTGTAATATCGCCTGAGCCGCTTAAAGAAACACTTAAGTCATTGCTTTTAATGCCTTCTTTAAAAAACACATCGCCTGAGCCTGAAAGATGAATGCTGTTAATGTCTTTGGCGGTAATGTAAACGGCAATTTTCTCGTTATTAAACATATTACCCCAGTTTGTATGGTTTTTGGTATAAACATTCAGTACACCATTTTTAACCTCAGTAACAATGTATGGCAAAAGTTTAGCCGGAGCCTCAACGCGCACGCTATTGCTTGTGCCTTGTTTTATGTAATAATCGTAAGAGCCGGATAGGCTGATGCCTTTAAAGTCAGCAACTATACGGTCTTCTATATTTAACACCCGTACGTGTGCAGGTTTTACCGGATGAGCAAATGAATTACCAGCGCTTAACATTAAAGCAGTTGCCAGTATCAGTTTAAAGTTTATTTTCATAGCTGTTTAGTTTTTTATTAGGACGTTATCACTTTATAAATAGTTACAATGTTTTTTGTTTTTTGTAGATGAGTTTTTGTTTAGACAGTGTTTTGGGTGGCTCTCAGAGCCGCGTGAGCCATGTGAGCCTGCGCAGAGCTCGCGTAGAGCCCTGTAAATTTCGTCAGATTTAATTTGCCAGGTGTAGACTAGCAGGTAAGGTTATACACCCTGCTACATCCTGCGTAGCAGCTTTAAATTATTTAATAGTTGCTGCGTACTACCCTAACTAGTTGTCTGTGCCTGCGTGCTGCATAATAATCATTAGTTACCAATATAGCATGTATTACGCCCGGCACCCATAAACATATTGTTAAAATAACGCTCAGTATGAACGCGCCAATGCGCCCGGTGGTTAACACAGCAAGCGGCGGAAAAATGATACAAAGAAAGTAACGCATGGTATTGATTTTATATTATTTAGAGCAATTGCAGGTTTAGTTGTTACAGTGTTTTAGCGCTGCCGCTGTACAAGTATGTTTGTTATTGCAATATGCTTTAAGTTATTTTTCATTTGTAATTAGTCAATGTTGGTAATTAATCTCATTTTAGCGCTAAACTACCTTAATTGCAATATGGGACTAAATTTTATTAAAAGAATCAGACAAATAAGGGATATCCTTAATACAGTTGTTGCACATAAAAATGTTGACCGAGGCTTCCAGGTGGCGCAATTTCTTGCAGAACATTTGCATAATAATCCTAAATACGCCAACAACAAGCGCCTGAATAAAAGCGAATATCAGGCTTTTTCGCAAAACGGCGAAGACGGAATAATACAGGAAATATTTAACCGCATTGGCACAACAAACAAATATTTTGTAGAATTTGGCGTAACCGACGGTTTAGAAAGTAACTCATTGCTATTACTCTATAAGCAATGGCAGGGCTTGTGGATAGATGGAAATGGCGAAGACATAAAAAAGATAAATGCAACTTTTAATGATTTTATAACGCAGGGAAAAATTACAGTGAAGCACGATTTTATCACTGCCGAGAATATAGAATCTTTATTTAAAAGTGCGAATGTTCCGGCGGAGTTGGATCTGTTATCGGTTGATATTGACTACAACACCTATTATATCTGGGAAGCTATTACCAATTACCGGCCCAGGGTAGTGGTAATTGAATACAATGCTATTTTTCCGCCCGATGTGCATTTTGTTGTAAGGTACAATGCTAAACGAATGTGGAACGGTACAAGCTATTTCGGAGCTTCATTACTGGCTTTAGAACAATTAGGAAAAACCAAAGGCTACAATTTGGTGGGCTGTAACTTTACGGGCACTAATGCCTTTTTTGTAAGAGAAGATCTGAATCCTGATTTGTTTGAAAGTCCGTTTACGGCTGAACATCACTACGAGCCTAACCGCGATTTTCTTTATTACCGCAACGGACATTCAAGAGGGCACCTTCCCGATTAACCTCTTTACATGTGTAGCGGTACTATATCATGCTGTTACGTTTGATAAGGTATGACCTTAAAATATCGTAGTAGCCGTCCTGTATAGCAGCGTCAACAATATCTATATGATATTGGGCGCATTTAAGTTCCAGTTCTTTACGGTAATGTAATAATGAAGTCTGATAAGCCTGGCGAATTTTTCCGGGATGAACTTTTACCTCTTCGCCGCTTTCCATATCAATAAAATGGTGCGGGCGGTTATCAAAATTAAAATCCATTTCTTTCTGCTTGTCATTCACATTAAATATAATCACCTCGTGTTTATTATATTTTAAGTGTTGTATGGCTGCGAAAAGCGCCTGGAGTTTATCGTTATCCATATTATTCTCCAGCATATCGCTAAAAACAATAACCAGCGAACGCTGATGAACCTGCTCGGCCACATGGTGCAACACATCTGCAATATTTGTAGCGGTATTGGTTTTGGGCTCTTTATACAGCTTTTCTAACTGGGCATACAGGTAAAACAAATGGGTCGAAGCCGATTTTACATGGCTCAGGCTATCTATTTTGTCAGAAAAAGTGCACAAACCAAAAGCATCGCGCTGTTTTTTAAACAAGTACATCAACGATGCAATGGCGTAGATAGAAAATTGTAATTTATTCAAGCCCTGCTCAGGGAAATTCATGGATGATGACGAGTCTAGCAACAGATAGCACCGTAAATTGGTTTCTTCTTCAAATTGCTTAACAAACAGTTTGTCGGTTTTTGCAAACAGTTTCCAATCTATATTTTTTACAGATTCGCCACTGTTATATAAACGATGTTCAGCAAACTCTACCGAGAAGCCATGAAAAGGGCTTTGATGCAACCCGGTAATAAAGCCTTCAACCACCTGCCGCGCAAGCAGCTCCAGATTGGCTAATGAACTGTACGCAGTAAGATCTTCCTTTTCTCTAAACATGCTTGTTAGGGTGTTTATGCTATAAAAGTATTAACTTTTTAGTCATAAACAGATAATAACATTTGGTAACATTTATATGATCGATATTGTGCATATTAGCAGCAATCAAATTATTATCACCATGAAAAAAGCTCTTAATTTACTCCCCGCACTTTTTGTGCTTATTACATTGTTGGGTAGCGGTTGCGCAAGTATCATCAGTGGCAGCAGGTATAATGTTAGTATTGAAAGCAACCCGCAAGCAGCCAACGTAACTATCACTGATAAAAAAGGCAAAGAGGTATTTAAAGGTAAAACGCCGGATACCGTTATGCTTAGATCGGGGTCGGGCTTTTTCGGGAATAATATATTCCAGATAAAATATCAATTGCCCGGCTACCGCGATACTACAGTAACCATTAAAAGCAAACTTAACGGCTGGTATTTTGGCAACCTTGCCATAGGTGGTGGTTTAGGGATGCTGATTATTGACCCGGCAACCGGCGCTATGTATAAAATAAAAGAGAAAAACGTTACCGTTAAGCTTGAGCGCTCATCGTCTGCGCAAGCTACCGGAATTAAGATTATGGATATTAATACACTGTCTGATAAAATGAAAGACCAGTTGGTTAGGATAAACCCATAAGCCTAATTGCAAAATCGCCATAAAAAGAAAGCTCCCTGATATTCTCGGGGAGCTTTACTTTTATGGTAGTATTTATTAAGCCAGTTGCTTATCCAGTTTGCCGGCCAGAACCGATTTTGGAACGGCGCCAATTTGCTTATCAACAATTTCGCCGTTTTTAAAATATAGTAAAGCAGGTATATTACGGATGCCATACTTTACGGAAATACCGGGGTTATGGTCAACATTTACTTTTCCTACAACCGCTTTATCAGCGTAGTCTTTTGATATTTCTTCTACTACCGGGCCAACCATTCTACAAGGACCGCACCATTCAGCCCAAAAGTCAACTAATACGGGTTTATCTGATTTAAGCACAAGCTCCTCAAAGTTTGCGTCAGTAATTTCTAAAGCCATGATATATAAATTTTATGTTCAACAAATATGAGTATTCAAATTGCTTGCCACAAGTAGCGGCCTGACAATCTGACAAAGAAATTACCAACATGGCATTTATTATCCACTATGCAAGTAACATTAACCACAACACACTAAACTACAACACATCATGGTAGGTTTTTAATTTTTCATCGCTAATGCTTACATGCCTGGTTTTTAGGCATCTGGCGCAAAAGAAACTTTTTATAGGTAAAAAGAAAAGAAATATAGAAAACACTAAAGGGGTAGGCGCGCGGAAATGAAACGGCTCGTTGCATTTGTAACAACGTAAGAATGGCTTTTGCATGATAGATAAATAAGCTGCACAATTTAGGAAGTACAGCATTTAGTAGAAATACGAAATAAACAGTAGTTTGGTTGTGCGACTGTTAATAATTTATTACCTAAATAATAAATTATGATACTATAATGATTAAAACAGAAAATTGTTTTAAAAGCTTGAGCAGATGAAACTTAATTTAGAATGGGCGTATTTCTGGTAAGCGTAGCAATATCAGCCATTAAATCATCGCTGGGGTTTACCTTGTAAGTTTTAGAGGGCATATTAACCATTAGGTCTTCATCTTTATACTTTATTACAAACCTCAGGGAACAGTTTTTTACCGGATATTTTTCGTTATTAATGTTGACAATGTTTTGTATCTCATTCATCAGCTGCCCGTTTATAGCGTTCAGATCAAGCGCTACGGTGAGTGATTTAGTCAATTTATCGCGCATTTCTGATAGTAGACTCATCACCGTTATGCGCAGATCCCAGTTATCCTTTTGTCTGAATTTTTCTTCGATGTTGCCTTTAATATGTAAAAAGTATCCGTTAACCATCAGGTTTCTGAATTTTACATAGTCTTCGCCAAACAAAGCAAATTCGTACGATTCATTGTAATCTTCCAGCACAAAGGTGCCAAAAGGCTTGCCGGTTTTGGTCATTTTATGCTGTACGTTGCTTACCAGGCCACCAACGCAAACCTCGCCGCGTCTTTTAAGTTCTGCAAATTTGGCCATCACATCATCGCCGCCCTCGCCTGACCGCGCCTTTTGCATGTTTTTTAGGTCGGCAATGGTACTGTTACAGTACTTGTTCATTTCCAGCTTGTAATTATCAAGCGGATGCCCGGTTAAGTAAATGCCTATAACGTCTTTCTCATATTTTAACTTTTCTATCAGCGGCCATTCTTCGGCATCAGGCATGGCGGGCTCGGGTACGTACGAGGCTATAGAGCCGCCAAATAGGGATGATTGCGAGCTATTTTGCGTATTCTGATAATCATTAGCAAATTTTATCAATCGCTCTACCCCTGTAAGCAAGCCATTTTCTGTCTTGGCAAAAAACTGCGCACGGTGCACAGGGAAGGCATCAAATGCCCCGCCGTATACCAGGTTTTCGTATGATTTTCTGTTGACACTGCGTGTGTTAGATCGTCTGGCAAAGTCATATACAGAAAGATAGGGGCCACGCTCATTGCGTTCCTCAATAATGCTCTCTACAGCTTTATCGCCCACGCCTTTAACGCCGGTTAAACCAAACCTAACCTGCCCTTTTTTATTAACTGCGAACGATAGGTCAGATTCATTGATGTCCGGCCCTAAAACCTCAACACCCATGCGGCGGCATTCCTCCATAAAGAAGGTTATTTTTTCAATATTGTTCTGGTTGTTTAAAACCGCCGCCATATATTCAGATGGGTAATGCGCCTTTAAATAAGCAGTTTGATAGGCCACAAAAGCATAACAGGTAGAGTGCGATTTGTTGAACGCGTACTGTGCAAAAGCTTTCCAGTCGGTCCATATTTTGGTTAGTTTATCTTTAGGGTGCCCTTTAGCAGCTGCCCCGTCCATAAACTGAGCCTCCATTTTATTCAATACCTCTATCTGCTTTTTTCCCATTGCCTTACGCAGCACGTCGGCATCGCCCTTGCTAAAGCCCGCCAACTTTTGCGACAAAAGCATCACCTGCTCCTGGTACACCGTGATACCATAGGTTTCACCCAGATATTCTTCCATATCGGCCAGGTCAAACGTAATGGGCTCTCGCCCGTGTTTACGGCTGATAAAGTTGGGTATGTACTCAATAGGCCCCGGGCGGTAAAGGGCGTTCATGGCTATCAGGTCCTCAAACTTATCGGGCCTTAGGTCGCGCAGATACATTTGCATGCCATCACTTTCAAACTGGAAAGTGCCGTTGGTATCGCCTCGCTGGTAAAGCTCAAAGGTTTTTTGGTCATCAAGCGGGATATAATCAATATCTATTTCAACGCCATGGTTTTGTTTGATCAGGCGCAATGCATCTTTAAGGATGGTGAGCGTTTTAAGGCCCAGAAAGTCCATTTTTATAACGCCGGCATCCTCAATAACGCGGCCATCATACTGGGTAACCAGCAAGGAAGAATCTTTTGCTGTAGCAACAGGTACTATATCGGTCAGATCATACGGAGCGATGATGATACCTGCCGCGTGTACACCTGTGTTTCGCACAGAACCTTCCAGCTTTTCCGCCTCGCGCAGTACAATGCCTTTCAGATCAGATGATTTATAAATATCCTGCAGTTCTGGCACCTGTTCAATCGCAGTCTTTAGGTTGATGCCTAAGGTTTCGGGCACCAGCTTTTTAAGGGCCGTAACGTCGGATAATGGCATATCCAGCACCCGGCCTACATCCTGTATACTGGTGCGGGCAGCCATAGAGCCGTAAGTGATGATCTGCGCTACCTGGTTTTTGCCATATTTATCAACCACGTAATCAATTACCTTTTGCCTGCCTGCATCGTCAAAGTCCGTATCAATATCGGGCATTGATTTACGGTCGGGATTCAGGAATCTCTCAAACAGTAGATTATATTTTATGGGGTCGATGTTGGTAATGCCGATACAGTAAGCTACCACTGATCCGGCCGCCGAACCACGCCCCGGACCGATGAACACACCCATATCGCGCCCGGCTTTAATAAAGTCTGCTACAATTAAAAAATAACCGGCAAAACCCATGGTGCGCACAGTGAATAATTCAAAATTTATACGTTCTTCTATTTCGGCGGTAAGATCATGGTAGCGCTCCGCAGCGCCTTTAAACGTAAGGTGTTTTAAATATTCCCACTGGTTAAGCGTGTCCGAGTCGGGCGTGCTTTCGCTGTGGATCTTAAACTCGTTGGGGATAACGAAGTTGGGCAGCAGTATATCGCGCTTTAGCTTTAAAACCTCAACCTTGTCCACAATCTCATTGGTATTATCCAATGACTCTGGCAGGTCATGAAACAGTTTACCCATTTCGGCCTGCGTTTTAAAGTAAAACTGATCATTAGGGAACCCGAATCTGTAACCCTTGCCGCCTTCTTCATCAGTTGCAATAGGGGTGCTTTGCATATCGCCTGTGTTTACGCAAAGTAAAATATCGTGCGCGTTAGAGTCCTGCTGATCCACGTAGTGCGAATCATTAGAGCAGATCACCTTTACATTATACTTTTTAGCAAATTTAAGCAGTACGTTATTTACAATTTCCTGATCGGGTATGGCGTGGCGCTGTAGCTCTATGTAATAATCCTCGCCAAAAATATCAAGCCACCATTTAAATTCTTCTTCGGCCTCGGCCTCGCTTTTTTTAAGGATGGCTTGCGGTACCGATGCACCAATACAGCAGGTGGTAGCAATTAGTCCTTTATGATATTTTAAGATTAGTTCTTTATCAATACGGGGCCATTTACTGTATAAGCCTTCCATATAACCTAAAGAACATAGCTTTACCAGGTTTTTATATCCTTCGGGGTTTTTAGCCAGCAAAAGCTGATGGCAGCGTACGTCTTTTTTTTCTTTGGTGAACTGCTTTTTATGTCTGTCTTCTACTACATAAAACTCGCAGCCTACAATAGGTTTAACGTTGTGCTTGCCTGCCTCGGCTACAAACTTAAACACGCCAAACATATTACCATGGTCGGTAATAGCCAGTGCTTTCATACCATCAGCAGCCGCTTTTTTATAAAGCTTTGCTATATCGGCGGCACCGTCTAATAATGAAAACTGGGTGTGTACGTGTAAATGTGAAAACTCTGGCATAATAATCTCGCTGTATCTCCGTCCCTCAAATCGGTAGTATACAAATTTATTAAAAAAGTAATGGGAGTGGAGAGGTGTGGAAAAGTAAACTAAGATTTGTAGGATTATACGCCACAGTTGTCTGAACCAGGATTTATAGGATTAAAAGATATCAGGATTTTTAAAAGATGCTCTTATAATCCTAAAATCCTATAAATCTTGGTTCAAACTTTGCCTACTTATACTTCATTTTATAAACCAATATAATGCTGGCCAGTATAATAGTTATCAAGTTAGCCAGCATTACCGGATAACTCATTATCATTACACCATAAATAAGCCATAACAGGGTGCCCCCGGCAAATACGCAATACATGCTTAATGATATGCCAGAGGTATCGCGCGTGCGGATTGTTTTAATAGCCTGTGGTAAAAAGGAAATAGAAGTGCATAAGGCAGCAACCAGGCCTATAATATCAATATAGTTCACGTATTAGTTGTTTTGCTTAGCTAAAACGCTGTTTTTATAGCTGTATGAGAAGTAAATAACCAAACCAATTATTAACCATACCAAAAAGCGTATCCAGCTTTCATACTCAAGCGAAGCCATCAGATAGAAGCAGCTTAATAAACCCAGCACCGGTATCAAAGAAAGGCTTTTTATAAAAGACGCTACGGCTAAGGCAGTAGCTAAAAATACAAACAGAAAATAAGGGAAGTTTTTATGAATGTCGCCGCCCGAGAATAGTTCTAAAAACTGCTTGTGGAACGCAAATACGCCACCAATTAACAGCAATGGCATAATAAACCTTGCGTTTATATAAGGCAGTTTAAAGCGCCCTTTGGTAGCTTCTTCTTTAGGTAATAATAATACCCCGCCGCATACCAGTACAAAGGCAAACAGGGTGCCTATACTGGTTAAGTTGGTAACCTCTGTCAGGTTCATAAATAAGGCAGGTATAGCCACCACAAAGCCGGTAACAATAGTAGAGAACGATGGGGTATGATATTTAGGATGAATGCGCGAGAAAGCTTTTGGCAGCAAGCCGTCGCGACTCATGCTCATCCAAATGCGCGGCTGCCCTAACTGGAATATAAGTAGCACGCTTGCTGTGGCAATTACCGCGCTTATAGATATTACATAACTGATTTTAGTTAAGCCAACCCTGCCAAAAACAAAAGCCAGCGGATCTGCAACCTGCAGCTCTTTGTAGTTTACCATGCCGGTAAGAACAAGCGCCACCAGAATATATAAAACCGTGCAAATTATAAGGGAGTATATCATGCCGCGGGGTAGATCGCGGCGAGGGTTTTCGCATTCTTCCGCGGTTGTTGATATGGCATCAAACCCAATATAAGCAAAAAATACACCGGATACGCCTTTCATAACCCCGCCAAAGCCGTTTGGTAAAAACGGGTGCCAGTTGGCTGGTGTAACATAAAAAAAACCGATAATAACCACCGCTATAACCACACCTATTTTTAAATACACCATAGCATTGGTGGCCTTTTTAGTTTCGCGTATGCCAATGTATACCAGGTAAGTAATAGCAACTACTATAAGCAATGCAGGTATATTAGCAATCAGCTTAAAATTGCCGGTGCCCGGCGCAGTTGCCCAGGCCTCGGCAGCTTGTTTAAGGCCTGCGGTAATTTGAGTCACTTGCCCGGTTGATGTAAGTTGCTGCACTTGCTCATGCGCTTTAAAAGCCGAAAAGTAGTCCATCGTCAAATAAACAGGCATGTGTATGTTAAACCCTTCAAGCAGGTTTACAAAATAACCGCTCCATGATATGGCTACCGCTATATTGCCAATGGCATACTCCATTAACAGGTCCCAGCCAATTATCCAGGCAATTAACTCGCCAAATGATGCATAGGCATAGGTGTACGCGCTACCTGCAACAGGTATGCGCGAAGCAAATTCCGCATAGCACAAAGCTGAAAAGCCGCAGGTTACCGCTGTTAAAATAAACAGAATACTTACGCCGGGGCCACCGTAAAATGATGCTTCGCCAATGGTTGAGAATATGCCTGCGCCAACTACGGCTGCAATACCCATCAGGGTGAGGTCTTTAACTCTTAACTCTTTTTTGAGATGTACGCCGGAGTGTTCTGCGTCGCTGAAGCCGCTGGCAACATCAGCCAATATTTTAGTAATAGATTTTTTGCGAAATATGCTTTTAGACATTTACGTAAAGATTCAGTCAATGGATACCAAACATAATGATTTTTTTGCTGAGTATAAGTATAACTGTTACTTTGCAGCATGAAACAAATTTTATATCAGCTAAGGTGGTTTTTTATTCCTTACCTGATACTGATAAGCATTTGCCTCATTATTAAACTAACCTACACCCGCGAGGATATATACTATGCGGTAAACTCAATTTACAGCAGTTGGGCAGATGCCGCAGCGCCATACATAACCAATATTGGCAGCGGGTGGACGGTAGTTGCCATTACCTTGTTTTTGCTGCTTTTTAACTATCGTAAGGCTTTAATATTTGCCTCTGCAAACATTGTAACGGCACTTGTAGCCCAAACGCTTAAACATTATTTTGACGCGCCCCGACCGCAGCTTTATTTTAAAGATCAGCTTGACCGCATCCACTTTGTGTTGGGCACGGAACAACTAAGCCTGCACAGTTTCCCATCCGGCCATACCGTGAGTGCTTTTGCATCGGCAATGGTTATCACCTATTTATGCCGCAACAAATTATGGGGTTTTCTGCTGTTTTTATTAGCGGCGTTGGTTGGCTACTCGCGCATGTACCTTAGTCAGCATTTTTTTGAGGATGTTACAGCAGGCTCTACCATTGGAGTGGTAGTTACCGCTATTTGGTTGTACTGGGTCGAGGGGCGAAGATTTCTGAAATCGGAAAAATGGAACAGCGGATTGAGCAAGATTGGCAGCAAATAAAAAAAGGATATAAGAATTGCAAAGTTTTACAATTCTTATATCCTTGTATAAATTAAGTTCTGATTAAGCCAGTGCGGCTTTACGTTTGTTGATGAACACAAAAACCAATGCAGCCAGTAACAATGCACCGCCGCCAAAAACACCAACTTTAACCGGCGTTGACATGCCTTTTTCATTAGAAAGGTATTGATCTGTTCGCTTTAACTCTGGCGACAGTTTTATTGATGCCAAAAACGTTTTAAGCTCGTTACCTACCACTTCAGAGCGCATGCCAGGGTAGGCGTACTCAAAAAAGTAACTTGCCGGGGTAGTATATAACAGTACAAAGTTTTTAAATTGAATACTGCTATCGTCGGCCTGGTATTGTAAAGTAAAGGCTTTAGCTTTAAGGGCACCTACCGTAGTATCCCTAACATTTTGAGCACTGGCCTGTTTGTACTGCTGTTTAAAGTTGTCAACATAACTGTCCATTACCTTGTTCAGGTCCCGCTCTTTGGCCAATGGCTTATTGGTCTCGTCCTTGGCTTTTACAACAACCATATATCCGAAATCGCCGTTGGCAGAAAAAACTTCCTGATTCAGCGTATCTGTTTTACTATAATCTGCCGGCAACGAAACGGCTACCAGGCTATCAATTTTTACCTCTTCCAGTTTTTGTTGTGCAAACCCTGCTGTGGTAAAAAACATCAAGGCGGCACCTGCTAGTATCTTTTTCATACACACAGTAAACCCAAAACCGTACCAGTTTTGTGAGCGGGTAAATCGGCCCCCTCTAAATCTCCCCCGGTAGGGGAGACTTCTATTTCATTTTCTTATAGCCCCCCTACCGGGGAGGGTTGGGTAGGGCCCTACAATTTCTCTATCTCTGCCTTTACAAATTGGGCCAGCTCCTTTACGTAATCTGCACTGAAATCAAATTTGATCCCTGCTGTTTCGTAGATCTCTTTAATGGTCTTGGTGTAGCCTAGCTTTAAAGCATCCAAATATTGCTGAAGTGCCTTTTCGGGGTTCTCTTTGTAGTTTTTCCACACGGCTATAGCGCCTAGCTGGGCCATACCATACTCAATATAATAGAAAGGTATCTCGAAAATATGCAGTTGTTTTTGCCATAAATTAGCCTGTGCTTCTTCCAATCCGCTCCAATCGGCAAAGCCTGAACCGAAGGGTTCGTAAATTTGTTTCCAAGCCTCACGGCGCTCATCGGCGGTGTGTTCAGGGTTGGTATAGATCCAATGCTGAAATTGATCTACAACGGCTACCCAGGGCAGGGTTTTAAGCACATCAACCAATTGGTCACGTTTGGCACGGCGCAGATCTTCCTGATCAGTAAAGTAGACATTCCAGTTATCCATTGATACTAGCTCCATTGACATTGAGGCCAGTTCGGCCACTTCAGATGGACAATGTTTAAAGTCGTTCAGCTCAAGGTCCGCTGTCAGGAAAGTATGTACCGCGTGCCCACCCTCGTGTACCATTGTGGTCAAATCGCGGAAGGTGTTAGCCGAGTTCATGAAAATGAACGGTGCCCCGGTTTCAGAGAGCGGGTAGTTATACCCCCCTGGTGCCTTGCCTTTGCGGCTCTCCACATCAAACAGGTTGTTGGCGCGCATTATCTCTAAACGCTCGCCCAGGTAGCTGTTAATGTTGGTAAAACACTGTATGGTCTTTTCAATCAGGTCGTCGCCATTGCTAAAGGGTTTAAGTGGCGGCTTGCCTGATGTATTCACATCCATATCCCAGGGGCGTAGCTCGCTTAGTTCCAAAGCTTGCTGGCGTTGTTGGGCATGCTCGCGTAATATGGGCACTACCTCGCGCTCAATAGCCTCATGAAAGGCGTAGCAATCCTGGGGGGTGTAATCAAACCTGCCCAGCGCCTGGAACATATAGTCGCGGTAGTTTTCAAAACCGGCGTTCAGGGCCACCTTATGGCGCAGGCCGCGCAGGTGGTCAAACAAATCACCAAGTTTATCTTTATCCTGCAGGCGGCGGGCGGTTATGGCCTCCCATGCCTGTTGGCGCTTGTTTCGGTCGGTATCTTTCAAAATGGCACCGGCCTGCTCAAGGGTGTACTCTTTGTCAGCAATGGTTACAGACATGGCGCCGCTTATCTGCTGGTATTTTTGCGCCTCTACCTGTAACTCGGTCTGCAACGGTATATTCTCTTCCCTAAACAACTCCAGCGCCTTTTTAACTCCCCGCAGGTAGATGAAATATTTGTCATGGTCCAGTTGGTCAAAATACGCGCTGGCTACCAGTTTTTTGTTCAGTTCGTTGCTATAGGGGGCTGTTTTTGGCTCAATATCAGTAGCGAAGTACTGAAAGGCAGCTAATTTCTCCTCGCTGTTGGTATCGCAGGTCATGCGGATGTAGCGCCATGCAAAATCTTCTTCAAGGGCGGCTTCCAGCTCGCTGCGGTCGCGTAGCCAAAGCTCCAGGTCGCCAACGTTGTTGATGTGGCGGTTTACCAGATCAAGGTAAAGGGGCTCCAGGTTTTCCCATTTAATATCAAGGTTGGCAGGTATGTATTTGCGTGTTTTTTTGTGGATCATTTTGATGTGCAGATATGTAGATGTGCAAATATGCAGATTAGTCGGGAAGTCAGGAAGTCCGTAAGTCGGAAAGATGTAAAGTTTTGGTTAGTCCGTAAGTCGCGGAAGTCTGAAAGCCCGGAAGTCGGGGTGGTGGTTGCTCCGCTTGTGAAAGCGAAGCAAGCGGAACAAAGCGGAACAAAGCGGAGCAAGTAATTTTTTAAGTTGCTTATTAATAGGGAATTAATTTTTTTAAGCGGAGCAAACCGACGCAACTTATTCGTCAGGAAATTTAGCTGTGATTTTTAATTAATTTACTGAATTACAATGTATTGGCAAAGATAATGCAAGCGGAGCAAAATCTTTGACAATACAGCGTGCTAAACTTGTCGTTACTTACTCCTCGCTATTTTACTATCTTGCTTCATCAACAGGCATTGTATTTATGTTAACCGACATTATTTTAAAGAGCATTGGCAAACACATTAGTTTAAACGACGACGAGAAAGCTTATTTTATCAGCTTATTGCACCCCAAGCAATTGGGCCGCAAGCAGTTTTTGTTAAAAGATGGCGAAGTTTGCAAATACTCTGCTTTTGTAAACAGCGGTTGCCTGCGTGGTTATACCGTTGACGATAATGGCCAGGAGCATGTGATGAACTTTGCGCCTGTTGGCTGGTGGATAGCCGATATGTACAGCCTGATAAGCCAAAAGCCCGGCAACTTATACATTGAAGCGCCGGAGGCCACCGAAGTTTTATTGCTATCAAAAATTAAACAGGACCTGCTGTTTCATGAGATACCCAAATTTGAACGCTTTTTCCGGATAATTACAGAAAATTCATTGGTTGCCTATCAGCAGCGCATTATGGATACCTTAAGCCTTACTGCCGAAGAGCGCTACAATAATTTTTGTAAACGCTACCCTACATTGATCAACAATTTACCTAAAAAGGATATAGCATCGTACATAGGTGTTACGCCGGAGTTTTTTAGCAGGATGATGGCGAGGTTGTTGCGCAGCAGCGATTAGAGATTAGTTAATTAGTAAGCAGTTTTAATCACAGCGGATAATTGAATACACGCGCGTAATTGCAAATCCGGAGCAACGCACAGGCTGTTTGATGGGATGCCGAAACAAGTTCGGCATGACGGATTAGTTGTAACAAGAAGGGAGATGAAATAAAATTTCATCTCCCTTCTTGTTATTATGTAGATCCCTTCTAAACCAGCTTCAACGGAATTTTCTTCCCTGTTTTAACGGCTTCGTAAATGGCGTCAATTATCTTGGCGTCCTTAACCGCTTCTTCTCCGTCAACAGGTACAATTGGCGTTTTTCCCTCTAAAAATATACCGGCCATTTCATCCATTTGTACGGTTTGCTGCATAGGAGGCGATACGGCTTTTAATTCGCCTTTGTTGGTTTTGCCTTTAAGCGGACCGTAACCATTTGCAGGCTGTAATTCTGCATAGCCTCTTTCGCCTATCAGTAAAAAGCGGTCAACATTGTTCATGTTGTAGGTTGAAAGACAAGATGCAATAGCGCCGCTCGGGAAACCCATTTGGAACATGATGGATTCGTCAATTCCCGGTTTAAATTTAACCGGATCTGTTTTTACTTCCTGCGCGGTAACCCATATAGGGTCTTCGCCTACCATATAACGGGCTCCGTTTACTGCGTAAATTCCGATATCCATCATTGAACCACCGCCTGATTTGACCGGATCTAAACGCCATTGGTTAGGGTCGCCTGATCTGAAACCGCCATTACCGGTAAAGTATTTTATTTTTCCAAAGTCGCCTGCATTGCGCATGGCAATTATTTCCAGATTTTTCGGCTCAAAGTGCATGCGATAACCTACCAGTAGTTTTACACCGGCTTTTTTGCAACCATCAACTATTTCTTGGCTTTCTTTTGCATTCAGGCCAAGTGGCTTTTCGCTAATTATATGCTTGCCGGTTTTCGCTGCTCTTAGTACATAGGGTTTATGCAAAAAGTTAGGCACAATTACATATATGCAATCTATGTCGGGATTGTTCTTTATCTCTTCAAAATTGTCGTAATTGTATACGTTTTTATCAGGAATGCCATATTTTGTTTGCCAGTCTTTAACCTTGGCCGACGAACCACTGACAACACCAACCAGTTTTGCTTTTGTGCTTGTTACAAGCGCGCGGGCTACAATATTGCCATAGGTGCCAATGCCCATTATGGCTACGCGTAAAACAGGTCCGTCATAAGGTTTGTCGCTTATTACGGGTTTGTTTTTTGCCCAGCCCGTTACCGGCGCTAAGTTGATTGCCAAAGCCGACAGGCCAAGCTTCTGTAGAAAATTTCTGCGAGAGTCCATAAATTATAGGTTAAAAATTGGTAATCAATTATACAAATAATGGTTCGGAAAAAAAAATGCTATCCTTTTTATTAGTTGATGCGGGTTGGGGATAAAAGCGGGGTTATAAAAAAAGACCGGTCTGATTTTACTCAGATCGGTCTTTTTATTTTGTTTAACACTATATAGTGTTAACAGATTCTATTATTCAAAGAAAGGAACGTTACGTACAGCGTATTTCTTCAATGCTTCAATGTTGATATCAACACCAATGCCCGGAGCGTTAGAAACTGTCATGAAACCTTTTTCAATAAATGGTTTGTCATAAATAACAACTTCTTTCCATCTTGGCTCAGAATCGCTCAATGTTTGCCACTCTAATATCTGGAAGTTAGGTGTAGCAGCACAAACGTGTGCAGAACCCATAGCGCCTAACATGGTACCAACCATATGCGGAGAGAATGGAGTGAAATAAGTATTAGCTAAACTGGCAATACGTAAGCCTTCGCCTAAGCCACCGCATTTTTGCAAGTCAGGCATAACAATGTCAACCATACCTTCTGATAATAAACGGGCAAAGCCATAAGTTAAGTATACGTTCTCGCCGCAGCAGATAGGTGTGCTGGTTTCGCTGCTGATTGTTTTGTAAATTTCAGGGTTATCAGCAGGGATTGGTTCTTCTAACCACATAAGGTTAAATGGTTCTAAAGCTTTAGCAGCTTTACGGCCTGTAGGCGCGTCATAACGCCCGTGCATATCGCAGCAAATGTCAATTTTATTTCCTACTTGTTTCCTGGCAGCAGCAATTGAATTAACCATTCTGTCAATTTCCATTTGGCTGGCTGTCCAGTTATAACGGTCCCATTTATTTGGATCGCCTGCTTCGTCAAGGTCAAATTTAATTGCAGTGTAACCACGGTTAACTACATCCTGTGCTGCTTTAGCAAAATCGTCTGGAGTAGGGTTACGTTTGTTATAAAATTCTGTATCACAATAAACACGAACTTTATCACGGAATTTACCACCCATTAACTGATAAACAGGTATACCCAGCGCTTTGCCGGTTAAATCCCATAAGGCACACTCTAAACCTGTAAGTGTGGCAATAAAAACACCGCCCTGAGCACCACCAAATATTGAATTTTTGCGAATACCTTCCCAAATTCTGTTTATGTTAAATGGGCTTTGACCAACAAGCTGGCCAGCCATCCGTTTTAACAAATAGTAAGTACCAACGCTGGCATCCACTGCTTCGCCCCAGCCTACAAGGCCCTGGTTGCTTTCTAATTTAACGAACATGCCGCCGCCTGAATAGGCAACTTTTACGGCAGTTATTCTGATATCAGACGGTGCTGACATTTTTGACGTTCTTTCATTAGCGTCAATTAGCCCCTGGCCTAAGGCGTTGGCCATAGGTAAAGCTGCTATTCCGGCTCCGGCTACTGATGCTTTTTGCAGAAATGACCGACGATTTTGTTTGTTTAATGACATGATTATTTTATTGATTTAATGAGGTTTTTGACTATTTAGTTTACATTGTTTACCGCACTGGCAGCTATAATTTCGTCAACCTGCGCTTTTGCAACAGGTAATTTTATTTTTTTGTCTTTAGCGGCTGCTTTTAACCAAGCCATATAGTCGGCTAAGATAGGAGCTGTCCAACGCGCATCCATTTGTCCTGAAGTATATGTACCGTCAGCAGTACGAATATGGGCAAACATGTCTTCAAGGCGTGTTTTTTCTGATGATTTAACTACCTGTTCTGCCAAATGCGGCGGAATGAAAATAACGACACCCTGTTTGCCTAAAACTATATCGCCCGGCATAACAGTAACCTGACGGATACGGGTAGGTTTGTTAAAACTCATTATCATGGTGTTTTGATCGCTGCCCGGATTGTGAAAAGACGGTGTATAACTATCTATGAATGAGGTAAAACCGCCCATTTCTTTTAAACCCTCCAGGTCTCTTACAGCACCGTTATAAACAATACCTGTTCCGGTTCTTTTATAAATATCGGCAGCAACACGGTCGCCAATGGTTGGGCCGTTTTTGTGTAAACCAAACTGATCTGCTACATAAACGTCGCCTTTTTGCAGTTGCTCAACACCCCATACGTTTTGCGCGCGGCGTCCTTCTTTTTTACCGCGTTCGTCAATCGCTTTCCACATATCCGGGCGGTAAGGCACAAATTGAGTGGTAAAAGCACGGCCACAAAGTACGCTATCAGGGTTAATTTGTATTGGCCAGTCTTCAGCTAATTGATAATTGAATCTTGAGCCACCCATCGTAGCCCAGGCTTCTTCAATACTTACCGCTTTCATACGTTGAATAATATCGTCCGCTACTTTTGGGCGTCCGTCAGGGAAACGCTCGCCCTTCCACGAAGGGGTAAGGTAAATTAGCTCATCTCTGTCTGCTTGGTTTACTTGCGGTTGAGCAGGAGCCTGCGCAGCAACTTGAGCAGACACTTTAACAGAAACACCAAGCAACAAAGCAAGGGCAACTATTTTTAGGTTCGTCTTCATCATGGTTATATAATAATTGGTTTAATAATTATGGCCTCTAAGCTACATAAAAAGTTTTCACCTAAACTTTTAGGTAAAGTAAAATTTTTAGGATAAAACAATTTTGTATGTTAGGTATTATAATGGTGCTTCAAATAAGAAAAAATCGCTAAAAATAAACTACCATTTATAAACAGTGTTGATTTTTACACTATTTTCTTACTTTAGCGCAGTATACTTGTTACATTATTAGCCGCCAAACCTGTTGCGCTTATAACCAATTATTGTAGTTTAAAATTATAAAACCGGAATGAATCAGTTGTTACTTCAGCAGGATGCTTCAAAGGAATTGGCAGATTTTCCGCATATCCAGGAGTTTGCATATAAAAAGAACAATACCATTCAGCTTAACTCTTTTAATATAGGGGTGATGGACTGCATAGGGATATATTATGTATTAGAGGGTAAACACAATTGGGTTATTGGTGCAACAGAGCATACACTTTATCCGGGTGATATTGCCATTATATTACCCGGCGAGAATTTTGGGGGTAAAAACGATATTCTTAATATCGGCTCGTTAATGTGGGTTAAGCTGAACGTTCAAAACCGAAAGCAGTTAATGGGCGACTGGAGCCAGCTAAGCAAAAAGGAACGGCATTCTTTAGAGCAGATCTTATCAGTAAATAAAGATCTGCTGGTACTTAATATTAAAGAGGCGCAGTCTTTGTTTTTTGAACTGAAATACGAATTGCAGAACGCCGAGGTTGGATTTTATACGCGGGTATCTCAATTGCTTGATCATTTATTTATTATTGTTTGCCGGCAACTGATCCGTCAAAACCACTCGCGCCGTGATTTCCCCACAACTTTTTTACGGCTGGAGCAAACCTTGCGTCAAAACCTGGCGCGGCAATGGACGGTTGAAGAAATGGCAGCCTTTGCAGGTATGGGTACAACCGCTTTTACCGAAAAAGTTAAAAATTATTCCGGCTTTTCGCCACTGAACTATTTGATCAATTTACGTATTACCGAAGCTATTAAACTATTAAAGCGCAATGAGGTAAACGTTACAGATATAGCGCTTGCTATTGGTTTCTACTCGTCGCAACATTTTTCTACAACGTTTAAAAAACTTACCGGGTATACACCAAGCGAGTTCAGAAAAAACAATATTCAACCCAGCAATCTGCAGCCATGAACAGTATTATAGCCATTGAATTAGGCACCAACGCGGTGCGGATATTTGCCTTTGATTTAACAGGCAATATAATTGGTTTCGCAAAGGGGCACTATCCCACGTTTCATGACGGGCCGGATAACAGCGAGCAGGACCCGGAGCAGGTTTTTATAACCATGCTTTACGTTTTAAAGAACTTACTGAACGAAACCCTATATCCGCAGAAGTATGTTGTTGGCTGCATTTGTTTCAGTGCCTCTATGCACAGCCTGCTTACGGTAGATAAAGACGGCGTTCCGTTGGGCAACGTAATTACCTGGGCTGATAACAGGGGTAAGGAAGAGGCCGTGGAATTAAAGGAATCTGAACTGGGCCGCAAAATATATGAGGCGACGGGTACACCCATCCACCCCATGTCGTCAATGGTAAAAATTGCCTGGCTCAGAAATAATGATCAGGAAAAGTTTAAAAGAGCCAGCAAATTTTTGCCGGTAAAAAGTTACATCATTCAGCAGCTTACCGGCGAATGTATTGTAGATTATAGTATTGCTTCGGCAATGGGTTTAATGAATATACATAACCTGGCGTGGGATAACGACGCACTTGATTTTGCGGGCATAACGCCAGACAAGTTGCCACAGCTTGTGCCGGTATTTTACTCAGACGCGAAACTTAAAAAGGAGTTTCAGAAAGCGCTGCGCCTGCCGCCAGAGGTAAAGATCATCATTGGCTCAAGCGATGGCTGCCTGGCAACGCTAGGCGCGGGTGTTTGGGAGGAAGGCAAGGCTACTATAACTATTGAGGATAGCGGGGCCTTTCGTATAATTGGCGATAAGATTATAAAAGACCATAGCAAGCAAATATTTAACTACCTGCTTACCAAAGAACACATTGTAAGCGGCGGGCCCAGCAATAGCGGTGGTGTTATTTTTGAGTGGTTTACCAAGCGCTTCGGCGATTTTAAAAAGGCGTTTGACATAGACTATTCAATGGGCAACCTGATACGCGAAGCTTCGGAAGTTGCAGTGGGATCTGACGGGTTGCTATTTTTGCCTTATTTATTAGGAGAAAGGGCACCAATCTGGAACGCCAACGCCAAAGGGGTTTATTTTGGCATCAATATAAGGCATGAGCGCAAGCATTTTATAAGGGCAACTATTGAAGGTATATTGTACGAGATGTACAGTATTGGCAAAACGTTTGAAAATCATCGCACTATAAACAGCCTGTCTGTTAATGGTAGTTTTGCATCTATACCATTTTGTACGCAAATAATAGCCGATATTTTTAATAAGCCCGTAAGCACAATAAGCCACGGCGATACCATTGGAGTAGGGGCATTTTTATTAAGCGCTACCGAAATGGGCATGTACAAAAATCTGCGCGAAGCATCAAATACCATAAAACTAAACCAAATATTTTTGCCCAACGCCAATGATCACGCGACTTATATGCAATATTTTTCGGTATTTGAGAGCCTGATAGAGAAAATTGGGGTGGAATTTGATAATATTTCACGGCTTCAAAATATAACTTAAAAGGGTATTTTTTTGCATTTTTTAAACGAAAATGCTTTTTCGTTAATAGTATTTCAAGTTTTCAAATTTCTAAATAAAAATATGATAAATCATTATTTAGGCACTAGGGTAAATCAAAAAGAATGTACCTAGTTTTTTTGTGTAAAAATCACCGCTGGGTTTATTTAGTAGCCTGAATTCTTTATTTTATCATTATTTGTAACAAAACTATTATAAACTATAAACGGATTAATTTTATTAGGGTAATACATCATTTAAGACGGTAACTGTATTTGTGAGGCCTGTTTGATTATATTACCATTAGTGCAATTATAACCGAAAACGAATTTTTTTTTTTGATCAATTAAAGTGTACCTGAATGCAGGGGCGGGTATTGTTTGTATTTAGCGGGCAATATAACATGTATAGCGTTTAACAGAATTTTTTGTTAACAGACGCCGATTTGTGTGCAGGATGTATAAACAGTGGAACTCAGTTAAAATTCAAATTATAAATTCAATTATTAGTAACCAAAACAATAAAATATGAAGAAAAAAGTACCTTAACCCTCTACGGTAGCGTAACCACGCAACCAAAAAAAAGCCCTACCAAGATGGTCAGATCTTGATAAGGCACCAATCAAAAAATATAGTCATTGATTTTAAACCAAAATTATGAAAAAAAGAAGAGGAACACCTTCGTACAATCGTATTGTTACAAGTGTTTTCGCACTAGTTTTGTGTGCTTCTGCAGCTAAGGCAGACAGCCGCAATACAAATAACCCCGGCTTCATCGGCGAAGCTAACTTAGTTACCGCAAACGTTGTAGGTAGCCCTTTACCTGCAAAAACAGTAACAGGTAAGGTTGTAGATGATAAGGGCGAGACTCTTATAGGGGTAACCGTAACAGAGCAAGGTACCACCAAAGCAGTGGCCACTGATGCTAACGGTAATTACAGCATCTCAGTAGAAGGAGATAATTCAGTATTGGTGTTTGCCTATTTAGGTTATGAAACACAAACACAAACAGTAGGCGCGCGCAGCGTGGTAAACGTAACACTTGCTACCAGAAGCAGCGCATTGGAAGAAGTTGTAGTAACCGCCCTGGGTATTAAGCGTGAGGCTAAAAAATTGGGTTACGCAACCACAAGCGTAAACGTTGATGAGATAAGCCAAAACCGAACAACCAACGTAATGAGTTCGTTGGAAGGTAAAGTTGCCGGTTTAAACATATCTCCACCGGCTGCCGGTCCAGGATCAAGTACCAGAATTCGTTTACGTGGTCAGGCTTCATTTGCGGGCCAGGGTGCTACTAACTCACCATTAATTGTAATTAACGGTTTACCGATGGATCAGGGTGAGCAAAGTGTTGGCCCTAATAACACAACAGACCGTGGCGACGCTTTACAACAAATTAACCAGGACGACATCGAGTCAATGGTTACTTTGAAAGGATCTACCGCAGCTGCCTTATACGGCTCAAGGGCTGCAAACGGTGCTATCATCATCACTACAAAAACAGGTGCTAAAAACTCAAAATTTGGTGTTGACTTTAGCTCTAACTATTCAATTGATGACGCGCTTGATTACAACCGTTACCAAATGGAATACGGTTATGGCCAGTGGGATCCTTCGCAAATGAGGGGCAGAAAACCTGCTAACACGGCAGAAGCAATTGCCAACGGCGGCCAAACATGGGGTGGAAAATATGATGGCTCGCAAGTTCCGTTCTTTGATGGAAGCACAGGCCCGTATGTAGGTAATCCAAATCGTATTACTGAATATTACAGAATGGGTTCTACATGGGTTAACACTATTGCACTATCCGGCGGTAATGCTTCAACCAGCTACAGGGTATCTTTCTCAAATCAGGATGCCAACGGTATTTCGCCCGTAAACAATTATCATAAAAAAATTGCTAACGTAGGTATTAACAGTAAGTTGAGCGAAAAATTAACCTTTACGTTTAATTTGAACTACACTAACGAGGTTAACAATAACCCGCCGAACGTGGGTTTCCAGGGACAGGGCGCACCAAACTTTTTGTACCGCATGAGCCCTACTATCCCGTTAAGGTTATTTGAAGAAAAAGTGATTGACCCAACTAATGGTGGCGAGCGCCAAACCTCTAATTTTGCAACCACGTTGTTAAACCCGTATTATTCAAATCCTCGTCAGTTTAATATTCGCAACGCCGATCGTTTCCTGTCAACCAGTACCTTAAGATATGATTTCACTAAGTGGTTGTACTTGCAAGGTCGTGTTGCTTTTGATTTTGAATCAGCTCAAAACGAAAGTAACGTTCCGCATGGTGTAGGTTCTGTTTACTTATTGAACAACAATGGTTCTGGTCCGCAATATAATGGTAGCTATAACATTAGCCAGTCAAGACAAAGAAACATGAACTATGATTTCTTGTTAGGTACCGGTAACCAAAGATTTGGCGATTTCTCTGCTGAGTTAACCTTAGGTGGTAACATTCGCGACGACAGAAGCAGCGGTGTTAGAAACAGTGGCCAAAACTTTGTTGTAAAGGATCTGTATTCTATTGAAAATACATTTACCAGAACCGCTAATTATGATTTTAGCAGACTTGGTGTAAACTCTATTTACGGGGTGGCTGACTTTGGATATAAAAACTATTTATATTTAAGTATAACTGACCGTGTTGACTGGTTCTCGGTTTTAACTTACATACCTTCGCTGGCCAAAGTAAAGAAAAACGCTTTCAACTATCCTTCTGTTAGTGCCAGCTTTGTGTTTTCTGAATTGTTGCCAAATCTTTCATGGTTAAATTATGGTAAAATCCGTGCCAGCTGGGCTTCCACCGGTAGTTCAGGTGTTATTCAACCGTTTCAGGGCCCGCTTACCTATACTTTAAATGCTAACCCATATACTGTTGGTACAATTCCGTATACATTAGCCGCTTTTGGTAATAATTATCCAAACCCTAGCGTAACGCCCTTTGGTGTTACAGAAAAGGAGATTGGTTTAGAAGTAAGAACTTTGGGAAGCCGCTTAAACTTTGATGTTACTGTTTATCAAAAAGATACCAAAGATCAAATATTAAGCGTTCCGCTTTCAAACACTACCGGTTTTACATCGCAGCCTCTAAATTTGGGTAAACTGCAAAATAAAGGTATAGAGTTAATGGTAGAAGGTACGCCTTTTAAAACCGAAAACTTTACCTGGACTTCATCAATTAACAGCGCTTACAACGAAAGTAAAGTGTTACAGCTGGGCCCGGGCCAAACCCGCCAGTTAGTTACAGACTTTAACGGTAGCGGTAACGAGTTCCTGGGTAAATTGTTCTACCAAACCGGCATGGCCATGAACCAATTGGTTTCTCGTACTTACCAACGTAATGCTGCAGGCCAGGTTGTACTTACCTCAGGCGGTAACTTACAAGGATCTACTGTAGATGGATCGCCGATCGGAGCAATACGCGAAGTGAATTTTGGTCAAGCTGATCCGAAATGGACCGGTGGTTGGAATAACAACTTCCGTTACAAAAAATTAGCGTTGTTAGTACACTTTGACTGGAAATTTGGTGGCAAAGTATTTTCTTCAACCGCTCTTAATGGTTTAAGACAAGGTTTAACCCAAGCATCTTTAGTTGGTCGCGAGGGTGGTGTTAGGTTTGATGGCGTATTACCTAACGGCCAGCCAAATACTTTCTCTCTTGCACCTCAGAGCTTCTACACAGAATACCGTAACCAGCAAATTGCAGATCCTTTCGTTTACAAAAGCGATTTCATAAAGCTGAGAAATATCACATTATCATATGATTTTTCTACGTTGGTTAAAAACGCCAAATTTATTAAAGGCTTGTCTGCATCAGTATTCGTTCGTAACGTAGCCATCATTAAAAAATGGATACCAGATGTTGATCCGGAGTCTATGGCTTCAACCGGTGATACCAGGTTAGGTTATGAGCAGAGCGCATTACCAACCACCCGCACTTTCGGGCTTAACTTAAATGTAAAATTCTAATACCCAGATATTATGAAAAAAATTAGTCGTTTTATTGTTCCCCTGGCTGCAGTGCTTGCTTTTGCGAGTTGCGATAAGGGATTTGAGACAAAGAATCAAAACCCCTATGCCCTAACATCGGTTGATCCCGGATTATTGTTTAGTAACGTAGAGCGGAATTTAAGTGTTGGCAACTGGGAGGTTGAACAAACAATAGTACAGCAATTTGTAAACGCTTATAATGCGGGTGCAACAACCGGCTTTAACTTTAACGCCAGCAACAACAACTATAATACACCAACCTGGAACCAGAGCTATAACACACCTGTAAAGTATTTAGAGCAAATAATTTCTTTGGTAAAGAATGATCCAAGCAGGGCCAACCTTTATCAAATGAGCAGAATACTTAGAGCGTATACGTTTATGGTACTGGTTGATAGCTATGGCGATGTGCCTTATAGCGAGGCCGGAAAAGCTTTCCTTTCAGGCATTACAACGCCTAAGTATGATAAATCTGCTGATATTTATGCAGACATCTACAAAGAGCTTAAAGAAGCAACTGCTGCTTTATCGCCAACAGCTCCATTTGTTGCCGGAGATGTTATTTACGGAACAGGTCGTGGTTTTCTTAACAATACTGCGCAGGTTGCTCAATGGAAAAAGGCAGGATACAGCCTGTTATTGCGTTTAGGTATGCGCTACTCTAAGCTAGATGCTACGAAAGCACAAAGCATAGTACAGGAAGCAGTAGCAGGTGGGGTAATGACAGCTAATAACGATAACATGTTATTATTGTTTAATACTATTGATGCTAACCCGCTTAATAACCCGCAGCGTACTACAAACCCTTTTAACTATTACATGGCAGAGCCATTTGTAAACCAGTTAAAAGGCACAGGTGACCCCAGGAGTAAATACCTTGTAGCTACTTATACAAACCCAGCTCAGATTGGTGGTGCCCCGGTTGATACTGTTGCGGCTAATCAATTCGGTTTCCCGGTTGGTTATGATGATATCACTATCAAGACAAAACCGGATTACAGAGGCAGTAACCCTAATGCGGGCTTTAAATACAGCCAGTTAAACTTTAACGTATTCGGTAGCAGCACAGCCCCGGTTTTCTTTGTAAGTTTAGCGCAAACCAAGTTATTACTGGCTGAGGCTGCCGTTAGAAACTGGATTCCGGGTGGTTTTGCAACTGCTAACACTTTGTACAGAGAAGGTATCAGAGCTTCTATGGATGAGTATGCACTTTACCCTAACGCGTTGCCAATACCAGACCTTAACTACCAAAGCTATGCCGCGCAACCTAGCGTTGCATTGGCACCTGGTAATGAGTTGCAAATGATCAATACCCAGTATTGGATTGCATCTATAGGCAACGGGCACGAAGGTTTTGCTAACTTTAGAAGAAGCGGTTTCCCTGCTTTAACACCAAACGCTTACAACAACAACTTAAATGGCGGTTTTGCAAGGCGTACGGGTTATCCTCAAGGTGAGTCTGCCACCAACGGCGCCAATTACAATGCGGCTGTAGCTAGCATGGGCGGTGATGGTTTAACTCAACGCGTTTTCTGGGATAAATTATAATATTAATACAATTAATCTTGATAAAGACCCGGGCCATTCGCCCGGGTTTTTTTGTTTGGTGCCGTAGTTAGTTTTTGTAAAACCACGCTAATTTATTTTCAAGTGTATTTATAACAATTAAAAATGGTTTTATACATTAGCAAAAGAAAAAACCGACAATACTATAGCATTGTTATAAGCGGTGATTCAAACAATTGCAAACCAATTTTAAAGTACCAATTTTACCCATTTAATTATTTTGATAAGGCATGTTAAATAATTAAAAAGTGCCTGTTATTGTGGGTGTTAATATAAAACCTAATAAATATATATGAAAAATTTTATTCTGGCATGCTGCCTGATCATTGCCTGTCAGGCAACTAAAGCGCAGCTGGTGTTGCCAAAAAGTAAGCAAACAACTATTATTAATCCGGTTAACCTGAGTTACCGTTTTGCTTTGGACGGCACCTCGCGCCGCGAGGCTGCAGACCCGGCCATGATAAATTTTAGGGGAGAGTATTATCTTTTTGCGTCAAAGTCTGGCGGTTATTTTCACTCAACCGATCTGATCAACTGGGAACTGATCAAAACCAACGATCTGCCGTTAGAAGACTACGCACCAACTGCAATGGTTTACAGAGGCGAGGTTTACTTTATGGCATCCGGTAATAATCCGCTTAAAATTTATAAAACAGCTGATCCAAAATCAGGAAAATGGACCGTAGTTACCGATAAGTTCCCGATAACAATGATTGATCCGTTTTTATTTGCCGATGATGATGATCGGGTATATTTTTACTACGGATGCTCAAACGTAAACCCGCTTTATGCCGTTGAGCTTGACCCTAAAACTATGCTGCCCTTAGGTCCGCCAACCGTGTTTTTTAACAGTGATAAAGAAAATCATGGATGGGAGCGCCGTGGCGATTACCAAACCGTTGATGGCCGCCCCTGGATAGAAGGAAGTTGGGTTACTAAACACAACATGAAATATTACTGGCAATATTCTGCGCCGGGCACCGAGTTTAAAAGTTATAATGATGGTGTGTATGTATCTGACAAACCGATGGGGCCGTTTACATTAATGCCTAACAATCCCGGTTCAATGCGGCCCGAGGGTTTTATAGCCGGTGCCGGGCACAGCGGAACATTTAAAGACAATTATGGCAATTACTGGCGCATATCCACCGATGTTATTTCTGTAAAACATATGTTTGAGCGCCGCCTTAGCCTGTTCCCTTTGTTTTTTGATAAAGATGGCATTTTTCATACCTATACAGATTTTGGCGACTTCCCGCTTACATTGCCTAAAAAGCAACTATCGGGCCCTGCCGAGTTGAAACCTAAATGGATGCTGCTATCCTATAAAAAGCCTGTTACGGTTTCATCAGCACAAGAAAAATATGCAAAGGAGAATGCTTCTGATGAAGATGTACGTACGTACTGGAGCGCGGCAACCGGCGATAAAGGCGAATGGCTAACTATGGACCTGAAAAAGGCATCTACCATTAACGCGGTGCAGATAAATTATGCTGAAAACGAGGCCAGTTCTTTTGGCCGCAGCGACAATGATTATTACCAATATTTGCTTGAATACTCAACCGACAAAAAAACCTGGCGTACTTTAGCCGATAAACGCACTAACAAAATAGACGCTCCGCATGATTATCTGGAGTTAAGCGCGCCAATTAAAGCACGCTACATTAGATTAACCAATTATAAAGTACCATCGGGCACTTTCGCCATAGCAGATCTGCGTGTGTTCGGAAAAGGCACAGATGGCGCGATGACCCAGAAGAATGACATATTTGTTAGCCGCTCAATAACAGACCCCTGCGTGGCTGATATATCATGGATAAAAACACCAAATGCAGTAGGTTACAACGTACGTTACGGTACCGCGCCCGATAAGTTGTATCACACTTACCAGGTGTTGGGCACTGAGAAGGTAACTATCAGAAGCCTGAATAAAGCAGAAAGCTATTACTTTACCGTTGATGCTTTTAATGAGAGTGGAATTAAAACAGGTAATCCTGTAATTAAAGTTGAGTAATTGGATACTATATAAATTAATACATGAAAAAAACTTTGTTTTCTGTAAGCACACTGGCATTATGTGCCCTTGGCGCTTCGTCGGTTTTCGCTCAAAGTGCAAAAGCTACAATTGGTAAAGAAACCGATATGGTGATAAGCCGCCATATTTACGGGCAGTTTGCTGAGCACTTGGGCCGGGGTATTTATGATGGTTTTTGGGTTGATGCCAAGATGCCTGTTAAAAAGCAGGACCGTGTAAGGCTGGATATTGTTGATGCGTTGAAAAAGATAAAGATCCCGAACCTGCGCTGGCCGGGCGGTTGCTTTGCCGACGAATACCACTGGCGTGATGGTATTGGCGTGCGCACCGGCAGGCCAAAAATGGTTAACACCAACTGGGGCGGTGTAACCGAGGATAACAGCTTCGGCACGCATGAATTTTTACAGCTTTGCAAGCTTTTAAACACTGAGCCGTATATAACGGGTAACGTGGGCAGTGGTACCGTTCAGGAAATGTCTAACTGGGTAGAGTACCTAAACTTTGATGGCAAAAGTCCGCTTACCGATCTGCGCGCTAAAAACGGGCACCCTAAACCTTTTAACGTAACATTTTGGGGCGTAGGTAACGAGAGCTGGGGCTGCGGCGGCAACATGACGCCGGAGTATTATGCTGATGAGTATAAGCGCTACGCTATTTTTGCTAAAGATTACGGCACTAATAAACTGAAGAAAATTGCTACAGGCCCATCTGGCGACAATTACAACTGGACAGAAGTTGTAATGAAGAACGTTAAGAAAGATATCTGGGGTATAGCCTTACATTATTACACACTGCCAACCGGAAGCTGGACCGGCAGCAAAGGATCGGCCACGAAATTTACCGAGGACGCTTACTTCAATACGCTAAAAAATGCCCTTAAAATGGAAGAGTTTGTTACCAAGCACTCGGCCATTATGGATAAATATGATCCGGATAAAAAAGTGGCACTTGTAGTTGACGAGTGGGGTGTTTGGACAGACTCTGAACCGGGCACTAACCCTGGCTTTTTGTACCAGCAAAACAGCCTGCGCGATGCATTGGTTGCCGCCTCTACTTTAAACATATTTAACAATCATGCCGACAGGGTTAAAATGGCTAACCTGGCGCAAGCTATTAACGTGTTACAGGCGCTGATATTAACACAAAAAGAGAAGATCATGCTTACACCAACCTATCATATTTTTGATATGTTTAAAGCACATCAGGATGCTAAGCTACTGCCAATTAAACTTGATGTACCCGATTATGAGTTTGATGGCAAGAAACTACCGGCCGTTAACGTATCAGCATCAAAAGATGCCAGCGGAAAGATCCACCTAACTATTGTTAATATTGACAACCATAAAACTATTGATTTTAAAGCTGATTTAGGTAACGCTAACTGGAGCACAGCTACCGGCCAAATACTTACAGGTACAAATGTTACCAATATTAATACATTTGCTAACCCTAATAATATTAAACTTGTAGCGTTTAATGATGCTGTAAAGGATGGCAGCAGTATATCGGTTAAATTACCGGCGCATTCAGTTGTATCGTTAGAATTAAAGTAAAACCAAACCAATAAACCAACCAACATAATGAGAACACATTCAAAACTTTTAATGTCGGCCCTGATAGCGGTTGCAGCCTTAGGTAACTACGCCTGCACGCCACCAACCGAAGATAAATCAACAACAGAGAATACTATGGAGCAAACAACTACTGCATTACCGGACAGCAGTAATTTTACAGGTAAAGTGAACGGGAAAGACACCCACCTTTACACCTTATCAAACAAAAACGGCATGCAGGTAGCCATAACCAATTATGGTGGCCGTATTGTTAGTTTACTGGTTAAAGATAAAACCGGCGGCTTTAAAGATGTTGTTTTAGGATATGATGATGTAAAAACATATCAAAAACGCGGCGAACCTTATTTTGGTGCGTTGATAGGCCGTTACGGAAACCGTATTGGCAACGCTAAATTTACCCTGAACGGTAAAGAGTACGCCCTTGAGGTAAATGACAGCAAAAATTCTTTGCATGGCGGATCACACGGTTACTGGATGCAGGTATGGGATGCTAAGCAGATTGATAAGCAAAAGCTTGAACTTACCTATCTTTCAAAAGATGGCGAAGCCGGTTACCCGGGAAATTTGAATGTGAAGGTGGTTTACACTTTAACAGATGACAACGCTGTTAAAATTGATTACTCTGCTACAACTGATAAAGCCACAGTTGTTAACTTAACAAACCACGCATATTTTAACTTAAACGGCGCAGGCGATTCAACCATTCTGAACAATGAACTGCGCATTGCTGCTGATGCTATTACCCCGGTTGATAACTCGCTTATCCCGACTGGAAAAATAACCCCGGTAAAAGGCACAGCATTTGACTTTACAACCGCAAAAGCCATTGGTAAAGATATTGGCGCTGCAGAAGAGCAATTGAAATTTGGTAAAGGCTATGACCATAACTTTGTACTGAACAAACACACTTTAAAGGATGTTGTGGCAACCGTTAAAAGCCCGGTTACCGGCATTGTTATGGATGTTTATACTGAAGAGCCCGGCCTGCAATTTTACAGCGGCAACTTTTTAGATGGCCGTGCTAAAGATGGTAAAGGTAACGTAGCTTATGGCTTGCGTTCAGCATTGTGTTTAGAAACACAGCATTTTCCGGATGCGCCTAACAAACCGGAGTTTGCATCAACCACTTTAAACCCCGGGCAAACTTATAAAACCAGTACTATTTATAAATTTAGCGTAGCTAAATAAGTACGCAAAACATTAATAATGCAGGTAAAAAGCAGATCGGTTAGCGCCGGTCTGCTTTTTTTGTTTATTTAACGGGTTTATTTGATAGTGCCTGTTTATCTTCGGCAGCAAATTACATACGTTAATGGCACCCGCTACCCTTGATAAACTTAAGCGCCTTACAGAACTAAGTAAAGGCTATAAAGCTTTTTTGTATGATTGCGATGGAACACTGGCAGATAACATGCCCGCCCATAAAGAAACCTATTTAAAAGTAGCCTTAAGCAAGGGGCATGTGATAAACGGTGATATTGTTGATGAACTGGCCGGATGGCCGGTTATAGACGTAGTTAAAGAGATCAATAAACGCTTCGCCACTAATTTTGATCCGCTGGAGTTTAAGGAACTCAAGTACCGGCTCTTTCTGAGTGATTATATAGCTTTTACAAAACCCGTGGAGTTTGTTGCAGAGCATTTGAAAGCCCACACAGGGCTTGTAAAAATAGGAGTAGTATCAGGCAGTGGCCGCCAGGCTGTTGAAAGAACACTTGAAGTATTGGGCTTAACCAGGCTGATTGACGTTGTGATTTGCGCGGGCGAGACCGAAAAAGGCAAGCCATATCCCGATCCGTTTTTGGCGGCGGCTTACAAACTTGGCATCCGTCCGGAAGATTGTATGGTGTTTGAAGACGGTGCTGCGGGGGAAGAATCTGCCCGGCGCGCCGGGATGCCGTGTATCCGGATAGATAAATTATAGCCCCCTCCGTAAAACCATCATAAGTTTTTAATAATTAAAAAAACTGGTAACCCACGCCCGTTTAACTATTTCGTTTGCGTAGAATTTTGCTACGTTACGCTTTATAGCTATATCGTTTGCGTAAATTTTCTATATCGTTTGCGTAAATATTTAACTGTGTTGACACACCGCTTTGAACATTTGTGATATAATTTTGGCGATATGTGATAGTGCAAACGAGGCATCCAACGCAAATTAGTGGCGATAATTCGGAAGGGTTATCACTATAAATTATAGACCAACAAATCACTCCGTGATAGTATACCTGTTTTAATTGTTTGAATGTATTTGCGTTGTTTTTACGGTAAACAAGTTTTACCTGTATTCAACTTATTTTAAAAAATTGAGGGGCTACAACAGTGAAAGAATTATTAGTAACCTGAATATAAATTAAACCCAGTAAACCAATTAAATGAAAACCAAAGAGACATCATAACGTGCTAATTAGCCAAATGTCAAGGACGCGTGGCGATTTTAAATTATATGAATCTTAAATAGAAAAACTAATTATATGAGCAAACTTCAACTTTTTAATAATGTAAAGTGGTGGAAAACAATATGCCTGATTGCGATGATCAGCTTTGTTTCTGCTGCTGCTTTTGCGCAAGGTATTACGGTTAAGGGCCGTGTACTTGACGAAAAAGGCGAACCGCTGATTGGCGCAACCATTAAAGCCACCGGCACTACCGATGCCGTAACTGCCGATGCAAGTGGTAACTTTTCATTAACCGTGCCCGCAGGTACTGCAAGCTTGACGGTTAGTTTTATCGGATATGTAGATGTGGTTAAACCCGTATCTGCAGCCAATGCAAATTTGGGTAATATTACAATGGTGCCAAGCGCCCGCAGCCTGAACGAGGTTGTGGTTGTTGGTTACGGTACTTTAAGAAAACAGGACGTAACAGGAACTGTAGCCAGTATTGATAATAAAGCACTACAGGAAATTCCGTCATCAAACGTTTTTGAACAAATGAAAGGCCGTATTGCCGGTTTAGACGTTGTGAATGGAAACAATGGTCCTCAAATCACTATCCGAGGTAACCGTACTATTGGCAACGCAGGTGCTGATGGCCCTCTGATTGTCTTAGATGGCGTTCCATATTACAATTCTATTGAAAACATTAACCCAAGCGACATCAAAAGTGTTGATGTATTGAAAGGTGCATCAGCCACTGCTATCTACGGTTCTCGTGGTTCTGGCGGTGTTATTATGGTAACTACTTTCCGCGGACGCGTTGGCAGAAGTGAAACTGCTTATGACTCGTACGTTGGTATAAGCTCGTTAATGGGTAAACTTGATGTGTTAGATGCAGCAGGATATCAACAGTTAAAAAAAGATGCTGTAGAAGGTTCTAAGATACAAGGTTACGGTGGTAACCAGGCTTACGGACTTACCACCGCAGAATTAGCTGCAGCTGCAAACGGAATTAGTACCGATTGGGTTGATTTGGTGGCCAACAAAAATGCTATTGTATGGGATCAAAGCTTACGTGTGTCAAGCGGTACAGAAAAAACGCAATTTAATGTTGGTGTTGCTTATCGTTTAAATCAAAATGGTAATCAGCAGCCTAATAATGATACTAAACGCATTACCTTAAACTCAAACATTGATCATAAATTAAATAATGTATTAAAATTTGGTTTAAGTACAAATACAAGTGTAAGGCTTATCAATAACAGTGGCGGTAATGAGATAGGTACTGCACAATGGCTTACGCCGCTTGCCAGCCCTTATAACGCAGATGGTTCAGTTAACATCAGGCCTTTTGATGGTTCTTTGGATGGTTCAACCGCTAGCCCATTGCTTAGAAGGAGCCTTCCGGATGCTTATTATGATTATACCAGAGGTTTCCTAAGTAACAACATATTATATTTAGAGGTTAAACCAATTAACCACTTAACTTATAAATATACCGTAAACTACAATTTTTCGCAGTCGTTGGCGGGCACGTATAATGGTATTAATGGCGCGGGTATAGTTGATGTTGCCAGAACTAATGCTAACACAACTAACAACTACAGCTATCGGTTAGTACAAGAACACTTGTTAACTTACGATAATACTTTCAAAAAACACAGAGTTAATTTTGTTGCCGGCTACACTGCAGAAAAGCAACATGATGAAAACTCTAACATGAGCGCATTAGGCATTCCATCAAATGCCAATAAAAACGCCAATTTAAACCTGGGTACTTTTAATACATTCGGCGGTAGCTGGGGCGAAAAGGGTTTACTATCTTATTTTGGCCGTTTAAATTATGTGTATGATAACAAGTATACTTTAACTGGTACTTTCCGTGCAGATGGTAACTCTATACTTGCCACAGGCAACCAATGGACAAGCTATCCTTCGGTTGGTTTAGGCTGGATCATCACTGAAGAGGATTTTATGAAGAAATACTCTTTTATAGATAATTTAAAATTGCGTGCTGGTTATGGTGAAAATTCATCAGTGGGCGGCCAAACTTATGGCACATTAGGTTCAATGCAAAGTGTAAGGTATCAATTTGGAGGCCTTGCAACGGGCAATCAGCAAGGTTCAAGAATCACTAACCTAACTAACCCTACACTAACCTGGCAGCGTACCAAAGACTTAAATCTAGCTTTAGATTTCGGTTTGTTCGGTAATCGTTTAACCGGTACTGTTGAGGTTTATCGTCAAAAAACAACCGGTATTATATTAAACAATCAGTTACCTGAAACCATCGGATCAGCTTCTCAGCAATCCAACCTTGGATCAACATCTTCTAATGGTTTAGAGGTCACTTTAAGTAGTGTTAATATCAGAAATCAGGGTGGCTTTACATGGTCAACCGACTTTAATATAGGCTTTAACCGCGAGCGGATAGACGAGTTGCCAAATGGCGCTCAACGCAACATTGGTTCAGGTTTATTTGTAGGCTCGCCATTAACGGTCTATTACGACTTGAGAAAAATTGGTATCTGGCAGATCTCTGATTCTAAAGGTATAGATGCCACCAAGACCGCTCAGTTAGCAGGTAATGGTACCGCTTACCAGTCTGTTAACGGTCAAACAGATCCGTTGCAGTACCCTGGTATGATCCGTGTACAAGACGTTAATAAAGATGGAAAGATAAATGCTGATGACAACCAGATATTGGGCCACGTACAACCACAATATACGTTTGGTTTTTCTAACCGTGTTAGCTACAAAAATATTGATTTAAGTGTTGTTATCAACGGCCGTATGGGCTTCACTACCATGGTGCCTTATGTATCATCATCTAACTCAAACGCTCAGGGATGGCAGTTCTTAAACCTTGGTCGTCATAACCAGCCTGTGCTTAATTACTGGACGCCAAGTAATAACACCGGCGAATGGCCAATGCCAAATAACCAGTTTCAAAGCCAGTTTTACTCAACGTTACAGTATTTTGACGGCTCGTGGGTAAAGGTTAGAAGCATTAACCTGGGTTATACTTTCGCGTCTAATTTACTTAAAAGTGTAGGTCTTACTTCACTTAGGGTTTATGCAAACGTTACTAATCCGTTTATTTTATACGCGCCGGTTAGAAATCACGGCTTTTCAGTTACAGATCCTGAGTCTGTTAGCGGTGTTCAGCCTAACGTACTTTCTGCAACCGGTTATGTGCCTAATATTAACAATAATGATAACAATGAGCGTCTGCGTTCATCTGGTATCAATGCCGGTACGCAAACACGCGATTTTATATTTGGTATTAACGCAAGATTTTAATTTGAAAAGTAGTTATGAATATATTTAATAAAAAAACACTTATCGTTGCCAGCGTAGCGATAATAGCTACAGTTTCATCCTGTAAAAAACTTTTGGTAGAAGAGCCGAGGGATACCTTATTCCCAAGCTATCTTCAAACGCCTACCGGTATAAGAGCCGCTATAACCGGTATTTATCAAAACATCAGGCAATTTTACTCCGGAGAAAATGTAATGTACTGGGCCGGAACTGACGAATCTATAGCAGGTTCAAGCTCTGGCGGCCAGGGAACCGCGTTTGACAGATACACAGGCATCAACTCCTCTCAAACAGCTGGTTTCGGCGGCTTTTGGTCGGATATTAACACCGTGAACGCTGTGTTAGAATTTGCTCCTAAAGCTAATTTAGATGCAGCAACCTCTAACCTTTATTTAGGGCAGGTGAAGTTTTTGCGCGCCTATGAGTATTTTGTACTGGTGCAAACTTTTGGTGGCACTACGCCTACGCAAAAAAGCGGTATACCATTGCACACAACGTATATCACTCAGGCCACATCTGAGGATGCACCTGCTCCAATGTCTGCAATATATGATCTCATCATTAAAGATTTGACTGAAGCAGCTGCATCATTGCCAAATACTGTTGCAGCAAACAATCCATTTGTAGGCAGAACAGCCACTGCAGGTGTTGCTAAAGGTCTGTTAGCTAAAGTTTACTTAACCAGAGCTTATCTTACAGAAATTGCTCAACCAGGCGATTTTCAGAAAGCAGCTGATCTTACTGCCGAGATAATTACCAATAAGAGCTTGTACGGATATGACCTGTTTCAGGATTATAACGACCTGCACAAACCGGCAAACGACCAGGGAAAAGAAAACATGTTTAACATTGATTATGGTTTTACTGACCCTACTTATTCTGGTTATACCCAGCAAGGCAGCGGTGGTTACGGTATAAACCAGCTTTATGTTTTATGGCGTTGGAATTATCCAAACAAATCTGGCATTGACAACACCGCTGGTGTAGAAGCTGTACCGCAACGTATAAATACAGCAAAAACTGCTATGAACAGGGATAACTATAATGGCCGCCCATATGAGCGTTTGGCCCCAAATGGTTCTTATGTTAATAAGGTTTATGCAGATCAGATTCATGATACCCGTTGGGATGCTACCTTCCAAACTTTTTGGATCTGTAACAAACAAAACGTAGCTGTTGGTGTGAAATTTGATGGTACACCTAAAGATGGTGGAAAACTGGTGCCGACTACAACCTTTTCAGAATCATCTTATAACCTTCCTTTAGATGGAGATACAGCGGTATTAATGCCTGGTGTAGAAGTAGACAATGCTAGAAGAGACGCATTTAAAGGTTTAATAGTTACGCCTAGCCAATACAGCAATGGCGTGTTCCCAACTGTTAAGAAATTTAATGATCCGCTTCGTCCTAACATGAACGACTTTTCAAGCCGCCCGATTGCTTTAATGCGTTTTTCAGAAATGTATTTAATGAATGCTGAAGCTAATTACATGCTTGGAAAAATACCTGAAGCCGCAGCTTCATTGAACGTTCTTAGAAGACGTGCTGCTTACAGAGTACCCGCAGATGGTTTATATATCCCTAGAGGACAGTTCCGTGTAACTGCAACAAACATGGACCAGTTTAATAATGCAAACGCTTTGGCCATGGAGTTAACGCCAGCGCAATTAACCCAATTGGCAGTACCGTATGATAACTCTGAGAGTGTTACACAAAACGGATTAGACTTGATTTTAGACGAGTATACTCGCGAATTATTTGGTGATCCTCGTCGTTGGTATGATCTTGTTAGAACCCGTTATCTTGTTCGTCGTGTAAAGGCGTATAATGCTAATGGTGCTCCAAACATTCAAACCTACCACATGCGTAGGCCTATCCCTCAAACACTTATTCAAAACGTGTTAACGGGGCCTACATATCCACAAAACAACGGCTATTAATACTAATTAGTAAATTAGTTGCTTTAAACCGCCCTGCACCACAGGGCGGTTTTTTTATTTTTTGTGCGCAAGGCTTTCCCACTGCAATTAAAGCCCATCTGTTTTTTATATTTGAACTTTAGCCATACATTTAGCGCATGCAGAAATATCATAACCAAACACGTTTATTACTTGCGGTAGACTGCATAATTTTTGGCTTTGATGGCGAATCATTAAAAATACTTTTGATACAAAGAGGTTTTGAGCCCGAGAAGGGCAACTGGAGCTTAATGGGCGGCTTTGTACAGCCCGAGGAAAGCCTTGATCAATCAGCAAACCGTATTTTAAAACAGTTAACCGGGCTGGATGGTGTTTATCTGGAGCAGTTATACATCTTTGGCGATCCCGGTCGCGACCCTAAAGAGCGCACCGCATCTGTAGCTTATTTCGCGCTGATAGATATTTCAAAATACGAGAAACAGATAAGTCATGATTACCATGCCGAATGGTTTTTGTTAAAAAAGATCCCCAAACTTATTTTTGATCAGCCCGCTATGGTAGAGATGGCGCAAAAGCGTTTGCGTTATAAAGCCGCGCTGCATCCTATTTTATTTGAGCTTTTGCCGCCCAAATTTACCATACCGCAACTGCAAAACTTGTATGAGAGTGTTTACAGCACCACAATTGATAAACGCAATTTCAGCAAGCGCGTGTTAGCTACCAAGTTATTGATCAAATTGCAGGATAAAGATAAATCAGGCTCAAAACGTGGGGCCTATTATTACCAGTTAAACAGGGAAAATTATTACGCTAAGTTTCAGGCTTTTTTAAATTTTATACCCAATCCGGATAACCTGATGGCTTAGCCTGATACGGCAATTGTTTGGAAATAAATTTTATAATCTTGAAAATTAAGTGTTATTTAGACACGAATTTTAAACCTATATGGAACTTAATAAATATGTAATTGGTGTTGATTATGGCACCGATTCGGTACGCGCAATTATAGTTGATGCGGGTAACGGAAAAGAACTGGCATCGTCTGTTCATTACTATCAACGCTGGCAAAAAGCGCTGTTTTGCGATGCACCGAAAAACGTTTTCAGGCAGCACCCGCTTGATTATCTGGAGGGGCTTGAAATAACCATTAAGGATGCAATAAACAAGGCAGGGGGTAAAGCCATTGCAGATAATATCCGAGGGATCTCTGTTGATACCACAGGCTCAACACCTATAGCGGTTGATAAAACAGGAAAGCCATTGTCGCTAACACCGGAGTTTGAGAACAACCCTAACGCCATGTTTATTTTGTGGAAAGACCACACGGCTATTAAAGAGGCCGCAGAGATAAATGACCATGCTACAAAGTTTGATGTTAATTATTTAAAATACGTTGGCGGCATATACTCGTCTGAGTGGTTTTGGGCCAAGCTGCTCCACATTATTCGTGTTGACGAGCAGGTGCGCAAAGCAACGTACTCATGGGTAGAGCATTGCGACTGGATTCCGTTTGTTCTAACAGGCGGCAATGATGCGTCAAAAATGAAAAGAAGCAGATGCGCTGCCGGGCATAAAGCGCTGTGGGCCGAAGAATTTGGTGGTCTACCACCGGATGAATTCTTTTCTACCTTAGATCCATTACTGGCCGGCTTCGCTGCCCGATTATTCAGAGATACTTATACATCTGATATTTCTGCCGGAGATATCAGCGCCGAATGGGCCGCTAAACTGGGCCTTCCGGCCGATGTTAAAATAGGCGTTGGCGCGTTTGATGCGCACATGGGCGCTGTTGGCGGTCAAATTGAACCTTACTTTTTGAGCAAAGTAATGGGTACATCAACCTGCGATATATTGGTTGCACCTAATGCCGAAATGAAAGATAAACTGGTTGCAGGCATATGCGGCCAGGTAGATGGCTCAGTTATACCGGGTATGGCTGGCTTAGAAGCAGGTCAATCAGCTTTTGGTGATACGTATGCATGGTTTAAAAACATTGTATCATGGCCGCTAAATAACCTGCTGAGCAGTTCAAAGGTTATTGATGAGGATACAATTGAAGCCCTAAAGAATGAAATTTTTGAAGAGATAATTCCTGAACTAAGCCGTCAGGCCGCGTTGTTGCCTATTGAGGAAACCAATGAACTGGCTATCGACTGGTTTAACGGCAGGCGTACCCCTGATGCTGACCAGTCGCTTAAAGGTGCGGTTATCGGACTGAATCTGGGTACAGATGCACCACGCTTTTTCAGAGCTATTGCCGAGGCTACCTGTTTTGGGGCCAAAAGCATTGTTGAGCGTATGATAGATGAAGGTGTGCCGGTTAAAGGCTTAATTGGTATTGGCGGTGTAGCAAAAAAATCAGCATTTATCATGCAAATGATGGCTGATATAATTGGCATGCCTATCAAGATCCATCAGCACGTGCATACCTGCGCACTGGGTGCTGCCATGTTTGCATCAGTAGTTGCAGAGCTGCACAATGATGTAGAGGAAGCAATGGCCGCCATGGGTGGTGGTTTTGATGTGGTTTATGAACCTAATACAGAACTTAGCGATGTATACGCTAAACGATACAAGCAATACAAAGGCCTGGGCGATTTTATAACTTTCCAAACCAGGCAAATAGAACAATCAATTTCAGCATGAGTACCTATCAGCATATAAAAGAGGAAGCCTATGCAGCCAATATGCAGCTTCCAAAATTGGGCCTGGTTTTATTCACCTTTGGCAACGTAAGCGCGGTTGACAGAAGCGCCGGTGTTTTTGCCATTAAGCCAAGCGGCGTGCCTTACGAAGACTTGACACCTGATAGTATGGTAATAGTTGACTTTGACGGTAACACCGTTGAGGGTAGCTTAAGACCATCATCAGACACTAAAACCCACGCAGTACTTTATAAGCATTGGGATACTATTGGCGGTGTGGTGCACACGCACTCTACTTATGGCACTGCATGGGCGCAGGCACAAAGAGATATCCCGATTTTTGGTACCACCCATGCCGACCATTTAACAACCGATATACCCTGCGCACCGCCCATGAGCGATGAAATGATTAAAGGCAACTACGAATACGAAACCGGTTTCCAGATCATGAACCACTTTATTGACAATAAGCTGGATTATAAAGAGGTAGAAATGATATTGGTAGGTAACCATGCGCCGTTTACCTGGGGTAAAACAGCAAGTAAAGCGGTTTACAACAGTGCAGTGTTAGAAGCCGTTGCACAAATGGCTTATTTAACGGAGCAGATCAATCCGCAGGCACCCAAACTGAAAGAAACTTTAATCAATAAGCATTTCCAGCGCAAGCATGGCCCTGATTCGTACTACGGGCAGAGCTAAGAAATGAAATTCACATATCGCCCGATAAAAATATATATAAAATGATCGATTTAAAAACATTAGAAGTCTGGTTTATAACCGGAAGCCAGGACCTTTACGGCGAAGAAACGCTTCGTCAGGTGGCTGTGCACTCACAAGAAATTGCCGCAGGTTTAAACGTTGCCGGCCAAATACCGGTAACTGTAGTTTACAAGCCCATTGTTAAAAGCACGGACGAAATATACAATACCATTGCCGAAGCCAACAATACGGCAAACTGTATAGGCATTATTACCTGGATGCACACGTTTTCGCCTGCTAAAATGTGGATTCGTGGACTGAGCATTCTTAAAAAGCCAATGCTGCATTTGCACACCCAATTTAACAGAGACATTCCGTGGAACTCTATCGACATGGATTTTATGAATCTGAACCAAAGCGCCCACGGCGACCGCGAGTTTGGCTTTATGGTATCGCGTATGCGTTTGGAGCGTAAAGTAGTTGTAGGCCATTGGCAAGAGGCTGAGGTTGCTGAGCAAATTGGTAGTTGGTCTCGTGCTGCTGCAGCCTGGCACGATTGGCAAGGCGCTAAATTTGTGCGCTTTGGCGACAACATGCGCTATGTTGCCGTTACCGATGGCGATAAGGTAGAAGCAGAACTGCAATTTGGTTTCTCTGTAAACACTTATGGTATCGGCGATTTAGTTGCCGTTATTAACGGTGTAACCGATGCTGAAGTTAATACACTGATAGACGAGTACGAAGCAACTTACGATATGGACGCATCTCTGCTTAAAGGCGGAGAAAAACACCAGTCGGTATATGATGCTGCTAAAATAGAATTAGGCTTACGTAAATTTTTAGAAGCCGGAAACTTTAAAGGTTTCAGCGATACGTTCGAGGATCTTCACGGTATGATTCAACTGCCGGGCATTGCAGCGCAACGTTTAATGGAAAGCGGTTACGGTTTTGCCGGTGAAGGCGACTGGAAAACAGCTGCTTTGGTACGTGCGTGTAAAGTAATGGGTAGTGGCTTAGCAGGTGGTAACGCCTTTATGGAAGATTACACTTACCATTTTGATCCAAGCAACTCATTGGTATTAGGGTCGCATATGTTAGAGGTGGATTCATCTTTGGCTAGCGGCAAACCAACCTTAGAGGTGCATCCTTTAGGTATTGGCGGCAAGGCTGATCCTGCGCGTTTGGTATTTAACGTAGCAGGCGGACCGGCTCTGAATGCTTCGTTAATTGATATGGGCAACCGTTTCCGTTTATTGATAAACGAAGTTGAAGCTGTAGAACCAACCAATGATCTGCCTAATCTACCGGTTGCACGTGTGCTTTGGAAACCATTGCCGGATATGAAAACCGCTTGCGCGGCATGGATCTACGCCGGTGGTGCTCACCATACAGCTTACAGCCAGAATTTGACTGCTGAGCATTTGTATGATTTTGCATCAATTGCAGGCGTTGAGTTTATACGTATTGGTAAAGACACCCGTATAGACCACTTGCGCAATGAGCTGAAATGGAACGACAAGTTTTATAAATAAGAACAATTTTTCAATAGCAAAATAGGCTGCTTCGTTTTCGGAGCAGCCTATTTTTTTTGGTGCAGATTTACCTGCTTCGCTTATCATTCAAATACTCTGATGGCAATACGCCAAACTTACCTTTAAACATGCGCGAAAAATAGCTTGGCGTTCCAAAGCCCGTCATGTAGGCTATTTGCGCTACGTTATAGTCAGTTGTTTGCAGTAAAGCGGCGGCCTTCTCCAGTTTAACAGATCGCATGTACTCAATAGGCGTAAGGCCTGTTAATTCTATCAGTTTATAATACAACGAGCCACGACTCATACCCGCGTGTTTGCTTAGCTCCTCAACAGATAGGTTAGGATCGCTCAGCCGCAATTCCATAAATGCCATTAACAGGTTAAGTAATTTTACGTCAGATGATTCTGTTTCGGCAGGTTGCTCCGCAACCATATAGATCTGTTTGGAGTAAGTGTCTTTCAAGCTCTTATTTAATTCAAGCAGGTTGCTTATGCGGGCATGTAATATCTCAAAGTTAAAGGGTTTGGTCAGATAGTCGTTTGCTCCTGCGTTAAGGCCCTTCAACTGTTCTTCTTCACCATTTATGGCCGTTAGCAATATTATGGGGATATGGCGCGTACGTTTATCACCTTTTAGCTTTTTACTCAGTTCAACGCCATTCATTTCAGGCATGCTCACATCACTTACTACCAGTTGCGGGTGCCATGATAGGGCTTTTTGCCAGCCTTCTTTGCCATTGGTAGCTTCTGCTATCTGATAGTGTTTGTTTAAATGCGCTGCCAGGTATTGCCTGAATTCATCATTATCTTCAACCAATAAAACACGCGTAATCTGGTCCGTTAACGTAGTTGTTTCGCTTTGGCCATCCTCAGCCGAATCAGGCGGTATAACCCAATCATCTTCCGCTATGGCAATTTCAATTTTTTTATCAGCAACCCCGGCAGGCTTTAAGGGCAACTCAATTGCAAAGCGCATGCCCCGTTCAGGTAAAAGTTGGGCAACAATGCTGCCGTTATGCAGTTCAACAAACTCTTTTATAATAGATAGCCCAATGCCCGTGCCCTGGTTAAGAATATACGACGGCTGTTGAGATTGATAAAAACGGTTGAAAATATTGTTCAGGTCCTCCTCGGGCACACCCACGCCGGTATCAGATACTGTAATTTTGAGGTAGGGGACAATAGCGTTTTCGTTAACCTCCGTCTCCAGTGTTATCATCCCCCCGGCTGGCGTAAATTTGAACGCGTTAGACAGCAGATTGAAAATTATGCGCTCCAGTTTATCCTGATCAAACCAGGCCTGCCAATGCGCGCGCGTATTTTTTATTTCGAGCGATATTTGCTTTCTGGTGGCGATGTCTTTAAATGATTCCGCCGTTTCATTTATAAATGTAATAACATCCGCTTCGGTAATACTAAGCTTAAGCTGATGTTCTTCCATCTTGCGGAAATCCAACAATTGATTTACCAAATTGAGCAGGCGCCTTATATTTCTATTGATTACATTAAGTTCGTCGTTAACCTCGCCTCCCAATTTTTTGCCTATCAGTTTCTCTACAGGAGCGGCAATAAGAGAGATCGGTGTTCTGAATTCGTGACTAAGGTTAGTAAGAAACTGAATTTTCTCTTTATCCAGTTCATGTAGCTGGGCAGCCTCCCGCCTTTCGGTTTCAATCAATTGTTCAACCCGCAAATTTTCCTGTTCACGGGCAAACTGTTGCTTTAAATTGTTAATGCCACGTTGCCTTATTGCTAAAATTATGGCGCAAAACAGTAACACGTAAAGCAAATATGCATATGTAGTTCGCCAAAAAGGCGGCGAAACAATAATTTTGATGGATGTTATTACATTGTTAGAAAACCTGTCGTTATTATCAGCTTTAACCTTAAATGTGTATTCGCCGGGGTCAATGTTGGTGTAGTTGGCTACCCTGGTTTTGTGCACATAGTTCCAGTCGTCATCAAACCCTTCTAATTTATAGGCATAATGGTTTTGCATAGGCGATGTATAGTCAAGTGCCACGTAACCTATTGAGAAATTCTGCCCGTATTTTAACCTTATCTCTTTGCTAACACCAATTTGCTCCTGCAAAGGCGCATCGTCTGCAGGTGCAACAGTTATGTTATTAACTCTTAAATCGGTTAACAACACGCGGTTAGGCGCAGAAGCATCAGGCAGCAGGGTGGGGTTAAAAAAGTTAAATCCTTCTTCTCCACCAAAATAGATATCGCCATCAAGTGTTTTTATACTGGCATCGCGTAGAAAAGAGCCTTGTTGAACACCATTCTCGCCGGTAAAATTTCTGAATGTTTTTTGTTTGCGGTCAAATGCGCTTATTCCGCGGTCGGTGCTTAACCAAAGTAAGCCGCGGTCATCCTCTATTATTGATTTTATACTTGCGTTGGCAAGCCCGTTTTTTTCGGTATACGTTGTAAATTTTTTTGTACCGGCATCAAAGTAACTCAAACCCTGATTAGTACCCGCCCATACTGTTCGGTCCTTGGTTACAAAAAGGCTTTGCACTATGTCGTCAGACAGATTAGTGTTGGCTTTATTATACGTTGATACCGTACCGTTTGCTATATGGTAAACGGCTAAACCAGTACCGTTTGATGCTATCCAGATATTGCCGTTAGGGCCCCTGGCAATAACATTAATAAAATCGTTCAGCGGCGATCTGGGTGCAAAAGCTGAGGCAGTTTTTTTATTAAATTGATAAAATTTACCTGTTGCCGCATCATAAATACTTACCCCGTTGCCTATGGTGCCTATCCATATCTTTCCGTTGCCATCCTCCATAAGCGCAGATACATCGTTACTGGCTATAGTGCCGGGCGTTCCATCCGTAATAAACTGGCTGTAAGCCCCGCTTGCCGGGTCAACGCAAAAAAGTCCGTTATTGTAAGTGCCCGCCCACAGTTTGCCCAAATGGTCCATGTGCAGGCTCAATATAACGCTTACTTTTTTGCCCGTGTTTTTGTTTTGCAAAGGATATTGTTTAAACAGGCGCGTATTTTTATCAAATAATGATAAGCCCCCGCCGTCTGTACCCACAAATACTTTCCCATCTTTATACTCGGCAAAGCAATTAACAAGCGGCGACCCCAGCCCCAGCGGGTCAAATGGGTTACTTAGTTTAAGGTCAAAAAGGGCCAGTACTTTGTTGTACTTATAGGCCCCGCCCCGGAACGTACCTACCCAGTAAATGCCGGCGGTATCAATGCATATGCTGCGTATTGAATTATTGCCGATGCTGAATATATCGCGGGCATCGTTTACATGGTGCCGAAAAGAATCGGTGGCAGGATCATAAATATCCAGGCCGTTCTCCGTCCCCACCCAAAGTTTGCCGTAGGAGTCGGCGCCAAGGGCAAATATCACATTATCGCGGATGCTGCGTGTTTTATCAGCACCAGCCCGGTAAACTTTAAAACTGCCATTCGCCAGCAACTTGCTAAGCCCGTTTTGTGTGCCAAACCAAATATTACCGTTGGTGTCTTGGGTAATAGTTTTTATCGCGTCGTCGCTAATGCTGTTTGGGTCCGCATCATTGTGTATAAAACTTTTAAAGCTATCTGTTTGGCGGTTATACAAAAACAAACCCTTATTGCTACCCAGCCAAAGGCGGCGGCGACTGTCTTCAAATATAGATAAAACAACAAACGACCCCGGTTCATTAACCTTTTTGTCCCTCACCCGTTTTGCGATGATCTTAAGCGTTTTAAGGTCAATTATGATGAGATTCCCGTAGTTTCCAATCCATAATTTCCCTTGATGATCCTCAAAAAAAGCCCTTGCCGATACATTTTCAATATTAGGTAAAGTGTTCTCAGCCTTAAAGCGAAAAAAGTTATCGGTTTTTCTGTCGTAATAGCATATTCCGCCATTGCTTGTACCTACCCAAAGGCGGCCATCCCTGTCTTCGTAAAGCGCCACTACATCGTTAGTGGGCAAGCTATGATTGTTACCGGCCTCGTGCCGGTAAACTGTAAAGTTGCTGCCATCAAATCTGCTTAGCCCGTTACTGGTTCCAAACCACATCAGGCCATATTTATCTTTAACAACAGCGTTAACCGTGTTTGAAGGCAGACCATCCCTTGCTGTAATGGCCGTAAAATTAATGTCGCTTTGCGCATGTAATTTATCCGTCAATAACATCAGAATAAACCACAACAGCGCACCGGCGGCACTTTTTAAAGACATAACATTATATTTTATGGATGACAGGTGATATCATGAGCTTGAAGTGTGTTAACCAAGCCATTTGAGCAAATATATAAAAATTGATGAAAGTGGCTTTAAAGCTCAAAACATCACCCCGCCGGGACTCATCCTCCAAAGGAGTCCTTCGTACCGACATTGCTTGGCTCGTCAACCCTCTCTATCCTTTGAATAAAGAGGGTTGAAAAAACTCCCCTCTTTGCGCAGCAGAGAGGGGGCAGGGGGTGAGTAAATTTACCCGCGGATATAAATAATGATTCAGTTAGCCCTCAATTATCAGTATCAAAAAAGTTACCACCGTTATTGCGCTAATAGCATATTAAACTTTAATTTAGATGCTCTAACAACAAAAACCAGGGGCACAAATTATCTTTTTGCCCGCTAATTACTTAACCTGCTTATTGGCTAAAAAAAATATACCCTACGCTAACGATGTAGTAGCAGGCGTTTATTTAAACCGAACCGTCTGTGCCGGGTATAAATTCAAACAGATTAAAAAAAATTGCCGTGTTGTTTTACCAATTGACAACCAAAAAACCATTTACGCGGGCACCGCGTAAACTAAATTATGACCATGAAGATAAAATACATAAAATTAAAATTGCTTGTTGCTTTTAATGTGCTTGCTTTGGCAGCATTGGCGCAAGGCCCCGGCCATGCAAGCTATGTGGCCGAAAAGGCAGGGCGCGGTTATTTTCAATTGGCCACCGCCGGCGGCGCTACACCGGTATTAGTGAGCGAGAATGAATGGCCCGGTGTTAAAAGGGCCGTTAACAGTTTTATTACTGATGTAAAAGCGGTAACCGGGGCAACCCCTGCCTTGGCAACTGCCGCTAAAGGCAAACAGTTAGTAATTATTGGCACCCTGGGTAAAAACCAATGGATAGACCAATTGGTAAAAAGCAAAAAGTTAAACGTAACAGGCATTGCGGGAAAGTGGGAAACTTACCTGGTACAGAATGTTACTAACCCATTTCCCGGTGTTAGCAGTGCGCTGGTAATAACTGGCAGCGACAAACGCGGCACTATTTTCGGAGTGTACGATATGTCGGCCCAGATAGGTGTATCGCCCTGGCATTGGTATGCTGATGTTGCACCTAAAACTAAAAGTGCTATCTACATAGCGCCGGGCCGCCATACAGATGGCACCCCGGCAGTTAAATACCGTGGTATATTTATTAATGATGAGGCACCTGCTTTTTCTGGATGGGCTAAAGAAAAATTCGGTGGCGTTAATCATCAGCTTTATGAGCACATGTTTGAGCTTATCTTACGCTTAAAGGGCAACTACTTATGGCCTGCCATGTGGGGTAACGCTTTTAATGATGATGATAAGCTGAACCCTGTGTTGGCAGATGAGTACGGTATAGTGATGGGTACATCGCACCACGAGCCTATGGACAGGGCGCAGCAGGAGTGGAAACGCTACGGCAAAGGCGAGTGGAACTATGATAAAAATAAAGAAGGTCTGCAGGAATTTTGGCGCAAGGGCATAGAGAATATGGGCAAAAAAGAAACCATAGTTACGCTGGCGATGCGCGGGGACGGCGATGCGCCGATGACACAAGGCGCTAATATCAGCCTGCTGGAAAATATAGTGAAGGATCAGCGCCAGATAATAGGCGAAGTAATGAAGAAAGATGTTACACAGGTTCCGCAGGTATGGGCCTTATATAAAGAAGTTCAGGAATATTATGACAAAGGCATGCGTGTTCCGGATGATGTAACACTATTACTTTGCGATGATAACTGGGGTAATATACGCAAGCTTCCAGCAATAACAGATAAGCCACGTAAAGGCGGTTACGGTATCTACTATCACTTTGATTATGTGGGCGGTCCGCGTAACTACAAATGGTTGAACACAAGCACCATATCAAAAACCTGGCAGCAAATGAATTTGGCTTATGAGTATAATGCAAGGCAGATATGGGTGGTAAACGTTGGCGATCTGAAACCAATGGAATATCCTATTAGCTTTTTCCTTGATTTTGCCTGGAACCCTAAACGCTGGCCCGCTAACAAACTGCCGCAATACGCGGTTGAATGGGCAAAGCAACAATTTGGTGCTGAACATGCTACCGAAATAGCAAGTATGCTTACTCGCTATACCCGGTATAACGAAAGACGCAAGCCGGAATCTTTAGATCAGAATACTTATAGCCTAACCAATTACAATGAGTTTGCAAGAGTAGTGGCAGATTATAACAAACTAAAGGACGAAGCTGAGAAACTGGCAGCAATAATGCCTAAGCAGCATAAGGATTCGTTTTACGAATTAGTGCTTTACCCAATACAAGCCTGCGCTACTTTAAACGAAATGTATTTTGAAGTTGCAAAAAACAGGTATTATGCGCAGCAAAAAAATGGGGTAGAAGCCAACAAGGCGGCAGAAAAAGCGAAAGCTTTATATGAGAAAGATGCCGAGATAAGCAAATACTACAATACCGTATTGGCTAACGGAAAATGGAATCACATGGCAGATCAGCAGCATATCGGGTATACAGGTTGGCAACAGCCAACGGCTAATATTATGCCTAAGCTTACTATACTTAATCCTGATAGTGCTAAAAATACAGCGCTATTGCCGGTTGCGCATGACGGCAACACGCTAAAAGTAAATGGTTTGTTCAATGACCAAAACGGCCATATCGCTATTGAAGCCGAGCATTACACCAAAGCGGTTGCTGCAAACAACATAAAATGGACAACCATTCCTGATTATGGTCTAACCTTATCTGGCGTAATGGCCTTGCCGGTTACTGCTCCGCGCATAACTACACCGGGTGGCACTAGCCCGCATTTGGAGTATGACATCAACATAAAGCAGGCGGGCGACGTTGCTGTTACCGCTTTTATTGGGAATACGCTCGATTTTAAAAACGGTGGTGATGGTTTATTCTACGCCATATCAATTGATAATGAAGCACCGCAAAAAGTTGATGTTGGATCAAAAGTTGATGGCCGCGATTGGACACAAATGGTGTTGGGTAATGCCCGTAAAGTAACAACCAAACATAAAATCGCGACAGCGGGAAAACATACTATTAAATACTGGTTTGTTGATCCGGCGGTGGTGTTACAGCGTGTAGTGGTTGACACAGGCGGCTTAAAAACAAGCTACCTGGGGCCAAAGGAATAGACTTTACGTTTTGAGAATAATGTAAAACATCCTGTTCAGCACTGCTGGGCGGGATGTTTTTTTGAAGGCTACTTTATCACCGCTTTTTAATGGGCAATTTTTTACCATAGCTTAATTGCCGCCATACCCACTCCACGGGTCCGTAGTTATAGTAACTCAGCCACCATTTGCTTATAAATATCTGTATCGTAAAAATAGCAACAGCAGTAGTAAAATAGAACCAGTAGGGCATGGTGTTGAATAAACCTATACCCACGTTCATAAAAATAAATACCGCTATTAGGTTTTGCACCATATAGTTGGTAAGCGTCATACGGCCCATGCTTTGTAAGGCGGCAAAAATGCCTTTCAGTTTTTTGTTAAGGTATAGTAGACATATGCCTGTGAGTATGGTAATCATGGTAGCAAAAACTACCCAATAACGTGGCTTGAAATACTTAAACACAGGGGAGTTTCCCGCTGCAACAATTATAATAGTTAAAACAACTGTAGTTATCCAGGCTATCCAACATGTCTTTTTTATTTTCTTTTTAACAAAACGCATGTTATTAAAAAAATCTACCCGTTGTGCAGCCAGGCCCAGCAACATGCAGGCAAACATCATAACATGTACTGATATAGCATACTGCGGATAAATTATCTGCAAATAATAAGTGCCTTTTAAATGCGATATAAAAACATCAATCAAATTGCTGCTGTACAGCGTTGGTACAACATGTTTATTAACGGCACCCATGTAGTCATATGGTAAAGCGTAAGCTACCAAGGCTTGTATAAAAGGTAATAGCAGCAGCATTACGCCTGCTGTAATAAGGGCCTTTTTTGCTGATATGTTTCTGAATAAAATAAGCAGCAAACCCATCACGGCATAATCTTTCAAAATATCGCCAAACCAAAAACAGGAGTTAATAAAAGCAATAACCAGCAACCAGAACATGCGCTTGCCAAAAAAAGCGAATGGATCTTTGCCTTGCTGTTTCATTTTAGCTATCACCACTGCAAAGCCATAGCCAAACAGCAGGCTTAACATTGTCCATGATTTTGCCGCAAATACAATCTGGTTTACACCCTGAAGTATATTCGAAACCACATCGGGTTTAACCGTTATAGGTTTGCCAATAAATGTATAGTCGGAGTAGTTGCCTAGAACAACACCCAGTATGGCCCAGCCCCGCAAAATATCAACAATAGCGGTACGGTTAGTGGCCTGAATGGGTTGGACAGTTTCGGTTGACATGGCTACGGTTAACTCTTTAAATATAACTATTTTATTACGCTGTTCAATTCCTTAGCCTAAATATGTTAATTTGGTGCACCAATTACATACAATTCAACCAATAGTATTTTTATCATGAAATTTATAAAAGCCTTTTTATTCGGAGCTATATTATGCCCACTTGCCTTGCAGGCGCAGGATACGTTAAAACTGTATACAGGCGCTATCCCCAACTCAAAAGTTACAGCATTGACCAATACCGGCGGCGGCCAGGTGCGCAGGGTTACCACACCCATACTTGAAATATACCTGCCCGAAGCGGGCAAAGGCAACGGCACCGCAGTAGTTGTTATCCCGGGCGGAAGCTACCAGTTTTTAAGTTATAGTGGCGAGGGTGTGCGCACCGCTAAAGAGTTCGCTAAAAACGGTATAACGGCTTTTGTATTAAAGTACCGCCTTCCGAATGATGCCTTTATGGTAGATAAAACTATTGGTCCGTTACAGGACGCGCAGCAAGCGCTAAAGGTTGTTCGCGAAAACGCAGCTAAATGGGGCATTGATGCTACACGGGTAGGAATAGCAGGTTTTTCGGCAGGTGGGCACCTGGCATCTACTTTAGCTACACATTTTCAAAAAGCGTATATAGATAACGCTAACAATACCAATCTTCGTCCTGATTTTTGTATTGTGGTTTACCCGGTTGTGAGCATGCAAGATGGTGTTACGCATATGCAGTCGCGTAATAATTTATTAGGCAAAGATGCAAGTAAAGCACTTATTGATGAGTATTCTAACGAGTTAAAAGTAACTGCCCAAACGCCGCCAACTTACATAACCCATACCGGCGACGATAAACTGGTTGATGTTGACAACAGCATCTTTTTTTATGAAGCTTTGCGCAAAAATAACGTGCCGACCGAAATGCACCTATATCCCAAAGGTGGTCACGGCTTCTTGATTGGATGGGCTGCAGACAGATGGATGCCCAATATGCTAACCTGGTTAAAAAGCATCAATATGCTGAAGTAAAAACGTTAAAAAGTGTTAAGGTAGCAGCAGTATTAAAAAATCTGATTTACTTTGTTAGTGTAAATGAGGCTTTTTATACTGCTGTTATTGTTTTCAGGATTTTGCGGTACCGCTTTCTCGCAGGGCAGGGTGCGTGGTAAAGTGCTGGAGGATAAAACCTATATTGCTGTAGGCGGGGTAAAGGTTGAAAATCTTTCCAACCGTGCTTTTATAGCTACAGATGCCGCGGGGGCATTCTCAATAGTAGCAAAAACCGGCGATGTGCTTAGGTTTACAAGCTTGGGCTACAAAGCCGATACTGTTCTTTTAACCAGTACAGACGTGCTTACCGTTTATCTTGTGCCTGAGCAAAATATGCTTAACGAGGTAAAGGTAAAAGAACTGGAATTCCCTCCCGGCGCATTCGCATTTAAACCCATGATGGGACCTTTAGGAAGTAAAAAAATAAGATACCAAACGGATAGACTGGGTAACCCCATCGGCGGTATACTATTTAATCCGTTCTCTTTATTTGGCGGTGGTGAATCGCCCGAAAGCAAAACAGAACGGTTCGCTAAAGAAGAGCAGATAGGGCAGGTATTTAATGCTGCAACCTTGGGCAAGTATTTACCGATAAGCGGGCAGGAGCTAGCTAACTTTATAACTTTATATAGGCCCGATATTAAAACCTTTTACGACAAAGAATTTAATATGACAGTATATCTAAATGCCTGCTACCGCAAATTTATGCAGTTGCCGGTTGAAAAGCGCCAGTCAAAAACAGAATTTGCTCTTAAATAGAGATCCGGAAAAGTTAAGCTGTAAAACTGTTGACTCGGAAATCAGAAGTTCAACATCAGAAAAAATCCGAAATTGAACATCCGAAATCCGAAATCAAAAAACTAAACGTTAAACCTGAAGTGCATAATATCGCCATCCTGCACAATGTAGGTCTTACCTTCAATGTTAAGTTTACCGGCCTCTTTTATTGCACTTTCAACGCCGTTATATTTTACAAACTCTTCGTATTTAATTACCTCGGCACGGATAAAGCCTTTCTCAAAATCAGTATGGATAACGCCGGCTGCCTGTGGCGCCGTAAAGCCCTCTGTAATGGTCCATGCGCGCACTTCCTGTACGCCTGCTGTAAAGTAGGTGGCCAGCTTAAGTAGCTTGTAGGCGGCCTTTATCAGTTTATTTACGCCAGATTCTTCCAGCCCCAGATCATCCAGAAACATCTGGCGCTCCTCGAATGATTCCAGTTCTGCTATCTCCGCTTCAATTTGAGCAGATATAACCAGTACGCCCGCATTCTCGTCCTTAACAGCTTCTTTAACGCGCTCAACATAAGCGTTGCCTGTTTTTACAGCTGCTTCATCAACGTTGCAAACATAAAGCACGGGTTTGGCGGTTAATAACCATAAATCAGCAATGTATTCCTGATCTTCTTCAGGCACAGGTGCGGTACGGGCAGATTTGCCGCTTAGCAGGTGGTTTTTATATGCGGTAAGCACCTCAAAGGTTTTCTTAGCCTCTTTGTCACCACCGGTTTTAGCCATTTTCTCAACCTTCTGTATCTTTTTCTCAATAGATTCCAGATCCTTCAGTTGTAGCTCGGTGTCAATTATCTCTTTATCACGTATCGGGTCTACACTGCCGTCAACATGTATCACGTTATCATTGTCAAAGCAGCGCAGCACGTGCAGTATAGCATTGGTAGCGCGGATATTGCCTAAAAACTGATTACCTAAGCCCTCGCCCTTGCTGGCGCCTTTTACAAGGCCGGCAATGTCAACAATCTCAATAACGTTAGGCACAATACTTTTAGGGTTAACAATCTCGGTTAACTTGGTAAGCCGTTCATCGGGCACGGTTATTACGCCCACGTTGGGTTCTATTGTACAGAACGGAAAGTTAGCCGCCTGTGCTTTTGCATTTGATAAACAGTTAAAAAGAGTTGATTTACCCACATTTGGCAAACCCACTATACCACATTGTAATCCCATTTGTTTTTTATTAGAGTCAAGATGCAAGAGCCAAGAAACAAGAACGGTCTTGACTCCTGCTTCTTGATTCTTGTATCTTGTAAAAGGCGCAAAGATAAGACAAAATACCACCTTGTTTTTTGAAAAAATAAACGACTTTTGTGGCAGATTGATCAATACACTAAAACCCATGTAAAAACAGGCATATTATGGAAGAAATGGTTGAGCAAATTGAATTATTGCTGGAGGCGGATAACGATGAAAAACTGCGTGACTACCTTAACAACCTCAATATATCTGATGTTGAAGAACTGATAGATGAACTTCCAAAATATGGCCCCAGGTTTATTGAAACCCTCTCCATCAACCGGGCGGTAAACGTTTTCAGGATACTTGATTTTCCTACGCAGGAGCGTATTTTTAAGAAACTTTCGGGCGAGCGGGTGGCACAGATCGTTAACGAACTGCCGCCCGATGACCGTACCGCTTTTTTCTCTGAACTGCATGGCGATGCTGTTAAAAAACTAATTCTGCATCTTTCGGCGGCAGACCGTCGCGAGGCGCTTTCGCTTTTAGGTTATGATGAATATAGTGTTGGCCGTTTAATGACGCCGGACTATATCACCGTTAAAAAAAGCTGGAATGTTAAGCGCGTGCTGGAGCACATAAGGGAATATGGCAAAAGCTCTGAAACTATTGATGTGATTTATGTTTTGGGCGAAAAAGGGGTTTTACTTGATGATATCCGCATCAGAGAAATTTTAATAGCCGACCCAACAACCAAAGTAAATCAACTGATGGATGGCAGACTGATAGCGCTTAAAGCTACTGATCCGCAGGAAGATGCCATTAATATCTTCAGGATGAATAACAGGGTTGCCCTGCCCGTTACTGATGATGATAACGTTTTGTTGGGCATTGTTACGGTTGATGATATTTTGTGGATAGCCAACGAAGAATATACCGAGGATATCCAAAAAATTGGTGGTACGCAAGCGCTGGATGAGCCCTACCTGGATATATCTTTACTTAAACTGGTTAAAAAGCGGGTAGGCTGGCTCATTATTTTATTTTTAGGTGAAATGCTAACCGCCGCGGCAATGGGCTATTTTCAAAAAGAAATTGAAAAGGCTGTTGTGCTTACCTTGTTTATTCCGCTTATTATATCAAGCGGGGGTAACAGCGGTTCGCAAGCCTCAACACTTATTATACAGGCCATGGCCCTGGGCGAGGTAACCATAGCAGATTGGTGGCGGGTTATGCGCCGGGAATTATTATCAGGATTAATGCTGGGCGTAACCCTTGGTATGATAGGCTTTTTACAGATAGCCGTGCGTAGCCAGTTTAGTGATGTTTATGGGCCGCATTGGTTGGCGGTTGGTATTACAGTAGGCTTTTCATTGGTAGGAATAGTTTTGTGGGGATCGCTATCCGGCTCTATGTTGCCCTTATTATTGAAAAGGTTAGGAGCCGATCCCGCTACATCGTCGGCACCATTTGTAGCTACGTTGGTTGATGTAACCGGCCTGGTAATATATTTCAGCATAGCCGTGATTACTATGCAGGATCTGTTGGTTAAATAGGTTTCTAAATAACGCGAGTTCGGGATAGGAAAAAATCACCCCCAATAATACAAAAATGTCATTTCGAATGAGCAGCGCGAAGACTGCGTGATGGCGCGAAAGAGAAATCCTTTTGAAGCGATAGTCCGCTATCCACAGTTCGAAAAGATTTCTCTTTCGCCCCACTGCACAAACAGCCCATGCTCTATCGAAATGACAACAGGATTTTCTTATCCCGAACTTACATTAAATAACTCTCAACAAAAAAACCTGTCCGTTTAACGGGCAGGTTCTCCATTTATTATAATTGGTTTAGCGTGATTTGGTCTTACAAATTATCAAAAGAGAAATCTTCGTCGGCGGCAGCTTTAGCGGTTTCTGTCGACTCGGTAAACTCATAACGTTTTTCAACAACTTCCTGGTGGTCTTTTATGTAATCAATTGTTCCGTTCAGGCCTTCAATAAACTTTTCAAAATCTTCTTTGTATAAAAATATCTTATGTTTAATAAATACCCCGTCTTCCAATCTTTTTTTGCTTTCGGTAATGGTTATATAATAATCATTTGACCGTGTTGCCTTTACATCAAAAAAATAAGTCCTTTTACCCGCCCTTACCTTCTTAGAAAAAACCTCTTCGCGCTCTCTGTTGTCGAAATCTCCCATGTTAAAATAGTATTGTAATTTAGTTTGATTGGCATAAATATAAATAAATTTTCAATCTGCAAGTATTAATTCAAATAATATTGAGGTTTTTGGAGTATTTGGCATAAAAAGCCTTAAAAATTGCTAATCAAGCTTTTCGGGCTCTTCTTCTTCAAGCAATTGTTTTTCGTACAACTCAAAGTAAGTGCCCTGCAGGCCCAGCAGGTATTCGTGGGTACCCTGTTCTATTATTTCGCCATTGTTCATCACCAAAATTTTATCAGCATTTTTAATGGTCGATATACGGTGTGCTATAATAATATTGGTTTTGCCCTGCATAATGCGGCCCAGGTTATTTAATATTTCTTCCTCGGTGCGGGTATCAACTGCCGAGAGGCAATCGTCAAAAATAAGTAGCTGCGGGTACTTAGCCAGGGCCCGCGCTATAGATACACGCTGTTTTTGCCCGCCAGACAGGGTAATGCCACGCTCACCTATAAGCGTATCAAAGCCATGCTCCAGCTTAATAATATTATCGTAAACAGCCGCATCGCGTGCAGCCTGTTCAATAGCGGCCTTATCAGCTACGTCTGCGCTAAAGGCGATATTATTGGCAATGGTATCAGAGAATAAAAAAACCTCCTGCGGAACATAACCCACCTGGTGCCGGTAATCGGTTAGGTTAAGTGCTTTAATGGGTTTTGTGTCTATCAAAACATCGCCCTCTGTTGTATCATACATACGTAGTATAAGGTTGGCGATGGTTGATTTACCCGACCCTGTTCTACCGATAATGGCCACCATTTCTCCCGGTTTAGCTGTAAACGAAACATTTTTAAGCGCCCGGATGCCGGTATCCGGATAAGTGAAGGATACATTTTTAAATTCAATTGCCCCCTCCACTTTATGCGGGGTGTTAACTTTAGAAATGATCTCGGGCTGCTCCCCCAAAAATTCGTTGATGCGCTTTTGAGAGGCCGCCGCGCGTTGAATTAATGAGGTTACCCAACCTAAAGCCATTACCGGAAAAGTAAGCTGGCTCAGGTAAACTATAAACTCGGCAATGTTGCCGGGCGTTATGTTACCCTTCATTACCTCAACCCCGCCAATGTATATTATAATAACATTGCTAAGGCCCACCAGCAGCAACATCATAGGATAAAACATGGCCTGCACCCGCACCAACGACATGGAATGCGTTTTATAATGATTGCTTTCTGCAGCGAATTTTTCGCGCACGGAAGCCTCGCGCACATAAGATTTCATGATGCGTATGCCCGAAAAATTTTCCTGTACAAAGCTGGAAAGGGACGATAAGCGCTCCTGGATTTTTTCGCTGCGGAAGTTAATGGTATTATTTACATAATAAATTATAACGGCCAATATGGGCAAGGGCAATACCGAAAATACAGCTAAACGCACGTTAACTGTTAACATGGCGTATATCACCAAAACAAATAATACCACGGTATTAATAGTGTACATTATACCCGGGCCCAGATACATACGCACCCTGCTTACATCCTCGGTAGCGCGGTTCATTAGGTCGCCGGTGTTATGGCGGCGGTAAAATGCCAGCGATAGTGCCTGGTAATGATCATATATCTCGTTTTTCAGATCGTACTCAATGTGCCGCGACATCAATATAATAGTTTGCCGCATAAAAAACAGGAACAGCCCCCGAATAATGGCTAAAACCAGGACCAACGCACCGAACATTAAAAGGCTGGCACCAAAAATATCATAGATAATAGCCTGCCTGTTAAACCCCGAAAATAGCTGATAAGTGGTAATGTTTTCGTTAACCAGATCAAACGCCACACGTATTACCTGTGCAGGCAACACGCTGAAAATGTTGGAGATAATAACAAACAATACCCCCGGAATAAGCCTCCAACGGTATTTGTAAAAGAATTTATTGAGGTAAGCAAGATCTTTCATATAGTCGGAAAGTCCGCAAGTTTGGAAGTCCGTAAGTCAAATGTAAGGTAAATTGGATGTTTTCCAAGCGTCAGGTTTTGCTCCTGACAAAGAATAAAACATGAAGAGAACTGCTATCCCCTCATTTTGTCCAGCAGATCACTCAGCAAGCCCGCTTCCTCGGGTGTAAGGTTGTCCTTCAAAAAATCTTTAGTTTTAAACTCGGCATCCATTTTGGCAAGCGTTTCCAGGCCTTTTTCGCTTATGCGGATGTCAACCGCGCGCCTGTCTTTACTATTGGTGCAGCGTGTTATCAGCTCTTTTTGTATCAGCCTGTCAACAATGCGCGATGCATCGCTCATTTTATCCAGCATGCGTTCTTTAAGCAAATTTATAGTTGCAGGTTTGGGGTATTGGCCGCGCAGTATGCGCAAAATATTAAATTGCTGGTTGGTTAAATTGTGTTTTTCAAAGTGGCAACGCAAAGTATTGTTAAGCCAACCTTCTGTATAGGCAATGTTTACAACTACCTTATGGTAGTTGTCTTCAAATTTTGAACTCTGAATTTCGTCGTCTATTCGCATAGGCTTATTAACTTTCGCAATACAAATATGTTTATTTTTTCTATCAATTTTAACAGGCAGTATTGGCAATATAGTATAAAAAGCCTTTATTGTTAAAAATATAACCCTTTTTAGTTGAGCAATTTAACAAAAATATTATCGCCAAAATAGGTTTGCAGATGTTTGCCGTTGCCGTGCAAGGTCCATATCTCTTTGGGGTTTACCTGCTTTACTGCCGTAAGTATATCGTTCCAGTCAACATGGTCTGACAGGAAGAGGGTGTCTTCGCGGTTAACCTGCAGCCTGTCCCAACCAGATGCGAAGAGGCGTTTTACATCGGTTGCACGTATGTAGCTATTAAAAGTAAAAGGCGGCACAATGTAAACCCACTCACCTGGCGTTTTCATTAATTTACGCCCATAAAGCTGGTAATTGCCTAATTCAAAACCGCTGGTCTCGTATATTTTATTAATGGGCATTATGCGGTGGTGCACCAGTATTTTTTTTTGCGGCGCGTAATCAGTAATCATCCTGATCAACCTTTGACTTTTACCGGTGGCGTAGGCGCCTAACAGTATATTGCTTTTAATGTTGTTTAGCTTTTGTATCTCGGCAACAGGGTCGGGGTGAACAACTTTCGGGTCGGCAAAGGTGCTTTCTGTTATCAACACATCGCCCTTTACCCATGCTATTGGTTCGCAGGTCAAATCGGGTTGTAGCTTATAATCGCCGGTATATAAGTAGCTAATGCCTTTATATTCCATTAATACCATGGCCGAACCTAGCATGTGCCCTGCCGGAACAAACGTAAGTTGCACACCATTTATGGTAAATGGAGTATGATAGGGCACGATATTAAAAAACTTAGCGGCGTACCTGCTGTAACGCAGTTCCATTAGCAAACGGGTAGGGGCGGTGCAGTAAACATCGGCATTGCCGCTTATTGCGTGGTCTGCATGGGCGTGCGAGATTACCGCTGTTTTTACCGGCTGTAATGGGTCCAGATAGAAATCGCCGTGTTTGCAATACAATCCGTTCTCATTAATAAAAACAAAGTCGTCAATTATCATTATGGTATTAAATGCCTGCAAGTTGCAGAAAATGAGCATTCAGCGCTAATATTTGTGGAATCAATAATTGGCTGTCGTCGTTAGTGAGTATATAATCGGCCAGTTCTTTTTTCTTTTCTTCGGTAAACTGCCTGGCCTCGCGCGCTTCTACCTCTGCACGGGTAATATGGTCCCTGTCCATTACTCTTCTCAGCCTTGTGTCTAAAGGTGCCGAAATCAGCAGGGTTTTATCGCATAATTTGTATGATCCGCTCTCGAAGAGCACAGCGGCCTCTTTTATAACATAAGCTTCATTGGCAAAAGCAGCAACCCATTCGTCAAACGCCCTGAACGTGGCCGGATGAACCAATGCGTTTAGCTTTTTAAGCTCTTCTTCGTTTTTAAAAACTATGTTGGCAATGTATTTACGGTTAAGCTGACCGTTGGGTAAGTATGCGTCGTTACCGAAGGTCTTTTTTATTCCTTCCATTAACTCTTTATCGGCAGTCATTACCTTTTTAGCTTCAACATCAGCATAAAAAACTTTTACGCCCAATGTTTCAAACACCCGCGCCACTGTACTTTTGCCGCTACCTATATTACCTGTTATGCCAATTTTTAGCATTATTTCTTTATAATAAAGTCGATGTTACGGGGTTCTATGCGCACTATTTTACAAAAATCAGGAACCCTTATAATTTTAACCGGTAGTGTGCTGTAACCGTACTCTTTCCAGTATGAAAGATCTACCTGCGCCTCAAACAGATCGGGGTCTATATCTGCATATCTGTCCAGCGATGTTGTAAATGTTACCTCAACACGCTGTGGTACCAGTTTAATGTTATAATAATTGGGGTTGTTGATGATCTTTACCGGGATTTTTATAGTTTTTTCAGTAAACTCATTTACAGGCACGGTAACCTGCACTGTTTTTGGATATATACTAACGTTTCCTTCTTTCGGCGCTTTCAAATTAATAGCAGCTTTAATAGTTTCGCTAACGTCTTTCAGTTTCAGCGAATCAGTGGGCCATGTTTTTAACGCGTCTATCTCGCCGCTTGGGCCACTTACGGTAACGTATGATGGCTGTACGATAACATTGTCAGACTGCGAGAACTGTTTCTCATAATTTACAGCGGTTAACAACTTAACGGGGATGCGCCGGATACTGCGGTTTGAAAAATCAAAATACAAGGTATCCGGATTAAAAGCGATTATCGGGTTATTGCGCGGAATGTCGGCATTAATGAGTGGCAGTTGGGCGCTTAAAGCTACATAAGGGTGGTTTTCAAGCGACCGCAGATCAACAGTTATTCTGGTGCTTTTTTCATCAAGCCGGGCAAAAAGCATTTGCCAACCAGTGCCTTTTACCACCGCCTCAATAGTATCAGACTGCAGCGAATGGAATGACCGTTTTAAAGGCACATTTTTGTACCGGATAACCTTTTTTGTGGTATAGCTGTAAGTACTTGAAAATGCAACCACCAGCCACGCGCAAACAGCAAGCACCAAACAGGTTAAAAAAACCGAGATCCGCCTGCGCTCTGTAGCCGATAGTTTGATTATTGCCATTCCTTTTTTGAGGTAAAAGGTAAAATTTTGAGGTAAAAGGTAAAAGGCGAAAGGTAAAAGGTGTTAACCTTTCATCTTTCGCCAATTATTAATTATGTATTTGATAACCGATAAAAGATCAATAACCTTTTACCCTTTACCTTTAGCCTTTCACCTTACTTAGCCGGTGTATTCAATGGTTTTGACGCGTCAAGCGATACTGCGGTTTTATCAAAACGCAGTTTGCTGCCTAACTCAGTATCAATTACTATTGTTGTATCGCTCACCTCAGCAATACGGCCGTGTAAACCTGCTGTAGTTATAACTTTATCGCCTTTTTTTAACTCGTCAGCAAATTTTTTCTGATCTTTTTGTTTCTTCATTTGTGGGCGTATCATGAAGAAATACAGCACAAGAATGATCAAACCAATCATAATCATCTGCTGTGCGCCCGGCCCTATAGCCTGTACTAAAATAGTTGTTGTCATTATTTAAGATTTATTTTTTTGCCAGCACTTCGCCTATTAAATGCACAACACTTTGTGCGGGGTCTGTATTTGCTGTAACTGTAATTTGTTTATCCTGTAGGCCCACTTTGCCCGCACTGTCAAAAGTGACAGAAATTTCACCTTCTTTGCCGGGTAATATCGGCGTTTTAGGCCATGTAGGCGTTGTGCAACCGCATGATGCCACTGCGTTGGTTATAATTAAGGGCTGCATGCTGCCATTGTAAAATTTAAACACGTGGGTAACTTTTTCGCCCTCGGTTATTTTACCAAAATCATAACTTTCTTCATTGAATTTGATAATAGCCGGATCAGATTTTGCCGCAGCTGTTGTGTCTGCTGCAGCGCTTTCGCTACTCTTTTCCGTATTGTTACAGGCCGATAGGGTACCTGCTGCCAGTAGTATTAAAAAAAGCTTTTTCATGTTATTCAATAAGGCCCCTGCCTGTTTTACGTATTTTCTTTTCCTCTTTTAATTCAATTAAAATTTTGTCTAAAATACCATTTATAAATGAATTACTTTTTGGCGTGCTAAACTCCTTCGAAATTTCAAGATACTCGTTAATAGTAACCTTTACCGGTATTGAGTTAAAGTTCATAAACTCTGCAATGGCCATTTTCATTAACAACGTATCCATCATGGCTATGCGTTCAGGCTCCCAGTTCTGCGTTTTAACGCTTATCATTTCCTGATAGTCTTTATCGTATTTAATACTGGTTTGCAGCAGGTTTAGTATAAACTCGCGGTCCTCATCCCAGTTGCCAGTTACTTCGGCCAAATTATTTTTAGCAGGCTCATCAAAAGCAAAGTTTTTAAATGTTTTAGCAATAAGGGCCTGTAAAACGTCTTTATCAACCGGCCAAAATATAAACTTCTCTTCAAAAACCTGTTCTGCCAGTGTTGATTTAAGTATTACCTTTTTAAAAATGAATTTGATAATATCTTTATCGGTTTGTATGGTATCGCCCGTTTTTTGAAGATACTCTTCATACTCTGGCGCGGCTTTTAATGCTTTGAACAGGCCCTTAACAAGTTCCGGATCAAAGCTCCACTCTACCTTATATTTTTTAATACCGGCTAAATATTCTTTATTCGCCCTTAACGAGGTATAAAAGCGGTTGCTCAATATTTTTAAATTGGCGTTAAGGTCATCTGCGGTGGGCAGATGTTTGTGCGAGCGCTCTTCGGCGTCTCTTTCTGCGTATTCAACAACCTCTGTTATAAGCGACAACATCCAGATATACATTTCGTACACCTTATCAATGTTTTGCAGTAAATTTTTTTCATGCTGAGGTACGCTGTTTCCACCGGTTTGATGATATGCGTATAATGCCTGTAATACTTTTACCCGTAGGTGCCTTCTGTTTAACATGTTGTAAGAACGATTTTAGGACAAGTCCTGATTATTTATTTAATATGATGATTTTACTTTATTGATATCTGCCAAACGTTTTGTTACCATTTTATTAGCCGCTTGTATGGTTGGTATATTTTCTGCTTTTGAGAGTTTTAAAACATTGCGCGTAGCCTCGTAAATATTCTCGGTAAGCTGTAAAGAGTGTTTTCTGCTAAAGCCCATTAACTCTGAGTAGCAGTTGATTACACCGCCTGCACTTATAACGTAGTCCGGCGCAAATAGGATGCCTTTATCCAGCAACATTTGTCCGTGAACATCCTCATCTTCCAACTGGTTATTGGCTGATCCGGCAATTATGGCGCATTTTAATTTGTTGATAGTATGGGTATTCACAGTAGCACCCAAAGCACAGGGCGAATAAATATCGGCATCAATATCAAATATACTGTTGTTTGAAACTGCCTGCGCGCCATATTTTTTTGATACAAAGCCGGTGCGTTCCTCATTAATGTCGCTTACATAAACCTTAACGTTTTCATCGCGCAGTAGTTTTACCAGATTTTCGCCAACGTGGCCAATGCCTTGTACAATTACTGATTTTCCTGTAAGGCTATCGGTGCCAAAAAGCTCTTTAACTGATGCCTTGATCCCCATAAATACGCCCATTGCGGCAATAGGTGTAGGGTCTCCGCTACCGCCCATGGTTTCGGGCAGGCCTGTTACGTGCTGCGTTTCCATGCGGATGTATTCCATATCGCGCGGGTTGGTGCCAACATCTTCAGCGGTTATAAACTCTCCGTTAAGGTTTTTTATAAACCTGCCGAACTTGCGCAGTAAAGCTTCGGTTTTGTCGCGCCGCGAATCGCCTATAATTACCGCGCTGCCTCCACCTAAATTAAGGCCGGAAATTGCCGCCTTGTAGGTCATGTTCTTTGAAAGTCTTAAAACATCATCCAGCGCGTCGCCCTCAGTTTTATAGGCCCACATGCGTGTGCCACCTAAGGCAGGGCCCAAAGTAGTATCATGAACGGCTATTATGGCTTTTAAACCGGTATCCGGGTCGCTGCAAAACACAACTTTCTTGTGTCCATAAGCTTCAATTTTGCTGAATAGGGATCCGGTATTTTCCTTTGATGGCATTTGCTGTTTTTAGGCTCAACAAAAGTAGATGTTTTTTTGAATGCGGCAAAGGTTTTTTAACGGACACTCCGAAAAGGAAATAGTGTTTGGTTAAATTGTTGCTAATAAGATATTTATGTTGCTGCTGATAAGATTTTTATCAGCATCCGTTTTTGCCATTTTTAAAGCCTGTTCATAGTTAAAGAGCGCCTGTTTGGTATTTAAATCAGTATATAAATATCCCATCAGCATAAAATAAAACTGATTGTTTTGCAGATTTAATTTTTCGGCCTCGGCAATGGCCCGCTCTTTACCTGCTGTTTTTGATAATACATAAACGCGGTTGAGTGCGGCCACCGGAGTGTAAGCTATAAGCAACAACTTATCATAAAGCCCCAGCACGGCTTTCCATTTTTGGGGGCTGTCTGTTTTTTGGGTTCGCCAATAGGCTATCATGGCTTCAAGATGGTACTTTGATAGCTGGTTACCGTTGGCAGAGCGATGTAAATATAGCGCTCCCCGGCTTATCAAATTATTATCCCATAAAGCTGTGTCCTGTTCGTCATAGAGTATATGTGATCCGTTTTCGTCAAAGCGGGCGTTAAGTCGCGAGGCATGAAAGTACATTAAGGCAAGCAGGGCATTTACAATCGGTTTGTTGGTAGCGGGGTTTTCAATAAGCATGTTACATAAGCGGATGGCCTCAAAACAAATGTCTTTATTTAATACCTTACCGCTACTTACAGAATAATAACCCTCATTAAATAGCAGGTAAATACTTAAAAGCACGGTTTCAAGCCGCGCGTCAATCTGGTGTTCCGAGGGTATTTCAATGCTGATGTTTTGTTGCCGAAGCTTTTCCTTAGCACGGTACAGGCGTTTAGCTATAGTTTCTTTGTTTGAAAGAAAAGCGTCTGCTATTTCGTCTATACCAAAACCGCAAAGTATACGCAAGGCCAGGCCCACCTGCGCTTCTACCGGGATGGCCGGATGGCATATGGCAAACATCATTTGCAGTTGGCTGTCTTGAATGTTTTGTGGCGATAGGTCTACTTCATCCTCAAAAGTGGCGCTGTTGCTTTGAAGATGCGGCGATATTTTACTTTCAAACAGGTTGCTGCGCTGTAATGCTGTTTTAGCTTTGTTTTTGGCCACACTGTAAAGCCAGGCTACAGGATTTGGAGGTACGCCTTGAACCGGCCAGTTTTGCGCGGCAGTGGCAAAAGTATCGCTTGCAATATCCTCTGCGGTTTCCATATGTTCAAACCCAAAACGGCGATACAATACCGATACTATTTTGCGGTATTCAGTTCTGAATAAATGGGGAATGATCTCCTGCTGCATCAGTTTAATGGGGCCCCGGGCACACCCGGGGCCTTTATTATTTAGGAATGAACGCCGTCGCCTTTAGCCAGCCGACGCACTTCAACCGTATTGCCTTCTGCTTGTAGCACGGGGCAGCCTTTTGCAAACTCAGCAGCTTCATCGGTGCTGTTCGCGTTTACTACTACGTATCCGCCCAACGTTTCTTTGATCTCGCCAAAGGGGCCGTTGGTAACTGTTTTATCATGATGCACCACACGGGCGTCGTCAAATAACAAGCCATCGCCTTCACCGGCAAAATTGCCCATTGCCGCAAGGCCATTTAGCCAGTCCATAGTTTGTTGCATCCAAATCTGCATTTGCTCTGGCGAGGCTATTTTGCCGCCGTCCTGATGTCTGAAAATAAGCATGTACTCTTTCATGTCTTTTGTTTTAAGTGTTGCTGTATAAATAAACTATACACACATAACAAACGTAGGTAGCCCAGCCGGACAATAAACGTAAAATAAATATCAATCCTTTAGCCGCACCAGGCATTGCACATCTTTATCGTTCAAATACCATTCAACGCAATAGCCTTCCGGGTCTATGTCCGTGCGGGAAATCATTTGCTGAAAGGTAGTTCCGATGGCGGGCAGGTCCTTCTTATAATCATGTAGGGTAGCACTAATGTAGCTGCCCTTTTTTATGATGATGGTTTCGAGATTCAATTTTTCGGCTTCGCCAGATTCCAATACTTCTGCCGAGGCTTTATAAACAATTCCTCCCCCTCCTTCGGGGCGGGATAGCCCAAAATATTTCCGTTCAGTTGAATAGGGGATCAACGAGTGCAGCTTTTGATGTGCCGATAATACGCCATCGGGAAAAGACGTTGCGTTAACGTACATTACGGTGATGTTGTTATCTAACCGGATAGTTTCCATGTTTTAAGTTTTGATATAAAACAAAATTATGGCAATAAGCTTCAACGCTAAATGGGGATTAGCGACAATTTTAGGGGTGAGATGGGACAAGGGGGACAACGTATTTTATATATATCCATCCAAACAACCACCCCACCAAACTGCCGTAAATAGCCCCAACTGTAACATCAACCGGGTAATGCACACCTACATAAACCTGCGCAAAGCTTATGGCGGCTGCCCAAAGCAGGCTTACAGGCAACACCCATTTGTAGCGCTTGCAAAACACAATACTTATAAATACTGCTATTGCAAAATGATCAGAAGCGTGGCTTGATGGGAAACTATAACCCGTGCCGCAATCAACACGCGCTATAATGGTAGCATCCAGGGCAGGCGTATTGCAGGGCCGTACGCGTTTAAAAGCCGATTTAATTAGAGTAGCGCTGCCAAAATCAGCAACACCAGCTGCAAGCGACAGCAGCACTATAATAATAAGTCCCTGTTTTTTATATCGCCAAAGGCAAAAAACAATGATGAATACATATAAAGGTATCCATACCAGCCTGTTGCGCAACACGGGCATCAGCAAATCAAAAAACCAATTGCTCAGATCATGGTTAATGAAGTGGAATAATTGCTGATCAAGATGTAGCAGGTAATCGGGCATTCAGGCAAATATAAACTAAGATTTACAGGATTAAAGGATTATAAGAATTAACGAGTTATATACGCCTTTTAGGCTATATGGATAACTATGAAAAATTAACTATGAATCCTAAAATCCTCCCATCCCATAAATCTTAGTCAAAATAAGAGTATTTTTGCAGCCAATCTATTTTTTGAATTTTGACACTTATAAAATCAATCTCAGGTATACGGGGTACCATAGGCGGCGCGGCCGGTAATGGTTTAACCCCCCTTGATATAGTAAAATTTACATCAGCATATGGTGCCTGGATCATAAAGAACGGCGGCGTTAAAAAAGTAGTTGTCGGTCGTGATGCTCGTATATCTGGCAGTATGGTTAATAACCTGGTTACAGGTACTTTAATGGGGCTGGGTATTGATGTGGTTGATGTTGGCCTTTCTACCACGCCAACTGTTGAGGTTGCGGTGCCACTAGAGCAGGCGGGTGGTGGTATTATTCTTACAGCCAGCCACAACCCTAAACAATGGAACGCGCTGAAACTTTTAAACGCCAAAGGAGAGTTTATAAGCGATAACGATGGCAAGGAGCTATTAGAAATTGCCGAGAACAGCGATTTTAACTACGCCGAAGTAAACGCGTTAGGCAAGGTAGTTTACGATGATAGTTATCTGCAAAAGCACATAGATCAAATATTGGCCCTTCCGCTGGTTGATGTGGATGCTATTGCCAATGCCAATTTTAAGGTGGTAATTGATTGCGTTAACTCAACAGGCGGTATATTTGTTCCTGCCTTGCTAAGTGCACTGGGTGTGAAAACCGTACACAAACTGTTTTGTGAACCCGATGGCGAATTTCCGCATAACCCTGAGCCGCTGCCCGAGAACCTGACAGCGCTTTCAAAAGAAGTTTTAGCCAAAAATGCCGACCTGGGTATAGCTGTTGACCCGGATGTTGACCGCCTTTGCTTTGTTTGCGAAGATGGCAATATGTTTGGCGAGGAGTATACGCTGGTTGCCGTTGCCGATTATGTTTTGAAGAATACCAAAGGTAATACGGTATCAAACTTGTCGTCGACCCGCGCCTTGCGTGATGTAACTGAAAATGCGGGAGCAGAATACCATGCCGCAGCAGTGGGAGAGGTAAACGTAGTAAATAAGATGAAAGAAGTGAACGCTGTAATAGGTGGCGAAGGTAATGGAGGCGTAATTTACCCTGAACTGCACTATGGGCGTGATGCATTGGCCGGTATAGCGTTGTTTTTAACCCATCTGGCAAAATATGGCAAGCCGGTTTCTGTGCTGCGCAGCTCATATCCCGGTTACTTTATCTCAAAAAATAAAATTACGCTTACACCCGAAATGGATATTGATGCCCTGCTTTTAAAAGTAGAGGAGAAATATAAAAATCAGCCTTACAGCACTATTGACGGGTTAAAGATAGAGTTTGACAAGCAATGGGTACACCTGCGCCGCTCTAATACCGAACCTATTATCCGGATCTATTCAGAAAGCGAATCTGAAACGGCGGCCAATGGTTTGGCAAATAAAATAATTGCCGATATAAAGGAAATACTTCAGCTGCGCTAATGAGTGAATTAGTGATGGAGTGAGTTAGTGATTGTTGGGATTGTCTCGGTTTTATATAAATTGAGGCATGGAAAGGCTAAATAAAAATGAGTTTGCGGAAAAGTTCCGTGATCGTACTAAAAAATTTGTTGTAGATAATATTCGATTATATCAATCTTTACCTAAAACAGAAGAAGCTAAAATAATTGGAAGGCAATTATTGCGATCTTCATCGTCTGTTGGCGCTAATTACCGGGCTGCTTGTAGGGCAAGATCGCAAGCGGAATTTCACGGGAAGATATCCATCGTAGTTGAGGAAGCAGATGAAAGCGTTTTTTGGATGGAGGTTATGATTGAAGCAGATTTATTATCATCTGATAGAATAGAAAAATTAATGGGTGAAGGCAATGAAATATTAAGAGTTGCAGCCTCTGCCCGAAAAACATTAACTGATAAAAGGAATGCGTGATGAGCATTAGCGGTTAAAGAATCACTAATTCACTCAATCACTAATTCACTCATTAAAATTATGCGTGTTTATTTAGATAATGCGGCTACTACACCGCTTGATCCCGAAGTTATAAAAGTAATGTGTGGCGTAATGGAAAGCCACTTTGGTAACCCCTCATCTATCCATGCGCACGGGCGCGAGGGGCGTACTTTGGTTGAGAAAGCGCGCAAAACAGTTGCGGGTTTACTGCATACATCGCCGGCAGAAATATTTTTTACCGGTAGCGGTACCGAGGCCGATAATATGGCCATTCGCTGCGGTATTATTGATAACGGTATAAAACATGCCATTACCAGCAAAGCCGAGCATCATGCTGTAGTACACACGCTTGAAGCGCTTGAAAAAGCCGGTGTAATTAAACTGAGTTTTGTTGCTATTGATAGCAAGGGCAATATCAGTTATGAACATTTGGAGGAGATGCTGCAGAATAACGACCGCAGCTTTGTATCGTTAATGCAGGCCAATAACGAGATTGGCACACTTACCGATATTGAAAGGGTAGGCGATATGTGCGAGCAGTATAATGCCATTTTCCATTGCGATACCGTGCAAACTATGGCGCACTATCCGCATGCGCTTAACCAGCTAAAAGTGCATTTTTTAACTTGTGCGGCACATAAGTTTCATGGCCCTAAAGGCGTGGGCTTTTTATATATCAACCATAAAATAAAAATTAATCCGCTGATATACGGGGGTGCACAGGAACGTAATATGCGTGGCGGTACCGAAAATGTTTACGGCATAGCCGGACTGGCCACCGCGCTTGACTTAGCTTATGCCGACATGGAAGCTAAGCAGCAATACATACAAAGCCTTAAAACTTACATGATAGAGCAACTGGAAGCCAATATTGCGGGTGTTGGGTTTAATGGCGAGATTGCTGCTGATAAAAGCCTGTACACTGTACTAAACGTTTCGTTCCCTGAAACAGACATTGCCGATATGCTGCTGTTTAAACTGGATATTGCGGGTATCTCGGTATCCGGCGGTAGTGCCTGTAGTTCGGGTACAGATATTGGTTCGCATGTGTTAACCGCCATTGGTGCCAGCCCTGCCAGGCCATCTGTAAGGTTCTCCTTTTCAAAATATAATACTAAGGAAGAGATTGATTTTGTGGTGCGTAAGCTAAAAGAGCTTTTTGTTTGAATAGGATTTTATAAATTTAAAAATTGAGTAAAAGCTTTAAACATTCCTCTAGACCAATAATTTCATCGCATTTGTAGTTATTCGCTTTTATTCCATTTTTTTTAACTTCTATATAAAAATAGTAGTCCTTTCCTTTTGTTATAGTTATATCAATCATTGCGTTATTAACAATAACTTTATATGTTCTGTAACTGTCATTTCTTCCTGTTAAAGTCTGTTCGTCAATAAGTTTGTGGATAACTAATCGGTCTGTTCTAACAAAATCTTCTAGGTCATTGCTTATCCCGGTTGAATAAGTAGAATCATCAATCTCAATAAAATGTGGCATAATTGTAATTTTAGGTTTATCTAAATTATTTTTTTTTGATATAAAAACGATAATACCAATAAAATAAAGTGAAGTTTTTTTTGGTACATCTCTGTTTGTATTTCTTTTGGCATGGTTATGGTTTATTAATTAGTAATTAAAATAATAAACCTATGAACATGCAAAATCAAAATTCCGGAAACGGTAACCGCCCAGACGAAACCCCTGAAAGAAAACAATCAGAACAGGAAGGTTCAGGATATAGCCCGCAAAGAGAGCAGCAACAACAAGATTCAGGCACAGATACAACTTACAGCGAACAAACTGATGTTACGCCGCCTGATGAACACGAATTCCCGGCTGAGGGACCGGCAAGAGCAGACTTTCAGCCACAGCACCATAACCGCAGCACCGGCAGAATGGTGGGCCATGAACCCGGCACCGAAAGCATATAAATCGATCCTGACATCTACCTAAAAACATACCCTATGAGCTTGAATAACAACAGATTCGGGTACGACCCGGACGAATACGATGACGAACCATCTGATTACGTAAACAGCGATACAGCTTATGATGCTGATGCTCTTTCTAAAGATGACGCCGAGGAGGAACAGGATGATCTACTCGACGAAGATGATGAATTAGACGAACAGGAAGATGCCGACCTGGTGGAGGATGATTTGATTGAAGAAGACGTTGATTTGGAAGATGACGAACTGGATGATACAGATGTAGAAGAGGAAGATGTCATCAACGATGATAATGAGGAATATACGGCACCGGCTGCAGAGCTTAATGAGCGCAAACCGGTTTACATTAAAGATATGCCCTATATTGATCATGCAATGCCGGGCGTAACATCAAACTGAGTTAACATAGCTGTTAAATAAAAAGGCTCCCTGAAAAATTTTCAGAGAGCCTTTTTTATACCGCAATAACTTAATTTTTCATCATCTTTAAAAACGCTGCCAGTTCTTCCTTCATTTCGCGGCGGTCAACTATAAAATCTAAAAAGCCGTGTTCCTGCACAAATTCAGCAGTTTGGAAACCTTTAGGCAGATCTTTCTTGATTGTTTCTTTAATAACACGTGGTCCGGCAAAGCCTATCAAAGCACCGGGTTCGGCAATATTAATATCGCCCAACATAGCATATGATGCTGTTACACCACCGGTTGTAGGGTCGGTTAATAACGATATAAATGGCACTTTGGCCTGGCCCAACAGCGCCAGTTTAGCTGATGTTTTAGCCATTTGCATTAACGAAAATGCCGCTTCCATCATACGGGCACCGCCCGATTTGGAGATCATCAGGAAAGGAATTTTATTGGCGATAGCATGGTCAATAGAGCGCGCTATTTTCTCGCCAACTACTGATCCCATTGAACCACCTATAAAATTGAAATCCATACAGGCAATTATCAGATCCTCGCCGTTCACTTTACCTACACCTGCCCGTATAGCGTCTTTCAGTCCGGTTTTAAACTGCGTTTCAGTAAGCCTGTCTGTATATTTTTTTGAATCTGTAAACTGCAGGGGGTCGCCCGACGTCATATCAGCAAACAATTCCGTAAACTCGTTATTATCAAACAGTACCGAAAAATACTCTTTTGAGCCTATACGCAGATGGAATCCGCAATAATGGCAAACGTATTGATTTTCAACCTGTTCAGAATAGTGGAGGGGTTTTTTACATTGAGGGCATTTGTTCCAGATACCGTCCGGTGTCTCTTTTTTTTGCTCTGTAGTCGTAATTATCCCTTTTGATTCTCGTTTAAACCAACTCATACCTGTTTCTAACTCTTTCAAATTGATGCAAAGAAACGAATATTTTGTTAGATATGAGATTTTAGATAGGAGAAGTGAGATACATATCGGCTTTTTTTGTATTAAATCTCATGTCTCCTATCTAAAATCTCACATCTAAACTTTAACTTCGGGCTTTAATTAGATATAAATGAGCTTAAAAGATTATAAAGGCGTTCTGCACGGCGATCAGGTGCAGGAGTTATTCGAGGCGGCAAAGAAACATCAGTTTGCTTTACCTGCTGTAAATGTTACCGGTACAAACACCATTAATGCGGTAATGGAAACCGCTAAGGCTGTTAACTCGCCTGTTATTATCCAATTATCAAACGGTGGTGCGCAGTTTTATGCTGGCAAATCATTAGATAATTCAAAACTGCAAGCTTGCATTTTAGGTGGTGTATCTGCCGCTAAGCATGTGCATTTATTAGCCGAACACTACGGCATTGCTGTAATACTGCATACAGACCACGCCGCAAAGAAATTATTACCCTGGATAGACGGTCTGCTTGATCATGGCGAGAAATTTTTTGCTGAAACCGGCAAACCTTTGTTCTCATCGCACATGCTTGACCTGTCTGAAGAGCCAATTGAGGAAAATATTGAAATTTCAGCTAAATACTTAGCGCGCATGGCTAAAATGGGCATGACGCTGGAGATTGAATTAGGTGTTACCGGCGGCGAAGAAGACGGCGTTGATAACTCTGACGTTGACAGCTCACGTTTATATACCCAGCCCGAAGAGGTTTCTTACTCTTATGAGCATTTGTTGAAGGTTAGTCCGCGTTTTACCGTAGCTGCTGCTTTTGGTAACGTACACGGCGTATATAAACCAGGTAATGTAAAGTTGCAACCCGTTATATTACATAACTCGCAGGAGTATGTTAAGCAAAAATTTGGTTTAACTGATGAAAAACCTATCAACTTTGTGTTCCACGGTGGTTCTGGCTCAAGCCAGGAAGAAATTCGCGAAGCGATAAGCTACGGCGCCATTAAAATGAATATTGATACCGATTTGCAATGGGCATTTTGGGAAGGTATTAAAGATTACTACAAATCAAAAGAAGGTTATCTGCAAGGCCAGATAGGTAGTCCGGATGGCGAAGATTCGCCTAACAAAAAATATTATGATCCGCGTGTATGGTTGCGTAAAGCCGAAGAGAACTTTGTTAAACGCTTAACTTCTGCTTTTGAGGATCTGAATTGCATAAACGCTACTGATAAAATCTAACAGCCAACGCATAAAATATATAAAAGCGCCGGTGTGTAAAAACATCGGCGCTTTTTTTTAGTTTTAAGCATAGCAAAAGAGGATGTTATGGCCAAAGAGAAAAAAAATTTATTTGAACGTTTTGCTAACTGGGCAACGAATGCAACCGGTAGTTCGGCAGCGTTTATTTTGGCTATTGGTATTATTATAGTATGGTTGATAACCGGGCCAATATTTAACTATTCAGACACGTGGCAGCTTATTATTAATACAGGTACAACTATTGTTACCTTTTTGATGGTTTTCTTGATCCAGAAAAGCCAAAACAAAGACTCAAAAGCCATACACTTAAAACTGAATGAACTGCTGGCATCCCACGCAGGGGCAAGCAACCGTATGGTGGATATTGAGGACTTGACGGAAGAAGAGCTGGACAGGCTGCATAAATATTATGAGCAGCTTTCTGACCTGGCAGAAGGTGAAGATGATATTTTATGTACGCACTCTATTGACGCTGCGGAAGAAAATCATAACTTAAAACTAACCGGACACATGAATAAAAAACATTACATAGATGCCAAAGCCAATAGAAATAAGGGTAATAAAAGTAAATAACCCGGAACTGCTGCAAACGGTGTTTGCCATACGGCGTGAGGTTTTTGTGGTTGAACAAAACTGTCCGCCAGAGTTGGAGTGGGAGCATGAGGAAGATTCGCATCATTTTTTAGCTACTGCCGACGGAGAACCTGCCGGAGCCTGCCGCTGGCGCAAAACAGACAGCGGCTATAAACTGGAGCGCTTTGCAGTATTGAAACAACACAGGGGGCAGGGCATTGCGCATACTATGGTAACCACAGCGCTGAATGATCTGCCTGCCGATGCCGAATATATTTACCTTAACGCGCAGGTTGATGCCGTGCCGTTATATGAAAAATCGGGCTTTGAAAAAACCGGCCCGCAGTTTGAGGAAGCGGGCATACAGCATTTTAAAATGGTGAAAAAATAATTTCGAATTTCGAATGTTCAATTTCGGATTTGTATATTAGGAGTCGTGCAGCGAAAACTACTAATTCTTTTTGTGCAAATATTCGCAGCTTTATTCTTGTTGCTATCTTTGTTAGCATTGTTAGGAGTACGATTAAGCTTGAAAGGTGACGTCGTAGACAGAAATTCCGGATGGATTTTGTTGTTGTTTTTGATAGCAATAGTTTTTTTTATTTACAGTCGTCGCATTAACGATGAAGAAACTGCAAAAACCCGTGCAAATAAAAATGAAGAAAAATTGCTAAATAAAGTTCGGAAAAACAATCTGAAAAATGTTAAAATTTCAAGAAGGCTGTGACACGTGGCTTCATCTATCCGCCCAAACTTTATTCTCAACACTTATCCTTACGTAAAGCATAGCCGCGTTAAGCACAGAGAAAATTATGGCTGTATAATACAGATTAAACACCAGCGGAATAATAGCTATCTCTAACACCACTTCCATATAGTTGGGGTGCTTAAAGATTTTATAGGGGCCTTTTTTTACAGGATAAACACCCGGAACGCGGTAGATCTTAGTGTTCCAGTATTTGCCTAGTGATGACAGTGCCCAGAATTTGAAAGATAAAACCAATATAAATGCTAAAAGAAAATAATAGCTGAACTGCGTATTGTCCCTCACATTATATTCAACTATTAACGAGACGATGAACAGGGTATGCATCCCTACCATAAAAGGATAGTGGCTTTGCCCGTATTGAACAGCGCCCTGTTGCAGCAGCCATTTTTCGTTCTGGCGGGCTATATATAACTCAGACAAGCGCTGGGTAATAAGGAATGCAAGAAAGATCCAGAAATACATCGGTTAGTTGTTTGAAAGCTTTAACAGTACCATCTCGCTCGAAAAACCCGGCCCCATAGCCATCATCAAACCGTAACCGTCTTCAAAACCTTCGGTCATAAATTTATCCAGTACGTACAACACTGTGGCGCTAGACATGTTGCCGTTATCATTCATCACCTCGCGGGTTTTTTCTAAAAAATCCCCATCTACTTGCAGTGCATCCGCGTAGGCATCTAAAACCTTTTTACCACCGGGATGGAAAATGAAGTTCTTGATATCGCTCAGCTGCAGATCATGTTTTTGCAGAAATTCGCTTATATCGTGTTTAACGTTCTCGTGTATAAATGTAGGGATATCTTTAGAGAATAATACCTTAAAGCCCGTATCCTTAAATTCCCAGCCCATCACATCCAAAGAATCATAGTATAACTTGCTGCTAGCTGCCACGTAAGCGGCTTTAGGCGTGGCATTGATATGCGCGTCGCCTTTGATGATACAAGCCGCTATACCGTCTGAAAACAGGCTTGAGCCGATAAAATTGCTCTTGCTGTAATCGCTTTTAATTAATGTAAGCGAGCAAAGCTCAACAGCTACCAACAGCACTACCGCCTTTGGGTTGGCAATAGCTATTGTATTTGCTTTAGCCATGCCTGATACCCCGCCGCCACAACCCAGGCCCCAAACAGGTATGCGGTTAATATGCGGATTTAAGCGCATGGCGTTTATGATCAAGGCATCCATACTGGGTGTGGCCAAACCGGTTGTGGTAACAAACAGGATATCAGTAATATCTGCCTTATCTATACCGGCTTTTGCAATACAGTCTTCAATAGCCAGTATCGAATATTCAAGTGTTATTTGCTGATAGTCGTTATTGCGCTCTTCAAACGTTGTGGGTTTGGCATACCAATCCAGCGGTTTGCAAAAGTTGCGTGTAACTATCTCTGTATTATCAAAAGCAAATATCAGCCTGTCGGTTTGCGGAAAATTGGCCGAAAACATGGCGTGTGCCTGTGCTTTTACAGCTTGCTGTTCTGTTTTGTAAGGGAAGTTAACCGTTGACGTTGCTGCTATATAGGGCATACTTTATATACGTAAGATAATTGATTTACGCTGCTTTAATAAAGCTTTATTTAGCTTAATTGTTTTGTTGTAGCGCTAATGTATAAACTAAAAAAGCGTCCCGGTTATGGGGACGCTTTTATTTTTACTGAGAATTTAGAAAGTCATATATTGTTGTTATACAAGATGTATTGACTGTTCGTGTGAGGTCATGGGGGGCTAGGTAAACAAGATGTTATACCGTAAAAAAGGAATGGCCCACACGATTTTATTCTCAGGAGTCTGAACAGTACTTAAGGCCTTAAGCAAGAGCCTGGATAAAACAAAAGAATAGACGAAGGAGAATTAAGTCGATACGATTAAATTCTTTATTATGGCTATACAAAAACAATCTGTTGGGATAGATATCTCAATGACAACATTCTCGGCATGTCTATGCCAGCGGTCAGAAGACGGGGCGCTAACATTCTCAAAAGCGGTAAACTTCACCAATGAAACTAAAGGTTATAATCAGTTTCTGCGTTGGGTAAAAAGTGTGATTACTGTTGGGCCTGAACTCGTTTTTTTGATGGAAGCCACGGGGGTATATTATGAGAAACTGGCTTACCATCTTCATAAGATAAACAAGACCGTACACGTAGTTTTGCCAAACACATCTAAGCATTACTTTGCCAGTTTGAATATCAAAACTAAAACTGATTTGGTTGATGCACGTGTTTTAAGCCGGTTTGGAGCAGAGCGGGTTCACAAACCCTGGCTGCCGCCACCCGCTGCTTTATTACAGCTAAGAAATCTGACCAGGTATTATGTACAATTACAGGAACAGAAAACCGCCCTTGGCAATATTAAGCACAGTAAGGACAGTTCTCAGGATGTTCAAAGCTTTATTATAAAAAGCAATAAAGGTCTTATTACAGAGATCGACAAGCAGATTGCTAAATGCTTATCAGAAATCAAAAGACTAGTAGAACTTGACAAGCAACTCAAAGTAAAGATCAAAAAATTGGCAACAATAAAGGGGATCGGTCTGATAACCATAGTTACCATCCTGGCAGAAACGATGGGCTTTGAGCAATTCCATAGTGCTAAACAACTGGTCAGTTATGCAGGTTATGACGTAGTTCAAAGGGAATCAGGAACATCCATAAAAGGCAAAACCAGAATATCTAAAAAAGGTAACAGGTATATAAGGAACGCATTGTATTTCCCTGCAATGGTAGCTTGCAGGTATAACACAACATTAAAGGAAACCTATTTAAGAATAATACAAAAGAAATCATCTAAAATGGTCGGACAGGTCGCGATACAAAGAAAATTACTCGTACTGATATATGCTATCTGGAAGAATGATAGCGAGTTTATTGAAAACTATAAAGCAGGTAGCCCCGACCATAAGACCGAGGCTACGCAAGATAGTTCAGCTACTGAACTTCTTTGAATTACAAAAATACTTTTTTGTCTATTTATTTGGAATTGATAACAGTACCTTTTTTTTACCGAGTACAGTAAGGAATTTAATTAAGCCGCACCCTTGCGTCAGTTATCAATATCAAATGCTTATTTTGCAAAATGCAATCATTTGAACTGGATAAGAAGGATCTTAATCGTGTTAAAGCGGCCCTGGAAGGCGATGATGCTACATTATCGGCTACACTGGCAGAATACCACGCCTCTGAGATAGCTATATTATTTGAAAGGCTACCCTCTGATGCCCAGGAACGTATAATTAATGTATTGCCTACTGAGATCGCGTCGGAAGTTATTTCAGAAATGGATGAGGAGTCGCATCCCGGCGAACTGCTTATTAATCTTGACCCCGAAAAGCGCTCAGAAATTGTAAGCGAACTTGACTACGACGATGCTACGGACATTATAGCCCAGCTTGAAGAACACGAGCAGGAGGATATATTGGAGAGTATGGACGAAGAGGATGCTTCAAGCATCCGAGCCCTTTTAAGCTACGGCGAGAATACTGCGGGTGGTTTAATGAATTCGTCGCTTATCAAGGTGAACATTGGCCAGGATAAAAAAGGTGCGCTTGACGATATCATCCGGCAGTCTGAAGAGATGGAGGAGTTTTATACCATCTACGTGGTGGAAGATGACGATACCCTGCAAGGCGTAGTATCCATAAAAAATATTATAAAAGCGCATGCCGATGCTAAAATACGTGATCTGCTGATAGCTGATCCCGTTTATGTTAGGGCCGATGTTGACCAGGAAGAGGTTGCCAGGCTGATATCCCAGTACAACCTTACCACTATCCCGGTTGTTGATGAGCACATGAAGTTGCTGGGCCGCATTACCGTTGATGACATCATCGATGTAATGGAGGAGGAAAGCACCGAGGATATACTGAAATTTTCTGGTGTATCAGAGGATGAGGAATTGAGCGGTAGCTGGCAGGATGCCGTTAAAAGCCGCTTACCCTGGCTTATTGTAAACCTGGGTACAGCTTACCTTGCCGCGTCTGTTATTCGTCATTTTGACGCTACGGTAAAGCAATTGCCGCTGCTGGCAGCTTATATGACTATTATTGCCGGTATGGGTGGTAACTCTGCTACACAGGCCCTTGCTGTTACTATCAGGCGTATCTCGCTAAGTGACCTTACCGATAGACAGGCCTACAACACCGTATTAAAGGAATTTTTAGTGGGATTGATAAATGGGGCAGTAAACGGCCTGGTAGTGCTCTGTGTAGCTTTATTTTATGATGCCAACCCTTTATTAGGCCTGGTTTTATTTTTAGCGATGACATTTAATTTGGTTATTGCAGGTTTAACCGGGGCAACTATTCCGCTGGTGTTAAAAAGGGTAGGCATTGATCCTGCTGTGGCATCGTCTATTATTATTACCACCTTTACAGACTGTGCCGGCTTTTTATTGCCGCTGTGGCTGGCCAGCAAGTTTTTGCTGTAAGGGTAAAATAGTTTTAAGGTTTTATGTAATTTTGAAAATTGAATATAACGAGAAAGACATGACCGAAGTAAGAAATAACTGGAGCCGCGAAGAGATTGCTGAAATATACCATACACCGCTGCTTGACCTTATATATAAAGCCGCGACCATACACCGTGAAAATAAAGATTATGCCGAAGTACAGATCAGCTCGCTGATCTCAATAAAAACCGGGGGCTGCCCTGAGGATTGTGCCTATTGCCCGCAGGCGGCACGCTATAATACAGGTGTAGATGTGCATGCCATTATGCCTAAAGAAGAGGTTATTGCTGTGGCCGAAAGAGCTAAGGCAGGCGGTGCGTCAAGACTTTGCATGGGCGCAGCATGGCGCGAGGTACGCGATAACCGGGATTTTGACAAGGTAATTGATATGGTGAAAGCAGTTAACGGGCTGGATATGGAAGTATGCTGCACTTTAGGCATGCTTACAGAAAGCCAGGCACAACGTTTAGCCGACGCTGGTTTATATGCTTATAACCATAACCTGGATACATCTGAAGATGATTATAAACGCATCATTACTACCCGTACTTACGATGATAGATTACAAACTTTGGAGCATGTGCGTAAGGCAAAGATCTCGGTATGTAGCGGCGGCATTATAGGTTTAGGTGAAACGGTTGAAGACCGCATCTCTATGATCAAAACACTATCTAATTTACCACAACACCCCGAATCAGTACCTATTAACGCTTTGGTACCTGTTAAAGGCACACCTCTGGCCAATCAGCCGCGTGTTTCTATATGGGATATGGTGCGGATGATAGCCACCACGCGTATTGTTATGCCCAAAACGGTAGTGCGCCTTTCGGCAGGCCGTACGGAGATGAGTACAGTTGAGCAGGCATTTTGCTTTATGGCAGGCGCTAATTCAATCTTTGCAGGCGAAAAATTGCTGACTACGCCCAACCCATCATTTGACGAGGACATGGCTATGTTTGAGTTGCTGGGTTTATCGCCCCGAAAGGCCTTCAAAAACGGCCGGCCTGAGATTAGGGAGATCAAAGAAATGAGCATTAATGAGGTGATATAGATTTAAGATGAAACGCATTAAAATAAATACCGCCTGGGAGGAAGATAAGAAGGAGGTAAGGCGGTTCTTTGCTCAACTATGTTACTCTGAGCATTTGCGATATTTTTATAATTAAAAAGTAAGTTCAATTTCAGCAAAGAGATTTATCCGAAAGGCAAAATATTCATAATACATCGTTAACTAATTTTAAATAAATCATGAAGTTAATTTGGTGCTGGCGATGCAAAATGGAAGTGCCAATGCTTGATGATGGTGAATTTAAAGAAGCAAAGCGTTTATATAATGAAGGATATAAAAACGCAAATCATGAACGATTCAAATCTCTGCTTGATTACTACAATACGCTAACAGGATTTAATGAAACTGAGGCGGCGGCAATAATGCACCATCAAATATCTCAGTACGGCCCAAACTGCGAAAAATGTGGCAGGCCCTACCGAACGCCCAAAGCTGCCATTTGTGCATCATGTGGTAATAAGAGAGTAGCGTAAAGCTTTCAAACTATGGCAATGCTCCCAACTGGGTAGGTCGACCAATTTACCCATAGGAAAACAAATTAAACCTTTTCTCAAACTTTCTGTCATTCAGTACGGTTAAATCAACATGCTGAATATCAGAAATAAATTATTCCTATTTATATTCCCTCTACTGCTGCTGGTAACTGCCTGCAGCAAAATGAGCGGCCCCGCCGCGCTATTTAAAAATCAATCACCGCATGAAGTTTATGCTGATAATTTAAAATCAGCAGGTTTAGAACGTTCTGAAATGGGCAGGCAATGGCTAAACCGAGCTGCAAATATTGCAGGCGACGCGCTTACTGTTAAGGTACCTTACAAAGAGACCGGCTACTTTGCTCCTGATAAAACACCGGCGGTAACCCTGAGTTTTGACGCAATAAAAGGCCAGAAGATCAACATAACGCTTATTAAAAAGCCGGCCATTAATTTTAATATTTATCTGGATGTGTTTGAACGAACCAGCAATGGTACGTTTGAACGGGTCGCCTTTGCCGATACCACCGGTACCGCGCTTGAATATGAGATTGATAACACAGGCAGGTATTACCTACGCCTACAACCCGAACTGCTTAGCGGCGGGCAATATACTTTGAGCATTACCGCGGGGCCATCATTAGGTTTTCCGGTTACTGCAGCTGCAAGGCCGCGTATAGGCAGTTTTTTTGGCGACGGGCGGGATGAGGGCGAACGGCTGCATGAGGGCATAGATATATTTGCGCCGAAGAGGTCGGCAGCTATTGCGGCCTCGAACGGAACGGTAACTTCGGTGCGTGAAAATGCCCTGGGTGGGAAAGTGGTTTTTATGCGCCCGGAAGGCAAAGATTACTCATTATACTACGCTCATCTTGATTCGCAACTGGTAAACCCGGGGCAGAATGTACGCACAGGCGACACGCTTGGGTTTGTTGGTAATACGGGCAACGCCCGTAACACCCCAAGTCATCTGCATTTTGGCGTTTATACCGGAAACGGTGCCGTGGACCCCCTACATTTTATTAATAAAGATGTAAAAATTCCTGCAGCAGTAAGTGCGCAGCTCAGTTTACTTAACGCAACGGGGCGTGTTAGCAGAAAGGTTTCATTACTGGATGCTCCTACAGCAAATTCGAAAACCATCAGCACGCTTAGCTCAAATACTCCGGTAACCGTAACCGCTGCAGCTTCAAATTTCTACAAGATAACACTCCCTGACGGACGTAGCGGTTATGTAAAAAGCGAGGCAGTTGTTTCCGCGTCAGCATTGCGAAAATTAGCTTTAAAAAATCATACTGTTTTGTTCACTAAGCCTGATAGCTTAAAAGGAGTACCAATTGCGGCGGCTAACGCTGGGGAAAGAGTTGATGTGTTAGGAACGTTCAATAACTACCTGCTGATAAAGTTAGGTAATAACAGTGGTTGGATGCCGTTTGTAAACTAGTAGCTTGTAACGATGAGGTGTTTTTATAAGAAAATTAATTTACTTAATGGCAATATACTGACATCTATTAGCGCTATTGTTAAATATTATTCGTATATTTGATATACAAACTCACCACAACTATTTATTAATTGTAAATTAGAAGATATGAGAAAACATTTTTGGTTGATTTGCTGCGTTATTTTAATGGTATGTGTTACAGCAATTAGCTGGGCACCAGCAGAAGTTAAAAACGAGACAGCAACTACAAAAAGCGAACACACTGCTAAGGAGTTATTCAATGAATACGTAAGTTCTATTTATCAGGCTGCTAACTTGAATCAGACCGGTTTAAGCCAACAGGTATTTGAAAAAGCGCTTACAGGCTATTTTAACCTTAAGGCATCTAATAAATTATCAAAAAACAGCGGTGTAATTACCGTTGTGGATTTTACCCGGTCAAGCCGCGAAAAACGCATGTGGATAGTTGACGTGTTAAACAAAAAACTATTGCTTAACACATGGGTTGCACACGGGCAGGGTAGTGGTAACGACATGGCCGATCATTTTTCTAATACCAATGAGTCTCACCAAAGCAGCCTTGGTTTTTATGTAACTGATGATGTTTATATTGGCAAGCACGGCCGCTCTTTACGTTTAGATGGCATGGATGCCGGCTTTAATAATGCGGCCCGTAACCGTGCAATTGTGGTTCATGCGGCTGATTATGTTAGCCCGGGTGCTATTTCACAGCTAGGGCGTTTAGGCAGAAGTCATGGTTGCCCGGCTGTTTCACCGGAAGTGATTGATATGGTTATTAACAGCATAAAAGGAAAAACACTATTGTTTATTAACGGCAATGATGCCAGTTATACATCAAAATACCTTAACAGTGCTTTTGAAGATAATTTTGCGCTGAGCCCGGCATCTGGTGATGGCGCGGATTCAATTTCTAAAATATAGTAGCAAAAGAAACTTTTTTATAACACAAAGGCGCTCTTTATCGGAGCGCCTTTGTTATTTAACGAGAATGAGTAGTCTATTAAACAGATATCATTTTATTCATGTGTGCGTATAGCACTATGTCTAAACCATACACGTCACGCCTGAATTGCAATGTCCCTGTTTCATCAAGCCAGCAAGTTACATAAGTAAGGTAAACCGGTACTTTTTTTGGAACAGCGATATCTGTAGGAGTAGTGTTCGCGCTGTTCATATCGTTAACAATCCTGTCGTATTTTTCTCCGCTGCCAAATAAGGCTAAAGCCAACTCCTGTGGTTTTTCCAAACGCACACAACCGTGACTTACAGCCCGAACCTCCTTATTAAAAGCCAACTTAGCCGGGGTATCATGCAGATATACGCTGCTGCTGTTATTAAACAGGAACTTTATTTTCCCTAAAGCATTGCCATCGCCGGGGCGTTGTTTAAACGAATACGTATCGCCAGATGCGCTTGCCCAGTCAATAGTTTCAGGATCACTTATCTTTTCGCCACCCTTATATACATCAATACCTTCATTTTCCAGATAATATGGGTCGCGTGCAGCTATTTTCATTATTTCTTTAGTTGCAATACTTTCAGGTATGTTCCAAACCGGATTAACCTGCACGCTATGGATCATGCTGTTTAATTGCGGCGTTTCGCGGTTGAACGGGCGATCAGTCTTGTCGCTTTCATCAAACTCCGTTAAATTGTCATCTCTGTCAACGTTACGGCCCTCGCCCACACAAACTTTCATATTCAATGTAGAATGGCCATTTTCCATCACATCCAAGCGGTAATCCGGTATGTTAACCAATACATATTTGCCGTCATTAGCGGGCTTGTTTTTCCATCTAAGTCTCTCCAGATTTACAGCTAATATCCGCTCACTTTCTTCCGCTGTCATGCCGGGCACTTGTACATTGCCGGCCAGCGCTTTTTGTAAAGCAATGTATTGCGGATCTTTAGGTTGAATACTGTCCAGATAATTTTTAAGGTTAGCTGTATGAAAAACATGCAGCATTGACAGGCTATCAGGGCGTTTGGTTGCTGTGTAATAACGTTGATAAATGCGGCGCGGGCTTACCACACCAAATTGCAATGCGTTAGAATAATTTACAATAGCATTTGCAGTTAAAATTTCAAGCTCAGCCAAATCATGATAGGCTTCATCTAAGGTTTTGATAGCTTTCTTGTCATGCAATTTATTAATAAGGGCATTGATCTGATCAGCCTGAAAAATTTTGGGGTTTAAACCGTGTGCCTTCGCCTTAAGTAGGTATTCATTAGCCGGATTAAATTTTTCTTTTATGATCTGGTCCATCACAAAAACAGCGTCATACCCATTATTTTCATAAAAGGGAAGGATGACCTGTGGTTGTTTAATTTTTGACTTCTCATCTGCAAGTAATTTCTGGAACACCGCCGAGAAACCTTCGGGCGTTACATCTTTGAAAACCTTATTTTTGCTTGCTTTAAAAAGCTCTTTGCCCATGTCAGAGCGGCTTTTTTTACATGCCTGAAAAGTAAAAACTAACGTTATAACCAAACAGGCCATAAAGTATTTTATAATTTTTGTGTTATTATTTATCATATAATTTGATTTTTGGGGGTAATGCAATAGCTATACCAAGACGTGATTTAAAAAAATATATTAAGCGTACATATTAAATATTTATGGCAGAACAACACCAGCGCGAAGTTTGGCTGAGAGGTCCTTTACCCGCAGTTCCGGCATTGCTGCAACCCGTGGCCCATGCATTACTGCAGGCCAAAGAGGAAGTTAATAGATTAATGGCTGATTTTCCGGAAATTTATCTGTGGATACATCCTGTGGGAATGGCTTCTCCCGGTTTCCATTTGCAGCACATGGCCGGCGTTATAGACCGGTTATTTACTTATGCACAAGGTGAAGCCTTAACACAGCATCAGATGGATTATTTGCACAATGAAGGAAAAGCGCCCCAAAATCAGGACAGCGTTGCAGCTTTATTAACAGCCCTAAGCAACCGTATTGATGATGCTGTTAGTAAATTAAGCGCTGTTAATGAAGCTACGCTTACCGAAGTACGGGGAGTTGGCAGAGCGCAAATACCCTCAACGGTAATTGGTTTGTATGTTCATACTGCCGAACACGTAATGCGGCATTCGGGTCAGCTGCTGGTAACTGCTAAAATGTTAAGAGGCTAAACTGCGGTATCCCTCATAACTTTGTATAGATAATAATAACCAACGGAAGCTGCAAGGCTAATTCCGCCAAGCATCCACCAAAGCAAATTAAAGCCGCCATACGCAATTACATTACTCCCAAAAAATGGCGCCACTATTTGTGCTGCCGACCAGGACATGCTGTACAACGCCGCATATTCGCCACGATTGTGCGGTGTTGTGCGACTGATCCAAAACGAGTTCATAAATGGCATGGCGAACATTTCGCTGAAAGTGACCAGTACCACCACAACTATAGCAGACGAAGCTACAGGTGGTAATATATTAAGGAGCACATAAGCTACACTCCCCAAGGCAACACCGCCAATGATATAGATCATCCTGTTAAGCCGCCCTTCCAGTTTATGGATCATCACCATCTCTATCACCACAATTAAAAGGCCGTTCAGCGCCATCAGGAAACCAATAAAACGCTCGCTAAAATGCCAGTCTATTTTAAAAAACACCGGCTGCATAATCATAAACTGATAAAAACAAACAGCAAACAGCGTGGCCAATACAATAAATACCAGATAGATCTTGTCTTTATACGCTGAAGTTTTAATAATAGCAGCATCGTGCTTTTTTATGGTTTTAGCCACAGCGGCCCTTGGCATTAGCAGCAATAATAATATGCCCGCCAAAATGTTGGTAAAACCATCCACCCAAAACAATAAATGATAATTGATAGATGCCAAAAAGCCACCTAGCCCGCCACCAACTGCCCAACCCAGGTTGATAGCCAGCCGATTTAGCGAGTACGAGCGGGTTTTGTTAGCATCACTGCTGTAATGCGCTATAGCCGCAGAGTTTGCGGGGCGAAACGACTCGTTACAAAGACTCAGCACAAAAGTGCCTATTGCTAAAACGGCAAAGCTTTGCAAAAAACCTACAACTATAAAAAACAGACCGCCGCTTATTAATGCACTTACCTGCATGTCATAAAAGCCTATTTTATCTACCAGTTTACCGCCTAAAAAAGCGCCGGCCAATGCACCCACGCCAAACAGCGCCATAATAATACCTGCCTGCACAATGCTGAAATGCAGTTGCTGAATGCAATAGATGCTCATGAACGGCACCACCATAGTGCCGCTGCGGTTAATCAGCATAACGATGCTTAGATACCAGCTGTTTTTTGACAATCCGCTGTATGCGTCTTTATAAAGTTTGGCAGTGTAGGCAAGCATGGGTTTAGTGTTTGTTGTTCATATATATCGGTCTTATAAAATATGTTAACCAATGGCGTTACAAACGTCTGCTAAATTTGACGATCTGTAAGTGACCTTTGTTGCCGGGTATTTATTTAAAGGATCATATAAAAAAGTATCTATACCAAGTTCAATAGCAGCCTTAATTTCTGAATGCGGGTCATCGCCAATAACTAAAATATCGTCGGGCTTGTACCCATAGTTGCTAATGAAACCCGTAAATACATCTTTTTTGGTTCGCGAGGCAAGTTGCTGATCAACAATATAAATTTCTCTGAAATCATTAGCTATGCCAAGCATTTCTATCTTGCTTTGCTGCAGCTTACTGAAACCTGAAGTAACCAGATATTTTTCAACCGCCAGAGCTTTGATCTCGTTGTACCCATTGTAAGGCTTGATAGGCTTATCGTAGGTTAAATTTTGTAAATGCTGAAGGCCCTTTTCGGTAAGTTCTGCGCTGAAATGATATTTTTCTGCCACATGCTGATAGGGTTGTTGCGTAAAATCATATTTAATATCTTTTGATGCGGGATCATTAAGCATTTCCCGAAACTCATCAACCATATCAAATAACTTACTAAAAAGCTCGTCAGCAATTGCGCTCACCGGGTAAATGGTGTTATCCAGGTCCAATATCAACGCTTTTTTCATTAACCAGATGATTTACAAGTCTCCTATATTTATACTGCCAGAAATTAAAAGGTAACCCAATAAGTTAAATGAAATTTTGAGAACCGGACATACCGTGTATTGTATCTTCAATAAAAAAGCGATGGGCTTTTAAAATCCATCGCTTTTAATTATCAAATCAGGATAATCTTTCAATCCTATAAATCTTAGTTCAGACAATGGTCAGCTGCGTATTTCTATTGCGCAGCCAATGATCTGCCACCACCAGTGCAGCCATAGCTTCAACAATAGGAACGGCACGCGGTACCACACAAGGATCATGACGGCCCTTGCCCGAAATTTCGGCTGCTTCGCCCGCTGCGTTTACAGTTGCTTGATTGTGCATAATGGTGGCCACAGGTTTAAAAGCTACTTTAAATTCAATAGGCATACCATTGCTGATACCACCCTGTATGCCGCCTGAATAATTAGACATCGTTTTTATCTCGCCTTCCGCATTTTTGATGAAGACATCGTTATGCTCAGAACCACGCATTTCGCTGCCCTCAAATCCTGATCCGAACTCAAAACCATGTACTGCGTTAATGCTTAGCATAGCTTTGCCTAAGTCGGCGTGCAGTTTATCAAAAACCGGGTCACCCAAGCCTACAGGGCAGTTTAATATATGACAGCTTACTTTGCCGCCAACTGTATCGCCATCTTTACGCACGCTGTCAATAAAATCTATCATTTCGTTAGCTGTTGCCGGGTCGGCACAACGAACAATGTTCTTTTCGCGCTCGGCTATAAAATCATCCGCGCTTAGTATTTCTGCGTTAGGTGCATCAATTTTGCCAACGCTGCTAACATGGGCAACTATTTCAATCCCCTGCGTTTTTAACAACAGTTTGGCCAAAGCTCCGGCAGCAACACGCGCAGCAGTTTCGCGGGCAGATGAACGGCCACCCCCGCGATGATCGCGGATGCCATATTTTGTTTGGTAAGTATAATCTGCGTGTGAGGGACGAAACACATCCGTATTATGACTGTAATCTTTTGAGCGTTGATCTTCATTAGGTATCAGCATCATAATAGGTGTGCCTGTAGTTTTGCCTTCAAACACGCCTGAAAGAATACGCACAGTATCGCTCTCTTTACGTTGGGTGGTGATTTTAGACTGACCAGGTTTGCGTTTATCCAGTTCGCCCTGGATGTAATCCAGATCAACATCCAGCATAGAAGGGCAGCCGTCAATTATTACGCCAATAGCCTCGCCATGCGATTCGCCGAAAGTTGTTATCCTGAATAATTGCCCAAATGAATTGCCTGCCATGTTTTGTTAGATGTGCAGATGTGCAGATGTGCGCATGTGCAGATTATTTATTTCTATTGATATCTGTCATTGCGAGAACGAAGCAATTGCGAACTTTGCAGCGTGCGATTGCTTCGTTCCTCGCAATGACAGTTTTTTATTTTAACTCGTCTACCACAAATCCAACCTTTTCCAGATCTGTCCAAAAAGCCGGATATGATTTTTCTACCACTTTGGCATCCTCAACTTCCAGTTCGGGTATCAATAGCGCCAGCGGTGCAAAAGCCATAGCCATGCGGTGATCATCATATGTGCTAATGAACATTCGCTCAGGAATAAACTTACCGCTGCAATCCAGCGTGTAATGTTCATTGTCTTCAGTTAGTTTAACACCCATTTTTGCCAGTTCGTTCTGTAAAGCTGCAATACGGTCGGTCTCCTTGATTTTTAAGGTCTCTAGCCCGGTAAAAGTAGCTTCATGTCCCAACGCGGCACAAACAACGATGACAGTTTGCGCCAGGTCAGGGCATTTTTTCATATCGAACAGTTTTTTGCTGATGGGTTTGCTTTCCTTTTTCAAGTGAACGCCACCATCTTTAAACTGAGAGGTGATACCAAAATTGGCCATTATCTCGGTTATAACGCTGTCGCCTTGCAGGCTATAAGCAGTTAATCCTTTTAAAAACAACTCTGCTTCATCAGCAAGGGCAGCTATTGAGAACCAGTAGGATGCCGCGCTCCAATCAGGCTCAACAGGCAGCGCCGTTTCATTAAACTCCTGGTGGTCAATGCTTATCACATTACCGCTCCAGTTGTGTTGTATGCCTGCCTGTTCCAGCATAGCCAAAGTCATTTCTACATATGGTCGCGAAGTTAATTCGCCTTCAATATGCAGCTCCAAACCTTGTGGCAGCTTTGCAGCTATTAATAGCAATGCTGTAATATACTGACTGCTAATATTACCCTTTATGCTTACGCAATTTGTTTTTTGCTCCAGATTTCCTTTGATGTGGATAGGAGGGTAGCCCTCGTTCTCTACATAATCAATTTCTGCTCCCAACTCGCGCAAGGCATCAACCAAAATGCCTATCGGGCGTTGTTTCATGCGTGCGCTGCCTGTTAGTATCACTTCGTCAGCCTGCAATGTATAGTAAGCTGTTAAAAAACGCATAGCCGTACCTGCAGGACCGATGTTTACAGTTGTGGGTTGTAAGTTGTGGGTTGTAGCTTCTTCCGTATCGCCTGCAACTTGCAACTTATAACTTAAAACTTTAGATAACGTTACTGTATCCGCAGCATCCGAAACATTTTGCACTTTAACTTTACCATCGCTCAGCGCCTCAATAACAAGCGCGCGATTGCACTCGCTTTTTGAACCGGTGAGATTAACGGTACCGTTAGCGGTTTTATCCGGTTTAGAGAGCAGAATATTGTGGCTCATTATTAAGCGTGTGTAAGTTTTTCTGCCTGCTGACCTGCCTGATCTTTGTTCATGATCTCAGTTTGCCTGCGGATAGATTCATTATGTACCAACTCTAAAAACTTCTCGGTAAACTCTTCACTTAATTTAAGCGCTTTACCATAGTTAATGGCTTTTTGTAAGATCTCGTCCCAACGGTTTACCTGCAAAATGGTGATGTTGTTATCGCGTTTGTAAGTGCCAATTTCATCAGCAATTTTCATACGCTCAGCAATTTTTTGTATCAACAGGTCGTCTATTTTATCAATAGTGCCACGCAGATCATGCAATTTATCTTTAACAACAGCGTCTCCTGCTTCAGGTTTACGTAATACTAAACGATCTATCAGATCTGCCAATGCAGCCGGAGTAACCTGTTGTTTAGCATCAGTCCATGCTACTGATGGGTCAATGTGCGATTCGATGATCAAACCTTGCATATCCAGATCCAATGCTTTTTGCGATATGTAACCAATCAGGTCGCGGTTACCGGTAATGTGGCTTGGATCACAGATGATAGGCAAATGCGGCGCTAAAGTTTTTAAATGGATAGCAATATCCCACATTGGCTCGTTACGGAAAGCTGATTTTTCGTACGATGAGAAACCACGATGAATTGCTGCCAATTTGGTAATACCTGCATTGTTAATACGCTCAATAGCGCCAATCCACAATGAAATATCAGGGTTTACCGGGTTTTTTATCAATACAGGTATATCAACTCCTTTTAAAGCGTCGGCAATTTCCTGTACCGTAAAAGGGTTGGCGGTTGAGCGTGCACCCACCCATAAAATATCAACACCTGCAGCTAATGCTTCTTCAACGTGTTTAGCGGTAGCAACCTCAACAGCAGTAGGCAATCCGGTTTCTGCTTTGGCGCGTTTTAACCACTCTAAACCAATACTGCCAATACCTTCAAACTCACCCGGGCGGGTACGTGGTTTCCAGATACCTGCACGTAAAGCAGTTACTTTACCTGTGTTTTTTAACAAGTGGGCGGTAGCTACTAACTGATCTTCTGTTTCAGCGCTGCAAGGGCCCGCAATTAAAAATGGTTCATTAACCGCCGTTATCCATGAGCTTAGCGGCTGTATGTTTAAATTAAGTTTCATTGTTTTAATTTGATTGCGAATGTCTGTAAATCTGTTTTATTTATCTAGTTTTTTTATATTTATATACTGGCGTGCAGGTTTTTCGGTCTTGGCGGGGGTAGTTGCTTTTTCGGCATCTTCCTCGTAGCGGGCATACTCACCTAATATGTTAAAGTTGTGGGTGTATTTAAGCACCTGTTTAACAGCGGCATCGTATTGTTTGCTGTCTTCCCACTCCACATCAACATAAAAATTATACTCGTGGCGCTTACCTAAAACAGGCATTGATTGTATTTTGCTCATGTTAACACCTAACTCGGCAAAAATGTTAAGCACCTTGGCCAATGAGCCTACCTGGTTGCTTACCTGAAAGCACAGCGATGCTTTGTTTGGCGTTTGCTTGTTTACATTTTCATGCGTGGTTAATATCAGGAAACGGGTATAGTTTTTTTTGTTTGATTCTATACGGCGCTCCATAATATCCAATCCGTATAATCGTGCCGCCAGAATATTTGCTATCGCAACGGTATCTGTAAGCTGTTCGTCGCGTATGCGTTTGGCGCAGGCAGCAGTATCGCTGCTTTCCACAATTTTTAAGTGTGGGTACTCATCCAGAAAGTCGTTGCACTGGCGTATAGCCATTGGGTGCGATGTAACATATTTTATTTGGTCAAACGTTACACCCGGCAGTGCCATTAAATGCAGTTGGATAGGTAAGTATACTTCTCCAACCACCGGGAAGTTGTAACCCAAAAGCAGGGAGTAATTAGGCAGAATGCTACCGGCAATACTATTCTCAATAGCCATAACTATGTAATCCGCTTCTTTATTTTCAAGCGCTACAAATGTCTGTTTGAACGAGTCGCATTCAATAGGTTCTATATTTTCGCCAAAATATTCAAATGCAGCCTGTTCGTGGAACGATGCCCTTATTCCCTGTATAGCTACTCTTGGTTTATCTTTTTTCATAAAGCTGTTAAAGCAAAAAATCCCGGCTTTCTGGGCCGGGACTTTTCAATTTCTTGTTATATGTTTCTGCATATTAGTCCCGGCTTGTACTGGTAAAGTAAAAGTAGTAGCCGTAAAAATATGCGCTGTTAAATTTCATTGTTGTTTTATTACGATGCGAATATACATTAAAAAAGCATACGTCAATAGAAAATTTTTATTTTTTGCAAATAAAGCGTTCAAACAGAATTTTATTTGGTAAGATGTGTAGTTGGCAGTTTGCGGTGGGCAGTTAGCAGTGCCGTATCTTCGTGTTATATCGCAACATGATTTAGCGCTTAAATTATCCTTAGTACTACACACAACTTCAAAGTGTCAACTGCTCACTGCAAACTAACAATAAGCTGACGAACACCTATTGCTCACCCGCCCAATAAAGCTTACTTTTGGGTGCAATTTTATAATCTGATGTCTGAAAATATAGAACACGTTAAATGCCTTATTATAGGTTCCGGCCCCGCAGGATATACTGCAGCAATATATGCTTCGCGTGCTGACCTTAAACCGGTTATGTACACCGGCATGTTAGCTGGTGGCCAATTAACCCAAACTACTGATGTAGAAAACTTCCCGGGTTACCCGCACGGCATAATGGGACCTGAAATGATGGAAGACTTCCGCAAACAGGCTGAGCGTTTGGGTACTGAGATTCGCTTTGGTTATGTAAGCTCTGTTGATTTTTCAAGCTTGCCGCATAAAGTTGTAGTTGACGAGGTAAAAACCATTACTGCCGATACGGTTATAATATCAACCGGAGCATCAGCTAAATGGCTTGGCCTGGATTCAGAACAAAAGTATAGCGGTTTTGGTGTATCTGCCTGCGCCGTTTGCGATGGTTTCTTTTTTAAAGGACAGGATGTGGCCATAGTAGGAGCAGGCGATACTGCTGCCGAAGAAGCTACTTACCTGGCAAAATTGTGTCGCAAGGTTTATATGATCGTTCGCAGGGATGAATTCCGCGCGTCAAAAGCAATGGTGCATCGTGTGTTGAACACAAAAAACATTGAACTGCTTTATAATACAGAGACCCAGGAGATCTTAGGCGATGGGCAAAGCGTTAACGGCGTAAGAGTTGTTAACAATAAAACTAACGAAGAGCGGCAATTGGATATTACGGGGTTCTTTGTTGCTATTGGTCATCAGCCAAATACAGAAATATTTAAGGATTACATCCACATGGACGAGACAGGTTACATAAAAACCCGCCCCGGATCAACAGAAACGAATGTAGAAGGCGTATTTTGTTGCGGCGATGCGCAGGATCATATCTATCGCCAGGCTGTTACAGCTGCAGGTACTGGCTGTATGGCTGCTATTGATGCTGAGCGTTACCTTGCCGCTAAAGAGCATATAGTAACTGCTTAATAGTAATAAGATATATAGTATTAAGCTGCCCGATAAGGCGGCTTTTTTTATGCCCCGATTAACTCAAAATAGATTTTACTGGCAAACGGCGCAGCCATTGGTAAAGCCATATATTGGTTAGTACAAGCCCCATTCCATAGAAAATATCTTCAACAGGTATGGTTAATATCCTTGGCTCCATTATGTGCGCGGGGTTGTACCAAACCACCGGAGCATCCAACCCCGTGCCGGTAAGTAAACCATTTACTATCAGAAAAGGAATAAGCAATATGATATATACCACATAGAATTGCCCCAGCCACTTTACCTTTTTATAATGAGCAGCTAAAACTAATAGTGATAACAAGGCAAAAGCCGAAGAGGTGTAATATTGGGTATGAAAAACCACGGACAGTATTACCAAACCAACAATAAGTGTATAATTAATATATGATATATATCTGCTTAAAACAGTCGGTTTAATAACCCTTGTAAGGCAATCATAAGTAAAAACACAAGCGTATGGGATACAGATAAAAAACAGCAATTCCTCTATTGGTAAGTTACCAATAGAAATACCCGTCAAATACGTTTTGTTAAATCCCCAAACGCCTAAATGAGTAAACCAACTGTCCCAGATAACATAAAAAAGTGTGGTAATACCTATTGCAGGGAGTAACGCGTACCAATGCTTATAAAGACCGCTGCGTGGGTGAAATGATACCAGGAGCGGTACTAATACACTTAATGCATCTATCAGCAGATAAGTATATTTTATCATTGGGCCATATTCTTTTTATCGCGAAAATATTTCAATGGAACCCAAAGCATACCAAAGCACTCGCCATGCTCTTTACCCAGATGTTTATGATGCATTTTATGTGCGCGGCGTATCCCCAGCAAATAACGGTTATTTGTATTACGCAACCATTTGATGCGTTGGTGGATAAAAATATCGTGCACTATAAAATAACAAAAGCCATACGCCGTAATACCAATGCCTATATATAAGGCATAAGTAGCAGTTGTATAAATGCCAAGTGCCAGGCAGGCAATGCCTGGTGTTGCAAATATCAGAAAGAAGAAGTCGTTATGCTCTAATACGCCGTATTCCTCTTTATGATGATGATCTGCATGCAAGTTCCAAAGCAACCCATGCATCAGGTATTTATGCGCCAGCCAAGCCACGGCCTCCATTGCAAGGAATGAGCCCATGGCAACTAATATATAATAAATAACAGGTGTCATTTTTTTATTTGATTAATGCGTTCAATACATAATTTAAACCACTCGCTGTATTGGGCGGGGTTCTGCTGCATATCCAATTCAAGGTCCTCGGCGCTAATGTACTTAAATGCCGCCACTTCGACAGGGCTGGGGGTGGGCTGTTCATCACAAACACCCATAAAAACATGGTCATACTCATGCTCAATCAAACCGTGATCCAGTTCGGCGCGATAGGTAAAGCTAAACCAATACGTAAGTTTGCAATATATCCCCATTTCTTCTTTTAGCCGTCTGTTTGCAGCATCAATAAGCCGCTCGCCGGGCCGTGGGTGGCTACAGCAAGTATTGCTCCATTTGCCACCGGAGTGATATTTTTCATAGGCGCGCTGCTGTAGCAAAAAATTGCCATTAGTGTTAAATACAAACACAGAAATGGCCCGATGCAATGTACCGGTAAGGTGCGCTTCCATTTTTTCCATTACACCCACCTCTATGTCCTTCTCGTCTACTAATATTACACTTTCCATATAGCTGTTATGTAATGTTATATCCAGTTTAGTTTATGCTTCAACATGGTATCAAACAACAACGCAATTTTACGACTATTAGATATACGGAACCTCTTGGTAAAAACAGTGCAGGCACCAGCAAGTTTAATTTTTTCAAATAATTTCTGATAGTAACGGTAGGCCAAAAATACCCCCCGTCTTGATGATCTCGGCAGTTCGCGTATACCTTTAATAGCTTCACAAAGATCAGCTTCAATATCCAGTTCAATTATTCGTTTGTCGTCTTCAGTAAACTTATCTAAATCTACACCTGGGAAATACGATCTGTTTAATTGCAGATAATCAGCACCAATATCCCGCAAAAAGTTGATCTTTTGAAAAGCTGCCCCTAATTTCATGGCGCAGGGCTTAAGCTGGTTATAAGTTTGTTTATCGCCCCCTGTAAAAACGTAAAGGCACATCAGGCCTACCACCTCTGCCGAACCAAGTATATATTCTTCATAAGTTTCCTGATTATAATTTTGTACACCCAAATCCATTTCCATACTATACAGAAACTGGTTGATCAATTGATGATCTATGTTGTACCGCCGTACTGTTTGCTGAAAGGAGTTAAGAATAGGGTTAAGGCTGATGCCATTTTCTATCGCCTCAAAACAATCTTTTTTAAACAGATCAAGTAAGAGTTTTTTATCATAATCGTGAAAGCTGTCAACTATCTCATCCGCCAGTCGCACAAAGCCATAAATAGCATAAATAGGATCATGCAGTTGCTTATCCAGAAAGCGTATGCCTAATGAGAAACTGGTGCTGTACCGCCTAGTTGTTAATTTGCTGCATTCAGCAGATAGCTGATCAAATTTTTCTTTCATAGGCTTAAGTTTTTAGGTACTTTAATAGTTGCTGGGCAGCTACATTGCCCGATATAATAGCCGGCGGAACACCCGGCCCGGGCACTGTTAAATGGCCGGCATAAAACAGGTTATTTATTTTTTTATTTCTGATGGAGGGTTTAAGTATGGCTGTTTGCCTTAATGTATTGGCAAGGCCGTATGCATTGCCGCCAAAAGCATTATAATCAGCTTTAAAATCTGCAATGCAATAACTTTTATGGTAATCAAGATGATTGCTGATAGTCTCTCCGCAGTAATCCTCCAGTCGCTTTAAAAGGATATCAAAATATTGAGCGCGTAACTCAGGCGAGTCGGCAACACCTACCGCCAATGGCATTAATATAAATACGTTTTCGTGGCCCGCTGGTGCTACGGTATCGTCGGTTTTTGAAGTGCAGCAAACATAAAACAAAGGTTTTGATGGCCATTGCGGTTCGCGGTAAATCTCCCGGGCATGAACTTGCAGATCTTCATCAAAAAAAAGGTTATGATGTTTAAGCCGTGCAATCTTCTTTTTTACACCGAGATAGAAAATCAATGCCGATGGTGCCATTACCCTACTATGCCAGTATTTAGGTGTATAGTTACTGTAATTTGGGCCAAGCAGTTGCTGATCTATATGATGATAATCAGCACTGCCTATTACACCGTCTACCACACGGTTGCCAGCGTTGGTATGAACATAGCTAATTTTTTTGTCCCTGATATCGAACCCTGTAACGACTATATCTGTGTAAAACTTAACGCCTTGTCTTTCAGCAACTGTTTTCATGGCGTTTATCACACTACCAAAACCACCTTTTGGGTACCAGGTTCCTAAGGCCAGCCCGGCATAGTTCATAAGGCTGTAAAGGGCGGGTGTATCTTCTGCCATTGCACCTAAAAACAAAGCCGGAAATTCCATTAAGGCCTGTAGTTTGGGGTTTTTAAAATGTTTTTTTACATGTGCGCTAAGTGATGTAAAAACCTGTAACCGCAATAGCCCTTTAGCCAGATCAATGTCTGCAAACTCGGTAACAGATAAACCCGGTTTATACACCAGTTTATTGATGCCGATATTATACTTATAAGCTGCCTCAGTAAGAAAGTTTTTCAGTGAGGCGGCGGCACCTTTTTCGGTCTCTTCAAACAGGTTGGCCAGATCCATTAAATTTGATGGCACTTCCAGTACATCATCCTTACCAAAAATAATGGCGTATTGCGGGTCCAACGGTTTTAATTGGTAAAAGTCGGATGTTTTGTACCCCATGTCCGCAAAAAACTTTTCAAACACATCCGGCATCCAATACCAGCTTGGCCCCATATCAAATGTGTAGCCGTTGTCGGTTTTAATCTGTCGCGCCCGCCCGCCTATGGTTTCGTTTTTTTCGTAAACGCTAACCTCGTAACCGGCTTTTGCCAGATATGCGGCGGCACTAAGCCCTGCAAAACCCGAACCTATAACTGCTATATGCTTATTTTGATTGCCGGTGCTCATTAAAAATTGGTTATAACCTGTTCAAAAGCGCCCGGAGAATCCAGCCATTTTACTTTGGGAAGATAAGTTATTTCAGCAAGTACTTTTTTGTTACCTGACAGATATATGTTTGCGTTTGGAAACTGAGCAGATAAATCGTCAACGTAGGCTTGCGCATTGGCAACAGGGCGGGAGCGGGTCATGAAAAATAGTAAGTTATTTGGGTTAGTAACCGCAGCCGTATTAATCAGGGATGATAAAGGCACACGTGGTCCCAGATAGATTACTTGCTTACCACTTGCCCGCAACATATAGTTGGCCAGTAACAGGCCAATGTCATGGTCTTCATCTTCAGGAAGAAATAGCAGCCAGCGCCCGTCGCCCTTATCATGGTTAGCATTACATGCGTCTATCGCTGTAAAAAGTTTTTGACGAATGATTTGCGATAGAAAATGTTCCTGAGAAGCACACAAAGCCTCATTTAGCCACATCAAACCCATTCTTACCAATACAGGATAGATTACAAGTTTGTAAGTATCCATAACACCATCCTGTTCAATAGATTCGCCTATAAGCAAGTTTATTTTTTTCTCGTTATAGATTAAACTGTTATTAATTATCTGCGAAATAAAATATTCATGCCTGTTCTCTTCAGAACGGGTGCCATCAATATCCTGCTGCAGCAACGCAGACATATCATCTTTACTCAATCCACAGGCACGCGAAATTTTATGTCCGGCATGGTAAAGGCCGGTAATACACAATAAGCGCTTTAGCTGCTCATCATCGTAAGAACGCGTATTTCCGGCTGTTCGCGAAGGTTTAAGTGCGCCATAGCGGCGCTCCCATATCCGTATGTTGTGAACGGAGATGCCCGATAGTTGTTCAAGGTCGGAAATAGAATATTGCAATTGTCTAAATTTAATATGTACAAACTTAGACAAATAATACTTTATATTGCTAAATGTTTTGCAAAATCCGGAATTTTAGTTCGCCTACTTTTGTAAGTAAAGAATAACTTAGCCTTTTGTGGCATTATTTTTACAGGGCTTATGCCATAGTATTTTAATTAAATTTTAAATTCACCACACAATTATTGATGACCCTATTTATGTATAAGAGAGGCTGGTTATTACCTGTTGTATTATCTGTTTTTTTATCATCCACGTTAAAAGCACAGGACACGGACCCCAATATGGGCTTAATTCCGGCTCCTGTATCCGTAAAAAAAAGTGCTGGTAACTTTGTATTAAGTCGCGAGACCACTGTGTTGGCCGATAGTGTTGATAATAAGTCTGTTTTATTTTTAGCAGATTATCTTCAGAACAAAACCGCTTTACGCATTCAACCCAAACAGTTTTCCGGGCAAAACATGAGTAATAGTTTGGTACTAACCAGTGTAGGTTCTGATAACTTACCTGCCGATGGTTATCGCTTAACCATAACGCCGCAAAGTATTACGGTTGTAGGTAGGGGAGCAGGCCTGTTTTATGGTATACAAACACTTATACAGCTTTTCCCGCTTGACCATCCTGCTGCAATCAGTATACCTAGCGCGCAAATAGAAGATTTTCCGCGGTTTAAATATCGTGGCTTTATGCTCGACGTTTCACGTCATTTTTTTTCTGTAGAAACAGTAAAGAAATACATCGACCTGATGGCTTCTTATAAGCTCAATAATTTCCATTGGCATTTAAGTGACGATCAGGGTTGGCGGGTTGAGATAAAGAAATATCCGAAGCTAACTGAAATTGCTAGTCGCCGCGCCGAGACGCTCATTGGTAATTACCATGATCGCCAGCCCCAGCAATTTGATAATACGCCTTATCGTGGTTTTTACACACAGGACGAGATAAGGGATGTTGTGCGTTACGCCGCGTCAAAATACATCAATGTTATTCCTGAAATAGATATGCCGGGCCATTCAAAGGCCGCTTTAACGGCTTACCCCGAGTTTGGCTGCAATGCGCCAGACTCATACACTGTATCTGGCACATGGAGCGAAAGACACGATGTTTTTTGCCCTTCTGAAGCAACCTTTGCTTTTTTGCAGGATATTTTAACAGAACTAATGGCGCTGTTCCCAAGCAAATACATTCACATTGGGGGAGATGAGGTTGCTAAGGACGATTGGAAAGCCAGCGCGTTTTCGCAGCAATTAATAAAGCGCTTAAAATTGAAAGATGAAAAGGGCCTGCAAAGCTATTTTATACGCCGCATGGAGGCGTTTGTGAACGCAAAAGGCAGAGTGGTTATAGGCTGGGATGAAATACTGGAAGGCGGGCTGCCACCAAACGCCACCATAATGAGTTGGCGCGGCGAAGCCGGAGGCATTGCCGCTGCGCAACAAAAGCATGATGTTATAATGGCTCCAAGCAACCAGGCGCTTTACCTGGATCATACACAAGGCACAAACTTAAATACAGAGCCGGTAGGCATTGGCGGTAATGCTCCCATTTTAAAAACGTACAGTTACAACCCTACACCGGCACAGCTAACCCCTGATCAGCAAAAATATATAATAGGTGTACAAGCTAATTTATGGAACGAGTACATAGGTACGCCCAACAAAGTAGAGTATATGCTGCTGCCCCGATTTATGGCTTTATCTGAAATTGCATGGACACCTTTGGCCAATAAAAACTTTACAGATTTTATGGAGGTAAGAATACCGCAACACCTGGCCGTGCTGGAGAAGAACAGTTACAATTACCGCGTTCCGGCTACTATAGGGGCTAAAGATACTATTATGTTTGGCAGCCAGCTTAACGCACAGCTAAAGCCATCAGTTAAAGGGGCAAAAGTATTTTATACTATTGACGGGTATACACCAACCGAAACCGACCTTGAATATACCACGCCGCTCAATTTTAGTATTCCGCTTAATCAATACCGCGAGTTGCAGACAGTTGTAATAACACCGGGCGGTAAACGCAGTACAGCTACAAAAACTGTTGTATATAATAAAACGCCATTGCCACCCGTTGAGTACACCGGTAATCGTTCTGGTATGTTATATCAGCTTTTTCCGGGCGATAATTTTACCAGTGTGCGCCAGTTAAATTTATCGACAGCTCCCTTTGATACTTTGCAGGTGGTTAAGAGTTTTAATACATTACCTTTCCGCAAAATAGCATCGTCGTTCGGTGTTATCTATAGTGGCTATCTGCGGGTAGATGAAGATGGCGTTTATGCTTTCTCAACTCTGTCAGATGATGGCTCGATGCTGTTTGTTGATGATTTGCCGGTGGTGGACAATGACGGTCGCCATTCGCCAATGGAAAAAGGCGGCGCGGTACCGTTGCAAAAAGGTTTTCATAAAATAACTATTAAGTATATAGACGTACGCATCCCCGGAAAAATACAGGTATTTATGACCATGCCGGGTAAACCTAAAGGCGAAATATCGCCAGAATCACTTTTTTATTAAATGTAGATGAGAAGATGTACTATTTTTTTTATGCCGGTACTATGCGCAATTGCAGCCGGCTGCGGTAATGATAAAAAGCCTGTTGTAAAAACGCCTGTGGCCACAGCTCCCGGCATCATGGCTCCGTTCAGGTTCCATAAACTGGTAGAAGTATCTCCCGGCCAATATTATGATGTGCTGAGCTGGGGGCGAGGGTCTGTTGATACAGGCGCTTTTATTATCCTGCACTCTGATTCATCCGGCAGGAAATATAATACCACCACCGGCGATCTGGATGGCACCATTACTGATGTTTATAATACCGACATGGATGCGGATGGCAACCCGGAAATATTAATACAAGCTAAAAGTACCGATACAACAAAATATGTAAATATTTATGCCTTTGAGTTTAATAATAACCAGGCCCGCACAATCAATTTCCCCAGCCTTAAAAGTTCTAAAGCAAACTACCGGGGAAAAGATAATTTTTATATACAGGAAGGCAAACTAATACGCGAATTTCCGTCGTTTAAAGGCAGTGGAAAAGAGGCTAAACTAACCGGCGGTAAGTATAAGCTACAGTATAATTTAAGCGGTAATGAATTTGACATAAAAACGCTTGTAAAAGATTCAACACTGAAAGAAGAACCTGTAGTGCAAGCCCCGGTAAAGAAAAAAGAAAGCGCAAAAAAGAAAACAACCAAGAAGAAACGTCGCCGCAGATAAGCTATAGATTTAGCCGTTTGGTTATATTTTGGCATTTGGTGATATTCTCTTTACAAAAGGTTTAAATATTTTGATGCTACGCGGTTTTTTGCATATTTGTATATAACCCATTAGGCCTGTGCATTTTTTATATCCCGCTTTTTTATTTGCTTTAGCGTCGCTTGCTGTACCGGTAATTGTGCACCTGTTCAATTTTCGCAAGTATCAAAAAGTTTATTTTAGCAACGTACAGTTTCTTAAAAATATACAGGAGCAACAGTCGTCGCGCCGAAATGTAAAAGAGCGCCTTATACTGGCTTCAAGATTACTTGCATTGTTTTTTTTAGTGTTGGCATTTGCGCGCCCTTATATACCCGGAACGCACGCAGAGATAGCAGGTCCGCGGCAAGTGGTGAGTATCTTTATTGATAATTCCTACTCTATGCAGAACCTCAATCGTGAAGGTTCCTTGCTTGACGAAGCCAAACGCCGGGCTAAAGAGATTGCTTCAGCTTATACCAATAATGATCGTTTTCAATTACTTACGCAGGATTTTGAGGGGCGCCACCAGCGACTGCTTACCCGTGCCGAGTTTTTTGATGAAACCGATGCGGTTAAAATAAGCCCACGCAACCATAAACTGCAGCAGATATTATACAGACAGCAAAGTTTGCTGGATATGCAGCCCGAAGCAGAGAAGTCGGTTTACATTCTGTCTGATTTTCAAAAAAATATAGCTGATGGTAAACCTTTAAAAAGTGATACAAGTTTGCACATCAGCCTTGTGCAATTAAAGGCAAGCGCTCCGGCCAACGTAGCGGTTGATTCTGTTTGGTTATTGAGCGCTATTCACCGCCCCGGCGAAACCGAGAAGATGATAGTTAAACTGCATAATTATGCTAACGAAGCTTCAACTAAAATACCGCTTAAATTGACCATAAATGGCGAGCAAAAAGCTTTGGGTGGTTTTACTGTTGCGGCGCATTCAACGCAAATAGATACACTTTCTTTCTCGGGCCTAAGTGCCGGTTGGCAGCGTGGCGAGATCAGCATGCAAGATAACCCGGTAACATTTGATAACCGCTTTTTTCTGAGCTTTAATGTTAAAGAAAAAATGCCCGTATTGTTGATAGACGGTGGCGTTGCAAATCCGTTTTTAAAGGCGGTTTTTACTTCTGATCCTTTTTTTGATGTAAAACGCGCCCCTGAAGGAAATGTGGATTATGCATCATTTGCCACCTACCCGCTAATTGCCATCAGCGATGTGCGTTTGGTATCGGCGGGTTTGGCGCAGCAGTTAACAAGCTACGTAAAAAAGGGCGGTACACTGGTAGTTTTCCCGGCTACTGATGCGGATCTGGCAAACAATCGTTCGTTCCTGCAAAATTTAGGTGCCGCTTATCCAGATCAGCTGGCTACAGAAGACATTAAAGTGGCGTCGTTAAACCTGCAAAACCCGGTTTTTAAAGACGTGTTTGAGGCTTTTCCACGAAACCCGGATCTGCCGAACGTAAAAAAATATTACCACCTTAACTCAGCAGTAAAAATGCAAGGCGAAAGCCTTATGCAGTTGCAAAACGGGTATTCATTTTGGGCCGGGTATAATAGCGGAGCAGGCAAAGTGTACGTATCAGCGGTGCCATTGTCCGAAGATTTCAGCAACCTGCCACGTCACGCTTTATTTGTACCCATAATGTTCAGGATTGCTTTATTAAGCGGAAGGGAGCAACCGCTTTTTTATAGCATGGGGCATGATGATGTTATAGAAACAATGCCCATACAATCATCAGAAAAACAATTGCTAAAACTAACCAAAGGCGGCAAAAGCATTATACCGGATGTGAGACAACAGGAGGGAAGCACGCTGCTTTACGTGTCTGACCAGTTGCAGGAAACAGGTTTGTATGATTTAAAAAAACAGGATAGTACGGTTGCTGTTTTGGCTTTTAATGATGCAAGGGCCGAGTCTGACATGAGTTACTATAACGCAAGCGAATTGAATAAGATTGTACCCGAAGCCAAAGGAGTTATACAAACAACAAAGGCATCATTAAAAGATGTAATAGGTACATCAAATTTTGGCACACAATTATGGAAACTTTGTATAATTTTGGCATTGATTTTTCTGGCCATTGAAATACTGCTCATCAGATTCTATAAAACGGATCAGCGGGTGCTTTTAAAGGCCGAAGAGTCGGTACCAATCCAAACATAAAGCAGCGCAAATGAATTTGCTTATCAAATCCGCTACAGTTGTTGATCCTAACTCGCCCTTTCATCAACAGGTGGCTGATGTATTAATTAAAAACGGAACTATTACCGCCATCGCCAAAAATCTTAACGCCGAAGAGACCGTTTTTGACGCGAAAGGAAAATATATCATCCCCGGTTTTTTCGACCTGAATTGTAATATAGGCGAACTTGGCCTGGAGACAAAAGAGACATTGCAAACGGGTACCAAAGCGGCTGCGGCAGGTGGCTTTACCGGAATCGCCTTAATGCCAAATACCCAACCACCCGTACATTCAAAAGCCGAGGTTGAGTATCTTTTTAACCGCGCAAAAAATAACCTGGTTGATGTTTTTCCGCTGGGTACCATTTCACATAAACGCGAAGGAAAAGACCTTGCCGAGATGTACGACATGTACCTGAGCGGAGCCAAAGCTTTTACTGATGGCACACGACCGGTTAATGATGCCGGATTAATGGAACGCGCCCTGTTATACACTAAGGGCTTTAACGCCCTGGTTTTTTCATATCCCGAAGACCCGGCAATAGCCGGTAAGGCAAAAGTGAACGAGGGCGAGGTGAGTACGCTGCTCGGCATGAAAGGCATACCGGCCCTGGCAGAAGAATTAATAGTTGCGCGCGATTTATACCTGGCAGAGTATACCGACTCGCAAATACATTTCAGCACCATATCTACCTCCCGCTCTGTTGACCTGATAAGGGAGGCTAAGAAAAGAGGAATTAAGGTAACCTGCGATGTTGCTGCACATCACCTTGTGCTTACGGACCAGGCTTTAATGGGTTTTGACAGCCTTTATAAAGTAAAGCCACCCTTGCGCACCCAAAAAGATGTGAACGCGCTTATTGATGGTTTAAATGACGGCACGGTTGATGCCATAGTTAGCCAGCACACCCCGCACGAAATTGAATTTAAAGATGTTGAGTTTGAAGTAGCAGAATACGGTATGATTGGCCTGCAAACAGCGTTTTCTTTAGCTTTGCTAGCCGGCTTGTCGCTACAAACAATTGTGCAGAAAATGTCAATAAACCCACGGAGTATATTAAATGTTGATCTGCCGGTTGTTGCCGAAGGGAGACCCGCCAACCTTGTTGTAGTAGATACTGATGCCGGGTGGGCTTACAATAAGGATAACAATCTATCAATGTCATCAAATTCCCCATATTTGGGCCAAAGTTTAAAAGGTAGCATATTGCTTACCTGTAACAATAATCATCTGTTTACATCTGATAATTAATAAGTGATGATAGATCCTAAAGTTAATGCGGCACTTAATGCTGCCATGCTAGCCTTTGCCCAATACGCGAATGCGGACTCTGCGAAGCTAACCACGCAATTAGAAGAAGTTTTTTCTTTGCAAATGGACTTTTTAACAAAAGTTGATGCGCTGGATAAAACGGTTGATGACAATCCAAAATTGGAGGGGCTGCGCGAAATATTGTTTGATTTGCTGATGATCAACTTTTTTAGCGCTGATGTTAAGAAACTGGAAGAAGATTATCTGGATAGTAAAGAATGGGAAGATATTGAGGAAAAAACGCTTGACCGCGGTACGGAGTTACTTAATCTACTGCTGTACCTTAATGAGTGCTCAGACGAAGACCTTGAGCCCGAACTTGAAGATTATTTGAAAGAGTTTTTGCTGGTTGATGATGATGAGTTTCAGGATGAATACCGCATATACGAGCCAGTAATAGCCAACCAGATATTGATGGAAAGCCCTGTTAAGGAGATTGCAAAAGTTGCAGAGAAATTACCGGAAGATTCTGAACTAAAAGAAATTTTCTACCCAATGATGTGCTTTTTTCAAAATCCTGACGCTAATAAAACGGAGCAGGATGAAATTGCTGCAAACGCTGAGGATGCCGCATTTAGTTTGCCCGTATTTGCTATATTACAATCATTTATATAAACCTTAAAATAATTTGATATGGAAAAATCATTAACACCTCCCAACCCTACAAAAGTGGCTACAAAATGGGCGCTTATCAATTCACTTACAGCTATAGTACTAACCTACTTGTTGTTTTATTTGAATGTGCCGTTAAAGTCACCAGTGCAATACATCACCTACATTTTTTTTATTGCATACTTATTTTTGTCTCAGAAAGAATTCAAAGACGAGCTTGGTGGATTCATTACGTTTGGACAGGCTTTTTCTACCGGTTTTAGGTTTTCGGTTTTTACCGGGCTGGTAACCGCTGTGTTTATTTATTTGTATTATGCCTTTTTAAATCCTGTGGCATACGAACAAATTCTTGAAATGACACAAGCTTCTATGGAGGAACAAAACACAGCAAGCTCACAAATAGACAAAACTGTAGAAATGATGCGTAATTGGGGCCCACTGCTTTCTGCATTTGGCGTGGCGGTTGGGTCGGCAATTATCGGCGCTATTTTTAGTCTTATTACCGCAGCTATAATTAAAAAGGAACGCTCAGCTAGTGATCTTGTAGAAGAGGCTGTTGATCCTGAATAATTGCAACGTTTGTTCCCCAAAACTAAAAACGGCCTCCGATAATTCGCGAGGCCGTTTTTAGTTTTGGGGAAATTTATGCTTTACTTCTTCAACACCTGTTTCATTATATCATTGCCAAATACAAATACCATTAGCGATATCAGTAAAACAAATCCTACAATCTGGGCGCGTTCCAAAAATTTGTCGCTTAGTGGTTTGCCTTTTATCATTTCAATGATCAGAAATACCGCGTGGCCGCCATCTAAAGCAGGTATTGGCAATAAATTAGTGAAGGCAAGCACCATAGACAGGAAACCTACCAGGCTCCAAAAATGTAGCCAATCCAGCGTTGTGCCAAATAATGTGGCAATAGCTACCGGGCCGCCTACTGCCTTATTAAATTTAACATCGCCGGTAAATACTTTTGAAAGGCCTTTAACATTATCGCTAAAAGTATCCCATGCTTTTGCTGCGCCTACAGGTAATGAGCCTGCAAAACCGTAGTCTACGGTAACGTCAGTCGGTAGATTAAAATTTGGGTAGAAGCCGATAGTGCCTTCCGGACTTATTTTAGTGATTAAGTGTTTTGCAGAGTCGGTGCGCCAAACAGCAATATCTACCGTTTTATTGTTGTTGCCTTTTAACTGCGCCTGCAATTGATCGTAAAACAAAATAGGTGTATTGTTTACAGCAATTATACTATCTCCTTTAACCAATCCCGCTTTTGCAGCACCGGAGTTCGGCATTACAGAATCAACTGTGAAAGTAGATCTGGGTACGCGACTGATAAATTGCTCAATACCCTCATTGCCGTAATCAGCCAGATCATTTATAATGTCCGATGGAACTGTTAACTCAAACGTTTTAGCATCGCGTTCAACGGTTAAAACGGTATGATTAAGCAAAACCTTTGTGCTCCTTAAATCTTCAAACCTATCAACAGGATTGCCATTTACCGCAACTATTTTATCGCCAGCCTGCAGGCCCATTTTTTTGCCAATAACACCCGGTACTATGCCATGTTGTATATTGTTGTTTGGGATATATGTTTCGCCAACTTTTATGGTTAACATCCAGAAGATGAATATTCCTAGTATAACATTAACAATAATACCGCCCATCATTACAATTAAACGTTGCCACGCCGGTTTTGAACGAAATTCCCATGGTTGAGGTGGGCCAGCCATTTGCTCGGTATCCATTGACTCATCTATCATACCGGCAATTTTTACGTAACCGCCTAATGGTAACCAGCCTATACCGTATTCAACATCCTTATAAGTAAATTTAAATAAACTGAAATTCCAGGCATCAAAAAACAGATAGAATTTTTCAACCTTTATTCCAAAAGCCCTTGCGGCTAAAAAGTGGCCAAGCTCATGCAGTATCACCAGAATTGACAATCCCAGTATTAACTGGCCAACCATTATTACTATACCCATATTATTTTTTGTATCAAATTGCAGCACCTTTAACGGTGCTATGTTGTATTATATTTTGCGCAAATATGCGTGTTTCTCTGTCAGTATTCAAATAATCGTCAAGCGTTGGACTATCAACAAAGCTGATATGTTTCATGCAAGCTTCAATAATATCGCTTATTTGCAAAAAACTTACTTTGTCATTAAGAAACCCTGCCACCGCTATTTCGTTAGCCGCATTAATTATGCAAGGCATGTTGCCGCCTTTATTAAGCGCTTCAAACGCCAACGCCAGGTTTCGAAAAGTCTGGGTGTCCGGTTTTTCAAAGCTCAGATCAGCGTAGCTCGCAAAATCAAATCGCTTATAATCATTTTGTAAACGTTTGGGGTAAGCCAGGGCGTATTGAATTGGCAGTTTCATATCCGGAAGCCCCATTTGAGCTTTGATAGAGCCATCCTTAAATTGCACCATAGAGTGAATAATGGATTGCGGATGTACAATAACTTCTATCTGATCATTCTCTACATCAAAAAGCCATCTGGCTTCAATAACTTCAAGCCCCTTGTTCATTAGCGTAGCAGAGTCGATAGTTATTTTGGCCCCCATTACCCAGTTAGGGTGTTTAAGTGCATGCTCACGCGTAACACCCGCTAAAAACGCGGCATCTTTCCCCCTAAAAGGCCCTCCCGAAGCGGTGAGAATAAGTTTTTCAACCGGGTTGTTCTCTTCGCCAACAAGGCATTGGTAAATAGCAGAGTGCTCGGAATCAACGGGCAGTATTTTTACGTTGTGTTTTTTTGCTAACGTGGTAATTATCTCTCCGGCAACCACTAAAGTTTCTTTATTGGCTAACGCGATGTTTTTGCCTGCCTTAATAGCAGCTATTGTAGGCTGCAACCCCGCAAAGCCAACCATAGCTGTTAAAACTATATCAATATCGGGGTGGGTAACGGTTTGGTTTACCGCATCTATACCGGCAAGCACCTTTATAGGGGTATGAGCAAGGGCATCTTTAACCTCGATATATTTTTCTGTATCGCATATTACTACATACTGGGGTATAAATAGTAATGCCTGCTGAATAAGTAAGTAAGCGTTGTTGTTAGCAGTGAGTAAATAAGCTTTAAATAATGATGGGTTTTCGCCTATCACTTCTAAAGCCTGGGTGCCAATGCTCCCGGTTGAACCGAGTATGGCTATATTCTTTATAGTGTTATTCAATTGTTTGATACTATGTAGTTACTAAAACATTGTCACCTTCGTAATTAAGAAACAACTTCCATCCAAGACGATGTGAAATATCTTTTAGTAATTTTAGGTAAGCATGGTTGTCTTCGTTTTTTGAAATTACGATTGTTAATAAATTTGAAAAAGGTATAGCACTAATACTTTCTGAGTAATTTCCATTTAACGTTTTGACTAAAGTGATATTTATCCAGGGAAACTTTTCAGAATTACTATAGCAATTATTTTTTGATTTTATCAATACTCCCGTTTCTTCTAACGCCTTTTTGATTTCATTTGTCGGCTTTTCTATCAAGTAATTTTCATCGCTACAGATATTAAAGTATTCGTATAAATGACTATACATCCCCGTAAATTAAATCAAAAAATATATAACTGCAGCCCATCAGCTATCTTCCTGTCGTTTGATAAGCGAGGAACTTTATTCTGACCGCCAAGTTTACCCTGCGATCGCATAAAGTTAATAAAAGCATCCTTTTTTAGGTTTCTTATTATCAAAGGTTGCAAAATATTGCCATCTATCAGGTCAAAATAATAAATATTTTTTGCCTGAAGGCTTTGGTCAACTTTTGCTGCAAATGCAGCCAAATCCGCCGGAGCAGAACCAAATTCAACAAACCATTCATGATAGGGGAGCTGGCCGATAGATGGATTTACCTGCGGTGCCACTGTAAATTCAACAATATCAATACCTTCCTGGTTGGCAACACTCAGTAAAGCATGTTCAACTTCTTCGCCAATAACATGTTCGCCAAAGGCCGATATATAATGTTTTATACGGCCACTAACTATAATTTTATACGGATTTTTTGATACAAATTTCACCGTATCGCCAATACTGTAACCCCAAAGACCGGCATTGGTATTCATTATCAGCGCGTAGTTTTTATCAAGCTCAACTTCTTCCAGACTCAGCCGCGATGGATTATCATTAAAGTACTCATCCGAAGGGATGAACTCATAAAAAATGCCTGAATCAACCAATAGTAAAAGCCCTTTTTCTTTCTGCGAATCCTGAAAGGCGATGAACCCCTCCGATGCGGGGTAGGTTTCAATAGTATCAATACCAAAACCAATGCTTTCCTGCATTCTTGTCCGGTAAGGTTCAAAATTTACCCCGCCATAAACATAAAGTTTAAAGTTTGGGAAGATCTCTTTTATCTTCTTACCGCCTGCGGCTGCTGATAACCGGTCAAAGTACATCTGGCACCAGGGTGGTATGCCGGATATAAGGCGCATGTCTTCTTTAAGAGTTTCCTGTACTATGGCATCAACTTTCTCTTCCCAATCTTCAATACAATTAACTTCGTAGCTGGGCAAGCGATTTTTCTGGAGATAGGCGGGCACATGATGCGCAACTATGCCTGATAGCCTGCCGGTAGATATGCCGGCTTTCTCGGCCAGTTCAGGACTGCCTTGTAAAAATATCATCTTACCATCCACAAAATCACTCTTACCTGTTTCATGAATGTAGCTAAGCAAAGCGTTACGGGCAGCTTTAATATGCTCGGGCATGCTTTCTTTACTGATGGGGATATATTTTACGCCCGATGTTGTGCCGGATGTTTTGGTAAGATAAGTTGGCTTGCCGGGCCAGAGAACGCTCTCTTCGCCGTTAATAACACGTTTTATGTAGGGTGTTAGTTCTTCATAGTCGCGCACCGGAACCAGCCGCTTAAAATCATCATAAGTTTTGATCTTATCAAAATGATGATCGCGGCCAAAGGAAGTATTTTTGGCCTGTTCAATTAATTGTAAAAATGTTTTTTGCTGAAGCGCGGCGGCGTTTTTGCGTAATTTATTCAGATCGCGGTTAACCCAGGCTGCAAATATTTTACTCAATGTGGCTTTTAAACCCATAATTTAATCAGTTTCGGCAATGCCATCATCTATGTCCTGGTGGGCATAAACCAATTTGCGGTAGGTAACCATTACAAGTACCTGAACGGTAGGAAATGCTATTACAAACCAAAAGTAAAAAGCCAGTTTAAAAATAAAACTATCTTCTTCTGGCTGGTAAAGGCCAATAAATGTTAAAATTATTAACAGCGTAGCCACCATGAAAGCAAGGATTATCAATACCACGCTCAGGGTTTTAAAAAAATGATCCTTCGTTATTAAAAAGCTTTGCAGTAATGCTTCGTACGCGTGAGAGTCTTCGTCAACCACAAAGCAAACGCAGAAGATTGATCGTATCAGCAAATAACCTATTGATAGGCCCTCTAAAAACTTTGCTATTTTAACAATTGTGGGCCAATCGCGCAGCAAAAGGTTAATAAACAAAAATGTTCCTACAAGTAAAGAATAGGATAGGCCTATCATAATAAAACGAAACGCCATGCGGAAAGACGGCCAGATCTCTCTGAATTCAAACTCATAGTATTGCTTATCCATTAAAGTGAGAATAAGCTTGTAGAAACTCAGTGCCAGGTATGATTGTACCAGAAGTTGTATAAAATATACGATAAGATTATAGCCGATTGTATCCTCAATAAAAACAAATGAATTTATAAATTCTGTAAACCCGATTACTACCAAAGATATAACGGAATAAATGGCCAGAATAGCAAAATTGCTTCTGAGCACATTCCATGATGTCTTTATAGTTTCGGAAACCGAAAAAGGATGGTACATATTATAGAATAGGTATTTGTTTTTTTAACACTATGCGCTTCCAATAATCCTGCATAAAGCCTAAGCCGTATGCGGTTAATTGAATAAAGGAGGCCACAACACCCAAAAATGCGATTTTTAAAGATTTGTTTTGCCACCAGGCATGAAAAAATATCAACAAAAATATACCCAGTAAAATAATATTGCCCGCAATAGCAATTTTGCAGTTTAAAATATTGCAAACAGTCAGAAATAATAAAAATAACGTAAAAAAGGCCGGCAGAAAATGTACCAGTTTTAATGTGTCAGGGAAAAATTTATAGATGTTGATGCGGGCTCGGCCAAAAAAATGGATTTGCTTATAAAATTGAAGCAAATTTGTGCGGCGCTTATGGTAAACTTTGGCTTCGGGTATAAGGCCGATGTTAAAACCCAGGGAATGTATGCGAATACTGTACTCAATATCTTCGCCCAGGCGGGTTATTTTAAACCCTCCGGCTTTTTGCCATGCCGCACGCGAAATGCCCATGTTGAAGCTGCGCGGATGAAACTGCCCGCCAATGGCTTTTTTGTTACCCCTGATGCCGCCAGTAGTGAAGGGCGAGGTCATGGCATAGCTAATGGCTTTTTGGGTAGGGGTAAAGCTTTCATGTGCAGCATCCGGGCCACCATAGGCGTCCAGCCAGTTGGCAGATAACGAATTGTTTACTGTTTCAAAGTAATCATCGGGTATAAGGCAGTCTGAATCAAATATAACAAAGTAGTCGCCTTTGGCGCGTTCAAATGCATAATTACGCGCAAAACCCTGCCCTGCGTTTTCCTTAATATAGTAATGCACATCAAGTTTACCGGCAAAGCTTTTTACAATATCCGCAGCATCATTTGTAGATCCATCTTCAATAACTAAAACCTCAAAGTGCTTATAAGTTTGCACGGTAAGAGTTTCCAGAAGTTCTTTTATCTCCTGCGGGCGGTTGTATAGGGGAATGATTACAGAGAAAAACATTTTGATGTGCAGATATGCGGATGTGCAAATGTGCAGATTTTTTTAAATTAAGGTGATTTGAAAATTATTGACTAACTATACTTTCATCGGACATTTTCTCATCTGCACATCTACGCACCTACACATCCACTCATCTACAATACATCATCAATCTGGTACTTGTTACGCTCCGGGGCGCTCCGGGCAACCAATTCGGCAACAAAGCCTGTAAGGAACAATTGCGACCCTAATAAGATCGCGACCAGCGCAAAGTAAAATAACGGGTTGTCAGTAGCATCTCGGTAAGGTATGTGCAGGTTATACTTTTCATTTTGCCATATCACGTATTTTTTCTCGGCAACTATCCATACAGCCATAAAAAAGCCAACCAAAAAGCTTAACGTACCCATCAAGCCAAAAAAATGCATCGGGCGCTTGCCGAATTTGCCTACAAAGAAAATTGATAAAAGATCCAACAAGCCATTTATAAACCTGCTCATGCCAAACTTGGTTGTTCCATACTTACGGGCACGGTGCTCAACCACCTGCTCACCAATTTTGGTAAAACCGGCCCATTTAGCAATTACCGGTACATAGCGGTGCATTTCGCCGTAAACTTCAATATTTTTTACAACCGCTTTGCGGTAAGCTTTAAGGCCACAATTAAAATCGTGCAGATTATCAATACCCGACATTTTGCGTGTGGCCCAATTATAAACTTTTGTAGGGATGGTTTTGCTTAAGGGGTCATACCGCTTGGCTTTCCAGCCCGATACCAGATCATATTTATCTTCGGTTATGCGGCGGTATAATGCGGGAATTTCATCGGGGCTATCCTGTAAATCAGCATCGATCGTAATAATTACATTGCCCTCGGCTTTTTCAAAACCGGTATTCAGCGCTGCCGATTTACCATAGTTGCGCCTAAACTTTACACCCGTAATAAACGGATTGTTCAACCGCAGTTTGTTGATCATGTCCCAGGAGCCATCGTTACTGCCATCATCGATCAGTACAATTTCATAAGTAAAATTATTCTCATCCATCACCCGGCTTATCCATGAGGTTAGCTCAGGTAATGATTCTACTTCGTTGTATAAAGGTACTACTACTGATATGTCCATTTATTGGGCAGGTTGCGATAAACCCATGCAAAAATATAAAAATTGAGTTATGGTTAAGCCAATGTTTAACTACCCAACGTTAAATAATGTTAAACGGAGTTTTTAAAGGTGTAGCATAGCAAGTAGGGTGCTACACCTGTGCTACAGTACTGGCAATACACATAATTTAAGAAGGCTTTTTAACCTTTGCGGTTTTTTTGCGGGCAAGCAATGCCTGCTGTAGCAGGTACTCTATCTGCCCGTTGGTGCTTCTGAACTCGCACTCCGCCCATGCTTCAATTTCTTTAAGCATTTCTGGGTTCACACGTAATACAAATGCCTTTTTTTCAGCCATAATTAAACTGCCATTGCCATTTTATTCAGGTGAAACTTTAATCCTAAAAAAATAAGCGTATTAAAATCTTGTATCTCTGCCGCCCTGGTATTAAACGTTATGGTTGCTGTGCACGATAGCGAACCAAAGCTCATGCGCAGCAATTCATTTTTAAATTCATCCTCCCACACGTATTCGCTTTTCCAGATAGACGGTGCGTAGAAGGTAACCGTATTGCCGTTATTAAGGGTGAAATTAGTGCGCGTGCTAAAAAGTTTACTATTAGTTGTACCCAAAATGCTTCCCTCAGCGTTTTTTACGGTAAGATTACCGCTCCACGAATTGCAAATACTTAACACACCGTCAGCGGTCTCAAAAAAAGCGGTCTGGGTCCAGCCTTTGTGGTATACATTGGCGTAAACAAACGCGTTATCGGTAAGCTGATATCTTTCCTTATACCATTTAGGTTTTACCAGCCAAAGGGTGTTTGTTTTTAATTGAGCTATATTTCTAAGATCATTCATAACAATAAAATTAATGTGTTGCCGCCGCACGCGCGCGTTTCATCAGTCTTAAATGGATGCCAATTAACGCAAGCAGCGCCAGGTTCTCCTTGTCTTTTATTGAATTGGCTATGGTTACTACAAATGGTTTTGAATATTCAAATCTGCCGGCTATTGTCATTAGCTCACCGTCGGCGGTCATCCAACTGGTTTTTCTTGAAAAAATGCCATCGCCTGGCGTACGCACAAACCATGCAGACAGGCCGCTGCTTAATTCAAGCTCTGTTTTGTTATCCCAAATATTTCGCTTTATCTTTCCTATTATTTCGCCGTTCAGCAACAAATGCAATTCTCTGCCAAAAAATGTAACTTTTTTTAAATCATATATGCCTGCTGCGGTTTGTATACCGCCTTCTTTATAACCAAAGGCGGCCCTGGTTAACTTGCCATACTCAAATTGTCCGTCGGTAAGTATATGGTCCGGATTCCAAAATCCGCTGCGTATTGCGGTAAGTTCGGTGGTGCGTAACTCATTAATATTTCTGTAGATGCTCATCTTTTAGTGATATAAAGTACCGGTATTAACAATAGGACTTACAGCCTTATCGCCACAAAGCACAACCAACAAATTGCTTACCATAGCAGCTTTACGTTCCTCATCCAATTCAACTATGTTTTTTTCAGACAATTTTTGCAGCGCCATCTCCACCATACCAACTGCGCCCTCCACTATAAGCCTGCGGGCCGAGATGATGGCCGAGGCCTGTTGTCTTTGCAGCATGGTATGCGCAATCTCTGGCGAATAGGCCAGGTGCGATATACGTGCTTCTAAAACTTCAATACCCGCCGGTTCAAGGCGTTCGTTCAACTCCTTTTCCAGTAACAGGCTCACCTGCTCTGCACCGTTGCTCAGTGTAATTTGCTCGTTTTCGCCATCCATATTGTCATAAGCAAAAGAGTTTGCCAGGTGGCGCACAGCTGCCTCGCTTTGTATATTTACATATTGCAGGTAGTTTTCTACAGCAAACAAGGCTTTGGCAGTATCTTTTACCCGCCAAACAATTACAGCGGCAATTTCTATAGGGTTGCCATGCTTGTCGTTTACTTTTAATTGCTGCCCGTTAAGGTTAAATGCTTTTAATGATACTTTCTTTTTTACAGTTAAGGGGTTTACCCAAAAAAAGCCATCCTGCTTTACCGTACCAACATACTTACCAAACAGTATCAATACCTTTGATTCGTTGGGGTTAACTATTATAAGGCCCGGTAGTACTAGTATAAAGTTTAACAAACCGATAATAACTGCAATTATAAAATTTTGATAAACAATGCACAAACCTGTGGCAACAAGCAACAGCAGAAACAAAACCAGGGTTAAATAGCCTGACGGAGGGTTTAAGGTTTTTTCAGTATTCATGATATTTTTGATTTTAAAATGATATCACAAAGATATCAAAACACAAACGACATAAACAAGAAAAACCTGCATGTTTTAAAAATTAGTTACTTTTGAGTGCTTAAATAATTAAATGGCTAAATTCTCCACTTCGCGCCAAAAAGCCGCCTTGCGTAAGTACGCCCGAAACATTAAGTATTTAATGGTTTTGGCAAGTACGGCAGTTATAGTATTTACTTTACCAAAGCAGGTTAAGTTTAGCTATGAAATTGAAAAGGGGCGCATATGGAACCAAAAGGATCTGACATCGCCATATAACTTTGCCATACTAAAAACTCCGCAGGTAATTCAGAACGATAAAATTATTGCGCTTGCCTATGTTAAGCCGGTCTATCAACTAAACACAGGCATAGCCGAGCAGCAAATAGCCGGTTTTAAGGCAGATCTGGATATCAAATGGCGTGGTGCAAACATCAACAACAACCAAAAAAATAAATATGTTACCGCCGGGGTTAATTTGCTTAACACAGTTTATAGCCGGGGTGTTCTAGGCTTAAATGCAAAGTATATACAAAACGGACAGGGGTATACCATTACCGTACTAGACAAAAATATAGGAACCGAGAAAAACACTACAGAACTTTTTACACGCGAAGGGGCACTGCAATTTTGTGACAACATATTGCGTGAGCGCGACGACCTGGATAAAGCCTTTTTACTTGACCTGCTGCAAACGCGCATACAGAACAATGTAACTTATGATAACAGACTTACCCTTAAGATTGAGAACGATGCGCTGTCTGATCTGTCATTAAGCAACGGAATGGTGCAAAAAGGGGAAGTAATAGTTACCAAAGGTTCGGTTGTGAATGATGATATTTATCAGAAACTGCAATCGTACAAAAAAGCCTTTGAGGATAATGCCCGCATAAAAGGCAGCCCTAAACTGGTATTGGCAGGGCATTTTGTTTTAGTGTCAATAGCTATAACGCTGTTAATGATATTTCTTTATTTGTTTAGAAGGGATATTTTTGATGACAACCGCCTGGTTGGGCTGATACTGTTGGTGATAACTGCTATGCTTTTCACCTTGTCAATGGCTATAAAGTTCCAGCTGCCCAATATGTACTATATACCGTATTGCATAGTACCAATCATCATCCGTATTTTGTTTGATACACGCCTTGCCCTCAATATACATATGTTGGTTGTATTAATGGCGGGCTTTTTTGTGCCAAACAGTTTTGAGTTTGCCTATTTTGAAATAACTGCGGGCATGGTATCTATATACAGTATAAAATACCTGGCCCGCCGCGAGCAGTTTCTTATTTCGGCAGTGATCATCATGATCACTTACTTTGCGGCCTTTTTGGGTATTTCGCTAATTAAAGAAGGTACTTTGGTTGATCTGGATTGGGTAGAATTTGTGCCTTTTGTTGTAAGTGTTTTATTAACCTTACTGGCTTATCCGCTTATTTATTTGTTTGAGCGTATATTCTCTATCACATCTGACATTACCCTGATAGAGCTTACTAATACCAATGCGCCTTTGCTGCGCGAGATGGCTTTTACCGCTCCGGGCACGTTTCAGCATTCGCTGCAAGTAGCTAATCTGGCTGAAAATGCCATTTATGCCATTGGTGGTAACGCCTTACTGGTTAGGGCAGGAGCCTTATATCATGACATAGGTAAAATGGATAACCCGCTGTTTTTTATTGAAAACCAGACTTCGGTTTTTAACCCGCATGATAAGTTACCTTACGAGGAAAGCGCCCAGGTGATAATAAGACACGTTAGCCGGGGCATTGAAATGGCGCAAAAAGCTAACATACCTGATATTGTTATTGATTTTATACGCACACACCATGGTAATACGCGTGTAGACTATTTTTATCAATCTTTTCTGAAGAACTTTCCTGAAAAGATAGTCGATGAGAATACCTTCAGATACCCGGGGCCGATACCTTTTTCAAAAGAAACCGGCGTGTTAATGCTTGCCGACTCGATTGAAGCTGCCTCCAGGTCATTAAAACAACCCGATGAGGTGTCTATAAATAATCTGGTAGACCGTATTGTTAAATATAAGCTGGATCAGGATCAGCTAAACAACAGCGACATCACTTTAAAAGACCTGGAAACTATAAAAACTATTTTTAAGCGCATGCTGATGAGCATTTACCATGTGCGTATTAACTATTAAAAGGGGCAGTTTTACAGGTTAATATATTTTTATGCCCTTATAAACAGGATGATAAATTAATACCTGAAATTTTTTTTTGCCGACTTACGCTAATTACTATATTTGCAGTCCCTGAAAAAGGGGTATTTATTGATAAAGGTGAGGTGCCTGAGAGGCCGAAAGGATCAGTTTGCTAAACTGACGTACGGGAAACTGTACCGAGGGTTCGAATCCCTCCCTCACCGCAAATTAGTGAGTCAAAAGCTATAAAAACCTGTAAATTGTTGATTTACAGGTTTTTTGTTTTAACGCGAAACCAAAAACAACGCCAAACTCAACACATTGGTGCACTATTCGGTGCGTGCGCGAAAAGAGCGAAGAAAAGCACATAAAAAGTGATAACTATCTTGTAACTAGTGTGTTCAATAGATATATATCTTAATTTTCGGGCATCTCATATCGATATTTATTCACCTAAAAATCGTAAGCTATTATGTTTGGAAAGAGTTTAGGTTTAAGAAGATGTCCGCGATTTGGTTAAACTACTGGCAAGCCATTGATTTATCCACAACCGTTGTCACACCTGTTAACGTTCACTGCTACGCGCGCGGCGATCATCGAAACGTTGATCACCCGCAAGTATATTCTGAGCAAAAAGAAAAACCTCGTGCCTACTGAAACCGGCCTCTCCGTCTACAATATAATCAAGCATCAGCGCATCGCTCAAGCCGAACTGACCGGTAACTGGGAAAAAAGGCTGCAAGAAATTCGCACGGGCGCATCTGTCGCAGCATTTCAGGACGAGATCAAAGCTTATACCCGAACCATTACGCAAGAATTGCTGCAATCCGGCAAAGGTTTTAAAGTGAATACGCTATCTTAGGCCATGCAGCAAGAACCGGTTAAAACAAGGTATAACGAGGCGGAACTCCAAGAGTTCAAAGACCTGATCCAGGAAAAGATCCGCATAGCGCGCGAAGAATTACTTTCGTTGGCCTCGTCGCTGAGTTCAGGCAATACGAATGGCACAGACGATACTGCCAGTTCCGGCAAAACGCTGGAAGACGGTTCGGCCACCCTGGAAAAAGAGTCGATTAACCAACTGGCTGCCCGTCAGAAAAAGTTCATCGATCAGTTGGAAGGCGCTTTGATGCGGATCGCCAATAAGACCTACGGGATCTGCCGGGAAACCGGCGCGCTGATCCCTAAAGAACGGCTAAGAGCCGTTCCCCATACCACCTTAAGCATGCAAGCCAAACTCAAACAGTAATACAATGCGAAACAATTTCCCTACTGATGAGCTGGACCTGTCCGAAATGTGAGCGCGAACTACCCTGGCCGGAGTACCGGCATTATTGCGCACGGGTAAGCTTGGATAGTTTATTCGAGGGCCGTTCACCGGAACTGGTACTGGTGTTCGATAAGATCCTGGCGGAAGTGGCGGATTGGGACCGCGTACTGGTCGGTGTGACACCGAACTGTATAGTTTTTACGCACCGGGTGGGTTTCCTGATCATCAGGCCGCTGAAAAAGGAACTGGATTTAAAGTTTTACTCCAAAGTTCCGCATCTTGAAAATCCTGTCATTAAAAGTGTCGCCGCCGGTAAAAAGTTCGAGAACCATATTCGTATCTCGACCGTAGATGAACTTAGCCCGGGTATTTTTACCTATTTGGGGGAATCTTACCAGTTTTTATAAGGGTCAAACAGCGTTTTTTAATCTTTTATGGTAACTGAGGTAGGATGCGACCAATAACAAAAGCATGATGAACGGCGCAATCAGATTGAATGAAGGATCGCCAGCTTTATAATGCGCAAGGATCGCGGACGAGAAACTGAGTGCAAAACCGAAATAGGCCCATTCCTTAACCCGCGCAGTTACCGCCGGAATAGCTAATGCAATTGCGCCAAGCAACTTCGCAATTCCGAGTTCGACACGGAACCAATCTGGAAATCCCAAATGCTGGAAAGCGACTTTTAGGGCGGGATTAAAGAAATAGTTATAAAATGTGGCCAGCATTCCCAGCACAATAAGGCCGGTACTTATCCAATAGGTGATTTTTATTGCTTTCATGATGATGTTTTTTTAACAATGGGCAAATCTACACCCGCTTTGGTTTACTTTTGTACATTGGTTTACTGTTGGAAACTGATTACCATGGCGTAAACATTCTATAAGCTTACACGTTAAGCTCTATACAAAATGCAAAACAAAAACGCCCCCGATTCAACCACCTATACGCAGAAGGTTTGGCTTACTGTAGGAATTGTTGCCCTGTTGGTTTCTGCTATACTTATTGCAAGAGTAGCTTTCAATGTATTGTTGATGATTCTTGCAGGCTCGCTTATAGCCACGTATTTTCATGGCTTGGCAGACTTTATTGAGCGCCGGACCAAATGGAAACGCCCTGCTGCTATGTTATGCGGCCTTTTGCTCACCATATTAATTATGGCTTTGATCATTTGGTTTATGGGCACCCGTATACAAGAACAAATCAGCCAGCTAAGTAAAACTTTGCCTGTTACGGTAGCCCACTTACGCGAAAAATTAGCGCAGACAGAAATCGGGCGTCAGCTGCTGGAAGCTACCAGCGGCAAACCGTCCAGCGATCTGTTTGATACGGCCCGATCGCTTTTTACCACCAGCTTTGGTGTTTTAGGTGACGTGTACATTATACTATTCTTAGGTATTTTCTTCACAACTAATCCGTCCATTTATAAAGATGGTATGCTGTTACTGGTACCACCTTCACGAAAAAAATTGGGCCGGCAGATCATGGATAGAGTTAGTTTATCATTAAAAGGCTGGTTAAAAGGAATGATGGTCTCCATGGTGCTAGTGGCTATAATGATAGGGGTAGGGCTTACTATAGTAGGGATACCCGGTGCTTTGGTGCTGGGTCTATTGACTGGTGCGCTGGAAATTGTCCCCACCTTAGGGTCGGTAATCGCCATGATCCCTGGTACGCTGCTTGGATTAACAGTCAGTACTAATACAGGCGTAGTGGTTGCCATTATTTATATTATATCTCAAACCATTACGGCCAACATCGTGAACCCGCTTATTCAGAAGAAAATGATTAACCTGCCACCAGCCCTTACGCTGATCAGCCAATTGATCATGGGTTCAGTGTCCGGCGCGCTCGGCATCATCATGGCCGTCCCGCTACTTGCTATCACAGTGATTTTAGTAGACGAGCTGTACGTAAAAAAAATAAATGATGTGCCGGAGGACAAAGGAAAATTAGTTACGACAAAAGGCATTACAACTGATTAATCAGTTAATTAGTTACTATTTAAAAATCTCTGTCATTTTAATCTGGCTGATTTGATTCTCCGGTATGGGAAATGGCTTCCTTCCTGGTATTGGAAATGGCGGCTATAAAACTGAAGAACAACAGGTCAAGCAATTCATTAAAGAGAACTAAAAAGAAAGCCGCTGACTCAGCGGCTTTCTTTTTAGTATCACTCGAAAAAATTAGCTGTTTAATTTTCTGCGCTTTCAGTACTGGCATCATAATTAGCCTGGCCTTCCGCGATTTCAGTCAGTTTTGCATCTGCAGTTTTTTCTTCGTCTAACGTTAACACTAAAGTTTCAGCGATGTCATAATAACCCAATGTTTTCGCCAACGCGATCATTCCACCATAAGATGCGATCTCATAATGTTCTGCTTTTTGAGCAGCGAAGATCAGACCTACATCACGTTGAGCCGTGCCTTCGTCAGTGGCGCTTATAATTTCATCACCTTCATCAACAATACCGGCCATTGCTTCGCATTTTCGAGTCTCCGGTTCTAAGCCCAGTATTGCAAAAATCTGCTCCAATCTGTTAATATGCTCCTCCGTCTCAGCATGATGACTTAAAAAAGCTTCTTTTAGCTCTGCTGATGTTGCTGCTTCGGCCATATCCGGTAAAGTGTCTAATAACTCCTGCTCAGCCCATAACAAATCCTTTAATTCATCCACAAAAAACACCATTAGTTTGGATTGTTCAGAAGTGCCTTCAATTTCCTCATCCACTTCGTCGGATCCATCATTAGTAACCAACGTATCGCCTTGATAAGGTGCAGATGTTGTAAAGTCATTATCTACACGTTCGTAGGCAGAATTTTCCGACACAATGTTTTCGCCCTCAGTTTCGTCTATATCATGCTCTTCCTCTACGTCATTCTCATCAGTTGCATCCAATTGATCACGTAAAGCTTTGATCAGGTCATGACCCTCGTTTATGCCTTGTTGTTGTGTCTGTAAAATTTGTGTCAGTTCAAATTCCAGATCATTTTCCGGATCGAGCGCATCACGGTAAGCTGCTTTAGCAGCATCTTCACCTCTTTCGCATTCATTCAGAATAGCTAACGTGTCGCTGCCTGTGAATGCCGCTTTGATATCTATCCATGCTCGGTGCAGATCGCCCGAAGTGCTTGTTCCTTCTGCTACATCGCCGCCGCTTCGTTGCGCTATAGCAGTTAACTCAGTAACATACCGCTGGCTTTCGCCTGATAATTTGTTGAATAATGCGGTAAGGTTAGCATCGTCATTTTCCAAATCGCTTCCGGCCTTTTCAAAACCGGCCGCGCGGTCATTGTTAATTTTAATTAGATCATTGATCACATTTAATGATGTTTCAGAGATTTCCATAGTTTTATTTTCGTTTTTTAGGTTGATGTTTTCGTTTTCTAAATGGTTCAGTTTCGCAACGATCTCACTGGCATGCTCCTTTCGCGCTTCTACTGCTTCAGGATCTTCCTGAGTTAAGTCAGTGCTGAAAGAAGTGCCGGTGTATGCGGGAGATAGCTGATCAGAAGGCACTGTAGTTGTTTGACCGTTATCCAATTTAACAACCACTTTATCTTCTAACATAGTTAATACCTCTCCCGATCCTTCCGGAGAGGTAACACGTTGCCCTGCCGTTAAATTATTCATACGTGCTCCATTGCGCTATACCTTTCGGCTCAGCATTTTTTACTTCAGCACTTTTTACCGCGCTCATTTCTTTGTCTAATTTTTCGGTCTCTTTCAGTTCTTTGCTGAAATCATCGGGAAGTTTGGTTTGACCTTCAGTCTCCTTTACATAAGCAATCGGATTTTCGATATAGATAAAGTCTTTGCCCATACCTTTGATCTCGCCTTCATTCCATGGGCCGCGAACGGTTCCTTCCGAGAAATTATAGGCTTGCTGTAAATAACGGGGGTCAGCGGCCAGAACAGCCGGCGGGAAATTTGGCTGAATGCTTTCCAGCGCTGCCTCAAACATTTTATAGTGAGCCACTTCACGCGTCATCAGGAAAGACAACGTTTCATGGATATACGGGTCATCCGTAAATTTCATCAAATGTTCGTAAACCAGTTTAGCGCGTGACTCAGAGGCTAAATTGGTGCGAAGGTCTACCGTAAGATCTCCGTTTGAATTGATATAAGAGGCGCACCAGGGAATGCCTTGGCTGTTACGCGGGGTCGGCCCGCCACCGGTAATGATGGGGAATTGAGGATTTGCAGATAGGGCCGCGTGGATAACGCTTTCTTTTTCAGCCTTACCATTCATAGCGACCATGATCTCGCTTTGTTCGGCGGCATCTTTTAATTCGCCATTGACCCCTTTTAACAACATCTGTATAGTAGCGCCGACAATTTCCAGGTGGCTGAATTCCTCGGTGGCGATATCCATCAGCATATCGTATTTATCCGGATGCGGCACCTTAGCGCCGAATGCTTGAGTGAAATACTGCATGGCTGCAGCCAGTTCTCCGTTTTCACCGCCGAATTGCTCCAGTAAAAGGTTAGCAAAACGCGGATCAGGGCGGGAAACCCTGGCATTGAATTGTAGAGATTTGACGTGGTGAAACATTGTTGTAAGTTTTTATGTGGTGAGTGGACCAACATGCAATTTTGAATCCAAAAACTTACTTTTAATTAAATATATATATTATAACGATAATTTAAGTAATTGAACAAACCTTCGTTGCGATAAAATTTATAAGCTATTATGCGGGTTTTCTAAAGATTACGTCTTAAGGCTACTATTGCATTGAGCCGCGGGCCGCAGTAATTCGACGGTTGCTCACTATTCCACGGATGCCTGTAATTGTTATTTGCTTTGTCTTTTAACAAGTGTTTCCTATCTAAAGATTTCATAAGCGAATGTACGCCGAGAAGCGGGCGCAGCCAAATGCACCAAATGTGTCGCCAATAGCAAAATTTTGATTACACATCGCTGTGTTTTTACTAAATTTGGAGATAATAATCCATATGCCCGTTCACGTAGCCATCACCCGGAAGGTACTGCCGGGTAAAGAGGAAGAATTTAAGCTGGCCCTGCAAAAATTTCTGGGGGAATCTTTTGCGCATGGCGATATGCACGGTGCGAGTATTATTACTTCGCTATCTGATGATCAGAACGAGGTGGGTATCCTTCGAACATTTAAAGACAAAGCCGAGCGGAACGCTTTTTATCGATCCGAGCATTTTATAAAATGGGAGGAATATGCTTCCACACTTACCGAAACGCCTGTTTACCGGGAATTGAACGGTTTAGAAGCATGGTTCCGGTCAATGGGAGCTCCGCCACGCTGGAAAATGGCGCTGATTACCTTTTGCGGCGTATTTCCGGCAAGCTTGTTTCTTTTTTATGTGGTTAGCCCTTTTATCGCAACGCTCCCGGTTGTTCTTCGTTTGCTGATCAACGCAGCTGCAATGGTTGGCTTACTGACATGGTTGATCATGCCTTTGCTTATCCGTATATTTAAAAAATGGCTTAACCATTGAATTTGGTGCCGCGTGTAGGCAGAAGCACGGTATAGACCTGTTTGGTTTAAATGGAGCCCCGGAGCGTTGTCTTTATACGCTGCGACCAGTCCAGGGGCAGATCTTTGTTTTTCAAAAGGTATTGGCGCCATAATATTTATATTAGCACCGTGCCAGAATTGATCAGCGACCCTACAGATACTTCCCGTAAACACAATGTTATTTTCAAAGGCGCTTCTATTCCGCATCTGAACGAAGTGCTGATCGCGCGATTTGCTTTAGCACCGGTGTTTAACGCTTACATACGTGACATTACGGTTCTTGAATTGCAGATTGATCAGGGCACCTTTACCAGTAAAAGCTCCGTCCTTGCGTTTCCGAATGTGTTGATCAGCCAGCAGGAGGGGGATATCGCTTTATCCTGTGACTGCCAAAGCGAACCTGGCCGGCTTTGTGAACACCAGGCCCTGGTTTTAAATGCGATCATTAAACGTGATGAATTCAGGGCCTTCTTTGACCGGGAACTGCGTTTTAGTAGGATCAGAAAAATAGCTGCGGATTATGGGCTTGATAATGAAAGCGATCCGGATGCGCATTTTACCGTTATATTTCAACACAATCAACTGCTGATCCAACCGCGTAATCGGTCGCTCCTGGCAGTTACGAAAGAAAGCATAGGCCAGCTGCGCTCGGCGCTGATACCCGCAGCGGAAAAGATAAAAGACAAGCAACACGTCATCGTAGTGATCCGGCAGCACAGGTACTACAAATACCTGAATATTGAACTGTATACCGCAGCCCTGACTATTGAAGGCCAACCCAAAAACCCGCTGCGTTTAATTTCGCCACTTGAGTTTGTATGGGAGACAGAAGATCACGAACAACTGAAATTTTATACCGGTGTACAAAAATTCCAGAACCGCCTCGACTCCAAAATGACCGATGCGGACCTGACAGCGCTAAAAGCGATCGTTAAAAATCCGCTGGGTTACCATTTTTATTTTCTTGATGGTGAGAAGGTCATAGCCACTACGATACGTCCGGTTAACATTCACAATTTGCAGGCTGACCTTACCTTACAGGTGGACCAGTCTGGCGATTTTTATGAACTGACGCTTTTACATAGCTTGCCGCCTGAGAACCGCCAGCCCCGATTTACTTACTTTGTGGGCTCCGAAGATCAGCTCTATCTCCCGCCTAATCTGCCGGCGCTTCAATTGATCGCTTTATTCGCCGGTAAAGAAAGCATAGCAGTGCATGTTTCCAAATACAAGGAGTTCAAAGCGCAGTTATTGAATCCGCTGGAAGACCGGCTCGCCATTAACTACCGCTATGTCGCACATGCAAGTCCTCAGCAACGCCAAAAGCAGGGCTTTAACCAGCCCTTGGAACGCATCATCTACCTGTCTGACTTCGGCGCGCATGTCATGCTCATCCCCGTTATGCGCTACGGAGAGGTGGAAATAGCCATTCGTAGTAAGCGGCAGATCTATGCGGAAGACAGCAAGGGCAAAGCTTTTTTAGTAGAACGTGATGAGGCAGCTGAACTCGACTTTACCGCACTGCTACTAAAGCAACACGCTTACTTTGATGAGCAACTGGAGAATGACCTGCAATACTTCTACCTAAACAAAAAAAGGTTTCTGGACGAAGACTGGTTTCTGAGGGTTTTCGAAGAGTGGCGGCAGCAGCAGATTACCATATTGGGCTTTAATGAGTTGGAAGGTAATAAGCTTAATCCCCATAAAGTTAAGATCACCATTAATGTGCTGAGCGGCATTAACTGGTTCAATGCCCTGGTAGATGTGCGTTTCGGCCGAAAGCGCGCCGCCCTCAAGCAGATCTACCGGGCGGTAAAGAACAAAACGAAGTATGTTCAGCTGGATGATGGTACCCAGGGTATCATGCCGGCTGACTGGCTGAGCAAGTTTGAAGCTTATTTCAACGCGGGAGAGATTGCAGGGGAAGGCAGCCTGCATATTCCCAAAGTTAATTATACTATGATCAATGAGCTGTTTGATGGACAGCAAATGGATGAGCAGGTGAAAGCCGAACTAAGCGTATACAAACAAAGCTTGGCCGGAGAAATACAAGAAGTGGTGATACCGGAGGACCTGACAGGTGAACTCCGTCCTTATCAGCACCAGGGCCTGAGCTGGCTGAATCACCTGGACGATTTAAATTTCGGCGGATGCCTGGCCGATGACATGGGCCTGGGTAAATCCATTCAGATCATCGCTTTCATTCTCCTGTTGCGAAAAAAGGTAAGCCGGAACACCAACTTGCTGGTTGTACCTACTTCATTGATTTTTAACTGGGAGCACGAGATCCGGAAGTTTGCGCCATCTATTCGCGTATTAACTATTTACGGGAATGAGCGTAGCCGCGGCATTGCCGACTTTGATCACTATGAAGTGATACTGACGTCCTACGGCACGCTTTTAGCAGATATTGGATTTTTAAAAGACTATCCCTTCAACTATGTTTTTCTGGATGAGTCACAACAGATCAAAAATCCCGAATCGCAACGCTACAAAGCGGCCCGGCTCCTGCAAGCCCGCAACAGGATCGTTATCACCGGAACTCCTATTGAGAACAACACCTTTGATCTATATGGTCAACTCTCTTTTGCGTGTCCCGGACTACTGGGCAGCAAACAATATTTTAAAGCGATCTATTCATCACCCATAGATAAATTTAAGAGCAGTAAGCGCGCTGCCGAGCTACAACAGAAAGTCGCGCCATTTATCCTGCGCCGTACTAAACAGCAGGTTGCCGCCGAACTGCCGGAAAAAACCGAAATGATCCTGTATTGCAAAATGGGTGAAGAACAGCGGAATATTTATGAGGCTTACGAAAAAGAGTTTCGTGATTATATTTCTGCACTAAACGGAGATGTGTTGAAAAAAAGCTCGATGCACGTACTTAAAGGCCTGACCCGGCTTCGCCAGATCTGCAATTCGGCGCTGCTCATAAAAGGGGACAAACTGCCCGGCCAGGCTTCAGCCAAGTTGGAAATCCTTTTACAACAGTTAGAAGAGAAAAGCCCTCAGCATAAAATACTGGTATTCTCTCAGTTTGTAGGGATGCTGGATCTGATTCAAAAGGAACTGGTGGGCAGATCGATCGGGTTTAGTCGGCTAACCGGCCAGACCAGGAACCGGGAACGGGTAGTGGAAGAATTTCAAACACAGGCAGATAAGCGGGTATTTTTGATTAGCCTCAAGGCCGGTGGAACAGGCCTTAACCTGACCGAGGCCGACTATGTTTACCTCATTGACCCCTGGTGGAACCCCGCGGTAGAAAATCAGGCTATCGACCGCAGCCACCGCATCGGCCAGGACAAACCGGTCATCGCCATCCGGCTCATCACGCCGGGTACAGTGGAAGAGAAAATACAACTGTTACAAGACGACAAGAAAATATTGGCTGGTCAATTGATACCGACAGAGGCTGGTCAACTTAGCAGTTTTTCGAAAGCCGATCTCCTTAATCTGCTTAGTTAATCAGAATGAAAAAATATTAGAATCTACATGCGCTCCGGAACCGCGATGCCCAGCATATTCATGGTTAAGAACAATACCTTAAAGTGATAATCCTGTTCGTTACCTACTACATAGATAGATTCATCCATGCCAAAATCATCTTATTTTAACTGCGCGGTGCCCAGATCCTGCGTAATGTAAACAGAGGTGCCATCCGCACGGCGAACAAGCTTTTCGTCCAGCCCATCAGCAGTCAGGTCTATCCAAACAAGACCATCTTCCTTTTTAAAGAAAACCTCTTTCTCCAGTCCTTCTTCAACAATATCTTTACCTAACAGGTAAGTGTTTGATTCGTAATAGAATTTATCAAAATCAACACCTAAGGTGGAACGCTAAAAAAGAAATCATATTTACCGGGGATGTTCTTAACACTTCAGCGAGGATACAGGGGCTTTGCAACCTTTATGACGCTGATTCGCCGGTATCAAAGGATGTAATAAAAGCATTTCAGCTTCCTGCTATTTACGAAGTAAGATCGGTTGGAGAGAATGTGCTTAAGGGGCGCGGTAAGACAATGGAGCTATTTGCCGTTTCAATGCGCTAAGAAATCAAATTACCATAACCACTTTTGTGTACCCGGCAGGTAAATGCGCTTATAAGTAGGATAGGAGCAGTCTTGATTTACTGCCCTGGCGCAGGCGCGTAAGCGCTTTGTCTTTAATTTGACGGACACGCTCCCGGGTAAGGTTATATTTTTCGCCTATTTCCTCCAGGGAGTGCGGGGCGACACCGTTTAAACCAAATAATAAGATCAGCACATCCCGTTCTCTTTCTATCAATGAACCGAGTGAACGCTTGATTTCCTGGCTCAATGAATCTGCCATTAATTCGCTGTCAGTAGTGGCTTCATTATTTTGTAAGACGTCCAGTAAGGTGTTTTCTTCGCCTTGGATGAAGGGTGCATCCATGGAGATATGGCGGCCGGCATTAGCCATTGAATCGGTGATCTTTTCGACGCTGAGCTCCAAGTCCTCTGCCACCTCCTCGGGCGTAGGTGCACGTTCGAAGCGTTGTTCCAGCCTGGATGAGGAATTTCTGATCTTGTTGAGTGAGCCTACCTGGTTCAGGGGCAGCCGTACGATCCGGGACTGTTCAGCCACGGCGCACAGGATCGCCTGACGAATCCACCAGACAGCGTAGGATATGAATTTAAAACCTTTGGTTTCATCAAAACGGCCTGCTGCTTTGATCAAACCAACGTTCCCTTCATTGATGAGGTCGCCCAGGGTCAGGCCTTGGTTCTGGTACTGCTTGGCTACAGAGACGACAAAACGAAGGTTAGCTTTAGCCAGGCGTTCTAATGCCATTTGATCACCTTCGCGGATTTTTTGTGTTAGGCGGACTTCCTCTTCGGCCGTGATTAGGTCGACTTTGGCGATCTCGGCCAAATATTTATCCAGGGACTGTGATTCACGGTTGGTAATGGATTGGGTGATCTTTAATTGCCTCATAAGACGCAAAGATACCCTTTTAAGACGGGTATTGGCCGTAAATGTTGAACAGTTTCCATTTAAGATGGTTCGAGCCCTATCTGCGAACACTAAGGATACACACATTTTAATTGTCGCTTACCCTTTTTATTTCCATAAAACGGCCTTTAGGATACAGAAGTCACGTCAATCAATTTTTCAGTTTCGCACAGTTTTTTGTGAAACTTAACGAATTTGTGTTACAACGTCTCTTGGCAAATCATTGAGTAATGTCCACATTTAAACGCTAAAGTTTGTTAATTTTTGTAAAAATGTATTGTTATTCCGCTATTATGTATAGGTGTTTCAGTAAGTGATCGCAGTAACTTTGTATTATAAACAATAAGCAATGTCAAGAATAATTTTTATTACGGGTGCATCCCGAGGATTGGGAAAAATATGGGCAGAAGCCTTTTTGGATCGGGGTGACAAAGTGGTTGCCACGTCAAGAAATTTGAGCGGATTGCAGGAATTGGCAGATAAATATGGAACTGCCCTGTTGCCGCTGGAACTGGACATCACTAACCGAACTGCGTGTTTTGAAGCTATAGCTAAAGCAAATGTTCATTTCGGCCATATTGATGTAGTTATTAATAATGCGGGTACAGGCGTGTTCGGTACCGTGGAAGAACTGAGAGAACAAGACGCCAGGAATATTATTGATGCCAATCTTTTTGGAACGTTATGGATTACACAGGCAGCATTGCCGATAATGAGGGCGCAGGGAAGTGGCCATGTCTTACAGGTATCAAGCGTTATGGGTATTTATACATTTCCTACAGTTGGCATTTATAGCGCCAGTAAATTTGCTGTCGAAGGATTTAGCGAGGCGCTCGCACTTGAAGTAAAAGGCCTCGGTATACATATCACACTTGTAGAGCCAAATGGATTCGCGACCGAGTTTAATGCGTCGTCGGTACAAAGTAAATCTATTGCCGCCTACGACAAAATGAAAGCCGAGTTATACGCTGATCCTAATTTAGTTGCTCCGGATGCCTATGGAGATCCCAAAGCCACCACCGGGGCCATATTAAAGTTAGTGGATACGCCAAATCCTCCGTTAAGACTGTTCCTTGGAAAAAAGGCACTTCCCTTAGCAAAGCAAATATATGCAGAGCGGCTGGCAAGCTGGGAAGAATGGAATGAGGTATCGGTTAAAGCGCATGGCAATTAATTATTCGTAAATTTACTTATTAATCACCCCAGAAGCTCAGGGGTGATTGTAATTCGATAGCAATGCACTTCAAAAGTCTGAGCGATCTTCATCGTTGTAATAATTACCCTGAGCCTGAGCATCCTTTGTTCACACTATTTACTTGTAATCCGCTAAGAAGCGTGACCAGCTACGAAGTAACTACCGATTTCTATATTATCGCTTTAAAAAAATTAAGTTCGGGAGAGATCAGGTATGGGAAAACCCGTTACGATCACCAGAGCGGCTCGATGTATTTCTTAAAGCCGCAGCAGGTCATTCAAATGAAAGATATTTCCCTTGACGGTAAGGGATTTGAAATCTGGTTTCATGAAGATTACCTGAGCGGTCATCCGCTCCATACGGAGATAAAGAAGTATAGCTATTTTAATTATGAACTTAATGAAGCGTTGCACATTTCACCAAAAGAGCAAAAAATTATATGGGATTTGTATGAAAAAATTGCAATTGAATATCATAATAACCAGGATGAATTTTCCCGTGATATCATACTTGGACATATTGAATCCATCCTAAAATATTCCCTTCGTTTTTATAAGCGGCAATTCATGAATCGCTTTATGCTATCCGGCACAACAGTCACCAAATTCAATAAGGCATTAGCTAACTACTTTGAACAGGGGCTACTCCAGAAAAAAGGGCTACCGACAGTAGCAATGTTTGCTGACGAACTGCATTTGTCTCCACGCTACCTGAGCGAACTGTTAAAACAGGAAACAGGAAAAACTGCAATGGATCTAATACAGATTTTCCTGGTTACAGAAGCTAAGAATTTGCTTAACCAAGGCGATCTCACGATTAATGAAATAGCCAATTTGCTGGGCTACGAAAATCCACCTTACTTTTCCAGATTATTTAAAAAAGAAACGGGCATGAGTCCCAGTCTGTTTAGGGGGCAGCACTTAAACTAATTATATTTTAGTGCTGGATAGTTTGCATAGGTGTGGCGCTGATGGGTGAATCTTATTGACGGTATTTGCAGATGACCGACGCATCGGGACTGTTGCGCTTCCATTGTGTCTTAGCCAGCCAGATCTTTGTCCAACTCCGAAATTGAAATTTGTTTTAAGATCACATTCCTTAAACGGTCTTCGTTCATATCACCCCATTGCCCTAATGCGGCAATCACGGGGATAACCGTCTTACCAAATTCAGTAAGGCTATATTCTACTTTTGGAGGTACAACAGGATAGATTTTTCTGGTAATCAGTTCATGTTGTTCCAATTCATTCAATTGCATGTTCAAAACCCTGCGTGATGCATCCGGAATTTTGCGTTGCAGTTCACTTGGTCGTTGATGTCCCTGATCAATAAACCAAAGCAAACGGATCTTCCATTTGCCGTACAGTACTTCACCAATCAGGTCAAGCCCACAATTTAGGTTTGGTATTACTTTCCTTTCATACATGTTGCAAATTTAAACCTATATCCCAAGCTGTGCAATAGGGGAAAAACTTATCCCTATCTGAATCGTAACTCCGTACTTGTGAGGAAGTAACGTACTTCAGAGATTTGCGCAAAGAAATTTAAAAAACAATCTAATATGGATTATCAAAATGAACTATCAGGCAAAATTGCTCTGGTAACCGGAGGTACAAAAGGAGCCGGAAAGGCTATCGCTGAAAGACTGTTGCAAGCTGGTGCAACGGTAATTATTACTGCAAGAAATGCTCCCGAAAAAGCAGAAAGCAGCCTGCATTTTATCCCGGCTGATCTAAGTAAGGCAGAAGACGCACAAAAAGTGATCAACCATGTCCTGTCAACCTATGGCCGGCTGGATATCCTGGTAAACAACCTTGGTGCTTCATCAACACCAGCCGGTGGTTTTGCAGCATTGAACGATGAAGATTGGATATCAACCCTGCAAGCTAATTTACTGGCTCCTGTCCGCCTTGACAGGGGATTTTTGCCGCAAATGATTGAACGGAAAAGGGGCGTTATTATTCACATCGCTTCCATCCAGGGCATATTGCCGCTATATGATTCTACTTTGCCGTATGCGGCTGCAAAAGCAGGCTTGATCAATTACAGTAAAAGTCTATCCAATGAAGTAACGCCAAAAGGTGTCCGCGTGCTGGCGGTTTCTCCAGGATGGATCAATACATCAGCATCGGTATCTTGGTTGGGCGAGATCGCAAGAAATTCCAATACTACTGTAGAGCAAGCTCAGCAGGGTGTCATGGAAGCATTGGGTGGCATACCTTACGGCAGGCCAGCCGAACCAGAAGAAGTAGCCGAATTGGTGGGCTTTTTGGTTTCACCCAGAGCCAATTACTTGACAGGAACAAATTTCATCATTGACGGCGGAACGGTACCGACTATTTAAAACCTTAAAATAAATAAACAATGAACTTACCGAAAGTGGTATCAGATTTAATAGCAACACAAAACAACTTTGATAGCGTTGCTTACGCCAATTGTTTTGCTGAAACAGCTGTGGTTTATGATGAAGGCAAAACACATAACGGACGGAAGGAGATAGAACATTGGATATCGGATGCCAACGCACGATATGAGGCTACCATACAGCCGGTCAGTTTTGAAGAGAAAGGATTGGAAATCATTTTAAAGGCAAATACCTCGGGCAACTTCGACGGCAGTCCTATTGTATTGATTTATCATTTAGAGATAGCCGATGGGTTAATACAGTCATTAAAAGTTACAGGATAAATATGGAGGGTAATATGCTTTTCGTGGTTATATTTTGGCGGTGGGTGGGGCGCTAATGGGTAAATCCTATTTACGGTGTTCATATATAAATGGTGTTATTCCAGAAGGCTTATTTGCCATCAACGTGGATGACCGGCGTATGGGGACTGTTGCGCTTCCATTGTTGACCCGGTATTGCCTTTTTGTAAGCGCCCGCCGCGGATTTTTTGAAAGCCGCGGAATAGGTGCATTCGGTTTGCTTAACATACATACGACTGTTGGCCTGACAGCCAGTAAAGAATAAGCTTAAGGCGATGAGTTTTTTCATCCTGCCAAGTTGGTTGGCGTGAACTCCTGATCTCCACACTGCGGCTGTAGCTGTGTTCTTTTTTTGACGTGGGAGAAGAAGTCGCTGGGGCGATGTTGCTGATCAAGTATTACCGTGAGATGATCCACCTGCATAGCAAACAGCATTTCGCGGATAGGATGCTTCGGCGATGGTTTTTCTACACGGAGTTCTTTTATGATCTTGCTGGAGTGATTACGGTGAATGGGTACTTTGGTGATGATGATAAGCTGGGAGGGGTGGAAGGATGATTTGTTTGATCAGATTAAAGGGGAATTTTTTGGCATCGGGGCGGAACGCCGTTGGGTGAATCTTATCAACAACGCTAGGGGTAGTTAACAGTTAGTAGGGAGAGTAAAAAAACAGGTAATAAAAATAGCCATCCGTTTAGATAACTATTTTAGTGATCATTTGTCCTTATTGGGGTACGAATTTTTTAGACTGATATTTATAATTCTATTTTACTAAAAATCCATAGTAGGCGCTGTGCAACAGATCGTTGGGCCTTAAAAATACCTGGTGATGAGCAATGTCTAAGATCATGTCGAACCGCTTTAAAAATAGATTTCCAAAAATACCGGATAGCCTTGGGTTTGCCAAAAGTCCCGTAGTAGTGTTTGATAGTAAGGTGGGTATGCGGTAAAAACGTTTGTTAGCAAGAGAAATTTCCGGTGCCACCACAATTGGAATAGCTGTTGATACACCGTCAGAGCCTGTTATGGCAGCTTTGGCCACTTGTTTAAACTGCTGCGCCAAGTTGTGCTTTGTCGAAAAATAACTTGCCAGTATTAACCCGCTATCGCCGCCGGTATCCATTTCAAAATCGCCTTCAACTTTTTTGTCCCGGACAATTAAAGTGGCTTTAAACGTAGGAACGCCCAACTCAAATTTAAGATCGAAATGATCGTAGCCGCCGGTCTCATACACATAGTTCTTTGATGCGTAAAAGTACATCAGCTTTTTGTGGTAATTTATTTCAATGACGTAGTCGTTCATCAGATTAAATCCGAAAACCCCATCAAACGCAGCTTCACCATATGGAATGGCTAAAAAGGCTACGCCATCTGCCTGAATGCCGCCAAAGGTTATCGTGTTTTTAGTGCTCAATTTTACTTTGTTAGTTCCATTTGCTCCCTGGTTATCGGTTTCGGAGTCTAAATTCAGATCAACCTTTTTGCTGATAATAGCGCTGTTGATCACCATTGCCCCTGCCCCTGTATCAAACAAGAAAGTGAGCGTATCAGAATTATTTACGCGGCATTTTATATAGATCCGGCTATCGCTTTTAAGCTCAAACGGAACAATTGATAAGGGTATATTTTGCGCATCCAAATAATGATGGCAAATTAGTACAAGAATTAAAACAGAAAAGGCTTTCATGGGGAAGTTTGATTTTGAGCGCCACATCTAAATAAAATAGGGACGGTAACGCCCGGTTATAAAATAATGCAATCGTGTTAAGCGGTAATCTTGAAGCAGCGCTACTTTTTGACTTCTAATGTTGGTTGAATTTCGCTACCTAAATGCTCAAAAGTCTTTACCATGTTGGCCGTTGTTTTGTCTTTGTTCATATCAATAATCAATTTTCCGGACCTTAAAATCACATTGTAACTGTTTTTAAGGCTCCACTCAAAACTGTTATCACCCGTCTCATTCGGACTTCCCAGGCTTTGTGTGATGAGTTTTTTTAACCGCTCGGACTTGGCTGCGCTAAATGTGGCGACCACCGAGTAATCGTGGTCACTGTTGCTGATGGATACACTGGTACTTTCAACCGATGTTTTAGTGCCTGAACTTTGCGCTAACACGGATACGCTGATTAATAGCGCGAATGCGCTGATCGTTATTTTTTTCATTTTCAATTTGTTTAGGAGCAAAAGTGCGGCTTGCTGCTAATGGATATCGTTAATTGAATGTTAACGAAGAGTTAACGCGTGTCAATCACATCCTAAACCAATAACAGGTTGCCTATCTTTACCCCATAATGAATAAGCGTCATCAGATTAAAATTTTGCTCTTGATAAGTGTTGTGGTGCTTATTATCTTATCAGTTATTCAATATTACCTGGTGAATAATACCTACCAGTTAACAAAAGAAAAATACTATGCAGAGGTAAAAAAAGAGATCGGTAAAATTACTGCTTCAAAAGAAATGGAGGCACTTAATGATAGCTCAAAAGAGGTGTTGAAGATGGTGGCTCACCAGTATGTAAAAGAACATTTAAGTAAGCCCGATTTTTTTAAAAGACTGAGGGCTATGAACAACGCTGCTATCGGCAATGGCCATCTCCAATTGATGGATCTGATCCAAAAATGTCCATTATTACGCGGAGTACGCTATAAATCACAGTACGATGAGATCGTTTTAGAAGCAAATGGCCATGCGGATACCTTGCTGACTGTATCGCAACCACCCTTTTTGCATCTTGGCTCCACTTTTAATACCAACAATACCTTGAAATTAAGTACCGGTAATACCTATAGCAGCGATAATGAACACGATAAGTCAAACGGTGGTGTAAAGTCTCATGAGCGGTTTAAGCTACATTTTCTGCAATCGCAATATGTTGATGTTTCCGTATGGAAAGATGAAGTGCTTAAACGAATGTACGGGGTGTTTTTATTGGCAACCGCCTTAATTATCGGAGTTAGTATGGTGTTCTTCTTTATTTTCCGTGCCATGCTCAAACAAAAAAAACTGGCGGACATTAAAACAGATTTTGCCAACAATATTACCCATGAATTGAAAACGCCGCTCAGTTCTATAAGCATCATATTTAAAAGCATTAACAGGTCTGAGGTAAAACAAAGCCCACTGATGCTTTCAGAAATGCTGTCGTCATTGGAACGGCAATTTATTAAGATACAACACACCGTAGATAGCGTGCTGGACAGCGCTATGGCAGCAGACATGCTTATTGAAATGGAAGCGGTGGATATCGCTGCTTTCCTGACCACCTATTCAAACAATCAAGCTTTTGGCACCCACCATTTGGTGACGAGTATTCTGCCAGAGAAAGCTATCATAAGAACAAACATAGTTTTGCTGGAAAAAGTGCTTGACAATCTCCTGCAAAACGCCGTCAAATATACCAAGCCGGGTTCAGTAGTAAGTTTGACTTCGGGCTTGGATGGTCATTGGTATTTAATAGCTGTTAGCGATAACGGACCAGGAATAGCTAAAGAACATCAGCGTTTGGTTTTTAACAAATTTTACCGGGTACCTGAGCAGAACCGCCATACTGTAAAAGGCCTGGGGCTTGGCCTGTATTTGGTTAAACAGGTAGTGGAAAATTTACAGGGCAGTATAAACCTGGAGAGTACCATTAATGAAGGCAGTACATTTACCATTAAGCTACCTTTACATGAAAGTTAAAGTGTTAATAGTTGAAGATGATATTGACTTGGGACATTTGCTTAAACAGTATCTGGAATTTAATGAGTTCGAGGTAACCCGGGTGTTTGATGGCGAGGAAGCTGGCGAAGTACTAAAAAAACAGGCATTTGATATTTTAATTTTAGATGTCATGATGCCACGTGAAGATGGTTTTACTTTTGCTGTCAAACTCCAGCAGAAGTATCCAGGCACCCCTTTTCTTTTTGTGACTGCACGGAAAATGAAAGAAGATATTTTGACAGGGTTGAAGCTTGGTGCCGACGATTATATTTTAAAACCATTTGACGCAGACGAATTGATTCTGAGGATCCGGAATATCCTCAAGCGCAATCCTAAACGTCCCGAAGAAGCCGCTAAAGTAATCTGGATCGGAATTTACCGGTTCGAGCCGCAAAATCAGGAACTTATTTCGCCCTTGGGGAAAAAGATACTAACGGAAAAAGAAACCAAGCTACTGTTGTATTTATGTGAACACCCTAACCAGTTGGTAAAAAGAAAATCTATTCTTGATCACCTTTGGGAATCGTCGGATTTCTTTAATGGTCGGAGTATGGATGTCTTTATCACCAGGCTTAGAAAACACCTGGCAGAAGACAAATCGCTCTGCATAGAAAGTATCAGAGGAGTGGGCTTTCGTTTTATCACTAATCAATGAGATAGGTTATTAAGTGTAACCGATATAATACATATTTACTATGGCCATCGCATATAAGACTTTGCACGAGGTTTTCGGAGAAATGAAGGGCTTAGCCCGAGTTTGACAGCAAAGGTATTAAAAGCCGCTGCGGTTAACGATGGGCTCGCTTGGATGATCGCTAGTTTGAGCACGACTAGTGACTATCTGATTAACAGCGAGAGCCTAAACCTCTACAATGGCTTAATTATCATAATTTACTGTTCGTTAGTTTAACTTTTTTGATCGTAGTTTGTACCTTTTTTAGCTGTTGCAGTTTGCCGGCAAAGCGCTTATCGGTTAGCGCTTCCATAAAACTCACCAGGTCGGTTTTCTCCTGTTCCGTTAAATTCATGGGTTTGGCCAGCAGTGTATCGCGTCTGATGGCATGCGGAACGACTTTGCCAGGGTCGTTATAATAGTCGATCACTTCCGGAAGCGATTTGAACATACCGTTATGCATGTAAGGTGGCGTGATCGCGACATTACGTAAGGCTCCGATCTTGAATTTGCCAAGGTCTTCTGGTCGTTTTGTGATAGCGGCACGTCCGCTGTCCCTGAGCGTTTTTCCGTCATATAAGCCGATCGAGCGGAACTCGGTATTGTTAAAATCCGCCCCGAAGTGGCACTGCACACAATTGGCCTTGGTGCCGTTGAATAAAGCATAGCCGCGTTTGGCCGACGCGCTGACCGCGCTTTCATTATCGTTCAGCAACCAATCGTCCAGCGGCGAGTCACTGGTTTCCAGTGAGCGCTCAAATTCTGCCAGGGTTTTGGCCAGATTATGCTGGTCGGGCGTTTCCTGGAAAACAGCCTGGAATAGATCCCTGTAGATCTTGCTGTTATTCAGTCTCCATACGGCAGTCTTCACTGGCAGATCCATTTCGATCGGGTTTTCAATGGGCATCAAGGCTTGCTGCTCCAGCGTCCTGGCCCGCCCGTCCCAAAAAAAAGCCGCCTGCAGCTTCATATTCATGGCCGATGGGGTGTTGCGCACCCCTTTTTGGTTGCGCACACCAAGACTCACTGCTGAGGTATCCGCAAAAGCAAACTCCTCTTTATGGCAGGAGGCGCAGCTGATCTTTTTAGTTTTGGATAATATGGGGTCAAAGAAAAGCTTGCGCCCTAACTCCGCCGCTGTTTTGGGCTCGGTATCGGTAAAAGCGCTTTGCGCTACCACCAATACCAGGCCGGCAAGAAACAAGATAATATACAGCTTTTTCATCGCTTTTAATTTTCAGTGATCGCGGTATTATTTTAATTTCCTGAACAGGAAATTATCGGTGCCTTCCCGGCGGCCCTGACAGGTATCCTGGATCACATGGAATTTTAGGGAGTCCTTCTTGAAGAATTCCACTTTATAGATACCGACGTAATTGAGTCCGCAGGTATTGTCGCCGATATAAAGCGTGTCGTGCTTTAATTGATATTTACCGGTGACAAAAGCCTTTTTATTGATAAATCCACTGTAGCTGCCGTCGGCTTTAAAATTGCCGATCAGTGACATTTTAGAACCCTTGATTATGCGGGTATTTTCCCAGCGGCCTACCAACAAATTAGATCCATCTGTTAATTTAAAAGCGGATAATACGACAAGGGCCAGCAGGCAGGATAAAATGATCTTTTTCATAAAGTTTATTTAAGGATTAAAAATTTGTTCGGTGCTGTTTGTTCGGATTAATTTTTTAAGTCTTTTTTATATTCTACTCGGTAAGCCAGCAAGGTATCGGTACCAATATTTTTGATGGAATGCGGGCCTTCGCGGTCAACTGGCTGTCCCTTGTTCAACGCTTCAGCCGGAAATCCATTTACTTCCGTACTGTCTTTTTTGACCAGCCGCCCGTTTTTATCCTTTGCATAAGTATAATAGACAAAGCGTGCGCTGTGCGTAAACCACATGGTGCTTTTGTATTGATGCGTATGCACAGGCTCTTCATTTCCTGGCGGACAGATCACTTGCAGCACTCTGATGTTATGGTCTTCATAAACTATCTGATGGTTCTTCGGTGCTGCAGCTACGGCATCAAGTTTGCCCGGCCAGGTCCAGCTTGGCGCACTGGCACCTGGCTTTTTGGTATTGGTGTTGGTCTTAGTTTGTGCGGCTGCGTTTTGGATCAAAACGAACGTTAAAATGACGAGGGCCAAAATTTGAGTATGCCTGTTTAGTTTCTTTTTTGTGGTTATCATGAGCTGAATAATTTATACCACAAAGAAAGCCGCTGCGCAGGTTCCAGACCTTCGCGGGTGTTACCAATACCTTTGATTTTATTGCATGATCAATGACCGGCCGCTTCGCTGGGTGCGAAACCGAAATGTTTGGAGAAGCTGGTAGAAAAGCTATTGGGATTACTGAAGCCGACCCTATAGGCCACTTCCGATACGGTGCCGGCCCTTTGTTTCAGCAGTTCAAATGCTCGCTGCAAACGAAACACCCGGATCAGTTCGCCGGGACTTTGGTTGGTCAGCCCTTTTAACTTGCGGTGCAATTGGACCCGGCTCATACCAATCTCATCGCCTAATTGATCTACGCAGTATTGCTCGTCATCCAGATGTGCTTCTACCGATCTTTTGATCTTTTCCAGGAAGACTTGTTCCATGGAAGGAATGTTGTTGTTGTCCGTATGCCAGATATTACTTTTTTTGTATTTGTCCTGTAACTGACGACGCAGGGCGATCAGGTTCTCGATTGTCGCCAGCAGTTCGCGCTGATCAAATGGCTTGCTCAGGTATGCATCTGCCCGCGTTTCCAGTCCGGCTATCCTGCTATCAGTATCGCTTTTGGCGGTCAGCATCACAACCGGGATGTGGCTGGTCTTTTCATCGGATTTTAGTGATGCGCAGACCTGGTAGCCGTTCATGAGCGGCATCATCAGGTCGGTGATCACCAGGTCGGGTATGTGCTCCAAACCCAGTTTGACGCCCTCTTCGCCATTGGCGGCTTCGATGACCTGGTATTTATCCGTCAGAACGCTACCGACGAACTTCCGCAGCTCAAAATTATCCTCGATGACCAATACCAACGGCTGCTCATCGTTGACCTGTGCCGGTATGGCGGCTCTATCGACAGTCGCCGATAGCGCTGAGGATTCATTGATTTGCTCAGCTACTACGTAAGGTGCATCGGTCCGATGCATCGGTAAAGTTACCTGCACCGTAGTACCTTCTCCGGGGATACTGTGTACGGTGAGCTGCCCGCCCATCAGTTCGGTCAGTTCTTTGGTGATGGCCAGACCGATGCCGGTGCCTTCCTGCGCGCGGGTGTCCGAGGAGTCCACCTGGTAAAAGCGGTCAAAGATGTAAGGCATCTTGTTCTCGGGGATGCCGATACCTGTATCGGTAACCAGTAAGTCGAAATGATCTCCGCTTGCTTTCAGTTCAACGGCTATCAAGCCTTCCGGTTCGGTAAACTTGATGGCATTTGACAGGAGATTATAAAAGATGCCTTCCAGTTTAGCCTGATCGATCGACACAAACACCGTATCCTGGTTAGCTTCGAAACCCATTTTGATCGCTTTCTGTTCGGCCAGGGATTGGAAAAGCAGCACGTTGCGCCGGGTAAGCGATACCAGTTCCGCCGGGGTATTGTTCAGCTCCATTTTACCGGCCTCCAGCTTACTCAGGTCGAGCAGTTGGTTGATCAGTTTCAGCAAGCGGTCGACATTACGGCTGATCGTGCCTGCATCCGTGATCGTTTCTTCATTATTTTCCCTGGCCAGGATCTGTTTAGCTGGTCCCAATATGAGCGTTAATGGCATACGGAACTCATGCGTAAGGTTGATAAAGAACCTGGACTTGACCTGATCGAGTTCCTGTAGCTGGTCGGCTTGCTTTTGCACCTGGGCGGTGCGCTCAATAACCGTTTTTTCCAGTTTCTCAGCCTGCTGTGTGATCAGTTCCAGTTTCTCAGCTTCCTGTGCCAGCGCCTTATCCGAAAGGTCTTGTACCTCTGCCAGCTTATTGGAAAGTTCCTGATTAGTGCGTGCAAAATCCAGCGCGAGGTAAATGGAAAACAGTAAAGGGAACGAGAGCAGTCCAATGCTCATGGCCAGGTTGCGCTCCGCACGCCCGGTCCACAAATGAAAGACATCCGCCCCCACGAAAAAGTATAAGACCACGATAATGGCCATCCCTAAACCAATCAGCCAGATATTGGGCTGCCCGCGACGAATGGCACCAATTAATGCCCAAAGCCCATCGATCAGGATCAAAAGGAAGATGATGTTGAACCCGTCAAAGCTTTTATAGTTGAACAGCAGTACTTTAATGACCAGGTATACCAACGTGAATAGGATAGCGATAACCGCTTTCCAGCGTGGTATTGGGGTATGGCCGACCGCGTATAGCAAGTGCCAGGCGGAAACGGTGCCAAGTACTCCGCAGATCCAGAAGATATGTTGCCACCACCATTGCATCATGGGGTTATCGGTGATGTTATCCCCGCGCACGGCCAGGCTCGTACCGGCAAACAGCAAGGAGAAGATCACATAGTACAGGTTGAGCTTTTGTTTAGGGTAAAAAAGAAACAGAAAAAGATGAAGCAGCGCCAGGGACAACTGCGCAGCCGAGCACAGATTTATGTCATCAAGCAGATCATAATTGTGTCGGGTTACCCTGGCAAGCCGCTCAAAGTCGCCGATCCATGTTTGAAAGCCGATAAAATCAGGGAAAACGTGGCCATAGTTGGCGTAGCGGATCGCAACGAGGTGCGGTTTAGTATCCTTGATATTGATAGGTATAACTTCGAAAGGTGCACGTCTGATCTGCGTTTCAGCTTTGGAGTGGCCGATCTTTCCAAACCCCGCATGGTATTTACCGTCAACGTAGATCTCCGAAGCTCCGTCATGATTAATACGTAAACCTAAAGGCTTTTGCGTGAGCGCAGTATCTACTCGTATCCATAACCTGAACCAGCCGATGCCTTGCCATCCTTCCAGTTCTTTGCCTTCGCCAAAATTGGTGGCGACCGTTTTCCAGGAACTGTCAGTGACCGCCATGGTCGACCAGAGCTGATTATCACCGCCACGGAAACGCCAATTTTGATCAGTGAGGGCTACTTCGGGCTTTTTGCCATGAAGGCTATTCGCAGAGAGTTTGACAGGCTGGGCATAAACGGTCGTAAACAAAGTGATCAATGCCAGAAGCATCAACAGACACGGAAAAGCATACCTAGTGTTACGATAACTCATTGTATCATAAATGTAAAACATATCTCTGATAATCCATAAGGGGCTCCCGCCTGTGCTATCATTATTTCGGCAAAGTTTTTCTATCGACCATATTGTATCGTTTTTTACCCCCCAGGCATTTTGGCTGCGCTGCAGAAGCCGCCGGTTGCTTTGGCGCAGTTGGGTTATGATACGTCAGGTGATTGGCAGGTGCGGCGATGCGGGTTTAAAGCGGAGCTGTAAGGTTTGATCGGGAGGAGGGGGTTTGAGGGCTGGGACAATTGATTATTGATTGATTTCTTTAAGGTAGGGTGAGACGTTTTTCGGGGTTTGTTTTGGCGGTGGAAGGGACGCTGATGGGTGAATCTTATTTTTACGGCACTTGCAGATAAATGGTGTTTTTCCAGAAGAAGTGTTGGCTGTTGCGCTTCCATTGTTTGACCTGGTATTGTTTGGGTAAGCGCTGTCCCTTGCGGATTTTCTGAAAGCCGCTGCGGTTGATGATGTTTCGTTTTGGAGGATCGCTCGTTTGAGCACGACTAGTGACCATCTGATTAACAGAATAGCTGCCGAGCGAAGATAATTTTCTTGTGATGGATGTTATATCCGACGGAAAGGGAACAGTTTTTTTAAAATAGCGGTCAAAAAAGCAAATCGTCTCCAGAGAAGATTTTAAAAATGTAATAATTGCCTTGGAAAGGAAGCAGGAAAGTCTAAAAAACAATAACGTATTAACGCTGTTCTGTTAACTTTGTCACTATGGCTTTCCTCCCCGAAGATATTTTGCTGCAAATTTTTGAAAAATCTGCGGCTTGCTTACTGATGAAAGCTGATGCGCCCGATTTCACGATCGTTACCGCAAGCGATGCCTATTGCCGGCTGACCGGCCTTACGCGGGAACAACTTAAGGGTAAGGGGGCGTTCACCTTATTTCCCGACCAAGATGACGATCCCAGCGGTGCGAGTATAACTCGGCAGGCCATCCTGGATGCCATTGCTTCAAAAAAACAAACACAAATACCGGAATATGCCTACCATATCGCGGACCCGGAAACCAAGGCGATCACTGAATTTTGGTGGTCAAGTACGTTCGACCCCATAACCGGGCCGGATGGCGAAGTGGCTTATGTGCTGGGTACCGCTATCGACCTGACCGATAAAGTAAAAAACCGGCAACTCCTGCAATATAGCGAAGATCGTTTAAACCGCTTTTTTATGCAGGCGCCGGCCGGCATTTGTATTTTGAGCGGGCCTGAACTCACGTTCGAACTGATCAACCCGCTCTACCAGCAACTTTTTCCCGGCCGTGACATCCTGGGAAAACCGATGCTGGAAGCCATTCCCGAGGTCAAAGGAGCGCCCATTTGGAATGTCCTGCAAAATGTTTATACAACAGGTGAGACCTTTGAAGGAAAAGAATTATTAATCCCACTAGCGCGTACCACTGATGGCCCGGTCGAGGACCGGTACTTCAACTTTATTTACCAGGCCCGGCGTAATGCTAAGGAGGAAATAGATGGTATTCTCGTCTTTGTCATCGAAGTGACCACGGCGGTTCAGACGCAACAACAACTGCAATTACTGATCAATATGCTACCCGCCTCGGTGGTGGTCATCCGCGGGCCTCAACTCGTCGTGGAAATGATCAACCAGGCAAATTTGGATTACTGGAACAAAACAACGGAAGAGGTTATTGGCAAACCCCTTTTAGAAATATTACCCGAGCTGGTTGACCAGCCTTTTCCCGGCCAACTGAGGCAGGTCATGTTTACGGGTCAAATCATTGATGTCGAGGAAAGCCCGGTTTTATTCGAACAGCGGGATGGTAGTATCAGGGAAACTTTCGTGGATTATACCTATCAGCCGCTAACCGATAACAATGGTCAATATACCGGCGTACTGGTCATGTCTTCGGAAATTACCGGCCGGGTATTGGCCAAACGGCAGGTGGAACAAAGCGAGAAGAACTTAAAAAATATGATCGCCCAGGCACCGGTAGCCATGTGCATCCTATCAGGGCCGGACCACGTCATTACTGTCGCTAACAAGCTCATCGTGGAACTTTGGGGTAAACCAGCGACCGACGTAATGAACAAACCGGTTTTTGAGGCCTTGCCCGATGCACGCGGCCAGGGGCTGGAGGCGGTCATGAAAAAAGTCTATGAGACCGGCGAAACTTTTTATGCCAGTGAAATGCCGGTATCCCTGATCCGCCACGGGAAGCCGGATATCGTCTACCAAAATTTCGTGTACCAGGCCTACCGCGATGCGACCGGCCAAATTGCCGGTGTTTTCGCCATTACCATCGATGTGACCGAACAGGTGCTCGCGCGCAAAACCATCGAGCAAAGCGAGGCTGAATTGCGCCGGACAAAAAAACAACTGGAAGCCGAACTGGAAACCAGCAAACAGGTCCAGCGGCAGAAGGATGATTTTATCGGTATGGCCAGTCATGAATTAAAAACCCCGCTAACCTCCCTGAACGCTTTACTTCAAGTAGCCAGTCTTAAATTGAAAAATAGCGAGGACCCCTTTTTGGCCGGCGCTATGGAAAAATCTAATATCCAGGTCAAACGCATGACCGCTATGATCAATGGCTTCCTGAATATTTCGCGCCTGGAATCCGGTAAGATTTATATTGAGAAGCAAAACTTCGATATGGAAGCCCTGATCAAAGACATGATTTCAGAGGCCAGCTTAACCGCCAGCACTCACCTGATGCATTTTGTACAGTGCCCGCCAATCTGTGTTAATGCCGACCGTGATAAGATCGGCTCGGTCATCTCCAACCTGATCAATAACGCCGTGAAATATTCTCCCAAAGGAAAGCATATCGAAATTGCCTGCATCACTAAAGACAGTCATGTGGTCTTCAGCATTAAAGATGAAGGCATGGGGATCAAGCCGGACGACCTCACCAAGATATTTGACCGCTATTACCGTGTGCAAACTAACCATACCCAACACATCGCAGGCTTCGGCATCGGTTTATATCTGAGTGCCGAAATTATTCGCCTGCATGGCGGCGAAATTTGGGCAGAAAGCGAAAGTGGTGTTGGTTCCACTTTTTATTTTAGCTTGCCTTTATGAAAAAGAAAAGCAACTACGTAACCGAGTTTGACCAGGGGATATCCGACGCAGCTACACGCCGCTTGACCAGTTATTAAAAGGGCGTTTATCACCCGAAAATGAATCTCGCCAAAAAGAGCTGGACTTCAAGAAAGCCAAACGGAAAGCAAAAGCCTGATTACAGATTATAATAGCTATCTTAGAGGACACCCAAAAACGGCATCCAGCTCGTCACCAAAAGTTTCATTCTTTTTTTGGATTTAAAAAAGCCAATTTGGAAACACTTATTGTTCAGGAAACAGACCAGGATATTCTCGAAATTGTTTGTATAGCCCTTGAAATAGAGGGTTTTAAAGTATGCGCTGTTTTAGGCTATGATACGGACTTTATCGCCTTGATTGAAAAGGAAGTGCCGCACGTGGTCATGCTGGATTACCGCCTGGAGGGCGCCGAATGCATTGCTATCTGCCGGGAGATCAAAGCCAGATACCCGCAATTACCCGTCATCGCCGCCAGTTGTAATAACAACATCCATATCCTGTACCAAGAGCATGGCTTTGATGATAACCTCTGCAAGCCTTTTGATATCGATCTACTTTACCGGGTACTGCGGAAACATATCCACAAGCCTGATTAGGATGGAACAGATACAATTAGATCAGGCCGGCTTGCGAACCTTTTTCCTGGAGCATTTGAACCACTTGTGCAGCGCCAAATCGCAGATCATCCGGCGTTTCCCCGAAATTGCCGCTGAGGCGCATTTTTCCGACCTGAAACATGCTATCGGTGAAACCATGGAGAACGTGGAAAATCAGGTAGCGCGCATGGAAACGATATTTACGCTTCTTCAATCTGATTCCATGGTTCGGGGTTCGGAGGCGATGAAAGTTATTTTTGAAAGCGCCTTCGCTGCTATCCACCACCAGGAAACCGACCCCGCCAAACGCGACATGAGTATTTTGTTTTATATGCAGTTGATCGAGGGCATTGAAATGAATTCATTCCAACTTTTGCAAATGACAGCAGTCAAATTGAAAAATCCTGCCATTACCCAAGCTTTAAAGGAAAGTTATGATGAGGCGAAAGAAGACAGAACGCTACTTTTAATGATCGCCGCTAAATATTTAACCACTACTGTTATAGCATAACAAAAAAAGGGACCCTTATTTTTTAAGCCTTCCTACGTATCTGATTAAATATCGAGGGTCAGTGCTTTGCTTATTTAAACCCGAAATACAAAGAAAAGCAGTTGTAATTAACAGCAGGACTTGATTTTTCATGGTTCTTCGTTAGATCCCGTAAACACTAATTATTCGCTGCGCAAGCTCTCAACCGGATTGATCAACGCAGCTTTAACCGACTGAAAACTGACCGTAAAAAAAGCAATCAACACCGCTATAACGCTGGTGACTAAAAAGATATAAATATTGAGATCTTCGCGATAGGCAAAACCCTGCAACCACTTTTGCATGGCCCACCAGGCTAATGGCGATGCAATCACTATTGCAATGAGCACCAATTTTATGAAGTTTTTATTCAGCATAAATACCAGTGGTGCCACACCGGCACCTAATATTTTCCGGATACCTATCTCGCGGGTGCGTTGCTCCGTAGCATAAGCAGCCAGGCCGAAAAGGCCTAGGCAGGCTATAAAAATAGCAAGTGATGCGAACAGAATAAAGATCTTACCTATACGCTGTTCGCTGTCATACATAGCATTAAAATCATCATCCATAAACGAATATTCAAATTGATGGTTGGGCGCAAGTTGTTTCCACTTGTTTTGAATATTAGATAACACGGTTGGTAGCTGTGCGGTATTAACCTTGACACTTAACGATGCCATCCAATCTTGTTGCCATACCATTACCAGCGGCATAACGTTTTCACGTAGCGATGCAAAATTGAAATCTTTAACCACCCCTATTACGTGGTATTTTTTTTTCAGCACTTCCGGGCTACCTGGTTTATATCCTATCATTTTCGCCGCAGCTTCATTGATGATCATTGCTGATGAATCTGTAGGAAAAGTTTTTGAGAAATTGCGACCCCAAACCAATGTCATTCCCATGGTTTTCACATAGTCTTCGTCAACCGTCCAAAATTCGGTTTGTATGGCTTTACCATCATTTGTTGAGATATTATTTGGCCAACGATTAATACCCGTTGGCAAGAAGCTGCTAAGTGTGGCATTTAAAACACCCGGAAGCTGTTTTATTTCTTGTTTTAATATGGCAGGATTATTTGTTGTGGTAACATTTTTTACAACAAGTACCTGGTTGCGGTCAAAGCCCATATTCTTACTTTGAATGTACTTAAGCTGGTTGTAAATAACCAGCGTACCGATGATGAGGAAAACGGAAATAGAGAATTGAAAAACAACGAGGAAACTACGAAGAAAACTGTTTTTAAACCCGGTGCTTAACCTGCCTTTTAAAACATGTACAGGTTGAAATGCCGACAAATAGAAAGCCGGGTAGGAGCCTGCCAGACCGCCAACTACTATTATTACCAGAAAGATTGCGGGTAAAAACCATTTAAATGTTTGTGCGCTTATAGCCAGTTCTGTGCCGGCAAGGTTATTAAATGCAGACAATAACGCCCACGCGGCCAATGCAGCCAAAATTGTTGCAGCCAGTGTAATTATTAGCGATTCTGACAGGAACTGGGCAATCAAATGTTTGCGCCGCGAGCCCAACACTTTACGTACCCCAACCTCGCGCGCTCGATTGGCAGATCGAGCGGTGGAAAGATTGATAAAATTGATACAGGCCAGGATCAGTATAAATACGGCTACAGCAGAAAATATATAAATGTATTGCAAATTGCCGTTGGCGCTAAGTTCGCGCTGCATATTGGATTTGAGATGAATATCAGTAAGCGGGATCAATGATATTTTGATATAGTTACCTCCGGCGGAAAACTTATCATAGTTAAAGTCCTTGGTATTAATATTACGTTTAAGCAACGCGTCGAATTTACTTTCTAAGCGCCCGGTATCCGTACCGGGTTTTAAAAGGATGTAGGTGTTATACTTAAAACTTGCCCAGTTAACATTGTTGTTATCATTAAGTGGCAGGAAGAAATCGGCTTTAAAATGCGATTGGTGAGGCATATCGCTAATTACTCCGGTAATTTTATAAATGCCCCCATTGCCAGGCATAACCATAGTTTTTCCTAACGCTTTGGTTGTTTGAAAGTATTTTTTTGCTGCTGAGGCCGAAATAACAACTGATGAAGGTTGTTTAAGCGCCGTTATGTGATCGCCCTCAATCATAGGCAGGGTAAATATGCTGAACAATGATGCATCGCAGTAAACAGATTTCGGTTCGTCTATTATCTCCGTACCTTTTTTAAAGCGAATATTTAAAGCCGGGGTTATTCGGGTTGAATTTTCCACCTCCGGAAATTCTTTAACCATAGCCTTACCAACGGGCGGCGCGGTAATAGCAAATGTTGAAGTAGTACCGCCATATTTTAATTCGGAATTTACCCTATATATGCGCTCATAGGAAGTGTTATAACGGTCGTAACTCAATTCGTCAATCATATAAAAAACAATAAGCAGGCAGGTAGTTAAGCCTAAAGCCAGGCCAAAAATGTTGATAGCAGTAAAACTTTTATTTTTTAAAAGACTGCGGAAAGCTGTTTTAATGTAGTTCTTTATCATCGCTAAGTATTTACACAAGTAAAGGTAAACTAATTATTTAGTTTTATCATGCGTAATAAAGTTTCTTTGACGGCCACTAAGGACTTATTTAATGAAATTCAGGAAGCGTTTAAAGTAAGCTTAGGTCACATAGCCGACTTTACCGCCAAACATAACTTTACGCAACAGTTTGCCGATTTAAATCAACCATCCTCAAAGTCTGGATCATCGGTTAAATCTTATTCACTGCATTTGCAGATAAATGGTATTGTTCCTGTAGGCGTGTCTGCCATCTACGCGGATCACCGGCGCATCGGAATCGTCGCGCTTCCATGGTTTGACCTGGTATTGTTTGGGTAAGGCTGTCCGTTGCGGATTTTTTGAAAGCCGCTGCGGTTAATGATAAGATCACTTTGGATGATGAGGGTATTATCAGCGATGGAGTAGGGGCCTTCGGTGTGATTGACATACATACGGCTGTTGGCCTGGCAGGTAGTAAGGAGTAAACATAAGACCATGAGTTTTTTCATCCTGCAAAATTGGCTGGCGTAAGGTGTGTTCGTTTTTTTTCGTGGGGAAGAGGGCGCTGACGTGCTAGCTAGGAAATCTGTTATAGAGACTTTATAGATTCCTAAAAAAATCTATAAAGTCTATAGGTTTTATATAATATATTATATTTGCCATGTAATTCGTTCTTTATTACTTATCCAGAAAGACGGAGGGAGAGGCCCGACGATGTCTTGGCAACCTGTACAGTTCACGCTGTTATAAGGTGCTAAATCCTGCCCAGCTAACGCTGAGAAAGATAAGAAACGATAGCTCAAATAACTCCACCTGTTTTGATGTCATCGCGATTTGATTTGGTAAGTGTTTACAGACTATTTGTAAATCTTTAAACTATTAACATGAGCATTTATCTAGACAATGCTGCAACAACGCAGTTAGACAGGGAAGTATTTGATGAAATGACCCCTTATTTATTGAACAACTTTGGTAATCCTTCGTCGCTCCACGGACATGGACGTATAGTAAAAAAAGCCGTAGAGGCCGCGCGTCGGACGATTGCTGATCATTTGAACGCGTCGCCTAATGAAATCATTTTCACCAGCGGCGGAACGGAGGCCGACAACACCGCTATTTTATCAGGTATCCGGTCCCATGGTATTAAGCACGTTATCACTACGGCATTGGAGCACCACGCGGTCTTGCATCTTTTGGAGCTGTTGGAGAAAAATGGAGAAATAAAACTGAGTTTTATAAAACATGATGAACGCGGTAGCCTCGACGTGAATCATCTGGATGATTTGCTTAGATATAACAGCCGTTCCCTTGTATCAGTAATGCATGCCAACAATGAGATCGGTAATCTGAACAACATACAGCTGATTGGTGAAATATGTAAAAGCAGGGGCGCGTTATTTCATTCTGATACGGTTCAAACCATGGGGCATTACCGCCATGATCTATCCAAATTGAAAATACACTTTTTAGCAGCATCGGCACATAAGTTTCATGGCCCAAAAGGAGTGGGGTTTTTATACCACCGTAACGGCGTGGAACTTACCCAATTATTGCATGGGGGAGGGCAGGAGCGCAAACTTAGGGCGGGTACCGAAAATATTCATGGCATTGTAGGGCTGGCAAAAGCCCTGGAAATAGCTTACCGCGATATAGATCAGCATCATGTTTATATCCAAACATTAAAAAACCGTATGATAACTAAACTCCGTGAGCAAATCAGCGATGTTGAGTTTAATGGCAACTCAGCAGTGGCAAATCATAGCCTTTACACGGTATTAAGTGTAAGCCTGCCTAACTTTGATATAGCCGGTGGCCTGCTCCATTATTTAGATCAAAATAATATATCTGTTTCGGGCGGTAGCGCATGTTCGGCAGGATCATCGTCGCACGTGTTAACGGCCTTAAAAGCAAATCCGCTGCGTACTACTGTCAGATTCTCTTTCAGCAGATTTAACACCAGTGCAGAGATAGATCACGCCGTAGAAAAATTGTCTGAATTATACAAAGCGGTTGCCGCCTAATACATTAATACTATGAAAAAATTTATACTGGCCACATTACTATTATTATCCGGGCTATGGGTAAAGGGGCAGATCATTACACCGGTTAAGTGGGCCTATGCGGCCAAGAAAATTAATAACGGCGAAGCCATGGTCTTTTTAAAGGCTACAATTGACAAGGGATGGCATATTTATTCGCAAAATGTTGGCGAAGGCGGCCCTGTTAAAACAAGTTTTTCCTTTGCAAAGTCTGATGACTATCAACTGATCAATAAAACTGTTGAGCCTACGCCGAAAATAAAGTTTGAAAAGGCGTTTGATATGAAAGTAACCTATTTTGAAAACACGGTTATATTCCAACAAAAGATAAAGCTGAACAAATCTAAGACCACCTTAAAAGGTACCCTAACCTACATGGTCTGTAGCAATAAAGAATGTTTGCCACCCGAAGATGTTGAGTTTTCTGTAGCCCTATAACAACAACCTTATCAGGATCAATTTCCACCAATTGATTGTTATAGATAGAAAATCATAAAGATAATACTTTTTAGAAGATCAACATCCTGGCCCTGCATAGAACGGCTTTATGTAATGGTGGAACTTCATTCAGCTATCTTCTGTCGCAGAAGCCAGGATGTTGATCGCTTAACAAGTATACACATACTAAAAAAGTATAGCAGATTGTAACAAGTAAATTAAATACTACAAAATCTATAGATATAATTTGCTTTATTAATTTTAATTATTACCTTTACTGCATCTAATTAACTCCACCATTAATTAGTTGATTTATAAAAAGGGAGAGGAAGCTCGATGATCTTTTAGCCAGTTTCAGCGCAGCTGATCAGCGCTCAACTTATCTGTTCTATACGGATGATAAATTAACTAGTGTTATGAAAAATTTGAAGTATTCTAACTTAAACAAACAACCTGCCATCGCTCCACCACGATGTTGTTGTATGTGCATCTAGTTCCCAAGCAATAAAACTGTAGTACGTCTGCTTTATTATTCGCGGCTTAATGGCCTGCCATTAACCGATAGGGAACTGTTTTGCCTCAAAATTTTTAATACGCGTCTTCGATGTCTATTAACATTAAAACAAACAACATTAAATTCTTACCAACATGAACACCAACAACTATCTGTTAAAAGCAAAAGGCCTTGCATTGGGTATTTTGCTGAGTGGAGCAGCTTTCGCCAGCGACAAAGAACCGGCTCAGAAATTTATTAAAGAAGGCGTGTGGCGCGGCGTATTCAAAGTAAGCGAGGCGCAGGTTCCATTTAATTTCGAATTGAAAGGGAAAGACCCGGAACACGCGATATTCACCTTAATAAACGGGTCGCGCCGGGACGATTTCCATGTGAAGCGCCTGGGCAATGATTCTGTTTATGTAAAAATGAACACCTATGATGCCGCTCTTGTAGCCAAAATAAATGATGATAATACCATAAGCGGAGAATACCGCAGCCTGGTACCGGGCTTTAAGGGTAACGCGTTGCCTTTTACAGCAGAATATGGCAAAGCTTACCGCTTTGTAGAACCAGGTAAAGACGTTGCCCCAGCGGCAGATCTATCAGGCAAATGGGAAATTACTACTTACAGCAAAGAGGCCGTCCCTGCATCTATCGCTATTCTTAAGCAAAAGGGTAACAAACTAACCGGCGTTATTATGACGGTGGTTGGCGATACCCGCGAATTGGAAGGAACCGTTCAGGGTGATGAGTTTGCGCTGAGCGGCTTTACAGGCCCAAGCCCTTTTATTGTAAAAGGAAAGATAAATGCAGATGGAACCATAACCGGCGAGCAAGGTTTTGGTATCTATAAAAATCAAAAATTTGATGGCGCAAAAAAAGCCGAAGTTGAGTTGCCCGATCCCTACAAGTTGACCTTTCTAAAAGAAGGGTATAAAAAGCTCGACTTTTCTTTCCCGAGTATTGACGGTAAAAGCCAGATCTCTTTAAGCGATAACAAGTACAAAGGCAAGGTTGTTATTATAGAGATAATTGGTACCTGGTGCCCTAATTGCACAGACCAAACGGTTTTCTTATCCCCTTGGTTTAATAAGAACCGCCAGCGTGGTGTAGAGGCCATTGCGCTTGGCTTTGAACAAAAAGACAGCCTGGCTTACGCACAGTACACTTTAGGCAAGCTTAAAGAGAAATACAATATCAATTATGATATAGCTTTTGGCGGTCTTGCAGATAAAAAACTGGTTTCACAAAAGCTGCCTGCACTAAACAAATTTATTGCTTTCCCTACTACTATCATTATTGATAGGAAAGGCGAAGTGCGCGAGATCTACACCGGTTACACCGGCACAGTAACCGGAAAGTACCACGACGATTATGCAAAGAAATTCAACAAACTATTGGATGAATTAATTGCGGAACCGGTACCTGTAACAGCACAGATCAATTAACTCATCAACATATCTATAATCATGAAAACTATGAATTTAAAAACGCTTACTGCTGGCTTACTCCTCAGCAGCGCAGCCTTCGCAGCTGATAAAGAACCGGCTCCGAAATTTATCAAGGAAGGTGTTTGGCGCGGTGTATTTACCGTAGCCGAATCCAAAGTGCCGTTCAACTTTGAATTTAAGGGTAAAGACCCCGAGCACGCGGTATTCACCTTACTAAACGGCACCCGCAGGGATGATTTCCATGTGCAGAAACTTGGCAAAGACTCTGTATTTGTCAAAATGAATACTTATGACGCAGCCCTGGTTGCTAAAATAAATGATGATGGTACCCTAAGCGGCGAATACCGTAGCCTGGTACCTGGTTTTCGCGGCAACTCACTACCCTTCGTTGCTGAACATGGTAAATCCTACCGCTTTGTTGAACCGGGTAAAGACGTAGCTCCGGCGGCAAACTTAACCGGTAAATGGGAATTTAAAGTGTACTCAAAAGAGCAGGTACCAAATAAAGTGGCCATTTTAAAACAAACCGGTAATAAACTAACCGGTGTCATTATGCAGGTAACCGGCGATAGCCGGGAGCTGGAAGGCACCGTACAAGGTGACGAGTTTGTGCTATCAGGCTTCACCGGTCCAAGTCCTAAGATCTACCGCGGGAAAATAAACGCCGATGGCACCCTGAGCGGCGAGATAGGTGCCGGTATTTATGATAATACAAAGTTTGACGCTGTTAAGGATGATAAGGCGGAATTGCCTGATCCTTACAAACTAACTTTCCTGAAAGAAGGTTATAAGAAACTGGACTTCACTTTCCCGGACTTGACCGGAAAACCGGTATCGTTAAGTGATGATAAGTACAAAGGCAAAGTGGTTATCATTGAAATTGTTGGTACCTGGTGCCCTAACTGCACAGACCAAACGGTGTTCTTATCGCCATGGTTCAATAAAAATCAAAAGCGCGGTGTAGAAGCTATTGCTATCGGTTTTGAGCAGAAAGATAGTTTAGCGTATGCCCAATATACCTTAGGCAAACTGCGCGATAAGTACAACATCAAGTACGATATCTTATTCGGTGGGCTTGCTGATAAAAAACTGGTATCGCAAAAACTGCCGGCCCTAAATAAGTTCGTTGCATTCCCGACTACCATTATTATTGACAGAAAAGGCGAAGTACGCGAGATCTACACCGGTTACACAGGCACGGTAACGGGTAAATATTATAAAGAATACGAAAAGAAGTTTAACACCTTGTTAGACCAGTTGATAGCAGAAGATGCGCCGGTAACGGCATCGGCAAACACGGTTAAAGCAAACACCGCTTCAAGATAACAGAATACTAACTGATCAAATGCCTGGCGTGGATTAGTCAACGCGCCGGGCTTTATCAAAATCAAAAACACATAAAAATGAAATTAACATTGAGCCTTGCTGCAGCAGCGATTGCATCGTTATCTGCATTATCGGGCGTAGTTCCGCCAAAACATCCTAACAAGAGTGTAAAAAAACATGCAATAGTTGCCGCTAAGCCGGTAGTATTTAAAGCTGACCCCAAAGCCAGTAAACTCACCTGGCAGGCCAAAAAAGCCACCGGCGATCACTCCGGTACCGTATCCATAAGCGATGGTAGCTTCACTTTAGAAGATAACGCCATTAAAGCGGGCACATTTGAGATTGATACCCGTACAATTGCTGATACTGATATAGCAGATGCGGAATCAAATGCCAAGCTGGTAACGCATTTAAAAAGCGCTGATTTTTTTAATGCGGAGGCGCATCCGAAAGCAAAGTTCGTATTAACCAGCGCGGCCAAAGCCGCCGGCAATACTTATGATGTTAAGGGCAACTTAACCATTAAAGGCATTACCAACGCGGTTAGCTTTCCGGCCACAGTAGCTGTAAACGGTAATAAGCTTACTGCCAATGCAAAAATTACCATAGATCGTACCAAATACGACATCAAGTTCCGTTCGAAAAATTTCTTTGAGAACCTGGGCGACAAAGTGATCTATGATGATTTCGATATCAATGTTGCCTTAGTGGCAAACGCGCAATAAGAATACTTATTTGGGTTTATAATGAGAACATAACTGTACCGCCCATGAGGGTGGGTGGGCAGTTATTGTTTAATGCTGAAGATGAAAAAGAGAGATCTAACATTATTGATAGTAGGATTTAGTGTTTTAACCACAACTTTGCTGGGCTTTATGTCTGGCGTGGATGAGGTTCAAACTAAGGAGGAGTTGGGTAGAAAACTATTTTTCGACAATATTCTATCCAAAGACAATACCATCAATTGCTCATCATGCCATAACCCTGATCATGCCTTTGCTGATACTACAACTTTTAGTGTAGGTATCGGCGGCAAGCTAACCTCACGCAACTCACCGGGACTAACTAATTTATCCGCGCGCACCCATTTTTTTTGGGATGGTCGTGCAACCTCTTTAGAGGAACAGGCCCTCGGGCCAATAACATCGCCTGACGAAATGGGGCTACCTATTGAAGAGGCGGTTGATAGACTTAATAAAAATGAATTTTATGCAAATGCTTTTAAAAAGATATTTAAAGCAGCGCCGAATAAAGATAATTTGTTGAAAGCCATTGCTGCTTTTGAACGGACGCTGGAAACAAGCAATTCACCCTATGACCGTTATATCAACGGAGATGATAACGCGATGTCTGCCGCGGCAGTGCGCGGCCGGAGCATATTTATAGGCAAAGGTAATTGCAATAACTGCCACTCGGGCGAGGATTTCACTGCTGACCGTTTTAAAAGTATAGGCTTATACAATGGCAAAGACCTCAATGATCAGGGACGCTTTGGAATAACAAAAGACAGCACCGTACTGGGTGATTTTAAAATACCCGGTTTGCGCAATGTTGCTGTAACAGCACCTTACATGCATAACGGCAAGTTTAAAACCTTACGCAGTGTGGTTGAGTATTATAATAACCCATCTGCGGTGGTAAATGATAATATCAACCGGGACCTTTCATTAGAAAAACCACTTAACTTGTCCAATCAGGAAATGGACGATGTCGTGGAGTTTCTAAAAGCTTTGACCGACAACCGATTTGCCAAAAATATAAGCAAAAACTAATCCCTATAAATTTAATGGAATACTTGACACAGCGTTAAAAACGCTGTTCCTGATCTCTTATTGTCTAAACTTTAATACAATACACATGAAACGATCAATACTTTATATACTATTTCTAAGCCTGATTTATACGCAGACTGCGTGGTCGCAGCAGGCCAGGCGACTAACCGGTTTGGTGACTTCCACAGAAGATAGCCAACCTTTACCTGGTGTTTCGGTTGCCGTAAAAGGCACCACACAAGGGTCTGTAACAAATGCTGAAGGAACGTTTGAATTAAATGTAAATACCGGCAGGTATCTTGTTTTTTCTCTATTAGGTTATGAACCGCAGGAGATCTTTATCGATGGGATACGCAAGTTTGAAGTTCAGTTAAAGCCGAAAGGTGCACAACTGGGCGACGTGCAGATCATCGGCTCACGTAACGCCAACCGAACCAAGCTTAATTCGGCGGTACCTGTTGATATTATTGATATAAAAGCGCTGCAGGAAAGTGCTCCTCAGGTCACGGTTACACAATTACTGCAATATGTGTCACCTTCATTCCATTCATCTGTCTCTGGCGGAGGTGATGCAGCCTCTGCGACTTCAACTGCTCAGTTACGTGGTTTAGGGGTGGATCAGTTGTTGGTATTGGTTAACGGCAAACGCCGTCATAAAAGCTCTAACATTAACTGGGGCGGCTTGGGCAACGGCGCAACGGGTTATGATTTGAATTCCATCCCCACAGGATCAATTGAACGTATAGAAATTCTGCGCGATGGGGCAGCAGCACAATACGGATCAGACGCGATAGCAGGTGTGATCAATATCGTCTTGAAAAAAACAACCGACCAACTGACCTTAAATACTACCGCAAGTTCCAGGAGACGAGGCGATGGCATCACCACCCGTACAAGTACAAATTACGGTGTAAAACTGGGTGACAAGGGCGGCTTTTTAAATGTAACCGGTGAGTTCGGCACGCAGGCCGTTTCACTGCCTGTAGGTAATGACGAGTCTGGTTTATACATAGGTCCGGCATATGGTGGTGGCGCCAATACGCGCGGTTTCGATCAGATCTATACCAAAGAAATCGATGATGCGATAATTAAATCACGTGGCATAGATCGTCATTATTTCGATCAGCGCGGCAGCACCAACAAAGCGATCGATGGCTTGCTTTCCTTCAACGCAGCCGTTCCCTTAAAAGAAGATGTGGAATTGTACTCTTTCGGCGGTATCAGCCATCGTAACTCGCAATTCACCGCAGTCTATCGCTTACCGGGCTGGACAGAGCGTAACAATACCTTTATTTATCCTGACGGATTTTTGCCTGCCATGGATAACATCGTGTCAGATCGTTCGCTCGCTATAGGACTGAAAGCAAAAGTACGCGGATGGAATGTTGATGTATCAAACGTGTACGGTATAAACAGCTTTGGCAACGTTATCACCAACTCATTAAACGCAAGCTATGGCTTACGCACGCCACGAAAGTTTGATGCAGGTAGCTATAGTGCCAGTCAGAATACAGGTAGTGTGGATTTTAGTCGCTACTTTGATAAAGCGCTTAAGGGCATAAACGTCGCCTTCGGCGGTCAATACAGAGTTGAAACCTACGAGATAAAAGCCGGTGAAGAAGCATCGTATGCAAAAGCGGATCTGCGACAGATCTACGGCGTTGATGTTACTACAGGAGGAATTCCTTATGTAAACTCGCTTGGCTTAACACCCCTGAACGGCCTATCTCCCGGCTCGCAGGTACATGCGGGCTTTAGACCGAGCAACGAGGTAAACGTTAACCGTTCTATTTCTGCCGGTTATGCTGACGTGGAAGTAAATGCTACAAGCGCATGGTTGGTGTCGGGTGCCGTTAGGGTAGAAAACTATTCCGATTTCGGCAGCGTATTCACCTACAAAGGTGCCACCCGTTATAAGTTCGCTGATTATTTAACACTACGCGGATCTATTAACACAGGCTTTAGAGCACCGGACCTGGCTCAATTTTACTATACAGAAACGTCAACAACTTTTCAAAATGGTGTTGCCATAGACCAGGTGACAGCAAATAACGTTAACCCGGCGACCAAGGCATTAGGCATCCCGAGTTTGATACCTGAACGCTCAAAAGGGTATACTTTAGGCTTTACTTCGGCCCCTATACCTAATTTAGAACTGTCGGTAGATGCCTATAAGATTGATATACGAGACAGGGTTGGCAATACAGGCCGGTTCTCTGCCACGGATGCCAACCTGCCGGCAGACGTACGAGCTTTATTCGTTGCTACAGGAACTGTCCAGGCCAAATTTTTCTATAACTCATTTAACACAAGTACGCGTGGTGTTGAATTAACGGCCAGTTATAAATACACCTTCGCAAACGGCGGCAAAGCGAATTTTTTAGTCGGAGCTAATTTCCTGGAAACATCGCTCACCAACGTGAACACGCCGAAAGGCTTGGAAGCTTACAAGAATATCATATTTGATGAATCGGAAAAGGCGCGTGTTACAGGTGCTATCCCGGCAAGGAAAATTACTGCACAAGCCACTTATGCTATAAACAGGTTCAACTTCTTAGTCCGTTCAGTTTATTTTGGCTCGATAGTCTCAACAACACAACTTAACGCCAACTTCCCTAAACCGGACTACTATTACCAAACTTTTAGCCCAATATGGGTAACGGACTTGTCAGTAGGCTATAAAGTGTCGCAGAACCTGTCGGCCACTGTAGGTGCAAATAACTTATTCAAC
>Ga0247740_1000002_pt1 | contig 133375 bp, 155 predicted proteins | sample UWRJL148409B2_FD_180942 | JGI IMG/M metagenome (GOLD analysis project Ga0247740, IMG submission 180942) | Plant litter microbial communities from Arlington Agricultural Research Station in Wisconsin, United States - UWRJ-L148-409B-2 | ecosystem: Environmental > Terrestrial > Plant litter >...
TCCTTAAAGTCCTGCGCCGGGCGGAAACCGTCTATCCGCATAGCGCCAACAAAATGACCTATACCTGCACCCACCGGGTCAGTTGGGGGCTCCAGGAACGCCACAAATGGCGGCACCCAGGGCCCGTAGTTAGCGCCGGAAAGCACACCCGACAGGATATCAACAGCGGCTGCCAGGCCAAAACCCTTATGACTGCCGTGGTCGCGGTCACTGCCCAACGGTAACAAGCCGCCGCCACTTTTTAACGCGAAAGGATCGGTGGTATAACTGCCGTCTTTTGCCTGTATCCAACCCTCGGGTACGGTTTTTCCTGAACGCTGTGCAATCTCCAATTTACCATTTGCCGCTGCCGACGTAGCCATGTCAATAATAACCGGCGGGTACTTACCCGCCGGGAAACCGTAGCAAATAGGGTTGGTGCCCAACATGCGCTCGTTAGAAAATGTAGGCACCACCAGCGGACTGGCATTGGTCAGTGCATAACCTATCATATCCTGTTCTACGGCCATCAGCGCGTGATAGCCCGCAATGCCAAAATGGTTAGAGTTGCGTATTGCTACCCAGCCCGAACCGTATTGCTGTGCCTTTTCAATGGCCAGCTGCATAGCAAAGGGCGCTACTACCAGGCCCAGGCCCGCGTCGCCGTCAACGGTAGCGGTGGTAGGGGTTTGGTGCACTATTTTTATATCGGGAGTGGCATTAATCCGTTTCTTCTCCCACAAACGCACATAGCCGGTTAAACGCGCCACCCCGTGCGAATCTATTCCGCGCAGGTCGGCAAGCAGCAACACGTTGGTTGCCAGTTCTGCATGCTCCGGGCTGCAGCCCATGGCTAAAAATATATCTGTAGTAAATTTACGTAATGAAGTTTCTGTAACCAGCATATACAAATATATCGCTTTCGGCTGCAAAGCCTGCATGCGCGCTTTTCAATATAAATATTAATCCCTATCTTGTTTCCCCCGTTATAGCAAGGCAGTGCTTTGATTGCAAATTGGGATTTAGGAGAGACAGTAATGATTGAACACGAAATAAAAATATCCTTTCAGGAATACCAATCGGTAAAAGAACTGGAAGCTATAGATCAGGAACTATGCGAACATGCTGTTGCGGCAATGAAAAACTCGCATTCGCCCTATTCAAAATTCAGGGTAGGGGCTGCATTGCGTCTGCAAAGCGGCAAAATTATATTAGGTAGTAACCAGGAGAACGCAGCATATCCTTCAGGCTTATGTGCAGAGCGCGTGGCGCTATTCCATTGGGGAGCCAATCATCCCGATGACCCTATTGCGGCAATGGCCGTTACAGCCTTTACCGCGGAATTCCCGCTGCTCAAACCGGTTACATCATGCGGATCATGCCTGCAGGTACTGGCCGAGTACGAAAGGAAGCAGGGAAAACCTGTGAAAACCATATTGTATTGCCAGCAAGGCCCAACCTGGGTAATTAACGGCATTGAAACCTTTTTGCCATTTTTATTTTTTGAGGAAAGATTAAACGGATAAAAATATGATAAGAAATTTTTTGCTAGGCTTTTTGATAAGCGTTATATCTTATGGCTGCTATGCGCAACAGAAAATGCCTTTTGCCGACGAGATCCAGCAATTTAAGCATCAGGACAGTCTTAATTTCCCTAAACCAGGTGGGGTGCTTTTTATAGGTTCGTCTTCCATTCGCCGCTGGGCAGATCTGGAGCAGCGCTTTGCAGGCGTACCCATTATTAAACGTGGTGTTGGCGGCACAGAAATTGGCCAATGGGTAAGCTACTACGTGCCATACGTTGTAACACCTTATAAACCGGGTAAGATATTTATATATGTAGGCGATAATGATCTGGCCAAAGGAAAATCTGCACAATACGTATCCGATCAGTTCGGCCTGCTTTGGCAAATGATAAGGGAGAAGCTGCCGGATACTGAGATCTATTTTATGGCTATCAAGAAAAGCCCAGCCAGGGTAAAGGCCTATGATAATGTAGTAATTGCTAATAATATTATAAAAACGTTTATAGCAACCAAAGCAAAAACGCATTATGTTGACTCTTTCACGCCTATTTTAAAAACAGGAACTGCGCTGCCAGACTCTGCCTTATTTATTCAGGATATGGTTCATTTTAACAGCAAAGGTTATGACAAATGGGAAACCGTTTTAAAACCCTATCTTAAATAAAAAACCCGCACGTTGGTGCGGGTTTTTTATTTAACTTGTTTTTTTAGTTTGACTTTAATGAACGCTTTGCGGATAAACCCGCTCAACTTCAACCGCATCCGGCGAGGCCAGCATTAGCGGAACCTTCTCTATGGTAACAAAACTCAGATCAAGGCCAAAACCACGTTCTTCTGATAAGCTGAGGTTTTTCAGATAGCCATACAATAACATGGTCAGTTTCTCATAAAGAGAAAGGTTTTGCGAGCGCGACAGTACTTTCTCTATCACCACAAAACGGAAATCGCCGACGATTTTATGTTTATTTAATGATTTGTATGTACTTGTAATATCAACCTCCCCATTTTTCACCAGGTCCTCAACCACGCGGCGGAACAGTAAATTGATCTGTTGTTCTACCCTGAAACCCAGTTTAAAGTCTATCCTGATCAGTTTATTCGGCACTAAAAAGTCAACCTCATATTCGCGTTTGTAAGGCTCGTCCACTACGTCAACATGCACCAGCCAGTATACATCGGCCCGTTTTGGTTGTTTTTGAAGGATAGAATAAATAATTTTTGATTCAACTTCTGAGTTAAAGTTGGCGCTGGTTAAATACACCAGTTGCGATGCATATTTAGGTACGGTCTCATCTTCGCTTAGCTCCTTTAAAATGCCGTAATAATCTTCAATCTCGATAAATTTAACGTACCTGTTGCGAATGCGGCGTGCATAATGCCATGTCCACATCACCGCAAAAAGAACAATACCTAATGATAAAGTGAACCAGCCGCCGTCAATAAATTTATGCAGGTTCCCTAAAAGGAAGGCACACTCGATAATAGCATACGCAGCAAAAAAAGTTACAATGATGTACATAGGCACCTTTTTACGCTGCATAAACTGCGTTATTAATATGGTGGTCATCATCATCGCTACGGTTATACTTAAACCGTATGCCGCCTCCATGGCTTCAGATCTTCTGAAAAGCAGCAGTACACCAAAACAGCCTGCGCAAAGTATCCAGTTAATACTGGGCACATATAACTGGCCTTTCTGCTCGCTTGGGTACCTTATTTTAACTTTAGGCCAAAGGTTAAGGCGTACGGCCTCTGCAATTAATGTATATGAACCTGATATTACAGCCTGGCAAGCAATAATAGCTGCTATTGTAGCTATAGCTATACCGTAAATCAGGAACCATGTAGGCATAATTTGGTAGAATGGATTGAAAACGTTCAAGTCAATATCGCTGCGCCCGTCGCGCTGCATTAGCCACACAGCCTGCCCAAAGTAGTTTAAAAGCAAACATGTTTTAACATAGATCCAGCTTACCTGAATGTTTTTGCGGCCGCAATGCCCAAGGTCTGAATACAAGGCCTCGGCACCTGTAGTACATAAAAAAACCGCACCTAATATAACGAAGGCATTATAGTCGCTTGCCAGCAGATTATAGGCATAAACAGGGTTTATAGCCCGGAATATTGATGGCATCTGAACAATAAAGGTCAACCCTAATACGCCCATCATGGTAAACCATAAAAACATAATAGGGCCAAATGCCTTGCCTACTATAGACGTACCGAACTGCTGTATAATGAATAATATCACTATTATGCACATTACTATTGGCACCGTAGGGATATCAGGGTAACGCGCCTGCAAACCTTCTATTGCTGAGGAAATGGTGATAGGGGGAGTAATAATACCATCGGCCAACAACGCGCAACCACCTATGATAGCTGGTACAATTAGCCATTTTGCTTTGCGGCGCACTAATGAGAAGAGCGAAAAAACGCCACCTTCGCCTTTGTTATCCGCCCTGAGCGTTATAAATACATACTTGAGCGTGGTTTGAAGCGTGAGCGTCCAGAATATTAGGGACAAACCACCCAATACCAATAATTCTGAAATTTGCTTTCCGCTAACAATGGCTTTGAATACATATAGGGGCGAAGTACCTATATCACCGTAAATTATTCCCAAACTGATCAGGAGCCCGGCGGCTGATAGTTTTGACAGATCTTTATGCTGAGACACTATTTTTCGTTATAAAAAGCCCAAAATTATAAAAAATTAGCTTACAACTGATAATTATAACTTTACAACTAATTTTTAATAAAATCGTATAAATCAACTACTCAATTAAACCTTGTTTGTTAAAAAGTGTTAAAATGGGTAACAAAATTATCGGTTTTAAAAGTAATAGAGGGTTTATTTATACTTTTACGTGGGATTTAGTATGAGGAAACTTTTTACGTATACATGTTTGTGCATAAGTATCATCGCAATTGCGGTGCCTGCAAACATTGCGCGTTCATTTGCTGCACCTCCGCAGCAACGCGATACTGCGTACAATCTTTTCCCAAAAAAGAAAATAAAGAAAAGCGCGCTTACATTTACCCTGCCGCCAACAAAAGCGGGTGTAACATCTACCGTCAGGTTAAATGTTCCAAGACTCGACGACAAATTACTTAGCAGCGTTCAGATTTACCCCAACCCCATAACCGACCAGATAAACCTGCGTTATTATGTATCAAGAAACACCAACGTAACCATTAAAATGGTTGACGTGTTGGGTAATGATTTGCTAACGCTATTTTCGCGCAGGGTAGAGCCCGGCGAACAAACCGGCTCGTTCCCCATAGCTAACACCATGAACAAGGGTTTTTATTTTATACGCGTTATAGCCGGCACCGAATCTGTAACCAAGCGGATATCGGTACTTTAATTAGTGAATGACTGATTTAGCGAATGAGTGATTAATTTTACATTACTTACCCGTTTTATATTTCATTATTCCATTAATTATTAATTTGCCTGCAAGCATTCACTAAATTACTCATTCGCTAATTCACTCATTAAATATCTATGAAGATCATCGCTATTGGCCGCAACTATGCCGAACATGCTAAGGAACTTAATAACCCTGTGCCAACGTCGCCGGTTATATTTATGAAGCCAGATACCGCGCTGTTGAAAGATAATAAGCCATTTTATCATCCTGATTTTTCTGAGGAGGTGCATCATGAGATAGAGGTTGTTTTAAAAATAAGCAAAGAGGGGAAACACATCAGCGAGAAGTTTGCCGCTAATTATTTTGAAGAGATAGCACTCGGCATTGATTTTACCGCCCGCGATATACAACAGCGCCAGAAAGAAAAGGGCCTGCCCTGGGAACTGGCTAAGGCGTTTGATAACTCGGCACCGGTGAGCAATTTTGTGCCGAAGACGCAATTTGCTGATCTGTACAACCTGAATTTTAATTTGGATATTAATGGCCAGAGCAGGCAGGTGGGCAGCACAAAAGATCTTATCTTCTCGTTTGAGTTTATTATCGCCTTTGTTTCGCGGTACATCACCTTAAAAAAAGGCGACCTGATTTTTACAGGTACACCACAGGGAGTTGCTAAAGTAAACATAGGTGACAAGCTGGAGGGCTACCTTGAAGGCGAAAAGCTACTTGATTTTTACATAAAGTAATTAAACAAAAACGCCAAATTGGGCTTATGTTATTTGTATAACATAATTAACTGTTCAATTAACGCAGTTTGCTGCTTTGCCCATTTCTTTAAAATGAATAAACTATTAGCCCTATTTATAATATGTCTGTCTTTTTTTGCCAAAGCCCAAACCATACAAAGCAGGCAGTACCCACAGAATTTTTTTAAATACCCAATTGATCTTCCGCCTAGTACAGCAGGTTCATTTGGCGAATTAAGACCCAATCACTTTCACTCCGGGCTTGATTTTAAAACCAACCAACGTACCGGCTATCCGGTTCATTCGGTTGCTATGGGCTATATTTCGCGGCTGCGTGTACAGTTTGGCGGGTTTGGTAACGCGGTTTACATTACGCACCCCAACGGCTTTACCAGCGTTTACGGGCACCTGCATAGTTTTAATCCGCAAATTGCCGAAGCCATACGGAAAACCCAATATGCTCAACAAAAATACGATGTAGATTTTCCGGTTCCGCCCCTGCTTATGCCGGTAAACAACGGGCAGGTTATTGGCCTTTCGGGCAATACCGGGGCATCGGCTGGTCCGCATCTGCATTTTGAACTGCGCGACGCCGCCACAGAACAAACCATTAACCCGCAGCTTTTTGGTTTAACCATAGCAGACAAAATTCCGCCTGCAATTAGTGCGGCTGCCATTTACCAGTTGGGCGATAAACCTTTCAGCGAAAATACCCCGCACCAACTTTTTGCAGTTACCGGCAGCGCAGGCAATTACCGGCTAACCAAGCCGCAAGTTATTGAAGTTAGCGGCAACACAGGCTTTGGCATTAGCGCAATAGATGTTAACAGTACATCAGCTAACCGTAATGGGCTGTACTCCATTGAATTAAAGGTTGACGGCCGCACGGTTTATACGTTTGTGGTAGAGCGTTTCGCTTTTGATCAAACCCACGCCATTAATGCCTACGTTGATTACCCTACGTATTTATCACAGGGCAGGCAAATACAAAAATGTTTTATTTTGCCGGGCAGCAATATTAGCTTATACCCGCAATCAGAAAACCGCGGTATTGTTACGTTCAACGATGTAGCTACGCACGATGTAGCATATGTGGTGAAGGATGTGGCAGGCAATACATCAACGCTGACATTAAAGGTTCGTTCGGTAATTAAACCGTCTGCAAGTGACGCGCCTTTGAAAGGCACATTGTTTAGCTATAATAAAAAGAACGATTTTGCCACAGACAAAGTTAAGTTGAGCATAGCGCCGGGCAATTTATATGATGACCTTGATTTTATTTATGCATTGTTACCCAAACGAGCGGGGGCATATTCTGCAACGCACCGCATACATAACCGCTTTACACCTATACACGAAGATTTTGAACTCTGGATAAAACCAGACGCTGACATGGGCGCCCTGATTGATAAGGCCGTAATTGTAAACACAGCCGGTTTTTGCGATAGTACAACGGTTGATGGCAGCTTTTTAAAAGCCACACCACATACCTTTGGCGATTATTATATAGCTGTTGATACAGTTGCACCCTTTATTACCCCCATCAATATTAAGAACGGCAGTAACGTGGCCGCACAAAAAAAGATCTCGTTTAAAATAGGCGACAGTTTATCGGGTATAAAGAGTTACAACGGATACATTGATGGCAAATGGGTTTTAATGGAATGGGATTATAAAACACGCGTGTTAAGTTATACCTTTGATGATGCCATTGGCGCGGGTAAACATGTAATTGAGTTAACCGTAGCGGATTATAAGAAGAACACCAAACAGTTTAAAGCTGAATTTTACAGATAATGTCACAATTAAAAGCAGGCGATAAAGCCCCGGATTTTACCGCGAACGACCAGAATGGAAAACCGGTTTCCCTTTCAGATTTTAATGGAAAAACCATTGTACTTTATTTCTATCCAAAGGATGACACCCCTACCTGTACTACCGAGGCTTGCGATTTCAGAGATAATTATCAATCACTGCTTGGCCAGGGTATCCAGGTTATTGGTGTAAGCGCCGATGACGAAAAATCGCACACAAAATTTATAAAAAAATACAGTTTGCCGTTCCCGCTGATTGCCGATACGGATATGAAAATTGTGAATGCCTACGGTGTTTGGGGAGAGAAAAAGCTTTTTGGGCGCGAATATATGGGCATTATACGCACTACTTTTATTATTGACGCAGACGGGGTTATTCAGCACGTTATAGATAAAGTTGACTCGCAGGCCGCATCACAGCAGGTGCTGGATCTGTTAAAATTGAACATTGAATAGTGAACGTTGAATATAGAATAATAAACTAGCAAAAAACACTTCATCATTTGAAATTGGATATTCGGTGTTCGATATTCATGGTGGATGTAAACGGGTCTGAAACAAAAAACCCATAAAACCATTTAATACCTAAATAATTAATAACAGTATGTCAACACAGGTAGAAGATGCAGAGATATTAAGCAAATTTCAGGACGAGCGCACCCGCAACGAGGCGTTTAACCTGTTGCTTAAAAAATATCAGCAAAAAATTTACTGGCACATTCGTCGTATGGTGATTGACCACGATGATGCCGACGACCTGGTGCAGGACGTATTTATTAAGGTATGGAAAAACCTGGCTACTTTCCGCAGCGATTCGCAACTCTACACCTGGATGTACCGAATAGCCAGCAACGAATGCATTACCTTTCTGAACAAAAAGAAACAAAAGAACAACATATCATTAGATGATGTAGACTACTCGCTGGCTGATACCCTGGTTGAAGGGAGCTATTTTAACGGCGACAAAGCCCAGAAAAAGCTACAGGAAGCTATAATTACACTGCCCGAAAAGCAGCGCCTTGTATTTAACATGAAGTATTACGAGGATATGAAGTACGAAGAAATGTCGCAGGTATTGGGTACCAGCGTGGGCGCTTTAAAAGCATCGTACCACTTAGCAGTAAAAAAAATTGAAGCTATTTTATTAGCCGAAGAATAAATTAAATTTGCTGTTAAACCATTTCATCAAAATTTCATCTATAAGGGTATCATGACAATTGAGATAGAAAATAAAGAATGGCCGGAAGACGGAAAACTGCCAAAACTGGTTGATAAAGCCAACCCTTTTGCAGTGCCGGAAGGTTATTTTGAGGGATTAGATGAGCGTATAATGTCTGCCGTTAAAATGGATGAGCTGAAAAACAGCACACCTGAAATGGGTTTTACAGTACCAAACAATTACTTTGAACAGTTAAGCAGCAATATACAAGCTGCAATAGTTGTTGATGAGCTGGTTAATAAAAAGGATACCGGCTTTACGGTGCCTGCAGGTTATTTTGAAAATTTAAGCGATAATATACTAAGCCGAATAGCGGTTGAAGCTGCTGCGGAAGCAGGTGATGGTTTTGAAGTGCCTGTGGGTTACTTTGAAAACCTGAACAGCCAGATACAGAGCCGTGTTTTTGTTGAAGAAACACTTTCTGCAAACGAGACCTTTACAGTGCCCGAAGGTTATTTTGAGCAGCTTAACGCCAAAATATTAAACCAAACTGTTACTCAGGATGTAGTAAAACGTAAAGGCGGCGTTATAAGGTTAATGCGCTCAACCGCGTTCAGATATGCTACTGCGGCGTGTTTTGTGCTGGTAGCCGGGGCGGGCATGCTGTTTTGGCCGTCGGCAAAAAATGTTGATGTGCACAATGAATCATATCTGCATACAGAATTATCAAACGTGCCGCTTGATGAGTTACAGGGTTACATAGAGGCCAGTATGGATGGGAGTGATATTCAGCATACTGTTGGTGTTGAGGAACTGCAGGTTAAGGATGCCGCGTTTAATGCCGCTTTACAGGATTATGTTGACGTGCAGTAAACTAATGATAATGAAAACGCTTACAAAACATATTTTTATTGCTTTATTACTTGTTGGAATTGGCTTTGCCGCCAAAGCGCAAGGTATTCCGCATAACAACTTTCGCCAGTCGGCTCCGGGAGTAAACGGGCAACGGCTTAACCAAAGCCCCAATGCAACCGGGGTAAAGAAGGTACAGGCCATTAAGGAGCATTTTCTGGATCAGAAATTACAACTTACCGGCGATGAGGCTGCACGTTTTTGGCCCTTGTACAAAAGATATCAGGATGAGTTGATTGAAGTATTGAGGTTAAAAAGGCTGAACAATTCAGACGCGCAAGCTAACGGGCGCGAGCAGATAAAGAAAAACCTGGAATACGACAGTCGTTTGGTAGAGATAAGAACAAAATATAACGAAGAGTTTTTGAAAATACTGCCTCCAGAAAAATTAAGCAGGCTTTACAAAGGCGAGCGCGAGTTTAATGATGAGTTGATAAGAAAGTTGAACGAGCAATAGTAATAATATTAAACCAAAGGGCCTGCCACATAAGTGACGGGCCTTTTGTATTTTTGCCCCATGCCAACGCTTCGCCAGTTATTTTTAGCTAACAACGCCCAAACCACCAACTTCCCGCTATTGCTGGAGTTTGAGCGTGCCGAGGGGATATATCTGTACAACACAGAAGGCAAGGCTTATATGGATCTTATATCGGGCATTGGAGTAAGCAGCCTGGGGCACGGTAACCCAAAAGTTATTGAAGCCGTAAAGCAACAGGTTGACAAATATATGCACCTGATGGTTTATGGTGAGTATGTGCAAACCCCGCAGGTACGCTTTGCAGAGAAACTGGTATCAGTACTGCCTGATAATTTACAATCTGTTTATTTTGTAAACTCAGGTGCCGAGGCGGTAGAGGGAGCTATAAAGTTAGCTAAACGTTTTACCGGCAGGCAGCAGATTGTAGCCTGTAATAACTCCTACCACGGCAGTACCCACGGCGCTTTAAGTGTTATGGGGAATGAAGAATATAAACAAGCTTATCGCCCGCTTTTACCGGGCGTTAGTTTTATAAACTTTAATACTATCGCTGATCTTCAGCATATAACCAAAGAAACTGCCTGTGTAATAATAGAAACCATCCAAGGCGAGGCAGGCATAAGGGTGCCTGATACCGCCTACATGCAAGCTTTACGTAAGCGGTGCACCGAAACCGGAACGCTGCTGATATTGGATGAAATACAGGCCGCCTTTGGCAGAACTGGTAAGTTATTCGCTTTTGAGCATTTTGATATAGTACCCGATATATTGCTGTTGGCTAAAGCGCTGGGTGGCGGTATGCCTATAGGCGCTTTTATAGCCTCAAACCAGGTAATGGGCGCATTAAAAGAGAACCCAATATTAGGGCACATCACCACCTTTGGCGGGCATCCGGTTTGTTGCGCTGCGGGGCTTGCTGCACTGGAGGTTTTGCTGAAGGAAGACCTTGTATCCGGCGTAGCCGAAAAAGAAGCGTTAATAAGGCAGCTACTTGTTCATCCGGCCATAAAACAGATACGAGGTAGCGGACTGATGCTGGCGGTTGAACTGGAAAACTTCGACATCAATAAAAAAATAATAGACCGCTGTATTGCAAACGGCGTAATTACCGATTGGTTTTTGCATTGCAGCAACGCCATGCGTTTAGCACCACCGCTCATTATTACCTCCACTCAAATAAAAGAGGCTTGCTCCATTATACTGGAAGCCATTAATTTTTATTCCTGACGAGAAAGTCTGAATTTTATTTCTAAGTAAAACACTTTCAATAAATTAAAACATGCTGTAAACGGCTATTCTTAATAAGTTGAACTCAATTTCTTCTTTTAAAAATTCTTTGGTATAGTTTATGCAACTATAGGGGAGTAACCGCATTTAATGCTTTTAAAAGCACTAAATGCATATTTTTTAGCAAATACTGATTGTTTTTATAGTCAATTAAGTATACACACATAAAAATAGTTATGACCCACGAACGCCATCTATTTAAAAACATGAAAATAGCCTACATCTCAACCTATCCGCCCCGCGAATGCGGCATCGCTACATTCAATCAAAATCTTATGCGTGCTATAGGAGCTAATTTTCCTGAGCGTAAGAATATATTAGGGAACGACTTTGTAGTTGCACTTACCGATTCTGAGGACCTGCACGAATACGAATACCCCCAGGAGGTAAAATATGTTGTAAGGCAAAATCATCAGAAAGACTATATACGTGCTGCCAACTACATTAACACCAGCACGGCTGATGCGTGTATAATTGAACATGAGTTTGGTATTTATGGTGGCGAAAGCGGCATATATATTTTACCACTTATTAACAGGTTAGAAAAACCGTTAATATCTATACTGCATACCGTACTAAAAGATCCCAGCTATGTGCAACGCATTATTATAAGGGAAATGGCAGAGCAGTCTGCAAAAATTATAGTAATGAGCCAGCGGGCCGTGGAGTTTTTAACTACCATTTATGATATACCTGCCGATAAAATACAAATAATAGAACATGGCGTGCCTGATTTGGAAGCACCTAAGGATAACCCGATAAAAAATCTTACACCGTTTAAAAACCATAGGGCCTTATTAACCTTTGGTTTGATAAGCCGTAACAAAGGCTTAGAAACTGTTGTGCGTGCCCTGCCTAAAATAGTAGAGAAACACCCTGACGTTACTTATGTTGTGTTGGGTAATACGCACCCGGGCGTTATCAAAAACTCTGGCGAGGAGTATCGTGATCATTTAAAAACGCTGGCTAGCCAGCTTGGCGTATCCCGAAATCTGCACTTCATTAATAAATTTGTGGCCGAAGAAGAATTGATACAGTACTTAACGGCTGCCGAAATTTATGTTACGCCTTATTTAAATGAAGCGCAAATTACAAGTGGTACATTATCATACGCGGTAGGGGCAGGGTCGGCGGTTGTATCAACTCCGTACTGGCACGCCACGGAGTTGCTGGCACATAACCGCGGCCGATTATTTGATTTTAAGAACGCCGAAGCCCTGGCTGATAGCGTGATAGAACTGTTGGATCAGGAGCGTGTGTTAAATGAACTGAAAACCAATGCCTACGAGTATGGCCTGCATTTACGCTGGCCTGTTGTAGGTGCAGAATATATACGGGTTGCGCAGGAAGCCTGTTATAATCACGACTTTAGAGATAAGATACTTAAAAATAGTATAGTTGATCCGGAGGTTATGCCAAAGTTCAGCCTGGGGCATGTTATACGCCTTACTGATGATACCGGCATAGTGCAGCATGCCAAATATGGCATACCTAATTTAAAAGAAGGTTATTGCCTTGATGACAATGCCAGAGCACTGATAATGGCGCTTATGGCACACAAACGCAGCAACAGCAAAGAAGCGTTTGATTTGCTGCCCATCTATCTGAGTTATATTCACTACATGCAAACAGATGACGGGAACTTCCGAAACTTTCTGAGTTTTAACCGCATGTATCTGGATGAAATAGGTTCAGAAGATTCATTTGGGCGCACCATATGGGCACTTGGTTATCTGATAGGTTGCGCTTCAAGCAATTCGTACCGGGAGTTTGCTACAGAGATCTTCCAAAAATCCTTTTCTCATTTCAAGGCGCTTACACACCTAAGAGGAATGGCCAATACAATTATAGGGATTGCGCATTACCTTAAAGTACACCAGACTGATGATGGCATGGTGACTGAAATGGTGCGCCTTACCCAACCGTTGGTTAAAGCCTATGAAAATACCCGCGCTGATGATTGGGAGTGGTTTGAAGAAGGTATGACCTATGATAATGCCATATTACCTCTTGCCTTATTGCACTCTTGCGAGATAACGGGCGATGAATACGTTAAGGAAATTGCCCTGAAAACAATGGCTTTTTTAGATAAACTTACCTTAAGTAACGGCTACCTGAGCCCTGTTGGAAACGATGGCTGGTACTATCGTGGTGGCGCCTTCCCAACGTTTGACCAACAGGCTATTGAAACTATGGCAATGGTGCTGATGCACTTTCAGGCTTACCAGATCTTCAGAAAGCCGGAGCACATTGAAAAAATGTTCCTGAGCTATAAATGGTTCCTGGGCGAAAACACGTTACGTGCGCCGTTGTATGACCACGAAACCAAGGGCTGCTGCGACGGTTTGTTGCCAACCGGTATAAACCGTAACCAGGGTGCAGAAAGTACGCTGGCGTACCTTATATCGCACCTTACAGTGTTGCAAGCCTTTGAGTTGGAGTACGAGTACAATAAATTATCTCGCCAAAAACTGGTAGGAGCTAAATGAAGGTAGCAGTTTTGTCGCCCGTTGCCTGGCGCACACCCCCCAGGCACTACGGGCCGTGGGAACAGGTGGCCTCAAATATTGCCGAAGGGATAATTAGTTTAGGCGCAGAGGTTACTTTATTCGCCACGCGTGATTCAATTACCGCTGGCGAATTAGCATCAATTTGTGAAACTGGTTATGAAGAAGATCGCTCTCAGGACGCTAAGGTACTGGAGTGTTTGCACATCAGCAATTTGGTTGAAAGAGCAGGGGAGTTTGACATTATTCACAACAATTTTGACTTTTTGCCGCTAACTTACTCGGGGCTGGTTAACACGCCGTTTATTACAACAATACACGGTTTTTCATCGCAGCGTATTATACCGGTATATAAAAAGTACAATAGCAGGGGCTATTACGTCTCTATCAGCAATTCAGACCGTAGCCCTGAGTTAGATTATCTGGCTACGGTTTATAACGGCCTTGATGCGGACAAATTTATTTTTAACCAGCATCCGCAGAATTATTTATTATCATTCAGCAGGATACACCCGGATAAGGGCATTGCCGAAGCCATCGCTATCGCCAAAAAAAGTAAATGCAAATTGCTTATTGCAGGCATAGTTCAGGACGAGCGCTATTTTAAAGAGCAGGTTGAACCTCAACTAAATGAGCAGATCGAATACATTGGCAGTGCCGACCCCGAAAAACGTAATTCACTTTTAGGCAACGCAATAGCGCTGTTACACCCCATAAATTTTGATGAGCCGTTTGGTTTAAGTGTAGCCGAAGCCATGCTTTGCGGAACGCCTGTTATTGCTTTTAATAGAGGATCAATGCCTGAGTTGATAAAAGACGGCGAGACAGGATTTTTAGTTAAAAATGTTGACGAAGCCGCCGATGCGGTTGATCAGCTTAAACAAATCAAACGAACTTATTGCCGCGAATGGGCAGAAAGCAGGTTTTCAAGCAAAAAAATGGCAGAAGACTATTTTTCCCTTTATAAAAAGATATTAAGCTGAAGCGTATTGTGCCATTGTGTACGAAGCAATCGCAAGCAAACAAGCGAACTATGCCTGGTTTGTGATCTCTTCGTAACACTTAAAGCAAATAACAACGGGCTTTTAATCCACTCCGTCTTCCTTAAATTTCGCCATCAGTTCATCCAGGTCAACCTCGGCAAATGATGTTGAATAATCAGACAAACCGTACGGTATTATTAGTTTGTTTTTGTGGATGATAGACCCGCATGAGTAAATAACATTGGGCACATAGCCTTCGCGCTCGTCGCTGTTCGGAATCAACAGGGGCTCTTTTAAACGCCCTATTTCTACCTGCGGGTCATCCAGTTTAAGCAAACTTGCACCCAATACATACCTACGCATAGGGCCAACGCCATGGGTTATCACTATCCAGCCGTGTTCAGTTTCAATTGGCGAACCGCAGTTGCCTATTTGTACAAACTCCCACGAAAACTTTGGTTTTTGCAACAACATCGGTTTTTCCCAGATGTTGATCTTATCTGAGTACATAATGTAATTGTTGCAGCCGTCAATACGCGATATCATGGCATACTTGCCATTTATTTTACGCGGAAACAACGCCAGGTTCTTATTTTGGGCCCCTGCACCATACAATGGCATTATCTTAAAGTTATAAAAATCATTGGTTTGCAAAAGTTTAGGCATAATCAGCGCGCCATCGTAAGCCGTGTAAGTAGCATAATATACTGAGCTTCCATCGTCATTTTTAAACTCAACAAAGCGGGCATCCTCAATGCCTTTACGTTCATATTCTGATATCGGGAAGATAACCCTGTCAGATATATCGGTATCCAGCGAAAAGACAATTTCGTAGTAAGAATCAGCCAGCCATAATATTTTGTCGTACTCCAGCTTTTTCATATCGCTTTCCTGCAGCTTTTGCGAGTCGAGTATGATACGACGGAGGTTGGCATATTCAAAATGGTGGTCAAGTTTTCCCTCCAATTCGTGCAGCACATCAATATTTATCTGGGTAATGGCAGCCTTATCAAAAAATAGTTTTTTATTGTATACGGCGTTACGCACAATTTCGGCCTCGTCAATGTAATTACCTGCAGGCAGCACGGTAATATTATTGTCTTTATCAATAAGTGCACGGCGGAAAGTAATGGATGATATATGCCCTTCGCCTACTGCGCGGAAACTCATTATTACGCGGCGCTCACCTTCGGTTAGTTCTGATTGGTCAGGGTCATCAATAATAGATGGATTAAAAAACGCTGCCGACTCAATAGAATATTCATGCGTAAAGTACGAACCAATAAGCAATTTACGGTAAACCGTAAGCGCATCAAAATCAATACCCAACTCGTCAAACAAAGGTTTTAGTTTGCTGCAATGCCTGTTAAGTACCCTTGTTATGTTTCTGTGCCGTTTAGAATACTCCTGTAATAATGGCGACAAAATACTGAATGCGGTTTCTTCACTAACACCTACTACCCGCTCAATTACTTCTTTGGCCCTGTCGTTTCCGTTAAAAAAAAATCTGGCAATAACACGTTTCGAATCTGGATTAACCCTTATGGCTTTACGTTCAATAGCTAACTTCATATAAATTATAACAGCGTAAGTTTTATAGGTAACAACAAGTTATTAAAATTGATTTGGATTATTTCAGAAACGTTGAAAATAGCCGTTTCATTTTTTATCTTCGGAATCCTTATATTGAACAACAACTTTTATCACCTAGTGCAGCATCCTATATTTTATTTTAAACCATTAACAAAATTCAACATAGTTGGTATTTTGATCTATCTTACATTAAGTATAATTGGCTATTGTTTTTCAAACAGCATTAGTCACGACGCAAGAAATACACTTTTCCTTATTTATACCTTTTGTACGCATTTTTTTTTGTATTTAATGGACTATAGGGCCCTTAGAAATATGAGTTATTATCTCTGCTGGATTTTAATAGCAATAGTGCATCTTATATTTTATGCCAATTTTAAAGATGACACAAGCTTTCAAATGGTTAATGGATCAGCTATTATAGGATTTAGAAATACTATATTTCTAGTCCTGATATTTCAGGTTTTACGTTTCCCCAATCTTAAAATTCAGCATCAAGAACTAGTGGCACCAAGTAAAGGGGGCAATAGTGACCTATATGGGGAACGAAATCAAAATTTTTTAGATTTCGCATCTTTTATAATTTATATGGCCGCCATAGCCACTTTGCTTTTCGGTATTTAAGCTTAATTCGTTATGTGATTTTGTAACATATTATATATAAGATGTATGTATAATATCCCCCATTGTTAATTATTGTACTTTTTTAATAAAAAGTCCACCTAACTTAGTTAACCTCCTATTAAATTACATCTACCCTAAAGAAACTATTTGTTTATTAAGTAAACCTGCCGCTAAGCGGGATAAATAATGGCATCCCTTGTGATGTTGAACCAATTATTATTAACCTTTTATTATTTTATTATGAAGAAGAAAACATTACTCTTTATGGGGCTGGCATGTTTAATGGCCTGGTCATCCTGCAAAAAAGACAGCAACAATGATGATGACGGCTATGTAGCATCAGACATTTTTGATCCGGGCAGGCTGGTTGCAGCGGCGGCTAAAGGAAAGCTGGACACCCTTGCCCGCGATTTTGGCTTCTCTGAAGGCCCCGCGGTTGATAAGCAGGGAAATATATACTTCACCGATCAGCCCAATGACAAGATTTTCCGCTGGGACGTATCAAACAGTACATTAACCACCTTTTTAGTGGGAACCGGCCGTTCTAACGGAATGGCATTTGATAAGAGCGGATACCTGATAGCTTGTGCCGATATGTACGGCGAATTGTGGAAGATAGCTTCAAACGGCAACAAAACTGTACTGGTTAACAATTACAATGGCAAATTACTTAACGGCCCTAATGATGTTTGGATAAATCCGGTAACCGGCGGCCTGTACATAACCGATCCTATTTTTCCGCGCGGCTATTGGGCGCCCGGCGACCCGCGCCAACAGGCTTGGGAACCCAAACGATCTGAACAGGCGGCTACCGGTAAGGGTGGGCATGTTTACTACCTTGCTCCTGGTGCCAGATCGCTTGTAAGGGTAACCACGGAAGCAGCCGGCTGGGATGCCGACTCGTGGCCAAACGGTGTAGTAGGCACTCCTGATGGCAAAAAACTGTATGTAAACAAATGGGCAGGCAACAATATGGGTGGCACCTGGGTGTTTGACATTAATGCCGATGGTACGCTTACTAATATGAAAAAGTTTAATGATATGGGCGGCGACGGCATGTCAATGGATGAAAAGGGCAACGTTTACATCAGCAATGGTTTAGGTATAACCGCGTTTGATGCTACAGGTGCCAAGGTATTAGGCATCCCGATAAAGGGAGGCGCTACCAACAACGTTTTTGGCGGTAAAGACAACAATACCTTATTTATAACCGGCCCTTCTGATAAATTAACGTCGGTAAAAATGAATGTGAAAGGGGTGGAGAAGTTTTAATCACCAAACAATGAGGCTGTCTCATAAGTCAAATTTTTAAATTGCCGACGAAATTATATTTGGCTTTATCAAAAACTCTCTATGTTTCTCTATGTTTCTCTGTGCCTTCTTGGCGTGCTCCGTGGTTGTTTTTACCACAAAGAGCTCTAAGTAGGCACAGAGAAACACAGAGCAAAATATTATTTGGCTTTGTCAGCCTCGGTTTTACTTTTGATACAGCCTCATTGTTATAAGCATATGTAATTATCAAACCTACACCTCTCTCCTCAGCCTTGCTACCGGGATATTCATCTGTTCGCGATATTTGGCAACGGTGCGGCGGGCTATGTTGTAGCCTGCGTCTTTTAATATTTCGGTAAGTTTTTCGTCGGCAAGGGGGTGGCGCTTGTCTTCTTTGCCTATATGCTCTTCTAAAATCTTCTTTACTTCTTTGTTTGATACCTCTTCGCCGCTTTCGGTTTGTATGGCCTCAGAGAAGAATGATTTTAACAGGAAAGTACCGTGCTCAGTTTGCACATATTTAGAGTTAGCCACCCGCGATACGGTAGAAATATCCATCCCTATACGGTCGGCAATGTCTTTCAATATCATTGGCTTCAAATTCTTATCGTCTCCGCTTAAAAAGAATTCGTACTGATATTGCATTATGGCGTTCATAGTTTTAAGCAGCGTTTGCTGGCGCTGTTTAATAGCATCAATAAACCACTTGGCCGAATCTAGCTTTTGTTTTACAAACTGCACCGCTTCTTTTAGCTTCTTATCCCGTTGTGAAGCCTTATCATAATGCTGAAACATTTCCTGATAAGAGCGGCTCACACGCAGTTCGGGTGCATTTTTTGAGTTGAGGGTGAGTATAAGCACACCATCACTGTTTTTGATATGGAAATCCGGAATAACCTGCATTTGCTTGTTATTCACCTCGTTTGAGTCGCCCGGTTTCGGGTTAAGTTTCAATATTTCATTCACCACCGCACGTAACTCCTGCGAGTTCATGTTAAGCGATCGCTCCAACTTATCATAGTGCTTACGGGTAAACTCATCCAGGTAATCCTCAACCACCATAATGGCTTTTTTTATAATAAGGTCGTTGGGGTCTTTTTTTCGCAATTGTATTAACAGGCATTCCTGTAAACTACGTGCGCCAACACCTGCCGGGTCAAAACCCTGAATTACCTTCAGCATATCTTCCACTTCCTCATCATCGGCCATTACATTTTGCGAAAAGGCGAGGTCATCTGTAAGCGAAGTAACCGGGCGGCGCAAGTAGCCGTCGTCGTCTAAACTCCCAATTATCTGCTTGCCTATAACAAAATCTTTGTCTGATAGTGGCAGCATATCCAACTGCGCCTGCAAGCTTTCAAAAAACGAATTTTGCACGGCCAGCGGCATTTCTTTGCGCTCCTCTTCGTCGTCGCCGTTCTGGTCATAGCGCGATCCGTATTCGTTTACATTATCTTCCTGCAGGTAATCGTCAATGTTAAACTCATCCATTTCGCCGTGTTCCTCGTCGCTGTTAAAGTTGTCTTCATCAGGGTCGCGGTCGGGGTATTGTTCTTCGGGTTCGTTTAAGTTGGTCAGGCTCAGATCCTCCAACGCAGGGTTTTCTTCCAGTTCCTCTTTTATACGCGTATCTAACGAAACGGTGGGCACCTGCAGCAATTTTATAAATTGAATTTGCTGCGGAGAGAGTTTCTGTAATAATTTTTGTTGAAGGTTCTGTTTAAGCATAAAATAGATTAGGGCAAATCTACATCAATTACCATTAAATTTGAAAACTTAGTTACTATGGTTACATTTATCCTATAAATACCAAATACATTAATTTGTTTTTGGTGCTAAAAAAAATACCTATACATTTTATAAGCTATGGCTATAATAAAAGAATTTAAAGAATTTGCTTTGCGTGGCAATGTTATTGATCTGGCAGTGGCGGTAGTTATTGGTACAGCCTTTAACAAGATAGTAAGTTCATTAGTTGAGGACATTATTACACCGGCCATACTTACCCCGGCGTTAAAGGCAGCCAAACTTGCTGATCTGGCTGAGTTGGTAATACCCGGAACAGCCATTAAATACGGCAATTTCTTATCAGAGATTATATCGTTTATTATTGTTGCGTTTTCTTTGTTTATTGTTATTAAAGCGATTAATACTTTTAAAAAGAAGGAAGAAGGTACCCCGGCTGCTCCGCCAGCGCCAACAAAAGAACAACTTTTACTTACGGAGATAAGGGATTTGCTGGCTAAGAGGCTTAGTTGATAGATATTTGTTTGAACTAAGATTTTTAAGATTAAAAGATTTTAGGATTAAAGTACTCCTTATAATCCGGAAATATTATAATCCTGGTTCAAACAACTGGACTATTTTGACGCAGTCAAAATAACGTAATCGCCTTTTTTCTCCAGTTCCTTCCAGTCGGGGTTGTCTAAATTTTTGCCTGAATACGCATTAATGGTTACTACCTTAGCCTTTGGTGCGTAATTTTTTAATTGGGCCACAATACCCATCTTTTCTTCACTGTGAAAGCCGCCGTTAACCTGCATGATTTTATAATCTTTATGCTTTTTGTAAAACCTAGCTATGCTCCAGGCCATGGTAGCATCCCACAAACTTTGCGATTGGTAAATATGCATGCCACCCATTGCGCTATGCCCGCCCATTTCTGCAACAAATTTTTCGTAATAAGGCCCGGTAGCGGTATCAATAGGCAAGGGCGGCAGATGGTTAAGTGCTGCTTTGTTTAATACTTTAAGTCTTTCAAATGTGCCCGTAGTAACCATATTGGTGTAGCGTGCCGGCGCATTGGCGGCTATTACCGGTATACCGTTGCTTTTGGCCAGTTCAACCATAGGCCTGTAGTCGGTTTTATACCGGGGCCACGCACGGGTATCTGTTATCATATTCTTTTCGCGGATAAAATCATTCAGATATTCGTTTAAAACGGGCTGCACATCTGTTTCAAACATCTCCATTGAGAGGGCCAGTTTGCCGGGATATTTAGCTGCCAGCGCTTTAAGCAGATCAAGTTCGGCAGCATGGCCCAGGCTGTCATCATGTAATTCGCCAAAAAAAACTATATCTGCGGTATCCATAGCTTGCAAAACATCCGCAAGTTGTACTTTGCCTTTTGTAGCGGTGTTATATATAACATACCCCGCTTTAGTACTATTTTGAGCGAACAGGTAAACAGGAAATAATAGAAGAAGCAGGGCCAGCCGGAGGTTTATCATACAAAAACGTTAAGCATTAAAGTAGTGCGCAAATATACAAGTATAAAATATGTGCATAAATGTATTTGAAAAGTACAAAAATAGCACTACATTTGCGCTCTTGTTTTAAAAAACAAATAGAATAAAAAGTCATGAAAAGAACGTTCCAGCCTTCTCAAAGGAAAAGAAGAAATAAACACGGTTTCCGTGAGCGCATGTCAACTGCTAACGGTAGAAGAATATTAGCAGCCAGAAGAGCAAAAGGCAGAAAAAAATTAACTGTATCTGACGAGCGTCGTCATAAAGCATAAACCCTCCGGTTGCTTCTTACTAGCATAATAGAGGCCTGAACCGGTTATTTTAAACAATTTCGGTTCAGTACAAATGCAAACCTTTAAAAAGGAAGAACGGTTATGTAACAAAAGGCTTATTGATGGTCTTTTTCATAACGGTTCTTCCTTTTTGTGTTATCCCTTTAAAGCTTCCTGGTTAGTTGTTAACGGGCCGCAGGAAGTACCTGTGCAGGTATTGTTTTCTGTTGCAAAAAAACGCTACAAACGTGCGGTAGACCGTAACTTGCTTAAGCGCCGCATGCGCGAAGCATACCGCCTTCACAAGCAGGAGCAATTGTATAATTTACTAAAGCAGGCCGACAAGCATATTATACTTTCAATAGGTTATATTGGTAAAGAGATAAACGAGTATAAGCTAATTGAAAGGAAAATGTTAAAGTTGCTGGCGCAACTTTGCGAAGGGATTGCTAAATGAACGCTATAGCAAACATATTAAAAGCAGGCATAGGTGCTGTTTTTGTGGTGCTGATAAGGTTTTATCAATACTTTATCTCGCCTTTAACCGGGGCCTCGTGCCGTTATACGCCTACCTGCTCGCAATATGGCCTGCAAGCAATAAAAAAATATGGCCCCTTTAAAGGCGGATGGTTAACTTTGAAACGCATTGCAAGTTGCAACCCCTGGGGCGGCCACGGGCATGATCCGGTGCCTTGATGGTCATTGGTCAATGTGTCATTAGTCATTAGTTTGACTTAGAATTGACTAATGACCAATGACCAATGACCAATGACAATTGACTAATGACCAATGACTATACTGCAAATAGAAACAGCCACAACCGTATGTTCGGTAGCTTTAGCTAACCAAGGTAAAGTTATTGCCTTTAAGGAGGTGAACGAGCGTAACGTACATGCCGAAGTGATAACTGTTTTTATTGATGAAATACTTAAATCTGCTAATATTAAATACAACGAGCTTGATGCCATAGCTGTAAGCAGTGGGCCGGGATCATACACAGGTTTGCGTATAGGCGTATCAACCGCCAAAGGCTTGTGTTACGCGTTGGATAAGCCCCTGATAGCTGTTGAAACACTGGAGGCAATGGCTGGTGGTATAATTGCAGGTGGTGTTGATAATGATGTATTATTATGCCCCATGATTGATGCCCGCCGCATGGAAGTTTATACCGCTTTATTTGATGCAACAGGCACACGGGTGCAAGCTACCTCCGCCGAAATTATTGACGCGAATAGTTTTTCTGCATGTTTAGCGCAAAGCAAAATTTTATTTTTTGGCGATGGTGCCCCTAAGTGTAAAGAGGTATTAAGCAATAATGCCAACGCGCTGTTTGCTGATGATTTTGCCAATTCTGCTGCACATTTAACTAAACTTGCTTACCAAAAATACCAGGCCGGGCAATTTGAGGATGTGGCCTATTTTGAGCCGTATTATCTAAAAGATTTTTTGATAACTAAAAAGGCCTAATAGTTTTTGTCTTTCTTTTCTCCTTTAAATATCTTATCCCACATGCGGCCAAAAAAGCCTTTTTCTGAGCCATCAGGTATAAAGCTGGCATTCATGGCATGTTCAATAACGTTGCCGAACTTGAAGGATGCCCCTATAAAAAAGTCGGCACCACTGTAGTTGTGGGCAACGCCGGTTGTTTGGCGCTGTGGTACGTTGGGGCTGGTTACCGCCATGCGTGCTGCGCGCGCGGTGGGTAAAAGTTTTTCGGTGCCAATAAAAAACTCAACGTTTGGTGTTTTGTACATAAACTGCCCGCCAAAGTTAAATATGCCCATAGTGTGGTAGGAGGTTGTTAAAGTTGCAGTGTAACTATTATACCCAAAAGGCACTACTGCAGCACCCGATATGCCATCGTAAAAAAGCTCTTTGGATACAATGAGCGTAGGCGAGAGTTTAAACTTGTGATCGTAATCAATCCAGTAGGTTTTGTTAACGCTAAACTCTGCCAGCGCATTTGTTTTGCTGTAAAACCGCTTACCTGTTTTATTGGTAGATGTAATGCTTTGCACGGAGTCTATTATATTATCCTCGCGTTTAGCGGTTGTAATGCCGGGAATTACCGTTCCCGGGTTGTTAAAGTCTGAGTGGTAAGCCTCGCCACCCCAATGTATCACGCCCAGATTTTTTAAATTATATTGGAACCGGAAACCCTGCCTGCCCGTAACGCCCGCACCTATGCTAATAGCCACGCCCGGATTTTTTAAGCTGAACAAGCTAAGGGTGTCGCTGGCGCGTGCAGTGCCCCGCATTGACAACGTTGCCGCGTCGTTTGGCCTGTCAAACACAACGCCCGACTGAACTATGTTTACCTCGCGGTAAGCCATGCCCAAAAGTGCACTTACTTTTACACCTAAAGCTAAACGCGGATTTATCTGTTCGCGGTAGGATAAAGAAAATTGATTATACACCTGATAGGAGAACCTGCTGTTAAAAATGTCAGCATAAACATCTTTATTAAAATTGGTTGAGCCGTTAAACAAGGCTATTGATTCGTCCGTTGCATAGCCCCGGGTTTCGGTGTGGTTGCTTATGGAGAAACCGAGCTCCTGATTACCGTTTAAACTTGTAAAAATTTTAAGCATACCCAGGTACAGGCTTGAATTGCTCCTGATGTTGCTGTACTTTTTGTTGCCAATTTCTAAAGCCCCTGTATTATAATATCCCCAGGATAAACGGCTCGTAAGCGCATTCTGTGCGTTTCCGGTTACATAAAAGTTGCCGCTAAAATTCGGAAAAAAAAAGTTAGAGGCTATTGCTCTGCTGGAGTCTGGTATAAAGGAGCGCTGCGAAGGATTTTCAAAAGAATCATACAAAGTGCCTGTGTTATATTGCGAATACTGCTGTGCAAAGAGCTTTGCAGTTGACATTATCAAACAACTTATTATTATTGTTTTCTTCATTCGGGATATCAGGGTATTTTTTCTAAATATAAAAAATCCAGTTCACTACATAAAAACGGAAGCTGTTAATGTTTTATTACAGCATTATTTATTTACAGAAGCTGTATCAGGGGTATTCAAATTCATACAAAAAACAGTGTAGAAATTTTTATCAGCCGATGATAGCTGATATGATGCGGCATAGAAGCTGTTCCATCCCGGTTTATTTTCGCTAAAAGCTTTGTAAAAATCATTATTAAGGTCGCGTTTAAAAATGTTCTGGCTGTTTTTAAAGTTTATAAACCAGCTAACATTGCTTTGCCCCGTAGTTAATTTGTTAAAATTGTTGTAAGCCGGCTGCTTGCTTTGAAACTTGCTGTTAAAATAAGTATCGCGATAGCTTACCAATTCGTTTCTACTGTTAGCCAGTACCAAATAATTATCCACTATCATAAACCAGGGGTGGTTAAACATATAAAAAGCATCGCCCAATAAAAAGAATGGTATTTTATTGTAGTTAAAACGGCCTATGCCATCGCCATCCATATTGCTTATGTTGTACATAACCGGCTTCAGTTCAGATCCGTCTGTAAGTGTTACCAAAGCAAGTTTTTCTATAAAGCGCGTGGTTACAACAGCAAACTCCTTACCCAGAACGCGATTAAATTCAGGGATCAGGTTAATGCCAGTCTCTGTTTTGATTTTTTTAAACAGCGAGTCTTTTTGGTGTTGCAAGCCTGCTTTTGCCTGCCATTGCGAAAGGTCGGTTTTAAATTTTTTAGGATCAGATACCGCAAAGTTAATACTGTAGGCGGTTGTTGAAGGAAATATGTTTTTCAGCTCGTTAACAACAGGTTGCTGTCCTAAAAATAAGCTCAGATAACTAGACGCCTTTGCAGGGTCGGTCTCGGTAAAACCGCTGAACATTAACGCATCGCTTTTAAAATTCAGATCAAGCACCCCTAATGCCGGAAACACGCGCTGACTTTTAAAAATATCGCTGTTTTTGTTTCTGAGCAGCTTATCAAATAAAGGGTTTAGCTGGGCGTAGTTAATATAAATATTGGCCAAAGAATTTGCCGTTTGCTGCTGGGGCAGTAAAATGAAATTCTTCTCATTCTTTTTGGGTTGATAAGCCATAAAAGCATCAATCAGTTCCTTTGAAAAACTGGCTGCATAAACGCCCTTCTCTTTACTTACTAAATAAAAATGCTTGTTAAAAAGAAGCGAATAGATATCAAATCCTTTGCTTTCGCCATAATCAAGGGGCGTTATTTTCAACAGCGTTTTATCGCGATCCGTTTTATCAAGCCCCGAGGGATCAAACTTTTTCTCAACAGATGTGGTAAGCAGCAAACCGATAGTGTTATCTTTTTGGGGATGGAAAGATATAAAAGTATTCTGGCCGTTAAACAAAGGTTTAAGGAGTGGATACGTCAATAATTGACTGCGCAAAACGTCTAATTCGTGCAATTGTTCTTTACCCACAACCGCGGCAAATAACTCATTGCCCTTATATATTTCGTAAAAACTGTCCTCATTATTAAACCCGAAAATCAGAGCGGCATTGTTGGGAATAGACTGCAATACACTGGTAGTGCGCGAGCCCGGTGTGCTTAAATTCCTGAAATACAAAACCGCCAAAAAAACGATAGCTATAAACAGTATTACCGATAAAATAATGGGTCGCCTCATGTTTGTATGGTAAGCGCAAGTTATGATTTTTAGCCGATAGCATTCAAGTAATAGTTTCAATTGGTTAAATTAGCCCTTTATTTAAAGCATGGATAAGCACATCATTATTACGGCATCGGTTTTGGGCATGCTGGCAGTTATAGCCGGAGCATTTGGGGCACACGCGTTAAAGGCTGTGCTGGCGGCAGAGCAATTGCAAACATGGCAAACAGCTGTACAATACCAGTTTTATCATGTATTTGCTCTGCTGTTTTTGGCAGCATTTGCACAGCAAAACAGCAGTTACACCAACGTGGCTTTCTATTTGTTTACTTTTGGTATCATTTTCTTCTCCGGCTCATTATACATCCTATCGGTAAGATTTGCACTTAACTGGCACTGGGCCAAATTTTTGGGCCCCGTAACACCCATAGGCGGCCTGCTGTTTATTGGCGGCTGGCTTATGCTGTTGCTTGGCGCTTTAAAGCAAAAGTAAGATGCTTGAATTTGCCGAAGCTGCTTATCAATCCCGTAAAACCTTTTTTGTTGAGGTGATACTGCCTTTGGCCATTGCCAAAAATTATACCTATCGCGTACCGTTTGAAATGAATAACGCCGTGCAGATTGGTAAACGCGTGGTGGTGCAGTTTGGCAAAAGCAGAATGTATACGGCCGTTATTGATATGATAACGGAAACCCCTCCGGAGAAATACGAAGCCAAATATATTTTAGAGATACTAGACAACCGCCCCGTTGTTACCGAAACGCAGTTGAGTTTTTGGAAATGGATGGCCGAGTATTATATGTGCAATGATGGCGAGGTGATGAATGCCGCACTGCCATCGGCATTAAAACTGGCCAGCGAAACCAAAATTACACTGAACCGAGAGTTTTTAGTTGATAAGGCAGAACTAAACGACCGCGAATTTATGATAGTGGAGGCGCTTGACCTGCAGCCCGAACTTACCGTAAGCGACATTGCCAAACTGCTGGGACAAAAAACAGTAATGCCCATACTTAAGCTGTTGTTTGAAAAAAACATCATCAACATATCCGAAGAGGTAAGCGAGCGGTACAAACCCCGCATGCGCACTTTTTTAGCGCTTAATCCGGTTTACAATGATCAGGAGCAGCTAAGAGATCTTTTTGGGATTCTGGAGAAACGTGCCCCAAAACAGGCCGACGCGGTACTGGCCTACATAAAATTATCGCGCCGGCAAAAAGCAATTTCAAAAACCGAATTGATTGAGGAAAGCGGCGCCGGAGCATCAAGTATAAACTCGCTGATTGAGAAAGAAGTATTTATTGCCCAGGAGAAAAATGTGAGCCGCCTGCATATGGAGGATGAAGGGATTTTTGATGTATTTGATCTGAGTGAGCAACAGCTGGGAGCTTTGACAAACATTAAAAAGCAGTTTGAACAAAAGGATGTGGTGCTGCTGCATGGCATTACCTCATCAGGCAAAACGCAGATCTACATCCGTTTAATTGAGCAAGCTATTGCCCAGGGCAGGCAGGTGCTTTACCTGCTGCCCGAGATTGCCCTTACTACACATATTATTGAACGCCTGCGCCAGTATTTTGGCACCAGTATAGGCGTTTACCATTCGCGGTTTAATGACAACGAAAGGGTAGAAGTTTGGCAAAAAGTACTGAATAATGAATACAAGGTTGTGCTTGGTGCACGCTCTGCAGTGTTTTTACCCTTTCAGGATCTGGGTTTGATCATTGTTGATGAAGAACACGAAGTATCCTATAAGCAATACGACCCCGCACCCCGTTACAATGCCCGCGACGCTGCTATATTTTTAGCTAATATGCACAACGGCAAAGTACTATTGGGGTCGGCCACACCATCATTCGAGAGTTATTTTAACGCACGCACCCATAAATACGGCTTGTCCGAATTGACAGAACGTTTTGGTGGAACAGCGCTGCCGGTTATTGAGGTGGTAAGCATTGCCGAAGAGACCAAAAAGAAAACCATCCAATCGCATTTTACCAGCGCGCTGATGCTGGATATACAAGAGGCGCTGGCCAATAAGGAGCAGGTGATACTTTTCCAGAACAGGCGTGGCTATGCGCCGGTGCTGTTATGCAAAGTTTGCGCCTACACACCTAAATGTATTAATTGTGATGTAAGCCTTACCTACCACAAACACAGCGGTAAGCTGCATTGCCATTATTGCGGGTACAAGGAAGATACGCCTTCTGTTTGCCCGGCCTGCGGCTCAACGCATCTGGAATATAAAGGTTTTGGCACCGAGAAAATAGAAGATGAGTTGGCCATGCTTTTGCCTGATGCACGCATAGCACGCATGGACCTGGATACCACGCGCTCGCGCAACTCGCTGCAAAACATACTGAATGATCTGGAAGAAAAAAAGATAGACATTTTAGTAGGCACCCAAATGGTAGCTAAAGGGCTTGATTTTGCCGACGTTACCGTTATAGGTATTATTAATGCGGATAGTATGCTCAAGTTTCCGGATTACAGAGCAAACGAACGCAGCTACCAGATGCTGGCGCAGGTGAGCGGCAGGGCGGGGCGCAGGGGCAAACAGGGTAAAGTGGTGATACAAACTTATGATGTGAAGCACCGGGTAATTAAACAGGTTATTGAAAACGATTACCGCGACCTGTATTTTACCGAAATGGAGGAACGCAAAAGCTTTAATTACCCGCCGTTTTACCGCGTTATCAACCTGGACATAAAGCATAAAGACCCGGAAATGCTGTACAATCAGGCAGCATACCTGGCTACGGAACTTCGTAAAAGTTTTGGCGACAGGGTAGTTGGCCCGGAAACGCCGTTGGTTAGCCGCATACGCAACTATTACATTAAATCCATTATGTTAAAGTTTGAAAAGGATGGCGTATCGGTCAACAAGGTTAAAGCTACCATTCGCGATGTGATAACGCAGTTTCAAACCACTAAACTGAGTAAGGGTAGTATTGTGCAAGCGGATGTGGATCCGTATTAAGCGATAGGTCGCCTGTTAAACCCCATTACTTTTTATTTATCTCCTTCACCTCAATTTGTTCAATACCCGGATCATTAGCAATCATACCGCAATGGTAGCGTGATGACAATAGCTTATAAGAAATAACCACTTTAAGGTTGTTTTGCTTATATCTTTCGGGCAGGTTAACCACATTGTAATACGTTCTTGAAGGTCCTGTTTGGTTATCATAAGGCCCTACACCCTCAACATATATAAGCCACTCACAACCATCCAACGCTATTGATCCGGTATAAACCACCGTTGCCTCGGTTGTTAAAACGTTTTTATCTTTTTTGCAGGCAGTAAAACCCATTAATATCAGACCTATAACAACAATGAGTTTAAGGCGTGGGTTTGTGTTCATAGGGTTTTAATTTTAAGATACGCGTCAATGTGTTCCGTAAATTATTTACTTCTTCTTTATATCCAACAACTTTATCTCATCTATCTTCTGCCCCCAACCGCATTCAAATTTCGAGGCCAGCGTTTGGTAGCGGATGCTTACTTTAAGCTCAGTTTCTTTAAATTTCTCGTCAAGATTGGTGGGGCTGTAGTTGGTATCGCCAATTCTTATTACCCATCCGCAGCCGTCGGCTGCAACGGCTCCGGCATTTATTACGGTGGCGTCTGTGTAAGCAAGTTCTGTTTTTTTGCAGGCTGATGTACTCAGGGCAACAATGAATAATGTTAGCAGTAATAGTTTAAAGTTTTGTGTGAGTTTCATAGGTTGTTTGTTTGCTGATAAAACGCAGGCTGCGGCAGGTTTGCTACAGCATCAGAAAAATATTAATTATTCGCTGTCTGGAAAATCCGCTTAAGTTACTTTTCAAAGTATTAATTATCAGTTTTCTTATATTAAATTGACTTCCTAACGAATAAGTCTGTTGCAAAACGTTGCAAGTAAAAAATGTAAGCATTTTATAATCATATACTTACAAATATTTGCTGTTGCAGTTGTTGCACCTGTTGCTGTATTTTTCTGCAACACCACGTTTTATTTTAAATAGATAAGCAGACAATCAGCTACATAATTAATTCTGCTTTTCTGCCGGACTGAAATGCGGCAAATCATACTAACTTTGCTGTATAATGGCATATAAATACGATGATAATTACCGGGAACGTGGTGCGCGAAAAAAACTGGTTGATGAGTTAAAGAAAAAGGGTATTGAAGACCGCCAGGTATTGGAAGCTATTGGCAAAGTGCCCCGCCATTATTTTTTTGATGAAACCTTTTGGACGCAGGCCTATAAAGACATTGCCTTCCCCATTGGTGAGGGACAAACCATTTCGCAGCCCTACACTGTAGCCTATCAAACTGAACTACTCCACATAAAAAAAGGCGATAAAGTGCTGGAAATAGGCACCGGCTCCGGCTACCAAACCTGTGTACTGATTGAGGTAGGCGCCAAAGTTTACACCATTGAGCGCCAGGAAAAACTATATGAGCGCACCAAACAGGTGTTACCCCACATTGGCTACCGTGCCCGTTTTTTCTGTGGCGATGGCTCAAAAGGCATTGCCCTGCACGCACCTTATGACAAGATAATAGTAACCGCCGGCGCCCCTACCGTGCCCGATATATTGCTGGGTCAACTAAAAATTGGTGGTATACTGGTAATCCCTGTTGGCGATGCTGAATCGCAAAAAATGGTAACCATCCTAAAAACCGGAGAGCACGATTACGAGAAACATGTATTAGATACTTTTAGGTTTGTACCGTTGGTAGGGGAGAGAGCGTGGTAGGATTTCGAATTTCGGATGTTCGATTTCGAATTTATTGCCAATTCAGTCTGCTAATATAATTTTTGAATTTCTCTAAAAGCAAGTTACCGGGATATGCTCGTTCGTGCTCAACGGGTTGATAGGGCACCGGGTAATACTTAAATTCCCACACCCGTTTTGATTGGTCGAATTTTATATGCAGTGACTCTCGATCCGGCTCAATAGGGTGATAAATGCTTATCACGAGTTTGTCCAGCGATGTGTAGGCAAATACTCTTTCACCCAAATTGCTGTCATCGGTGATATAGTTAAGCACAGGAAGTATTTCTTCCAGTGGCCATCCATGTGCAATCATAGCAGTATAAGTAGATTTTATTTCATCCCATTTTATCGCTTCCATTGTTTGATATTTTAAATCCGAAATTGAACATTCGAAATCCGAAATCAAAACTACCTTTTCATCGCCCTATCCATCTCCACTTTAGTATCGCGTTCTTTCAGGCTTTCGCGTTTATCGAATGTCTTTTTCCCTTGGGCTAAAGCTATTTCTAACTTGGCAAAACCGCGTTCGCTGATAAAAAGTGCTAACGGCACAATGGTCAATCCCTTTTCTTCGCCGCGGGTAAGCAGTTTCTTTAATTCGTTTTTGTTGAGCAGGAGCACGCGGTCGCGTTTAGCCTCGTGGTTGTAGAATGAGCCGAAAGAGTATTCAGATATGTGCAGGTTGCGTACGTACAATTGCCCGTTCATAAAAGTGCAAAAGGCATCGTTTATATTGGCCTTACCATCACGAATTGATTTTATCTCGGTACCAAGCAATTGTATACCCGCTACATACTTATCCAGTATGCTGTATTCAAAATACGCTTTCTTATTCTTTATGTAGACTTTATCCTGACTCATTGCTGCAAACTTAGGGATTTTTTGTCATTGGTCATTAGTAATTGGTGTTTGGAGTAATGGCAGATGACTAATGACCAATGACTAATCAACAGCGGAAGGTTTAACCACCAACACGGGCACATCAATCATGTGGCGCACTTTGTTTACCGTTGTGCCAAATATCAGATCTTTAATAGCCTTGTGTCCGTGCGAACCCATCACAACAAAGTCTATCTTTTCCTCATTAACAATTTTAGCTATAGATTTTGCCGCCATACCGAAACCAACTTTGGCCCGGGAATTATACCCCATTTTTTGCATAGCTATAACATACTGATTGATGTTATCTACATCGCTTTGTGTTTCGTGGTCCATTACTTCACCGCCGTAGTATTGCGCACCGGCAGTTTCCACTACGTGGATGAGGGTATAGAGTGCTTTCTCGCCACCCTGCATAATACCATGACGGATGGTGTTGGTATCGTTCTTAGAAAAATCAATGGTGATGCCTATGTGGTGATACTGTATGGCATCCAGATCGCTTATTACGGTAGCAATACCATGTGGTATGAATATGGGATCATCCCGGTGTTTAAACAGCAAAGGCCTCAAAAATACGTATAGCAGCAATATAGCAATGCCCAGCACTACCGGGATAACCAAAACATATATCCACACAAGGGTGCCGCCTGACGATTCAGTGATCCAGCTATATATCTGCTCATAAACCAGTTTGCCGTTAAGGCCAACAATTATTACAGCGCTGGCCCAAGCGCCTATTTTAGCCCAGGTGCCAATGGAGAACTTACCCATTTTTTTACGGTCGCTGGTAAAATGGATGAGCGGTATAACAGCAAAGCCCAGCTGCATACTCAACACCACCTGACTCAGAATAATCAACTTACCCAAACCGTCTTCGCCATAATATAAAATGGTAAACACAGCGGGTACAATGGCCAAAATCCGAGTAAGCAGGCGTCGTAGCCAGGGCTCAACACGCAGGTTAATATGCCCTTCCATAATTATTTGCCCGGCTAAAGTGCCCGTTATGGTAGAGCTTTGCCCGGCCGCTATAAGCGCAATGGCAAACAATACAGGCGCTGTTTTGCCGAAAATGTTTTCTAATAATTTGTAGGCATCCTGTATCTCTGCAATCTCAAAATAGCCATTTTTAAAAAACGCACTTGCGGCCAATATCAAAATAGCGGCATTAACCAAAAAGGCCAAATTCAGCGCAATTACAGTATCAAAAAAGTTGAACTTAATGGCGGTTTTGATACCGGCGTCGGTACGCACTATCTGCCGCGTTTGTACTAATGACGAGTGCAGATAAAGGTTATGCGGCATAACTGTTGCACCTATAATGCCAATGGCTATGTACAAAGCACTGCCGGATAAGTTGCCCGGGATAAAACCTTTTGCAACCTCTACAACATCTGGCTGAACAATAAACATTTCTATCAGGAACGACAGCCCGACGATAAATATCATCGAGACAATGAAAAGCTCCAGCTTGCGCATGCCTTTGTTCATCAAAAAAAGCATTAACAGGGTATCAGTTATAGTAAGCGATACACCCCAAATGAGGGGCAGGTCAAACAATAACTGCAAGCCTATAGCCATACCTATTATCTCGGCCAAATCGCAGGCAATGATGGCCAGTTGCGCCAGTATGTATAAAAAAAAGTTAACAACACGCGGGTAAGCGTTTTTTGATGCCTGTGCCAGATCCAATCCCCGCACTATTCCCAGGCGTGCACTAAGAGATTGCAGTAGTAAGGCAATAAGGTTTGATGCCAGCAATACCCATATCAGCTTGTAGCCAAATGCGCTGCCTCCAGCTATATCAGTTGCCCAATTGCCCGGGTCCATATAACCAACGCTAACCAGATACGCAGGGCCTATAAATGCAAGTACTTTTTTCCAACCGGTTTTATTTGCCGTTTGCACGGAGCTATGCACATTGGATAATGATTCTTTTCCGGTACTCATATGGCTATTAATAAATTGCTTGCCACCTCGCGGCTTATGTTAATATTTTTACCTTCCATATTTAACACAACGGACCGGTCATAATCTATAACTTCCACCGTCTCTATTTTCTTTCCTATAACCAGTTGTAATTTCTCCAGATACTGCAAAAATGCAGGGGAATGGTCGCGCACGCCAGATATTATTCCGCACGCCTTTATACCCAACTCCGCAATGCTTACCAACTCGTTCTGTTTAATTTTACCATTCCTATCGGGTATTGGGTCGCCATGCGGATCATACCGGGGGTAACCCATAAACTTATCAAGCCTGTCTATCAGTTCTAATGATGATATATGCTCCATTTCTTCGGCCATATCATGCACCTCATCCCACTTAAAATTTAGTTTTTCTACCAAAAAGTACTCCCAAAGTCTGTGTTTTCTTATAATGTTAACCGCTATCTTTTCGCCTGCAGGGGTTAAGCTAACGCCCTGGTATCTGGCATAATTAATCAGTAGTTTCTCGGCCAGTTTCTTTACCATATCCGTAACCGAAGCAGCTTTTGTGCTTAGCGCCGCTGCAATTTGATTAGTGCTTACGTTGGCGTTATTTAACGACAAATGATAGATGGCTTTTAAATAATTCTCTTCGGCTAAAGTATTCATTTAAACAAATCTAATAATAAATTTAGACTTGTCTAAATTTTAGTTTGATGAAATTTAATTTTTTTAAAGGCGCTTTTAAAAAATTAAATTCGGTAATTTGTTAAAAATTGTTAGCTATGGCCGCAGAACTAGACAAGATAGATTTTCAGATACTTAAAATATTACAAGAGAACGGCAGGATAACTAACCTGCAATTATCTAACGAAATAGGCTTATCGCCTGCGCCTACATTAGAGCGGGTGCGCAAACTGGAAAACGCCGGTTACATTAAAAGTTATCATGCTTTGGTTGATGAGGAAAAATTGGGCCTGGGTATTAAAACGTTTATACAGATCTCGCTTGATTTTCATCAGAAGAACACCATACAAACATTTATTGATGAGATTAAAAGCATTAAAGAAATTACCGAGTGCCACCATGTAACCGGGCAATGCGATTTTGTGCTGAAAGTTTATGTGCGCGACATCAAATCGTACGAGCAACTCATTATGGAGAAAATAAGCCGCATAAGCGTGGTTAAAACCTTCCAGACGATGATGATTATGAGCACCAGTAAAAAGGAGCCGATAGTGCCGCTGGAGTATTAAGTTAGAATCAAGAATCAAGAGCCAAGAATCAAGACAAAAAATTTAATCTTGATTCTTGACTCCCTAAGAAATCTGCCAATCTATCGACTTCTTCCCCGTTTTTTCCAAATATGCGTTTGTTTTTGAGAAGGGTTTTGATCCGAAGAAATTGCCCTTTATTACTGCCATAGGCGATGGGTGGCTTGATTTGAGCACCAGGTGTTTGCTCTCGTCTATTAATACAGATTTTGATTGCGCGTAGGCTCCCCAAAGGATAAATACAACCCCCGTTTTTTTATCGGATACCGTTTTTATTACATGGTCTGTAAATTGTTCCCATCCCTTTTTTTGGTGCGATCCGGCTTCACCTGCGCGTACAGTGAGCGTGGCGTTTAATAACAGCACTCCTTGTTCGGCCCAATGGGTCAGGTCTCCGCTGCGCGGGATGGTGAAGCCGGGGATATCTGTAGCCAGCTCTTTATAAATGTTTTGTAATGATGGCGGCGTTGCTACGCCCTTTTGTACAGAAAATGATAAGCCATGCGCCTGGTTGGCACCATGATAAGGGTCTTGCCCGATGATAACCACCTTCACCTCGGTGAATGGTGTTTTCCAAAACGCGTTAAAAATATCAGCGCTTTTGGGGTAAATGGTTTTACCGGCCTGCTTCTCGTCTTTTAAAAACTGTTTAAGTTTTAGCATGTAATCTTTTTCAAATTCATCACCCAAAACTTCTAACCACGAAGGCTCTAATTCTATCGCCATAAATATTAATGCAGCTGTTGATTTACAGTGCAAATAAACGGATATTTGCACTCTGATTTTTAACAGGAATAAAAGAAAATTATGTCAAATATTATACGGCTTGTTATAGCCTGCACAGTGTTAGGAGGATCAATAGCACTTTGTGTTTTTGGTTTTTGGGGATGGGGAATACCGTTGTTTTTAATTGGAGCAATTATATTGCTTACCTTCTTTTTTAACGAAAATATGCTGATAGCCCAATATTTTCTGCGTAAAGAAGACACCGAAAAATCTGAACTTTGGTTATTAAAAATAACTGATTACGAAAAGCAGCTGCACAAAAACCAACACGGCTATTATAATTTGCTGATAGGTTTAATAGAGTCTCGTAAGGCACCATTAAAGTCTGAAAAATATTTTAAGAAAGCTTTGTCTTTGGGCATGACCATGTCTCATAACATCGCACTGGCAAAAATTAGCCTTGCAGGCATATCAATGGCAAAGCGCAACAAGCGCGAGGCGCAGATGTATTTGTCAGAAGCTACTAAAGATGATAAGAACAAGCTACTGGCTGATCAGATAAAGATGATGAAAGGGCAGCTGGCGCAAATGGATAAGCAAGTAGTAAAAGGCTTTCGCCCGCAATATTAAGGATTTAGGTAAAAGGTAAAAATAAAATAGGCTTTAAAACCATTGGTTTTAAAGCCTATTTTTCTTCAATTGAACCGAAGTAGGCAGGTTCAGATCTGCTAAAGTCGGCTCTTGATGTGTAACGCTCTGTTACTTCTGCTTCAGCAGCCGGATCGGCAACTTCAACAATTTTTAACAAACTTCTGATAAACGACAGGTTAAAATTTTGTCTGTTTAGTTTTATCAGGTACTCGTTCTCCGTGATTTCTAAGATAGAGTTAGTCATAACTTTTCAATAAAGTGTGTTTGTAAAAATAAGCAACACATTCAATGCCAAAGTTTTGATTGTTTTATCATTGTATTAAAGAATTGTTAACAACTTGTGTTAATTATTAGTTAGGTAATTTGCGATTAGGATAAAGTCTGAACCCCTGATGCACTTAGCACTCTGCGGGTCTCTGTGACTTCTTAGTGAACTCTGTGTTAAAATAGCCACTGAGATCGCTGAGTAGACACAAAGGACACAAAGAGAAGGTATGAAACATATTTTACGCAAACCAGGCCATCACATCATCCTTAGTAGGCATACTAATATCCAGCTTTAATTTTTTACGCATGCCTCCTAAATCATTAAATACTTTGTTAGGATTTCCTGCTTTCAGCTCTTCTACGGTATTAAAGCCCATTTTATTCAATACAGGCACCCACTCTGCCGGTATGCCAATATTGATGAAATCTTCAGCAGTAGCTACTTTTGCTTTCTTTTCCGGGCGCATTTGCGGGAAGAATAATACTTCCTGTATGGTGCTTTGGTTGGTCATCAGCATTACCAATCGGTCAATACCAATACCCAGGCCCGATGTTGGCGGCATACCATATTCTAAAGCGCGTAAAAAGTCATCGTCCATGGCCATTGCCTCATCATCACCTCTGCCTGCCAAAATCAATTGTTCTTCCAAACGCTCACGCTGATCTATCGGGTCATTCAATTCAGAATAGGCATTGGCTATTTCTTTCCCATTCACAAACAGCTCAAAACGTTCTACCAAACCCTCTTTGCTGCGGTGCTTTTTAGCCAGCGGCGTCATTTCAATAGGATAATCGGTTATAAAGGTGGGCTGTATCAGGCTGGCTTCAACTTTAGCGCTGAAGATCTCGTCAATCAGTTTGCCTTTGCCCATGGTAGCATCTACCTCAATACCCAATTCGGCACAGGTTTCGCGCAAGCCTGCCTCATCCATGGCTGATACATCAATCCCGGTATATTTCAGGATAGAATCATACATAGACAGGCGGGTATAAGGCCCTGCAAAGTTGATCTCGTTGCCACCCACCTGCACAGCGGCAATACCGTGTACGGCGCGGGTAACCTGCTCCAGGCAAGTCTCTACCATGTTCATCATCCACACATAGTCCTTGTATGCCACATAGATCTCCATAGCTGTAAATTCCGGGTTATGGGTGCGGTCCATGCCCTCGTTGCGGAACATCTTGCCAAACTCATAAACACCGTCAAACCCTGCTACAATAAGGCGTTTAAGGTAAAGTTCATTGGCTATGCGCAAGTACAGCGGCATGTCCAATGTATTGTGATGGGTATTGAACGGACGCGCAGCTGCACCACCATGTATGGCTTGCAGTATAGGCGTTTCCACCTCCATCCATCCCTGTTCATTAAAGAAATTGCGCATGGCGCTGATAACTTTTGAGCGTTTAATAAAGATCTGTTTAAAATCGGGGTTAACCGTCAAATCCACATAACGCTGGCGATAACGCATTTCGGGATCGGTAAAACCATCGTGTATGTTGCCATCCTCATCGCGTTTTACAACGGGTAGCGGTTTTAATGATTTTGCCAGGATGGTCAACTCCTCGGTATGTACAGAGATCTCGCCGGTTTGGGTGGTAAATACATAGCCTTTAACGCCTACATAGTCGCCAATATCCAGCAGTTTTTTAAATACTATGTTATATAAAGTTTTGTCCTCGTCAGGGCAAATGTCATCACGTTTTATGTATACCTGCATACGGCCGGTGCTATCCTGAATCTCAAAAAAAGATGCGCTACCCATAATGCGGCGCGTCATGATGCGGCCCGCTACTGTTATGTGTTTATACTTATCCGGAGCGGAATTAAAATTATCGGCAATGTCCTGCGCGAAGGCGGTAACCTTATACTCTTCGGCAGGATAGGGGTCAATACCTAAGGCGCGAAGCTGTTTTAAAGATTCGCGGCGAATAATTTCCTGTTCGGATAATGCAATACTCATGTTTTGTAACGCTATTTTATTAAGGCTGCAAAAATAGGATTTTTTATTGGTGTGCACAGGATTAGCTTAACTTTGAATTATGTACGCTATTGATACCGAAGTTGTAATTCCTAAATACCCGCTAGCGCCCGATCTGGCTACCGGAAATAAAATGTTCAGCATTGTAAAAGCTGATGGTACGGTTAATCTTATTCGCTCAGATTTTTTAGTACCTCATCGTAAGGATTATTATTTCTGGGCATTTGTAAAGGAGGGGAGCAGCAGGCATTGGATAGACACAAAACCTTACCAGCTTAGCAATAACTCTTTTCACTTCAGTACTCCGCATCAGGTACATTTAAAAGAAGAAGCAAAGCCTGTAAAGGGGATAATTGTAGCTTTTACAGCAGATTTTTTGGCGCTGGAAGAGAATAGCCTGTTACGGCAATTGCCCATTATACAAAACCCAAACAACGAGCATGAGCTTATTTTAACCGATGCTGATGTGGTGTTTATTGAAGATATAATGGAGAAGGTGTATCAGGAAAATCGTTCGGGGGGTAACTGGCGAGACAGCATGTTGATGGGATATATGCGGATTCTGTTTATTTACTTAAGCAGGTTGTATACGCAACAGTTCTTGAAAGACGGCTTAGACTCTGACCGGCTTTTACTTAAAAAATATCTTGCCAAAATAGAGGTCAGCTATACAAACCTGCACGAGGTAGCCGCATATGCCGATATGCTGAACATGAGTGCCGGACATTTAAGCGAGGTGGTGAAAACACAAAGCGGTAAACCCGCCATAGCCCATATACATGAGCGAATAATACTGGAGGCCAAGCGATTGCTTTTTCATACCAATAACTCTATAAAAGAAATAGCGTTTAATCTGGGTTTTGAGGATGCCTCTTACTTTAACAGGTTCTTTAAACGCATTGTTGAGCAAACACCCGCAACCTACCGCACCAACATCCGCGAAATGTACCATTGAAACCCTTAGGAGTGCCGTTCTGAGTATCAGCCAGCCTTTACTTTTGCTCCATACAATTTTAAAAGATACAGAAATGAAAAAAGCATTGATAACAGGAGCCAATAAAAGCATTGGTTTTGAAACAGCAAGGCAATTACTAAACCAGGGATATTTTGTTTACTTAGGCAGCCGTGACGCTGAAAGGGGCGCGCAGGCCGTTGCCCAATTGAAAAGCGAAGGACTGGATAATGTTGAGTTATTGCAGATAGATGTGAGCAACCCTGCATCGGTTGAAGCAGCGGGTAAAAAGGTAAGCGAGCTGGATGTATTGATAAACAACGCCGGTATACTGGGTGGCATGGAACAAAGCGCTCTTACAATTGGCTTAGATACCGTGCGCGAAGTGTATGATACCAACTTCTTTGGTGCGATAAACGTAACGCAGACTTTTATTGAGGCCTTAAAAAAATCCGCAGAACCAAGAATAGTTAATGTAACATCCGGATTAGGTTCTTTAACTCTGCACAGCGACCCAAACTGGAAGTATTACCAGGTAAAAACAGCGGCCTATGGTACATCAAAAACAGCTTTAAATGCCTATACGGTTGTTTTGGCTTATGAGTTGAAAGACACCGCCTTTAAAGTGAACGTGGTAGATCCCGGGTATACCCAAACAGATTTTAACCATCATAACGGACCGGGTTCTGTTGAAGACGCTGCAAAAATTATCGTTAAATATGCAACCCTTGATGCGGATGGCCCCACCGGTAAATATTTCAGCAATGATATAGATACAGCAGATCAGGAAAGCCCTTGGTAATCCTACGAGGTATATTTAGCGATTGGAGAAGAGTTTTGCTTGTAAAATTAAACTAAGTACTCTTCTCCAATTAGTATTAATACTAATTGAAATCCAGGTTTATTTATATTGGGGCTATTAACTCCTGGTTATTCCATCCTGGGCGGATAGGCGGTTTCTATATAAAATATTCCATCAATTACATGGCTAAAATCCATAAAATGGAACCTGTTGCCCAGCAGCCTGCTTTCTATCCCGGCACCTAATTTTTCATTTGCAACTGCTGTCCTAAAAGACGTAAAAGCATATGCGTAACCTTTTTTACCCAATAAACCTTCGTAGCTATTTTTAGGGGGCTCTTTTAATTTATGTGTGATCATTGACCCTGCTCTCCCTTTATAACTGGTAAAGCCGACGGTGAACAAGGTTTTCTTGAGCCTTTGATGTAGATATTCGCCCATTGGAACGAAAGTTTCATACTCTTTGCTATTAATGGCTTTTTGATTGTAGATAAAATGTGATGTGGCACCCCAACAGATTATTTTATCGTTCTTAAATCTTTGCTCAACTAAGTTCAACAGGTTCTCTGCCATAATGCTGTCCCTGAAATTCTCGTTAGTAAATCTGCGCTTTGAATCATTCCTTAAATTTGACACTACTTTCAACCAGAATCCGTTTCTGTCCTCGGTTGCCGCATTAGCATCTTTCAATATAAAGCCCGAGATCTTTCTCGAAAATTTTCCGATCAAGGATGTATCAATTGCTGATGGTTTTTTATAAAAGTTTGAATATTTTATTTGTCGCTGCAGCGCAGATTCAAAATTTATCCAATCAGGATCATTCATAATTTCCGATGCACCAATATTCTTCAGGTATGCAGTCAAATCCTCAAAAAAATATTTTTTTGATAAACTGCCACTAAACTGGGTATCAAAACCTGTAACAATTAGAGGCGCGGTTGTTTTTTGCGTCAATAAAATATACTCTTCTAATTCAGCAAGGGACTTAGTGTCCCAAACACCAAAAACAGCTTCTTTTAATATCCCTTTAGAATTACCGCTTGCCAGTAGCTCGGCAGCCTTGCTGCAATCAAAATAGCCACTTTCAAAAGCAAGGATGTTAAAGCCAAGTTTTTCATGCAGATATTTTACAAGCTGAATTTTTGCATCAAAAGTTGCACCGTCGAAATGTGTCTGTTCGCCCAGGGTTACTACCCTTACGCCTTCAAAATTTTCATTCAAGGTTGCTAAATTTGAAAACCGGCCATCATTGTCACTATGGATATGTACGGTTGCCTCATCTATTTTATTAGGCTGTGCATCGCAAAAAAGTGGAATAGCGAAGGCGAGTATCAGTAAAAAACGCTTAATCATACAGCCAAATATATCCGGTAAATAAGACCTTCAGATAAAGTTTAACTAACTTTAACAATCCAGCTTAATTACAAACCCGTGAGAAAAATATTTAGTTTTCTCGGTCACCAAACTTGTCCCAGGTATTAGTCGTTTGATGTTATATCAGCACTTGCATGATTTGAGATTGATCCATGCATGAAATTCTTACCTATGAACCCCGATTAGAGAATTTTCCTCTTTTTTATTCTTTGCCTAGCCTGAAGTCGGTTACGCTTTTGTTGCTTAGACTTAGTTCTTCAAAGATAGATGAAGACCCCACCTTATCCACAGGACATTGAGTACTTAGACCCACATACAAAATCTCGGGATAATCATTTTTATGCAGACGTACCATTTGCCATTTCTTGTTATCAAGAGAGTAATAACAGGCAATAGTTTTAGTATCAGATGATATCTTCATATAAACAAATGATTGCTCAACAATATCGTGGTTATTATCATCAGAAAACTCCTTATTGCGTACAGTAACCATGCGGTGTTCCCCTCCCTCGCTTTGCTCAAAGCAAAACTTTTCCCAAAAGCCCTCATTTGAATACACAAATAAATCGCCTGCATTATAAGTACCTTTTTTGGTAAATTCAGGTGTAACTTTGGCAGAAATAGTAAATGGTTTAGTATTGTCTGTTTTTGAAAGTAAGATAGGTGAAGAGTTGTTAGTTAATTTTCCATCTGGATCCGAAAAATAGTCTTTTTCTCCGCTTACTTTGAAAGTAATTTTATCACCATCAATACTAACAAGCGTATCTGCGCCATTTATACTTTTGTTGAATACTATGTCCCCGATACTTATATTACAATCACTTCCTGCTACTTTGTAATTTTCCGGTACTTGCGAATTATCGTTAGCTGATTTTTCAGGTGCTTTTTTTTCAGAACAACTTATTATTGCAGTTAAACTCAAGATAATCCCAGTAATTAAAATCTGTTTCTTCATAAGATGTGTTTTATTAGATTCAAATATAGTATTTGGTCAATGGTTACAAAGGCCGCTTCCTAAATTAGTATTAAACTCGCCTTCAATGATAATCTAAATTGGCGAACTCAAAAAAGAACCCAACCTTATAAAATCGGGGTTGATGTTTTCGCAATTATCATAACCCGATTCATTAATCACAATTATTTTTAGGTTTTTGATGATGAGTATTTGACAGGTTTCTTTACATTCCCACAATATGTGCAGCTACACAAATAATTTGCGATAAAATTTTTATGTCAAGTATTTTGCGGATATTTCCCATAGAAAGGTATGGCTTTTTTAAACGATTGAACCTCATTGAAATGATTATTAGCTTTACAGTAATAAAATGCTGAATGGCTAATTAACCGTTCAGCTTAATTACAAAGCCGGTAGAAAAATAGTTTACACATTAATTCTTTTTTTCAGTATTAATTAAATGAAAGCTCAAAGCCTTGAAAAAATGATATGGTTTAATGAACCGGAACATTGGGAAATAAAAAATAACAGTTTAATAATGCAGGTTACGCCAAAAAGCGATTACTGGCGAATTTCGCACTACGGTTTCACCGTTGATGATGCGCCATTTTATTATGGTAATTATGGCGGTGAGTTTGAGGCAAAAGTTAAACTCACAGGCGAATACAAAGCCCGTTTTGATCAGATGGGCCTTATGATACGCACTGACCATGAAAACTACATTAAAACCGGAGTAGAGTTTGTTGATGGAAAGTTCAACATAAGCACAGTGGTTACCCACACTAAAAGCGATTGGAGCGTTACAGCACTGGATAAAGTCCCTCCTTTTATCTGGATTAAAGTTGTGCGCAGGCAAGATGCTTTAGAAATTTTTTATTCCCTGGATGATAAAATTTATGTGATGACACGAAACGCACCATTAAAGGATAATGCTCCTGTACAGGTAGGAATGATGGCTGCATGCCCGGATGGTGACGGCTTTGAAGCAAAGTTCGAACACTTTTCGGTTAAGCATCTGCCAGATCAACGAAGGATGGAATGGCTTAAACAGCATCAATAGCTTCACCAAACTAGCATATCTTAACGCGTCTCCAACTGCGGTAATTGCTTTTTCCGACAGTGAATCATCAATATCTACTGTTAACGTCTTCATCTTAATAGATTCTTTTCGGGGTGTTAAACAAATTTACATAAATAATATGCCCTAATCCATATCAGCTTATACCTTTACACTATGATAAAAGTAATAGCTTTTGATGCCGACGACACTTTATGGGTTAACGAGCCCTATTTTAAGGCATCTGAAGAAAAGTTTTGCGCCCTGATGGGCGAGTATATGTCTGAGCGCGACCTGGAACGCGAGTTGCTAAGAATGGAGATAGCTAACCTGGGCCTGTATGGTTATGGTATAAAAGGTTTTATTCTGTCGATGTTGGAAGCCGCTTTGAAAATTAGCGCCGGTACCATTAATGCGCAGGGTATTGAACATATCCTGGAGATAGGGAAGCAAATGCTCAACCAGCCTATTGAATTGTTAGATGGGGTGGAGGAAGTGCTAACGGCAGTTAAAGACAAATACCGCTTGGTGGTGGCCACCAAAGGCGATCTGCTGGATCAGGAACGGAAACTCAGAAAATCAGGTTTGATAGACTATTTTCACCATGTGGAGGTGATGTCTGAAAAAGACGAACCCAATTACCGTAAGTTACTTAAACACCTTGATATACAACCCGATGAGTTTTTAATGATAGGTAACTCATTGAAGAGTGATGTTTTACCTGTGCTGAACATTGGCGGCCATGCCATTCATGTGCCTTTCCACATTACCTGGGCGCATGAGCAGATTGAGGGTAGTATAGATAACGAGCGGTTTAAAAATGTGGAGGGAATAAGGGAGGTGTTGGGGGTGTTATAGACTATTTTTTCTGACATTCTGAGTTATAGCGAATAATCTTATAAACCTGCAACTAATCGCTTTGCTCGGCATGCTATACAAGATTCTACGCAACCACTACCGGTGACAAACGTGCGCGAGGTGTCACCCTGAGCCTGTCGAAGGGTTGCGCGTAAAGGCCTTCCCGCGCTATGGTTCGACAGGCTCACCATGACAGCCACCTTTTACGTCATCGCACCCTTAGAGGCCCCGGATTTTGTGCTTCAGGATGACAGATTTGTAAAAAATGCCTTTTCCGTTTGGCAAGATTTTAAAAAATCATAGCGTATCTGATTATCAGCCGAATAACTAAATATTACGGCTAATTTTCCTGACGAATAAGTTGCTTCGCTTTGTTTCCCTTCAAAACAGCAAACTGCTATCTGCCAGCTTTTTAACTAAAATATTGCTCCGGTCTGTTCCACTTGCTTCACACGCACACCGGAACAAACTCGTCAAGTTTGCCCCCTTTAGCGGGACGGTAGGGAACTTAATCTGCGTCCACTTCCTGGCTGTACAACTCCTCAATGGCCTCAGCGTACTTCTTTTCAAGTACCTTGCGTTTGGCTTTCATGGTTGGGGTAATCTCGCCATCTTCCATACTGAAAGGCTTGCGTTTAACCTTAAAGTTTTTGATACGCTCAAACTTCGCCAGTTCGTTAGAGAAGGTTTTGATGTCTTTGGCGATCCAGTCTTTTATCTCTTTATCTTCAATAAACACATCGGGTTGCTCAAAGAAGGCTTCGTTAAGTTTGAAGGTTTCCTGTAAGGTCTCTCTGGCAGGGATAATGATGGCAGTAATATGTTCGCGCTTATCGCCTATCAAAAACACGCCTTCAATCTTAGGGCTTTTAAGGTAAGTATTCTCTACCGGGGTAGGGTAAATGTTCTTACCATAAGCGTTCACCAGCATGTTCTTCAGGCGATCGGTTATCTGTAAGTTGCCTTTAAAAAACCTGCCGATATCGCCGGTGTGCAACCAGCCGTGCTCGTCAATAGCGTTGGCGGTTTCCTCTGGCTTGTTCAGGTAGCCTTTCATTACGCAATGCCCACGCACGATGATCTCGCCCTCATCTGATTGCAGATCCTCTTTAAAAGTATCGTGGGTTTGTATGGTGTAGATCTTTTTGGTATCCACATTTTGAATACCGACCTCAATACCCGGTATTATGCGACCCACCGTGCCATAAACCTGGCGATGATATTCCGTAACGGCCATAACCGGCGAAGTTTCGGTAAGGCCAAAGCCCTCCAGTATTTTTATGCCGAGGTCGCCGAAGAACTCACCAATGTTTTTAGGCAGCGCCCCGCCGCCGGAGATCATGAATTTTAGTCGCCCACCGGTTTTCTCTTTTATCTTGCTGAATACTAACTTCTCGGCCAGTGCATATTCCGTACCCAAGATAATACCCGGTGATTTACCCGCATCTTTAGCTAACCGGTACTGCCGGCCAATTTTTAGCGCCCATAGGAATATTTTAGCCTTCATACCGCCGGGATCAGTGCCTGCTTTAATGGCCTTGTCGTGAATGCGTTCCAGTAACCGCGGCACGCAGTTCATTATAGTTGGCTTAACCTCGCCCATGTTCCGCGCCAGCAGCTCCAGGCTTTGCGCGAAGGAAATTTTGCAACCCGCGTATAGGCAAATATGGTAAGTAGCCGTACGTTCAAATACATGCGAGAGCGGCAGGAACGACAAGAAGAGATCTGTCTTCTCTACAACAGGTATCTGTATCAAACTGGTACGCACGTTCTCCACTAAATTATAATGGGTAAGCATAACGCCCTTTGGTGTGCCAGTGGTGCCGGAGGTATAGATCAAACAAGAGAGATCAGACGGTAAGATGGATTCGCGAGCGGCATTAATAACCGGGCGATACTCATCTATCAACTTACGGCCTTCTTCAATAATGGCATTTAGCCCCGTTAAGCCGGCTTTTAATGTAGATTTTTCTTTGCCTCTTTCTGCCCTGTCGCAGGCTATAATGCGGATGAGTTCCGGGCAATTATCCGCCACTTTTATCACCTTACGGAACAGGAATGTGCTGCCCACCAAAATGGTTTTAGCGCCGGAGTCGTTTAGAATATACTCCACTTCGGCTTCGGATAGGGTAGGATATATAGATGTATTAACCCCGCCAATTTGCTGTAGTGCCTGATCATAAAGAATATAATCCGGACTGTTATCCATAATAATAGCCAATCGGTCGCCCTTTTTAATACCGATGCTTAAAAACCAGGCAGATATAGCATCAATTTTCTCTAAAGCCTCGCCGTAAGTAATATCAACCCAGGCATCACCAACCTTATGGGATAGAAAAGGATGCGTTTCAGGATGAATGTTTTTTACCAGGTATCTGATAAGACTGGGTATGGTAGGGCGCTCGTTAAGGGTGCTCATTATGGTTTAAAATTGGTTGGTAATGGCAAATCTAATAATTTAACGTTTGTTGTGCGGCAAAATTTGCGTTACTAATAACATTGCATATCTTAGTATCATAATTACTATCATCACATACTAAGCAGGGATCATTACTGATCCAACCCATAGCGGGCAATCACCGGCATCCAGCCGGATATAATTTGTATTGCCCAAATTCAAGTGATTTTTTAAAATATTATGGTAGGTTACTACCTGTCTTTAAGCAATATATGTGATGGAAACAAGATCCAACAAAACAATAGTGGCAGAATTTTACCGCCATGTAGTGCGCGAACGCAAAAGTGAGCTGATACCTAACTACATACAAGAAAATTATATACAACACAGCCCAATGGGTAAGGATGGCCGGCAAGGGCTTTTTGAAATGGTAGAATTTTTAAAGACACTGCCGCCGCCCGCCGAATCTGACAAATCGCCAATTGTACATTTGATTGAGCAAGGCGACCTGGTAGTAGCACATCTTGATTTACATTTTATGGGGAAAGATATAAGAGTAATAGAGTTATTCAAAGTACAGGATGGTAAAGCTGCCGAGCATTGGGATGTAGCTGAAGAACAGACCAGCGATACCACAAGCTTTATAAAAGCTGAAAAGAATACTATGGTTAGCAATAGTAGTGCTTTTCTGTATGAGCTTTACCAAAGTTTGAACATTAAAATTCATCGCGTAATAACGGAAGGCGACTTTACAGCTGTACATGCCGAAGCCAAAGCTGATGAACGCCCAATAGCGCTATTTGATATTTTCAAATTTGAAGATGGCAAACTGGCAGGGCACTGGAGCGCCAAACAACCGGTGCCAGAGAAACTGATGCATAATAACGGAATGTTTTAGTGTAACGTTTAGGCAATAAAAAAGCGTTGCATCAATTGGTGCAGCGCTTTTAAAATATCAGTGAAATCAAAAATTAATCGGTGTAATCTTACACAGAGAAACTCTCGCCGCAGCCGCAGGTACGGCTTGCGTTAGGATTGTTAAAGGCAAAACCTTTACCATTTAAGCCGTCGCTAAAATCAAGTTCTGTGCCGGCCAGGTATAAAAATGATTTCATATCAAGCGCAAAGCGAATTCCTCGATCTTCAAAAAACTGGTCGCCCTTTTTTTCTTCGTTATCAAAATCAAGGTTATACGATAACCCCGAGCAACCCCCGCCCTGAACAGACACCCTCAGAAAATACGAAGCATCAAGCCCCGAATCGCCCATTAGGTTATCTATTTTTTCCTTTGCTTTATCAGTTATAGTTACCATTGTCGTTTAGAATCGAGAGTCAAGAATCAAGAGCCAAGAAAATTCCGACTATCTATAGTCTTGATTCTTGACTCTTGGTTCTTGCATCTACTTATTAGTGGTGTGATTTTTCAAGCTCTAAAGCTTCCATGCCATTTTTAACGCGGTAATCATTAATAGCTGCTTTAATAGCGTCTTCCGCTAAAACCGAGCAGTGAATTTTTACCGGTGGTAAAGCCAGTTCTTCAACAATATCCATGTTGTCAATTTTCATGGCATCGTCAATGCTTTTGCCTTTTAACCACTCAGTAGCTAATGATGATGACGCAATTGCTGAACCGCAGCCAAAAGTTTTAAACTTAGCATCGGTTATTATATTGTCTTCGCCAACCTCAATTTGCAGGCGCATCACGTCGCCGCACTCAGGTGCACCAACCAGGCCGGTACCTACTTTATGACTTGCTTTGTCTAAAGTACCAACGTTACGTGGGTTGGTGTAATGATCCATTACTTTATCTGAATATGCCATTTTCTTTTAATTATTGAATTAGTGATTGAGTGAATTAGTGATTTTCCCCAAATCACTCTTTTATATTTTTTAACAGCATCTGCACATTCGCACATCTGCATATTTATAAATCTTCTTAGTGTTCCGCCCACTCAATTGAGTCAAGGTCTATACCTTCTTTAAACATCTCCCAAAGTGGCGACATGTTACGCAGGTTGGTAACCGCTGTTTTGGTTACTTCTATTGCGTAATCAACTTCCTGTTCGGTAGTAAATCTGCCTAAGCCAAAACGGATAGAAGAGTGCGCCAAATCGTCGCTCAAGCCTAAGCTTTTTAACACGTATGATGGCTCTAACGACGCTGATGTACACGCAGACCCTGAAGATACAGCCAGATCTTTCATGGCCATCATTAAACCTTCGCCTTCAACATATTTAAAGCTGATGTTAGCCACATGCGGTAAACGATGGTCAACGTTACCGTTTACATAACTTTCCTCAAGCACGGTTAAAGCCGATTGTAGTTTATCGCGTAGGCCTGATAAACGGATAGCTTCGCTTTCCATTTCCTGTAAACAAAGCTCACAGGCTTTACCTAAGCCAACAATACCCGGTACATTCAAAGTACCTGAACGCATGCCACGCTCATGGCCGCCACCGTCCATTTGTGCAGTAACCTTAACACGTGGTCCTTTACGGCGAACGTATAAAGCGCCAACGCCTTTAGGGCCGTAAAATTTATGTGCCGATAGCGCCAAAAGGTCAATGCCATCGCGGTTTACATCAACAGGTATTTTACCTACGGCTTGTACAGCATCCGTCATAAACAAAGCGCCGTGTTTGTGGGCAATGTCTGCTATTTCTTTTACAGGTTGAATAACACCTATCTCGTTGTTACCATACATTACCGATACTAAAATAGTTTCAGGTGTCATGGCTGCTTCTAACAAAGCAAGGTCAAGCAAACCGTCTTCTTTAACCGGCAGGTAAGTTACTTTACCACCTAATTTTTCAACATGTTTGCAGGCGTCTAATACTGCTTTATGCTCGGTAACCGTTGTTATAATGTGGTTACCTTTTTCTTTATACATTTCGAAAACGCCCTTAATAGCCAGATTGTCTGACTCGGTAGCGCCCGAAGTAAAAATGATCTCTTTTTCGCTTGCACCTATTAACTTTGCTACCTGCTCGCGCGCATAATCAACCGCTTCCTCGGCTACCCAACCAAAGTGGTGATTGCGGCTGGCCGCATTACCAAATTTGTTGGTAAAATAAGGCAGCATAGCTTCCAACACCCGTGGGTCCATCGGGGTAGTAGCATTGTTATCAAGGTAAATTGGCAATTCCATAATTGTACTGTGTGTATTATATCATACAAAGATACGCAAACTTTTATTTAATGGTATTCAATATAGTCATGCTAAACTAATAATTTAGAGGCGATGAGTAAGATAGAGCACATTGGAATAGCCGTTAAGGATATGGCAGCATCAGTAACATTGTACCAAAAGTTATTGAATACGGCTGTGTACAAAATCGAAACGGTAGAAAGCGAGCGGGTGCAAACCGCATTTCTGCAACGCGGACCCAATAAAATAGAGCTGCTGGAAGCACTTTCTGATGAGAGCCCCATCGCCAAATTTTTAGAAAAAAAGGGCGAGGGCATCCATCACGTAGCTTTTGAGGTGGATGATATTGTTGCCGAAATGGCCCGGTTAAAAAGCGAAGGTTTTGTTTTGTTAAGCGATGAACCTAAAGCCGGTGCAGATAATAAGCTGGTTTGTTTTGTGCACCCTAAGAGTGCGGGTGGGGTTTTGGTGGAGTTGGTACAGAGTGTTTGAACTAAGATTTGTAGGATTTTAGGATTATAAGAGAGGAGAAAGCTCTTCACATATTCAGAACTAAGAGATACGTAACCATATAATTCATTGGTGTTGACAAGCAAAAGAAAATCTAATTCAAAAACAATATTAGCAGTAACTGTATGGACAATTATTGTTTGGATGGGGGTAGGAATTTTGATCCAACCGCAGCAAAACGGTAAAAATTCAAACCTAATTAATGGACACTTCGATCATGTTGAAGAAGGGGTTGGAACGGGAAGAGCAAGTGGTTCTATTTGGTATAACATATATATACAAGAGAACCCCAAAAATTACAAAGTATCAGCTGATAATTCGCATTGTTTTTTATTTTATTCTTTGAAAACACAAGTTAAAGCGGGTGATCCAATTCAACTTTACTTAGATAGACCTCTACCTTTTTTTTCAATTAAAAAGCCAATGGTAGTATCTGTAACAGCCAATAGCGAAAATTATCTTTCGTTTTATTGTATTAACGAGGAAATCGAAAACGAACGAGCAAAATTCCCCTTGTATTTACTTGGACTTGGTTTGCTTTTTACAGTTTTATTTTTTAAAAAAGAAGTAGCGCACTTACTTAAAAAATGGTAGTGTTAATAGAGTTAGCGATAGCATAGTTTGCAGTTGTCTGAACATTATCCTTAACATTAAAGATTATAAGAAAGCGCATTGAAAAATCCTATGAATCCCAGTTCAGACAAAGGAGGTGGAGGCGCTTTAAAATCTGGCTATCTATTTAATCTTAGTTCAGATAATAATTTTTATAATTTTAACTGCAAAAACTTGTAACGATGTTGAAACGTATAAGACTGTTTTATATTTTCTTGTTCCTTTTTATGGCCTGGTTAAACACCTACGCGCAAGGAACTACAGAATTTGAGATTAAATTACCAGTGTTACCCACTGAAAATGCCAAATATGGCAAGTTTAAATTTATAGATCAAAGAGATGGATCCGGCTATATGGGTTTTGTACAAACCGGTGGGCTTAACCGCATGTCAGTTGTGTTAGAAAAAAACCCGCTGCATCAGCAATTGTCAAAAGTTTTTGATGTTTTAGCTGATAAAGCAAAGGAAGAAGAATTGCTGCTTCAACTTAGATATTGCGCTTTCTCAGAACAAACCTTGTCAGCGGGTGAGTACGGATTTTTTGCTGTAAGGGCCAATTTATATGCCGGAAAAGGCGATTCTTATCAGGCCATAATTGGAATTGATACGATCATAAAAGTGTCAGCAGTGGACGTAACCCAAAAGTTGTTAAGAAAAGGAGGCGAAACTTTAATTAAGTTAATTGATTCTGGTTTAAGGAGCGTTCCGAAAGGAAGGATATACACCTACAACGATGTTGTAAAGATAGATAGCATTGAAAAAATAGGGTTTGCAGCTTACAAAGCACCGGCGTTAACGGATGGGGTTTACAGGAGTTCACTTTCGTTTTTATTACAGCTGCCTGACGGAAAGATTGATTCTGCCAAAACTGAAGACAATGATGTGATTGCATACATTACAAATGAAAAAGGAAAGCAGAAGAAACTAAAAGCAACAGACTGTTACGCGGTGGTTTATAATGGCGATGCCTATATAACTTATGTCAGAAATTTCTTTAAATTAACCAGGCAAAATGAAGATTTTTTACTCTCAATTAACCTACCCATTGGAACTGATCCTTATACAGGGACGGTTGTTTCGTCAACCACTTATGGTATGATGGGTGGGATGGCCGGAGGGCTTATGGGGGCGGCCATTGGCAGCGCTGTTGATGCTGCATCAAGACCACGTAGCAGGGGGATTGATATTAAATTAGATCATATCAGCGGCAGACTTATGATACAATATTAGAAAAATCAAATACTCTTTTTGTATTTGAAATTATTTACTACATTTGCACCTCTTTTATAAGAAGTAAAGCAATGAAGAAAGATCTGCATCCAAAAAATTATAGATTAGTAGTATTTAAAGATATGTCTAACGACTACTCTTTTATGACTAAATCTTGCATCGATACCCGCGAAACTGTACAGTGGGAAGACGGTAACGAATATCCATTAGTTAAACTCGAAATTTCGCATACTTCGCACCCGTTCTATACCGGTAAAATGAAACTGGTTGATACTGCTGGTCGTATCGATAAATTCCGTACACGTTACGCTAAAAAATAATAGCGTTAATAAAATATTTACAAGTCCCGGACGTAGCGTCGGGACTTTTTTTATTTTTGTGCATGGCAATTATCCTGTTTGACGATAACTCGCATCAAACTTTATTACCTTTAACATATACCCGCCCTGTTGCCGACCTCCGGATAGGCATACTTACTATTGCCGAAAAATGGGCCAGATATTTTGATTTAGCCTATTCGTTCTATACCCGCCATTACCTGCAAACCAAATTTCCACTTCAGATAGAAGAGCGTAATCTTTTCGTCAATGGTTCGGTTTGTCCGGATGAGGAATTGTATGAAGCTATCCTTAAGCTGAGTGGCTCGGAAGCGTTAGTTAAAGATGAACTATTGATTGCTGTAAAGCTAAACCAATGGGACGCGGAGCAATTTAACGGGGGCGATCTATCCAAATACAAGCTTGTTGAGTACACCAGTGAGTTTATAGCAGTTAAGCACCCCGAAGATATTTTTAAAAAGAACGACGCGGAGCTGCGCAAAGATTTTAAACTGCTTACAGCCGGAAGAAAAAGCGCGACCATATCGTCAACAAACGTCATCATCGGCAACGATTTTTTTGCCGAAGAAGGCGCTGTGGCTGAGTGTTCTACCTTCAACACTACTAACGGGCCGATATATTTAGGTAAAGATACCGAAGTTTGGGAAGGTACCCATGTTAGAGGCGCTTTTGCGCTGTGCGAGCATTCGCAGGTAAAAATGGGTGCTAAGATATATGGCGCTACTACAGTCGGGCCGTATAGCAGGGTAGGGGGCGAGATAAGTAATGCTGTTATTTGGGGTTTTTCATCTAAGGGGCACGATGGCTTTTTGGGTAACTCGGTTATGGGTGAGTGGTGCAATATAGGTGCCGACAGCAACAACTCTAACCTGAAAAACAACTACGCCGAAGTGAAGCTGTGGGATTATCCATCTAAACGCTTCCGTAAAACCGGCCTGCAATTTTGCGGTTTGATAATGGCCGATCATGCTAAATGCGGCATTAATACCATGTTCAATACAGGTACGGTAGTAGGGGTAAGCGCTAATGTTTTTGGATCGGCAATGCCTGTTAATTTTGTGCCCGATTTTGGCTGGGGCGGCGGGATGGAGTTTGAAACCTATTCGCTAAAAAAAATGTTTGAAACCGCCGCATTGGTTTACCCACGCCGCGACCGTGGTTTTAATGATGTAGAAAAGCAGATCCTGGAGCAGGTTTTTGAATTAACAAAAGAGTACAGAGAGATATTTTGATGGTTCATAGTTTATGGATCATAGTTCATGGTTTACTTTAGAAGGTTGCCTGAACAAAGACAATAAAGCAGTAATTTATTAAGTAAAAATTATAGCATAGGCCATGAACCATGAACTATGATCTATCAACCAACAAAAAAATGAGAAAAAAAATTGTAGCCGGTAACTGGAAAATGAATTTGGATTATAACGAGGGTCTGACCTTGTTTTCGGAAGTGATCAACATGGTTAAAGACGAGGCTACCGGCAGCCAGCAGGTGGTGGTGTGCAGCCCCTTTATTCATTTGCACAGCCTGGCGCAATTGGCTAAAGGTTATGCAAACATAGCAGTAGGTGCCCAAAACGCACATCAAAATGAGTCGGGTGCATTCACCGGCGAGACCTCTGCTAAAATGATAAAATCAGTAGGTGCGGCGTACGTTATTTTGGGCCACTCAGAACGCCGCCAGTATTTTGGCGAGACTAACGAGTTGTTAGCTAAGAAAACCGATACCGCTTTAGCCAACGATCTGAAACCTATTTTCTGCATTGGCGAAACTTTGCAGCAGCGCGAAGCTAATGAGCATTTTGATATTATAAAAAGCCAGTTAGTTGAAGGTGTTTTCCATTTGGATGAGGCAGCGTTTGCCAAAATAGTTATTGCTTACGAACCTGTTTGGGCCATTGGTACCGGTGTTACCGCAACATCCGCGCAAGCACAGGAGATCCACGCTTTTATACGTGCAGAAATTGCTGCAAAATATAGCCAGGCAGTGGCCGATGCTACTACCATTTTATACGGCGGCAGCTGCAACCCTAAAAACGCGGCGGAGCTATTTGCCCAGGCCGATATTGATGGCGGTTTAATAGGCGGCGCATCTTTAAAATCTCGCGATTTTACGGATATAGTAAAGGCTTTTAATTAAAGATTAGTTATTAAAGATTAAAGAATGGTTTTCGGCCATGCAAACAAAAACCAGTCTTTAACCTTTAATCTTCAATCTTTTAACCAAGCCATGAAAACCCTGCTCAAGCTGTTCCTGCCAACGTTTATACCTTACATAATATTTGCAAGGTATACTAAGTTAGATGATGCGCACAGGCACATTACAGAGCAGCTGACGGAAATATCGCTAACCAGCCTGATGTACTATTTTTGGCAGTTGGGCTGGATTATATACCCTATATTGTTTCTTACCCAATATGTTGTTGTACTACCCATTTGGGATAGATTGAATGCCAGGCTGTTGCGCGCCGTTTTTATTACGCTGCTGTGGGTTTTATCGGCCAGCTTATTATTAGCAGCAGGCGTTAGTTATGCAATTTGGGATGCAACCACAAGTACAGACAGTTTATGCCGGTCAATAGGTGCGCTGTTTGGCGTGCAGGGAATGTATTGGCTAATTAATGTATTACTGTTATTTATTATTGATTTGATCATCCAAAAAACAAAGAAGGAAGAAAAGCAAGCATGAACTATTACGAATTATCTTTTATTGTTGAGGATGAAGAAGGCTACCGCCGCGATTTACTGATTAACGCTTTGGGCGAGATTGGCTTTGATACTTTTGAAGAGACTGAAACCGGCTTTAAAGCTTATATTCCGGTTAATGATTTTAAGGAAGAGTTACTTGTAGCATTGCTCAATCCTTTTTATGAGCAGTTTCCTTTAAGCTATGAATCAGCTTGGATTGAACAAGAAAACTGGAACGAAGTATGGGAAAGTAACTTTGAACCAATAATTATAGATCACCAGATCTACGTCCGTGCCACTTTTCATGAACCCCGTCCGGATGTGAAGTATGAGATAGTTATAGACCCCAAAATGGCCTTCGGTACCGGGCACCATCAAACTACCACTATGGTATTGCAATTGATGCTGGAGAATGAATTCTCCAACAAAAACGTGCTTGACATGGGCTGCGGTACCGGCATACTTGCCGTTATGGCTTCCAAATTAGGTGCCACGCAAATTACAGCTATTGACTATGACCCGGTTTGCTACGAAAGCACCTTAGAGAACGCGCAGCTGAACGGCATAAGCAACATTAAGGCATTATGCGGATCAAAGGAAGTTATTCCGGATGAGCAATATGATACCATTCTGGCCAATATTAACCGCAACATTTTACTTGACCAAATGCAGCGTTATGCGGAGGTGTTAAAGCCCGGCGGCGAGATCTATTTCAGCGGATTTTATGAAACTCCTGACCTGGAAATTATTACGCAGGAAGCTAACAGGCTTGGGTTAACCTACATATCGCACAAAAAAGACAAGGATTGGGTGGCTGCTAAATTTGAAAAATAGCATTTACGTTTGTAAATAGTTATTTTTAGGCAACCAATACTTCTCCTCAAATGAAGACTTACCTTGTGCCTGTTGATTTTTCGGACGTATCAGTAAATACGGCAGCGTTTGCTGCGGCGCTTAGTCATCAAACCCGGGTTGAGCATATAGTGCTGCTTAATGCCTACTATGTTTCATCATACGAGACCATGCTGCCTAACCCGGATATGGTTTTACTGCGCGAGCAGGACATTGCAGATGAGGTACTGGAAAGAAAAAACAAACTGAATGCTTTAAAGGATGATCTGGCAACTAAAGTGCGCGCAGGCGTACAGGTTTCCGTTCAATTAAGCAGGTCGCATTTGCTTCGGGCCGTTGTTGAGGCGGTTAGCGCATTGCATGTTGATCTGGTTGTGTTGGGTAGCCACGGTAACCATAGTCATACAGACTCTGATATCGGTGGCCACGTAGTAAAAATAGCAAAGGCCAGTCCTGTACCGGTTGTGGTAGTGCCACCGCATTATAAGTTTGAAGATATTAAACGCGTTGTAGTAGCCTGCGATTTTAAAAAGGTTAATGATGCCGGGCCGGTTGAAGGGTTAAAACAACTGTTGGACAGAACCGGCAGCGAACTATTAGCCGTTAACGTGGGCCGGGATGCTGAATTAGAGGGTGCAGAAGCTGAGGCCTTGGCTAAACAAACAGAGCTTTATGGCATGCTTCAGGATCATCATCCTAAATATTATTATATTAATAGTCCTGATGTTATGAACGGTATTTTGCAGTTTGCTGCAGATAAAGAAGCCCGGTTGGTTATAGCTTTGCCGCGCAAATACAGTTTTTTCCAATCGCTTATGCATAACAGCATATCACAGAAACTGGCAGAAAATTCCTTAGTGCCTGTATTATTGTTAAAATAATACTTTGCTTACATTTTAATTATACATTAAAATTCCTTTTTTGCGTTTCTTTGCTCACGAAAGGGCAGGGAAGCCGCTCTTAAAATAATATGAGGGTACATTTTATAGCTATTGGCGGTGCGGCTATGCACAACCTTGCCATTGCATTGCATAAAAAGGGTTTTGAAGTAAGTGGATCAGACGATGTGATGTTTGAGCCATCTGTATCGCGACTTAAGAAACACGGTATTTTACCCAACAATACCGGATGGTACCCCGAGAAGATAACAAACCAGCTTGATGCGGTAATTTTAGGGATGCATGCCCGCATTGATAATCCCGAACTGTTGAAAGCACAGGAACTGGGCCTCAAGGTATACTCTTACCCCGAGTATATTTACGAGCAATCAAAAGATAAGCAGCGCATTGTAATAGGTGGCAGCCATGGCAAAACCACTATTACATCAATGATATTGCATGTTTTGCAGGCAGCAGGTAAGGATTTTGATTACCTGGTTGGGGCCCAGTTAGATGGGTTTGAAACCATGGTAAAACTAACCCCCGAAGCACCTGTTATGGTTATTGAAGGGGATGAGTATCTGGCGTCGCCCATTGACAGGCGACCTAAATTCCATCTCTACAAAGCCAATGTGGGTATAATAAGCGGCATAGCCTGGGATCATATTAACGTATTCCCAACGTTTAAAAGCTATACAGACCAGTTTGATATATTTATAGACACCATTCAACCAAACGGGCAATTAATTTATTGCCAAACTGATGAAGTATTAAACGAAGTGGTAGCTGCAAACCGGTCAACTATTGAAAAACATGCCTATAATTTACCCGAATTTGTTATTGAGAACGGTATCACCACCATCATATCCGAAGGTGAAAAGTATCCATTGCAGGTTTTTGGTGAGCATAACCTGTTGAATATGCAAGCCGCGCGTTTAGCCTGCGAGAGTCAGGGAATTTCGTCGGCTGATTTTTACAGCTATATAACTACTTTTAAAGGTGCAGCGCGACGGTTAGAGTTGGTTGGCAAAAACGAAAGCGCAAGTATGTTTAAAGATTTTGCGCATTCACCTTCCAAACTGGCAGCAACCATTCAAGCGGTTAAAACGCAGTTTCCGCAGCGAAAATTAATAGCCTGCATAGAGCTGCATACTTTTAGCAGCCTGAATAAAGATTTTTTGGCCGAGTATGCCCACACAATGGATGAAGCTGACGAAGCCATTGTTTTTATTGACCATAAAACATTTGAACAAAAGAAAATAGAGCCTTATGCAGCAGAGGTAGTAATGGCGTCGTTTTCGCGAAACGATTTATTAGTATTTAATGATCCGTCACTATTAAATGTTTACTTGAGTAAAGTCAAATTTCTGAATGCCAATCTATTAATGATGAGCTCGGGCAATTTCGGGGGAGTAGATCTTATTGAACTAAAAAATAAAATACTATAATTATTATTTGGAATTGAAAAAAATTAGTAACTTTATTAACTATTGCGAAACCCTTACCACCATTTAGATTGAAATGAAGTCATTAGGAAAAAAAATCCGGTTATTGCGTCACCAAAAGGGATGGAGCCAGGAAGATGTAGCGAAAAGACTGGATATATCTATCCCTGCTTTTTCTAAGATAGAAACCGGCATAACAGATATTAACCTATCTCGTTTAGAGCAAATTTCTACACTGTTTGATATGTCGGTTGTACAACTGCTTACCTTTAACGACCACGAGCAAGAGCAAAAATTTGTTAATGAACTGGAGGTGGTTAATAAAAAACTAACCGACAGGGAAATAGAAATTATTGATCTGCAAAAGAAAGTTATTGAACTTTTTGAAGAGTTAAGGCACAACAAAACCGCGTAATTAATTGGGGTGGCTTTATAGCCGTCTAATTAAAAAACACATCGCATTGTTAAGTGCTTGTTGGCAAACGTAGCACCCATAGAAACGTGTAGCGCCAGCATTTTTTCGTTAAAATCTCCTACCCAGGATAGTTCCAAAGTATCATATTGATCAAGCGGCAATACATAATCGCCCAGGGTGATAAAAAGTGCTGATTCAATGCCGTGGTTCTGGAATTTTTTCTTTGTGCCCATTACAATGGCGCGCATACGGTTAACACCCTTCCATCTGCGATAAGCAAATATTATTTTACCTGCCAGGTTAAGTTTACCCTTCAGCGGTTTTATCATTTGGTTGGCATCTGGTAATACAATGTTAAATGCCGCGGGTTCGCCATTTACATAAGCAAACCATACTAACTTTTCGTCTAGTATGGGCTTCATTTTATTGAAACTTTCTAGAACGGTGCCATAATTAATCGGCACAAAATTTTCAAAGTCCTGCCAGGCATCATTGTAAATTTCAACAAAATCTGCGGCAAATTTTTCTATCTCTTTAACTTTTAGGTGTTTAAATTCATAGCCCGGTTTTTGTGAAACCCAACGGGCAATTTTTTCAAAACGCGGCGGAAATGGAACCCGCGGAGATAGTTGGTTGGTAATTTGCTCGTAAAGGGTTGTAAACCCATAGCTCTCAAAAAGATTACGATAATAAGGTAAATGGTAGTTCATACCGTATGACGGTGGTTTAAATCCCTCAACCAGCAATCCCCAAAAAGTATCATTTTCGCCAAAGTTAATAGGGCCGTCCATGGCTTGCATGCCGTTTTGTTGCAGCCACGCTTTTGCCGTATCAAATAATAAAAAAGCTGCCTTTTCATCGTCAATACATTCAAAAAAGCCTATCCCACCTGTTGGCTGTTCATAATTATATGCCTTTTTTGTGTTGATAAAAGCCGCTATACGACCTATAAGCGCCCCCTCGTCATTTTTCAATATCCACCTGACACAAGATCCAAATTGATGAAAATTATTCTTGGCCGGATCAAACACAGCCTCAATATCTATATCAAGCGGACATACCCAGTTTTCATCATTTTTGTAGATCACCCTGGCAGTATCTAAGAAAGCTTTCCGGGTTGTTTTATCTGCTACTTCGGTTATTATCATCAAAGTTAAAATGCCAAATATAAAAAAAGCACCCGGCGGCTAACCCCCGAATGCTGTTTATATGTTTATTTAATTTTTAATTAAAAATCGTCGTCATCCTCGTCGCCGAAGTCTTCAAAAGCTAGGTCGTCTAAAGGGCCGTCAAAATCGTCCTCATCCTCAACTACTTTTCCCTTCGCTCCTGTTTCTAACGAATCATCATCGTCATCATCTTCCTCCTGCTTTTTAGGAATGTTTTTATCTGCGATTTTTTTTGGCGCTCCCATGTGCGTTGAATTAGTTTATAGTTTAGTTATTAGCAATTACGCGGTGTTATTTATTAGTAAAAATAATTAAAAATCATTTTTAAAGAAAAACAATTAAAAATTATTCCGCGTGCTCGCCAATAGCTGATGAATCATTTGCAAGTTCCTTTAAATGAGGTAATTCATCTATGCCATTTATGCCGAAATAGTCCATAAACTGCCCACTGGTGCTGTAAAGAAGCGGTTTGCCTATGCTCTCAGCCTTGCCTGCAATACTTATCAGTTCCTTTTCTAACAGTTTTTGAATGGAGTAATCACAGTTCACACCGCGTATTTGTTCAATCTCGTTTTTTGTCACCGGTTGTTTGTAGGCAACTACCGCCAGTGTCTCTAAAGCAGCCTGACTCAGTTTCTTTTTAGCGCGTTGTAACTGTAGCAGATTAACTATAGGATGAAATTGTTTTTTGGTTAAAAACTGGTAGCCGTTGTTGATATTTACCAATTCAACGGCTGTGCTATCTGCGTTATATTTAAGTTGGATGCCGGTAATATATTGCCTAACGTCATCAGCAGCGTAATCCTGCCCAAATACCGTTTGCATGCAATAAATAATTTCCTCAATACGTATGCTCTGTTCTGATGCGAAGATCAATGCTTCAATATAAAGTTCGGGGCTCTGCATGTCCCTAAATTAATCATATTTATCCCGCTATGCAAATGGGTATGCTATAGCCTAATTTACTTAAAGGAAATATATTTTAAACATAATAGGAGTATATTATACTTAAAGTAAAAAATATATTCCGTAAAGAAGTATTAAACATTCCCGCATAGAAAACTATCCCTGTCCGCTTACGTAATTAACCTCACTAAACTACCAGTAATTATTTACTTAAAAACGCTACCATGAAAACAGAAACACTATTAGAAAGAGAGAGTGCAAGCCTTGGCCGCCGGTCATTTTTGCGTTACGCAGGTGCGGGCCTTGCGGGCGTAGGCATTTTAGCCGCGGGCGCTTGTAAAAAAGATGAACCAGGTGATCAATACAACAGCGGAGCGATTGATATTGGCGCCCAAAGCGATTTCGCCATCCTTAACTATGCTTACGCTTTGGAACAGTTAGAAGCGGCCTTTTACACGCAGGTAGCTGCCAATATGTATACCGGCGCAACGGCCGACGAGGTTGCATTGTTAACCGACATACGCGATCATGAAATTGCCCACCGCGAATTTTTTAAAGCCGCCCTGGGGAGTAAAGCGCTACAGGCACTTACACCCGATTTTACCGCTGTAAATTTTACCAGCAAAGCAAGCGTGTTAGCTACAGCACAGGCATTTGAAGACCTTGGTGTTTCTGCTTACAACGGCGTGGGATATATGATAAAAAGCGCTGACTATTTAACCCTTGCAGGCAAAATTGTTTCGGTTGAAGCAAGGCATGCGGCCTACATACGGAACCTGTTAAACCCGGGAAGCTTTGCCGATAGCACCATTCTTGATGGTTTTGGCATGGATAAAGTTAGTACAATACCGGTAGTACTGAAAACCGCCAATACATTTTTGAAAACTAAGGTAAGCGCATCTGCTTATGGTTACACCGCTTAAATTAAAACATCATGAACTTATTTAACATAATAGAAGAAATAGAAAAGGTTGATCCGGAATTTACAGACAGGATAAGCCCACGCCGCGCGGCCATAAAAAACATTACCGGCTTTGGTTCAAAAGTGGCCATTGCGGCTATGCCATTTGCTTTTGCAACATTGTTTAAAAAAGCATACGGCGAAACGGCCACCATCCCGGTAAATGATGTGCTTAACTTTGCTTTAAAGCTGGAATACCTTGAAGCAGCGTTTTACAATGCGGGTGCAGCATCGGCTCTTAGTTTTTCAACGTTAGAAAAATCGTACGTTACCACTATACAGGGTCATGAAAATGCGCACGTTACCTTTTTAAAAAGTGTTTTGGGCGGTGCAGCTGTTTCGCAGACATCGCAAGGTACAGCAGGTATATATGATTTTACTGCGGGAGGTACATTCTCTACCGTATTTACCAGTGTTGACACCTTCTTTGCTGTTGCACAGGCACTGGAAGATACCGGTGTTAGAGCTTACAAAGGGCAAGCGCCTAACTTAATGGGCAACGCGGTAGCGTTATCGGCTGCATTAAATATACATTCTGTAGAGGCACGCCATGCCGCAGCTGTTCGCCAGTTGCGCAGATCGCGCGGTGGTGCAGGTGCTACAACCAAGCCCTGGATAACCGGCGCAAATGATACAGGTATTACCGCTGTAAATGGTAATTATGCAGGGGAAGACAATGTTATACAGGGCCCTGTTACAATTACAAGTTTGCCGGGTGTTGGTGCTAATATTTCGGTTAATGCGGCCACACAAAGCTTTGACGAACCACTTACCATGGCGCAAGTATTACCATTGGTAACACCTTTCGGGGTAAAATAATTAGTTGATTTTGTGAGGATGGTTAGTCTGCCTGCGTTTTGCGCAGGCAGACTTTTTTATTTTAGTAGTTAATAACCTGTTCTTCCAGTTGAGCGGGCAAATCTCGCCACTCATATTTTTGCGTGCGCAACTGTGGCTCAAAACCGGCTTCTTCAATAGAGGTTTGAATACCCTTAGCTGTAAAACGATGCGGTGCCCCGGCAGCGGATACCACGTTTTCTTCTATCATAATAGAGCCAAAATCGTTAGCACCGGCATGTAAACACAGTTGTGCCACCTGTTTACCCACGGTAAGCCACGATGCCTGGATGTTTTTAATATTGGGCAGCATAATGCGGCTTAAAGCTATCATACGGATATACTCATCGCCTGATACATTGTTGGTTATGCCGCGCACCTTACGCAACAAGGTGCCATCATCCTGAAACGGCCAGGGGATAAAGGCCACAAAGCCATAATTACCTTCCGGTTTTTCTGATTGCACCTCGCGTATCCATGCTAAATGTTCAAAACGCTCTTCAATGGTTTCAACATGGCCAAACATCATGGTGGCTGATGTTGGCAGGTTTATCTGGTGTGCGGCCCGCATAACATCCAGCCACTCTTTGCCACCGCATTTGCCTTTTGATATCAGGCGGCGTACCCTGTCATTCAATATTTCGGCACCGGCACCGGGCAAAGAATCTAAACCGGCTGCTTTCATGGCGCTAAGCACATCTATGTGGCTCATGCTTTCCAGTTTGGCCACATGCGCAATCTCCGGCGGACCTAATGAATGCAGTTTAAGCGAAGGATATAACTCCTTTAATTGTTTGAACAGATCAGTATAAAACTGCAAACCCAGATCGGGGTGATGCCCGCCTTGTAAAAGTAACTGGTCGCCGCCATAACGGAAAGTTTCCTCTATCTTTTGCTTATACGTTTCAATATCAGTTATATAACTGTCCTCATGGCCCGGTCTGCGAAAGAAATTGCAAAACTTACAGTTGGCTATGCAAACGTTGGTGGTGTTAACATTGCGGTCTATCTGCCAGGTTACCTTACCATGCGGAACCTGTTTTTTACGCAGCTCATTGGCTACATAAGCCAGATCAGCAGTAGGGGCGTTATGGTAAAGGTAAACGCCCTCTTCAATACTCAAAAAATCAAATCTCGCGGCGCGTAATAACAGATCGGCTGTATTCATGTACAAATATACATAGTGGAGGCGGAAAGGTAAAAGGTTAAAGGCGAAAGGTGTTGGTGGGGTGACAATGTTATGCTTCTATATTATCAAGGCAGCTTGATTGATAGTTAGTTAATCCTCAAGTTGATTTGGTCTAAATTTTAATAGATTGCGTATCATATAATGAAATACTAAATAGTTAACTGCATGTATAAGCTAAATATTGTAGGTTATGGGGGTGGCTGGCTCTACGCAATTCTACGGCCCTTTACGGGTGGCTCAGGGAGGCTCACGCTGGCTCACCCGGCTCAGAGCCCCCTTACACTACTTTCCCTTTTTCCAATTTCAAAACCTTGTCCACGCTATTCGGTATTTCATGCTGATAATGGGTAACGTATATCAGGGTAACATTGCTCAGGCTGCAAATGGTATCAACCAGGTTTTTAAAATGGTTGATCTGGTGCTCGTCCATTCCCTGGCAAGGCTCGTCAAAAATAAGTAAGGGCGGGTTTTTAATAAGCGCCCTTGCCAGTAAACACAGTCGCTGCGCACTGGCAGGAATATTCTTTAACAAAACACGGGTGTATTTATCAATTTCCAGCGCCTTCATCCAGCGCAGCGCTGTTTCGGCACGCTTGGGGTTGCTTGGTCTAAACAAACCAAGCGTATCATAATAGCCCGATTCAATTACCTGCAAACAGCTGCTATCGGTAGGGAAATACTGGTGCAGTTCGGGCGATATAAAGCCTGTTTTTTTCTTAATATCCCATATGCTTTCGCCGCTGCCGCGTTTTCGGTCAAATAAAATTATGTCATTGGCATACGCCTGCGGGTTATCGCCATTAACAAGGCTCAACAAAGTAGACTTACCCGCACCGTTATGGCCAAGCAGGGCCCACTTGTCGCCGGGATTTACATCCCAGCTTACATTATCCAGCACCACATTTTCGCCATATTTAATGGTCACATTTTTCATGGCTACTATTTGCTGAAAGCGCTCGGTAGCGTTTAAAGTTAACAGCGCTTTTATCTCGGCCTTATTAATGCCTGTTGCTTGCGGCAAAGCTGCTATTTGCGTTTTAAACTGATCTTTGCGCCCTTGCCAATTAATGTCACCATCTTTTAATACGGCCACGTTTGTTATTACGTCCGGCAGTTCATAGGGTGCAGTAGCCATTATTATGGTAATGCCTGATACGGCTATCTGACTGATGATGGCGTTAAACTCATTTCTGGTCTCTGCATCAAGGCCGGTAAGCGGGCTATCAAGCAATAACAAAACCGGGTTTTTCATTAATGCAGCCGCAATGCGCAGGCGTTTGCCTTCTCCGTTAGAGAGTTTGATGAGTTGCTTGTTTTTAAGATCCTCTAATTTTAGAACGCTGATTATCTTTTCCGGTGTCCAATAGGTATTGGCGCCTACTACCGGTTTTATCGTGGCCAGATATTCCGTAACAGTAAGTGCATCTTCCGAGTCGGACGAGTTGTAGCGCTGCTGGTAATAAAATTCGGTAGTGTTGGATAAGTTTCTGAAATGGTGGCGCGGTTCAACTAAAGCTATCAGCTTATGATGGGTAATATAGCCCCGTTGTTCAGTATGCTCTTGTATAAACTCGTCAAAAAAATGGTAACGTACGGTACCGCCCGAAGCATTTAAATTGCCTGCTATGGTTTGCAACAACGCACTTTTACCAGAGCCGCTTTCGCCTATTATTGCCCAATGCTGCCCTTTGCTAACACTGAAATTTAAGTTGGCAAACACGGTAGTATTAAACAGCCTGACTTTAGCGTTCGCGATAGAGAATAGTGGATGCATTTGGGTGGTAAAAATAGTTATATATCGTTTATAAGCTAATTATAAAACAAAGTGTATTTATAAATCTACATTTTTTACCGCCGCCACTTTATTTTAAGCGAGCGAAAAAAAAGGCGCAATTCTTGAAAGGCAATGCTAAAACTTAAAACTATGAAAAAGATCAGCCTACCTATCCTTCTTTTTATGCTTACCATGTTAAGCAGTTGCGACGTTATTACCGGAATATTTAAAGCAGGGGCAGTAACAGGAATTATTGCCGTTGTAGTTGTAGTTATTTTGATTTTTTGGCTATTGTCTAAATTTCGATCGAAATAATTATTACAAATGTGAAAATAAATGTTCTTTTAATTAAAACAGTTTATCGCCACTAAGGTTGTTTAACTAAACATCTATAATCATGGAAAACACAACAGAAACAGTAGGAATTTTGAATGATCTGATACAGATCAATAACGACCGCGTTAAAGGCTTTGAGAAAGCTTTGACAGACACCGAGGGGGACAATGAGTTAAAGGCCATTTTTGCCGAAAAGATTGCAGAAAGCCACCGCTTTAGAGCAGAACTAGGCAGAGAAGTGGAAGTATTAGGCGGCGACGCAGAAGCAGGTACAAGCTTTAGCGGAACGCTGCATCGTAATTGGCTGGATTTGAAAGCCAAATTTACCGGCCACAGCGAACACAGCATTTTAGAAGATTGCGAGTTTGGCGAAGACGCTATTTTAAAGGCCTATAAAGACGCCATAGCTGATGAGCATTTACCGGCTTATCTTCGTGATACCCTGAACAATCAGTTAGAAGTGTTACAAGCATCGCATGACGAGATCAAGGCTTTACGCGATAGTACAGTTGAATAAAAACTGTTAACAACAAAAAAGGCCTTCGACAAACTCGAAGGCCTTTTTTGTTTAGCTAAAAATGAATTACATTTTAGCAGTAGTGTCTTTAGCTGGAGAATCAACAGCTGGAGAATCAGTAGATGGAGAATCAACAACAACTGGAGAATCAACAGCAGGAGAATCAGTAGCTGCTTCTTCAGAACCTTTACAAGCTGCGAATGAAGTAGCGATAGCTAATGCTAAGAAAGCGATTTTTAAGTTTTTCATTTTTTAAAATTTTAAAAGTGACTATATAGTTTTGCTATTAATACAATAAAAAACAAAAGGTAACCCACGTATTTAAAAAAAACAGGTTACCTTTTGTAAAATAACTAATAATCAGCTGTTAAAAGTATAAATTACATTTTTGCAGTGGTATCAGCATGTGTAGTATCAACTACATTAGAGTCAACTGTAATATTAGAATCAACAGTTACGTTAGAGTCAACAACAACGGTATCGGCGTCTTTATCACCATCACCACCGCATGCAGAAAAAGTAGTAGCTAAAGCCAGGGCTACGAAAGCCAGTTTAAATGAGTTTTTCATGATATAATTTTTTTAAGTAAAATGTAATTATTAATACCAATAATTAAAAAAGGTAACCCGTATTATTTCAATAAAATATTTTTTAATTGATTCGAAATTCGGCGTGATGGTAGTTTAACACACAGCAGATTGTAATAATATTTATATTTTTAGTTTTTTATTGCCCTGGTTGGGTTACAATTTTTTATAAAAGGTATTAAGTAGTGAATAAAGAGCTAAAGGATTCAACGCCAACAGACAGCGAAGTGATTCTGGGGATACTCAACAACTCTGATGCAGCACTAAAAAAGCTGTATGTTGCGTATTTCCCGATGATTTTACAACTAATAATAAATAATAGCGGCAACGAAGACGATGCCAAGGATATTTATCAGGAAGCTATAATAGTTCTTTATAACAAGGTTAAGGCAGGAGATTTTGAGCTGAGTAGTAAGCTTAAAACCTATATTTACTCGGTTTGCAGGCGTTTATGGCTAAAAAGACTGAGCCAGATTAACCGGTACGGTGGTGATATAAAAGACTTTCAGGAGTTTCTTCCGGTGGAGGAGGACGACTTTGAAAAACATACAGAACGCGACGTTCAGTTTAAAAAAATGGATGGTGCGCTGCAGTTGCTAGGAGAGCCTTGCAAAACCATTATGGAGGATTTTTATATACACAACAGATCTATGCAGGAGATTTGTGAGCGTTTTGGGTATACTAATGCTGATAATGCTAAAACGCAAAAGTATAAATGCCTGCAAAGGCTGAAAAAATTGTTTTTTCAGCAGCAATAAACAGAGGGTATTAAGATGAGCGAGAATCAACTTTTAGAAAAAATTGAACGTTATAGCAGCGGAGATATGACCGCCGCGGAACGCAAAGAGTTTGATGCGATGCGTAAGGCTGATGCGGGATTTGATGCGAAAGTAATGGAGCATCAGTTTTTTTCGGGTTTGCTTAAGCAATATAGTGAGCGTGTTCAGCTGGAAAACCGATTGAACGCCATTCATCAGGAAATTGATGTTCATGACCTGAAAGAAAGCCTGATGGCGCATCCATCATGGGTAGTTAGAATGTGGCGTAACCATCATTCAAAAATATCGGTTGCGGCATCTGTCACTATTTTAGCAATGTTATCTATTTTGTATGCTGCCGGTAAGTTTGATGACAGAAACAATATAGAGGCCTTAAAAAATAAAGTGGACAGGTTAGACAAATCAAACGCCACCCTTAGTAAGTCTATTCGTGATATAAAATCGCAAAAGCCTAAACAGATTGATAGGTACAGCAGCACGGGTACAGGTTTTGCAATTACCGCTGATGGCCTTATTGCTACAAATTACCACGTAGTGCGCGAGGCAGATTCTGTATATGTTGAAAATTCAGAAGGAAAATCATTCAAAGCGAAAGTACTGTATACCGAGCCTCAGCATGACTTGGCTATCCTTAAAATAGCAGACAAATCATTTACCAACCTGGGTACAATACCTTATGCTATCAAACGTTCTGAAAGTGCGCTGGGCGAGCAGTTGTTAACTTATGGTTATCCTGATCGTACGGCAACATTCAGCAAAGGTTACCTGGCAGCCAGATCCGGCTACCGAGGCGATAGTTTACATTATCAAATAGGTATACCTATTTTGCCGGGCAACAGTGGTAGCCCGCTGTTGGATAGCAAAGGCAATGTGGTGGGTATTACAGATGCCAAACAATCGCAAAGTGAAGGTGCACACTATGCCATTAAATCAAAATATTTGTTGGATGCTATCAATAACATCCCTGAAGATTCTCTTAGCAAAAAAATAGTTCTTAGCAAAAAGAATGGCCTTTCAGGTTTGAATGATCCTGATAAAGTAGCAAAGGTGAAGAATTTTACCTTTATGGTTAAGATCTACGGGCAGTAACAACTATTAAAACATTAAACAAAAAAAGGCGCTTTAAGCGTCTTTTTTTGTTAGCGGTCAACTTCACCTAAAACAAAATCTATTGATCCTACAATAGCCACCAGATCAGCTATCATAACGCCTTTAGCCAGCTCTGGCAGAACAGAAAGATTGTTAAAGCTTGGCCCCCGGGCTTTAACACGGAAGGGTACCTCTGTATCCATCATCCGGGTGGAGCCATCTTTGGCCAACTCTTTATTTTGCTTGTGTATAAAATAGAAGCCCAGTTCGCCTTTTGGTCCTTCGCAACGTACATAATAATCCTGTGGCTTAGGAACGAGCTTGCGTGGTAATTTAGCACGTGGGTCAAAATCAGGTGTGCGTTTCAACTCTTTTTGCAGGCGATCAAGGCATTGCTCAATAATTTTCAGCGATTGCTCTATCTCATCTATCCGCACCTTGTAGCGGTCCCAGCAATCGCCCAATTTGCCCATTTCGCCTTTGCCTACGGGGATATCAAAATCCAGTTCAGGGTAAACAGAGTAACCATCAATGCGGCGCAGATCATATTTTAAGCCTGATGCCCTTACTATGGGGCCTGAGCAGCCGTAGTTAATGGCAACATCAAGCGGCAGTACACCAACATTAGCTGTGCGGCTTATAAATATCTGGTTATTGGTAAGCAGCTCATTCAGCTCAGCCATTTTGGGTTTAAAATAATTGACAAACTCTCGACAGCGTTCTTCAAACCCTACCGGCAGATCATAAAATAAGCCACCCACCCATATATAGTTATATAGCAAGCGCGAACCCGAGGCCCATTCCAGCATCCCCATTATATGTTCACGATCGCGGAAACACCATAAAAAAGGTGTAAATGCGCCAATGTCAATACCATAAGTACCAACAGCAATTAAGTGCGAAGCTATACGGTTAAGCTCGCACATCAATACACGAATGTATTCAACGCGTTTTGGAATATCTTTATCAATGCCCAGCATACGCTCAACGCCCATTACCCAGGCGTGGCTGTTGTTCATGGAGGCCAGGTAGTCCATCCTGTCGGTAAACGGAATGGTTTGCTGATAGGTAAGGCGTTCCGCATGTTTTTCAAAACAACGGTGCAGATAACCCATGTGGGGGATGCATTCCTTTACAATTTCGCCGTCGGTAATCAGCTCCAACCGCAAAACCCCATGCGTAGACGGATGCTGCGGCCCCATGTTCAGCACCATGTCCTCTACGCTGGCAGAGGAGATTTTTTCGTAATAGTTTTCTAAAGCCTGGTTCAATTTATTTCGAATTTCGAATGTTCAATTTCGAATTTATTTTTTTGAATTTTTTATTCTTTGATTTTCTTTGGCTGTTTTTCCAATAGCCGTAAATATAGCAGTTAGTTCGACAGCTTCTTTTCTCAGTGGAATTATCAGTTCTGGAATAACAAGTCCAGATTCTAAAATTAAGTCGAACCAATAGATAGATTCATCAGCTTCCTCCTCGACAATTACAATTTTATTGATAAAGTCAGCGGTGGATTTTCCTTTACTGCTGAACGATAATTAGCTCCGATAGAGGTAGAACTGCGTAATAGTTGGTTGGTTAAAATATTAAAAGCACGACTGGTTGGCTGACTTTCAACAAGTCTAATGACATTGACAGCGAAAAGTTGAGTCCTTTTTTGTAGTTCTACCTTATCCATTTAAATAAATTCGAAATTGAACATTCGAAATTCGAAATCAGCATCAGTCTATCTTAATTCCTTTATAATACTCAGCGTTTATATAATCTTTTCTTAACGGATAGCCTTCCCAATCATCGGGCAATAAAATACGGCGTAAGTCGGGGTTGCCTTCAAAAAATATTCCTAACAGATCATACGCTTCGCGCTCATGCCATTCGGCGGTTCTGTAAACATCGGCAACGCTTTTAAATGATGGTAGTGCTTGGCTTGCCCTGTCATGAATTTTGCTGATCTTTAAAACAAGCTGCAACTGATAGGGGATGGATGATAAATGATACACCACCTCAAATCGGCCATCATCAGCACCATGATCAATGCCTGTGAGGCATGACAGGAAATCAAAATAAGTTAAAGGGTTGTTGCGCAGTTCCAAACAAACATCCACTATCAAATCAGCATCTATCAGCAACGCATGTTGCAGACCTGATGTTTCTTGGCCAACTATAGCTGTACCGCCAAATTTATCTGTTAATATTTGTTTAATATCATCAAAACTCATGGCGCCAGGCGTACTTTTTTCCAGGTTTTATTGTCAACTTTTTTGTAAACAATCCTATCGTGCAGGCGGCTCGGTCGTCCCTGCCAAAACTCAATCACTTGAGGTTTTAAAATATAGCCACCCCAATGGGCAGGTTTCACCACTTCCTTATCCTTATACTCGTTTTCCATTTTCACCATCCGGCTGTCCAATTCGCCACGGCTGCCAACTTCCTGGCTCTGAGGCGATACAACAGCACTGATCTGGCTGCCTTTGGGCCTGGAATTAAAATACCTGTCAGACTGTACCTTACTCAGTTTTTCAATGGTGCCTTCTATGCGAACCTGGCGCTCCAGTTCTCCCCAAAAAAAGGTAATTGCCCCCATAGGGTTTTTAGCTATTTCGCGGCCTTTTCTGCTTAAGTAATTGGTGTAAAACGAAAATCCATCAGGGTTATAGTCTTTTAACAACAATACCCTGGCTGATGGGCGCCCGTCGGTAGTTGCGGTAGCCAGAGTCATGGCGTTTGGCTCAAGCGCGTTAGCTGCTACGGCCTCATTAAACCATTTATCAAATTGCTTAATAGGATTGGCGTCGCTGTCTTTTTCAGATAGCGATTCTGAGCTGTAATCTTTCCTTAAATTTTGTAGTTCTTCGCGGTTCATTAACGCAAACTTACAAATTAATTAAGGCGTAATACTTAATATTGTATAGCAAAATATAGTTTAGGTAATAATTTACTTTGGCTTGTTAATTGTGTGGAATATTTATTTTAAATAAAGACTATGCTAAATTCAATTACACCTACAGCTGGCGGATTGTTAATATCAGAGCCCTTTATGATGGACCCTAACTTTAAGCGGTCGGTTATTTTGCTTACAGAACATGCCGAGATAGGTGTGATGGGTTTTATTTTGAACCATCAAAGCGACTATTTATTAGGCGATGTTTTACCTGATGTTTCTTATTCAGAGATTCCCGTTTTTACCGGCGGGCCGGTGGCGGCTAACACCTTGCATTTTATTCATCGTGCGCCCGATAAAATTGAAGGAGGAATTGAACTGGCAGAAGGAATTTACTGGGGCGGTGATTTTGAACAGGTGAAGGAGTTGGTAAGCACTTATCAGCTAAACGAAACCGAGATAAAGTTTTTTATGGGTTATTCCGGTTGGAGCCCTGAACAATTGGCTAACGAGATTAGGGACAATAGCTGGCTTGTGACCAACAAATTTAATAGTGAAATGCTGTTTAACAGCAACGACCAGCAGATGTGGAAACAGGTAATTATAAGCATGGGCCAACGCTTTGCGCATATTGCAAACTTCCCGGAGAATCCGCAGTTGAACTAGAATCTGTTATCTAAGGAGTCGATTAGTTGACAAAGCGTGTAGCATTCTCAGGTATTTCACCGTTTCACAAGAAAAACGTTCAACAAAATACCATCTGCCATGACAAAACATATATTCGTCGTATTATTAATTGTTTGTTGTTTTGGGTGCAGTAAAAAGCAAACCGAGGCGCTTAATTGCCCTGCTCAGTTTTGCACCGCGGTTTTCGCTTCGGTAAATGTGCAGTTTCAAGACAAGAATGGAAGCGCGGTGATGGTAAAAAACTATTCGGTAGTTAATAAGCGTACAAAGGAAAGCCTTGTTCCTGCCAATCAACAGGGTATTAATGATGCGGGCTATTACACTATAGTAAACGATGGCTCGCTTAAAAAACTATCTACAGAGGGCGATGAAATTGTGGTTTCCGCAAAACACCCAACCACAGGGCAAACAAAAATTACTACTTATAAAATATCAGGAGGTTGTAATTGCCACGTTATGCGGATATCAGGGCCGCAGGTAATTACGTTTGATTAATGTTTGTTGTGCAACAATTTTTTCGCGGATAAAATTCTAAATCGAAACAAATTGAAGTGTCAATATTTTCGTTATTTTTATTGACATGGACGAAATTTATTACGAACCGCTTATGTCCCTGGTACTTGGTTTGATATTTATTTTTGTAATTAAAGGCAGGGCGGAGCGCAAAAGGAAAATATTAAGCAACTACAAGGAAGTTACAGGTACCATTGTTGCTCAAAGAGAAGAGTACAGCAGAAATTCGGGAGGTATACGTTCAGTTGTATATTACCCTATTATAAGGTTTGCAACGCATGATGAATTACTGATACGGGAAGAATATAATGTAGGCCGTAATCCAATAAAATACGCCAACGGTCAACAGGTTACCGTTCAGTATTTTGTTGACAATCCTAAAGAGTTTTTAATAAAAGGCGACGATATGAGGTTGATTAATATGTTGTTTATATTAGTCGGCGTAGCTTTTATTTTATATTCCGTTTTCCGTTTCGGTATGATATTATTGCCGGGAAGTACCTTGAAAGTTTAAAAACTACTTACCCATCTCCTCAGCCGATTCTTCCACCTTCTTCTTCAGATCCTCTTTAAACGCGATGAGATTTTTTACAATGGCTTCATCAGCTGTAGATATGATTTGAGCGGCCAATATGCCTGCGTTTTTTGCTGCATTTAATGCAACTGTAGCAACCGGAATACCATTAGGCATTTGCAGAATTGAAAGAATAGAATCCCAGCCATCAATAGAGTTACTTGATTTTACCGGTACACCAATAACAGGTAAATGCGTTAATGAAGCCACCATGCCAGGCAAATGCGCTGCGCCGCCTGCACCGGCAATAATTACTTTTATACCACGGCCGGCAGCTTCGCGGGCGTATGTAAACATACGGTCGGGAGTACGGTGGGCAGATACTACTGTTATTTCGTAATCAATACCTAACACCTTTAATACATCTGCGGCATCTTGCATCACCGGAAGATCCGATTTGCTGCCCATGATTATTCCTACTTTTAAAAATTCATTCATCCTTTTTTTTGTTTGTTATTTTTTTTATCGCTAAAGCAAGCAACCACCCTGACAAAGCACCAAATACAAGAAAAATTATAATCAAAATTATAGAACCTTCAGAATTTACAAAGGCGGTCATAAATCCAGAGTTTAACTTATCACCCTCAAAGTCTTCTGCACAAATCTTGCCTTCTCTATAGCCTTTTCCCTATCCGCATCAATAATAGTAACATGCCCCATTTTACGGAAAGGCTTGGTTAAAGCTTTGCCATATAAATGCACATATACGCCGGGGCATTTCAATATTTTCTCAATGCCTTGATAAACGGCAGGTCCTTCATGTCCTTCCTCGCCTAAAACGTTCACCATTATAGCATTGTTCAGGCAGGCAGTGTCGCCAAGCGGCTGGTTGAATATAGCTCTTAAATGCTGCTCAAACTGCGATACCACATTACCTTCAATACTTTGATGACCGCTGTTATGCGGGCGTGGAGCCAACTCATTAACCAATATCTGCCCGTCTTTTGTTAAAAACATTTCAACGGCTAACAAGCCTACAATTTTAAGGTCGTCGGCTATTTTTTTGGCGATGTTTTCTGCCTGTTGATGTATCTCAAATGGTAGGGTAGAAGGGGTGATGAGAAACTCCACCAGGTTAACATCGGGGTTAAACTCCATCTCCACCATCGGGAAAGCGCTTACGTCGCCGTTTTCGTTACGGGCAACAATTACGCCTATTTCCTTTTCAAAATCTATCCATTGTTCAATTAGGCTTGGCTCCTTAAAGGCTTTGTCTAAATAAGATTCATCTATTACCTTATATACGCCGCGCCCATCATAACCATCGCGCCTCAATTTTTGAATGTAAGGGAAAGGCATGGTGGTTTGCTCCAGCTCAGCAGGTGTAGAAATTACCTGGAATGGGGCAGTAGGGATATCATTTTGCTTAAAAAATTGCTTTTGCAGTCCCTTATCCTGGATCAAGCGTATAACACGCGCCTGCGGATAAACCAGTACACCCTCTTTTTCTAATTGCTCCAGCGCGTCAACATTAACCTTCTCTATTTCTATAGTAAGCAGGTCAACCTTTTTGCCGAAATTGTAAACAGTATCGTAATCGTTTAATTTTCCTACAACAAATTCATCGCATAATTTGCGGCATGGGGCCTCGCGGTCGGGGTCCAGTACTTTAACCGTAACATTGTAATTTATAGCCTGTTGTATCAGCATGCGGCCCAATTGTCCGCCGCCTAAAATGCCTAGTTTAAGATCTCCGTAAAATGTTTTCATTTTCCAACTGCAAGTTTACCCTAAATCTTTCAAAAAGCATAGCGTAATTAAGCTATCTGCCCGCCTGTAGCTTCTTATCAGCTATCAACGCCACAGGCAACCCCACACAAATAATTAATGTTAATACCGCAATGATTGCTGCAAGTGCATTAAAACTATGCGGCCCGATCTTACTTAACGGAACTACAATCATATTCATAACCAACCAAGTTAAGCCGCCGTAAACATTGGCCACAATATACTTGTTCTTTAACACCGAAAAGCTGAAAGGATAAAGCAGATAAAATGCAGTTGAAAACAAATAAGCGATGAGGTAGTGAAAAACCAGGCCCGCAACCACCATTTCGATGCCGCCCTTAAACGCCTCCTCACCGAACACGCCGCTTGCTATAAATTTGAATATTGGCGCAGGTCCCGCGTTATAATTAAGCAATAATGCCGCAAGCCCATCCAATGTGCCCACTAAAAACCCTAACCAAAGAATGGTTTTTAATGCGTTCTTTTTGTAATGGGTTAAATTGCGCATTAGGCTTTTACAAATTGTTCGCCCTCGATTTTCTTTTGCAGCTCCAATATACCACCTATCAATGCCTCGGGGCGGGGCGGGCATCCCTGTACATATACATCAACCGGGATTACCCTATCAACACCTTTTACCACATGGTAACCGTGCTGCCAATATGGTCCGCCGCAGTTAGAGCAGGAGCCCATAGAAATAACATACTTAGGCTCGGGCATTTGCTCATATAATAGTTTAATGCGTTCTGCCATTTTAAAGGTTACCGTTCCGGCTATAATAATAACATCTGCCTGGCGTGCTGATGCACGCGGGAATACGCCAAATCTTTCCAGATCGTAAGTTGACGCGTACGATGCCATCATTTCAATAGCGCAACAGGCAATGCCAAACTGCAGTGGCCATACTGACGATAACCGCGACCAGTTAAGCAAATCATTCAGCTTGGTAACCACAAATCCACCACCTTCGCTGTTTATATCACTCATCGCTTGCCGGTTTTTTAAAGTTAGGTTTAAACATAGGCTTTCTTATAGGAGCTTCGCCTGTTGGTTTTTCTGCCACCGCTGCTACTACGGGTTGCGCTACCAAAGATGCTACGCCAAATTCTTTTACCATATATGCGCTTTGCTGTAAATTTACTTTCTCGTATAAAGATGCCGGAATGTTTACATTGGTAGTAGGTACAACTGGGCTTGGTTTTATCCAATCCAGATCACCTTTAACCCATACGTAAACCAAGCCTAATATCAGTACGCCTAAAAATATAAACATCTCTGCCAATGAGAACCATCCCCACATGGGCGCCGCCGCAATAATCTCGTGATTACCAAATACCGTAGCCCAGGGAAAAATAAACACCATCTCTACATCAAACAACAAAAAAACCAGCGCAATAACGTAAAAGCGGGGGTTAAAAGGCAGCCAGGCATTGCCGGTTGGTTCCTCGCCGCACTCGTACGACGATAGCTTTATGGGATTGGGTTTATTGGTAGATAGCATGCGGTTGGCCAAAAAACCAAAGCACACCATTATTATTCCCGCAATTAAAAAGATAAGTATCTTGCCAAATTCTGATATTTGCGAAACTTCACTCATGCCGGTAAAATTAATAAAACAAACCCATTTTGATGCTATAATTATCGGCGGTGGTGCCTGCGGACTGATGTGCGCCGCCCAGGCCGGTTTTTTAGGCAAGCAAACGCTTGTACTAGAGAAGAACGACAAGGTGGGTGCCAAGATCTTGATCAGCGGCGGAGGGCGCTGTAACTACACCAATTTGTACGCCACGAACCAGCAATTTATAAGTGAGAATGAACATTTTGTAAAATCTGCTTTTGCACAATGGACAGTTGATGACACTATTAGTTTCTTTGAAACCTACGGTATAACAGGCAAGGAAAAAACTTTAGGGCAGCTGTTTCCGGAGAGTGATAAAGCGCGTGATGTGGTTCAGGTTTTCATTGACCTGTGCCGCGATCTGGGGCAGGAGATACTATGCAATGCCGATGTAAAGGAGATTGAACAAACTGATGAAGGTTTTAAGGTAGTTTATGAAAACTATGGCGAGGAAGTAGAGCTTACCACACTCAAAGTAGTTATAGCGGCTGGCGGGCTACCTATAGCTAAAATGGGTGCTACTGATTTCGGCTTGCGGACTGCCCGTAAATTTGGCTTGAGTATAGTAAACACCGCACCCGCGCTAGTGCCGCTTACCATTACCGGGAAAGATCAGCCCTGGTACGAGCAGTTATCGGGCAGCAGTATTTTTTGCAGGGTGTGGAATGACAGGGCGTGTTTTGAGGAGAATATTTTGTTTACTCATTGGGGTTTGAGTGGCCCCGCTATTTTACAGATCTCATCGTACTGGAAACCGGGTGAGTTTATTTATATTGATTTGTTGCCAGACAAAGATATAACAGAACTGATACAACAGGAACGCATCGCCAACGGCAAAAAAATGCTGTTAAACTTCCTCACTACATTTTACACCCGCAAATTTGTTGAGGCCCTGAGTAACCATTTGCCGGTTGAGAAAAACCTGGCATCATTAAGCAAAACAGATTTTGAAGATATCCATAACCTCATCCACAATTTTAAAGTAAAGCCTGCGGGTGATAAGGGTTATGACAAGGCTGAAGTAATGCGCGGCGGCGTATCAACTAACGAGCTGAATTCAAAAACACTGGAAGCTAAAAAGATACCCGGCCTGTTCTTTGGCGGCGAGTGCGTAGATGTTACCGGTTGGTTGGGTGGCTACAATTTTCAATGGGCCTGGGCAAGTGGCTTTGTTATTGCCCGAAACCTTTAGTTTCCCCGCCTGCTGCGTTCGGCTTGCAGGTTGTGGTAGTAAGCAATAATCTTCTCAATATCTTTCAGGGGCACTTTGCCGGTTCTTAACTGCTCTACGGCGGCGGGTTCATCGCCCATAATCTCTATCATCACATCAACAAAGTTTTCTTCGGTTATGGCTTTCATTCCATTGGTGCTTTCGCCATAAAAGTAAGCAATACGTGTGCCGCCACCGCCACGGTTGCCGCCCAGGTTAATGGATAAGCCTCCGCCAAGGCCACCACCCATACCGCCGCTGCCATAGCCGGTACTTAGCGTGGGGCTTACTTGTACCGCCTTTTGATGGGTAATATTGCCAACCCTGGCCATGTATAACTTTAACGGGGCATTTATAGCTACGCGGATGAAGTCCATTTGCTCACTGGCCCAGTCATCGGTAAGGGAAACGGCTACTACAAAGCTATCACGGCCTACTACATATGATTTCATATCGCTGGCGCTTAGCTTCATGGGCTTGTCTTTTTCGTACTCCTTAAATTCAATAAAAGCCTCGTTTTTTATAGGGCCCTTGCCTGATGGGTTTTGTTTAATATAGCCTGAGTTCTTTGCGCCCCGCTTGTCATAAAAATAACCCTCCTGCCATTTCTGTGCAATGGCGCTAATACTTAATAAGCTTAATAATAAAAGGGTTATAAGATGGCGTATCATACTAAAACACAAATAACGTAATTTTAGGCATATTTAATATAAAATGACTGTTGATTTAAGAAGCGATACCCTTACCCGGCCCACCCCGGGCATGCTGCAAGCCATGTTCAGCGCCAAAGTTGGCGACGATGTGTTTGGCGAGGATGAAACCGTTAGCCAATTAGAGGCAAAGACCGCTGCCATGTTCGGCATGGAGGCCGGGCTGTTTTGCCCATCGGGTACCATGACCAACCAGATAGCTATTAAATGCTTTACCCAGCCTATGGATGAACTTATAGCCGACCAAACCGCGCATGTTTACCGCTACGAGGGTGGGGGGATAGCCTTCAACTCGGCGGTGTCTACGCGGTTGTTGAATGGTTACCGGGGGGTGATAACAGCCGAAATGATTGAACCGGAAATAAACGCTGATAACATACATTACCCCCGCACCAGTTTGGTTGTGCTGGAGAATACCAGTAACCGGGGAGGAGGCAGCTGCTACTCTCTGGAGCAGATAAAGCCCATTGCAACGCTCTGCCAGTCGCGCGGACTGAAGCTGCACCTGGATGGAGCCCGCATATTCAATGCCCTTGCACATACCGGCGACAGTGCCGCCGATTACGGCCAGTATTTTGACGGTATTTCAGTGTGCTTATCAAAAGGGTTGGGGGCGCCTGTTGGATCGGTTTTGCTGGCTGATAAGGATACCATTAAGCATGGCCGACGCATCCGCAAGGTTTTGGGTGGTGGCTGGCGGCAGGCGGGTTTTTTGGCGGCGGCGGGTAGCTACGCACTTGACCATCATGTAGAGCGGTTGCAGATTGACCACACCCACGCCCGCATAATTGCCGAAGCCCTTGCCCAATGTACCTGGGTGAGCAGCGTTATGCCTGTTGAGACCAACATCGCTCTGTTTGATACCGTAGAGCTTGCCGATGTTGTGGTTGAGCGCTTAGCGCTTAAAGGTATAAAGGCTATGGCAACTGCCCCCAACCGCGTACGTTTTGTGTTGCATTTAGATGTGCACCCGGAGCAGGTGGAGTATGCGGTTAGTGCCTTAAAGATGCTTTAGCATTGTGCTTTGCTCCGCTTGCGGAGGTGAAACAAGCGGCGCAAAGCGGAACAATCTGTTTTTTAATCGTCTTATTTTCAGTTACTTAATTTTTTAACCGGAACAAAGCGAAGCAACTTATTCGTCAGGAGTATTAGCTGTAAATTTATCATAACTTGTTTATTTTTAATTAATTGTGGAGTTAATAATAATTTCCTGAACGTCGACGAAAAAACAGTAAAAGCAATACGCGGTAGCGCAGCTGTCTACATGGATTTACACATCATAGAACAAGGAGGACGGTAAAGGTTAGTAACAATATTGTAGACCTTAAAATACACCGTTTAATTATTATTAAGTTTAAAACAACTTTTAAAACTAGCGGTTGATACATTTTTAAACCTTAACTTATTCTGATGGAATTGATTTCTTCAGACCCGGTAATATCATTTTCCTATCATGAAGATAGTAGCCTTCTGGAGGCAACATGGGGAAGCTGTTTAACAGCCGAAGATTATATCGCGGCAATAAAAAATGCAAAAACGGCATTTGACAAAGTGGCCCCTCATAATACACTCTGGAACCAGCAGCGTTTTTTTTATGATATTCCAAAAGAACTTCAGCATTGGACGGATACTTTCTTTAATATGCACGCGGTAAAATCGGGATTTAAGGGAAAAGTTGCTATGGTGTCAGGCGCAAATGTACGTCAGTTATTGCCGCTGGCTGATATGTTTGAAGAAGGACATGCTGAGATTCCGTTTCGTTTTTTTGAACACGAAATGCAGGCAAAATCATGGCTACAAACGCCTCTTAATCAGCAAATTGTTCCTGACTTTCCTATTATTGATGTTAAGGATCTGCTTAATGGCAGAACCACGCTTAGCTTAAGCATCAAAAGTGAGGAATTGCATGAATACATATCGTTGCTTAACCGGCTGTTAAAAAGCCGCACATTCAGTGTTCAGCAGGCAGAATGGTTTTATGCTCTTACACCGCGCGAAAAGAGCATCTTTCAATTAGTAATTAAGGGAATGGCTAACAAAGAAATAGCCAATAAATTATTTATTTCTTACGAAACCGTTAAAACACACCGTAAACGTATTTACAACAAACTTCGCTGCAGTAACCTAACCGAGCTTCTGAAATACAGCTTGTTTGTTTAACGTAATATCCCCTGTCGGGGGTATTGTTGCAACTTATTCCGTGCGCTAACTTTGGCTTAGCCGGGTGCTACAATTTACTGAACAATATTCGTATTTGTGTTGCAAGCCCTTTAGATCAAGCTAAATCTTAAACGATGAAAAATTTATACGTTATAACTGCCGTAATATTCGCGTGCTGTTTTTGTAGTTGTAAAAAAGAGGATGCGCCCGATAAGGAGATAGAAATACCCACGGTTAACGTAAAAGTTGCAATAGATTACGTGGGCAGTGGTGGGTATTATGATGATGACATAGAAAGTGTACCAAGCGGTTTGATTGTAGGAACAACCAATGGACCATACAAGGTACCGCTGACAAAAACGTATACCATCAGATACAAGGCTAATAACAGCTTTAAAGAACTCACCTACCAAACTAATTTCGGCGGCGGTATTTTAAGTACAATAAATACTTACGTTATACATTGCTATGTTAATGGCAATACCGAACATATTGAAGTTAAACCTGAATAGTATCGCCGTCGGCAACCCTTAACATCTAAACATATTAAGATGACCCATTATATCAAACAATTTTGTTTGCTGTTAGCAGCTACCTGGTGCTTATGCTTAACCTCGTGCTCAAAAAAAACCGGAGATACCCCGGAGCCAACTCCGCCTCAGGATCAATCTATAACGTATGTATGTGGCTATGATTATGATAGTAACGGGCTTGGCACCATTGCTGTTTATTGGAAGAACAATCAAAGAGAATATCTTGGCAGAGAGGGTACCAATGTTAATGGGATAGCCTTATCTGGCGATGTGGTTTACATAGCAGGAGCAACTAAAGATATAATAACTGGTAAAAGCATTGCTACCTACTGGAAAAATGGCAACGCGATAGAACTAACTGACGGGACCGTAGACGCATCAGCCACCGCTATTTTTGTTGCAGGCAACGATGTTTACGTTGCAGGAAATGTATTTAACGGTGCAAACGCAACGGGAAAATACTGGAAAAACGGAAAAGTTATAGCGCAAACCAAAGCGTCGGTAAGAGCTAACTTTAATGCTATTTATGTTGCAGGAAATGATGTTTATGTTGCCGGTTGGGAAAGTGACCCGGCAGGGCAACTTGGGCGTGTTGCCGTATATTGGAAAAACGGCGTTAAAGTGGAGCTGACAAAGGGCCTAACGCAAGATGCATCTGCAAACTCAATATGCGTAGACGGAAACGACGTTTATGTGGCCGGTATAGAAAGGCTGGGGCGCGAATATACCTTACGCTATGTAAAAGCGAAGTACTGGAAAAACGGAGTTGCAATGACACTTAGTACAGAGGACAATTATTCTGATGTTGCCAGCTCTGTTTACGTATCGGGCGGTAGTTTTTTTACAGCCGGAACAGTGAACTCCTCAGGTACGGCTGTTGCCAAATATTGGAGAAATGGTATACCAACCATGCTGAACGGTAATGCCGTTGCAAGTAGTGCCAACTCAATATTTGTTTCGGGTAACGACGTGTATGTTGCCGGCACCACATCCAACTCAAATATTGGTGGACGCTCATTTGCTACCTATTGGAAAAATGGCAAGGAGGTAAGGCTATCTAATAACGCCTCTGCGGCAACGGGCATTGTTGTAAAACCCTAGTAATGTATTTAAACTTTTATAGCTAGTAATGCATAAATTACGGGCGGAGTGTCCAAAAAACCTGTGTTGATTTATTCCTCTGCTTTTGTTATTATGTTATACACCTCCATCATATAATTAGCCTCTTGCATGGCTTGCTGAAAATTATCCCAATCGTCCAGGCTAAACGTCATGCAGATATCGCTGTGTGGTGTGCGCAACACTAAACGGTCCTCGCCATCCGGAAAGGGGAACAAACTCTGTTCAACCTCCAGATTAGCCGTGAAATTTTTGAAACTTACAAATTGCGCCGGCGAGAAATTAAGCAAAAGGGTGCGCGTCCAAAGTGTGAGTACTTTACAATCCATGCATTGGCTTATGGTTGTGGCACCAATTTTACTTAGTATAATAGTTTCGCACATAATTTAAGTAGTGCCTGCCATGCCCGTATAAGCTTGAGCATCAACATTGGCAGGCAGGACTTTAATTTTTACCTCTCCATTAATAGAGAACGGAACAAAGTAAAGCCTTATTTAGAATAAATCCAAATAAAAATAAAGAATGTTAGTTAAGGTTTATGTGAGGTGGTGTGCATGGTCTTGGTGCTGTGTTGACAACACCGACCCAGGCTGGAAATGGGAGATTGCCAACAAAGACGGACAGGAGCGAGTACATTTTTGCATTAAACTTGATCAAAACTGGCATGTTCTCGCACGTTTAGGTGATGTTGCGACATGAAGGAATAGGATGTCTTACGGAGCTAGACGCAGGAAGCATCGGTGCAATGACCACATAGACTTAAGCTAGTTTTCTGCAATTATTTAACTACTGCTTTCGCAATATTCTTTTCAAATTCTCGGTTCCGTTAATTATGGCTTCATTTACCTTCGCAGCATTTTCCGCTCTTTTTCGCTCCTTTTCTATTTCTGCAAGTCTGTCATCCTCTTTTTGCTTTGTATCATTTTGTTTGCGCGTTTCTTCCCAATCCTTACTGTGAATTCTGAACTGCCCATTTATTAACACTTTTGTATTATCCTCGTTATAGCCTGAATTATCGAATTCAGCAGACAATGATTGCAAATATTCCTGATCGTCGGTGTTAATTAAAAAGGGAGCAGTCCAGTCAGGCGTTAAAACCATTTTAAAAAGCGCTCGTACCAACTTACCCGTTGGCGATGGATAATAAAAAATAAAAGGCTCTCCTTTTTCATCAAAAACATATTTTTTTAACTTGTCATCGTATTTTAGCTCTGTTAAATACCTTGCCTTAATATAAGCCTCTACAATTTTCTCAGATCCTGAATAGCGAAGTTTTACTAAATCTGATAAATTGGGGGTGGGTATCAATGCAAATCGGGTTTCTATGTCACTTACTACCGGCTTTATGTTGAATACAATCATTTGCGCGTTATTTCTAACCTCGCATCGTACATTTTTATTTGAGTATAAGCCTATGTTACCGTCGGCAGTGCCGTTAAACGTCCAGGTTGATAAATTAAATGCTTTTTTTAATTTGTTAAAAGCAATCGGATCGGGAGACTTAAAAGTTATACCGCTTACCAACCACAATTTGTTGAGTGTAAAATCTACTTCAACGTTCTTGCTAAAATAGGCCGTATATAGGGTGCTTACCCTTTTGCCGCTTTTTTCATCAACAACATGCAAGTCAGGTGTGCTGTAATAAAAGGAGTAACCTAATTGTTTTACAAAGTTTAAGGCCGGGTAGGTATTATCCCAACGCATAGCATGAATGTCAATGTTGTTTATATCAAATACTCCCGTGGAATCAGGGAAATTCGTGTAACCTCGTTCGAGGGTAATAGAATAGACAGTTATCGGCTTATCTTTATTTAAAAATTCCGTTGAACTTAAATTGCCAAATACATATTTGTCTTTAAACGTTGTATCGTTATACCCCTCGGCTATTTTGGTTCTTTTTTCAAAACTTAACAGTGTTTTAATGGCCGTATAATATTTTTCATTGTTTGTTGAAAAAGAAACCTTGTCAACAATACCATCTACAGAAGCTTTAATACGCGCATTTGCACCATCACCAAAGTAAAGTATTTTTTCACTCTCTGTAGCGTCTGGTATTTTTTCATTGTTCGGATTAAACTTGTATAAAGGGTTGTCTTCCATTCCGGTCAAAACAACTTTAAGTTTTCTTAATTCGTCGCTTAAAATTTGAACAGCATCGTCCGCGTTTGTTTTATAAACATCTATTTTTGGTTTAACCTGCGTTACTACTGGTGTTTTAACCGCTTTTTTTACTTGTGCTTTTAGTTGTAGGCTAATGCCTATGTTCAATAAAACGGCAATAAAAAATATCTTTTTCATCTTTTTGGGTATTGTAGCTCAGTTCAAGGTTTTACGCCATTAAGTTAGGAGTTTTTTTCATTTGACCAATTTCTATTAAATCTGTATATTACGTTGTATATCAACATAGATTTAATAGAACGTTAACGCTTTTTATTACCTGCCGTTATAGGTTTATAAGCGGAACAGGCTGATAGAAAAAGGACAGCAAACAGAAGAAGTAAGTATTAAACCCTTCCACTAGGGTGTTCCTTTGCCTCTTCCCGCGCCTTATTCCTGCCATGCAAATAGTTAAAAAGCACAACCAGCCCCAGTAGCACAATACCGTTCAGCCCAAAAAATATATCGGTTTTACCGGGTATAACATTCCCGGTAACATAGGTAGTGCCCCATGTAAACAGGTTTACGCATAAAAAAACAGCAAATATGGCGCGAAGGATCTTTATTAATAACATGCCGCTAAGATAATATTATTCTATCTGCGTACTCACCGCCCAATAATTACCGGCAAAATCATAAAAGGAACCGCGTTTATCCGGGTCGCCGTTTTTGTTTACGGGTTCCTCAATCAGTTCGCAGCCGTTTTCAATAGCCAGTTTAAAGGTCGCCATAACATCGGGCACATAAAGGTGCAGCATGGTTTTTTGACCCGGATAGTCGGCAGTGGCATCGCTTATCATTACTACGCTATCGTCTATCAACACCTCCATGTGCATTATTGAGCCATCTTCGCGACTATATTTTCTCAGTTCTTTACCGTTAAAAACAGTTTTCAGCAGATTGGCCAGGCGTTGCGCGCCATCAACAATAAGATAGGGGGAGAGCGAGTTGAAATTTTCTGGTTTGTACATAGGATAGATGTTTGGTATGATGCAATTTAGGATTTTCTAAACAGGTGCAAACATTCTTGTGAAAACAATATCAATAAACCGTATACCAGGTCGCGCCTAAAACACCCGGTCTACAGCCTACTATTACCTTGTCGCCTATTTCGGTACGGTTGTATAGTTCGCTGCTTACTTTTTCTTGTTCGCCCTCGCTTTGTGTTCCCCATTTTTCAAGCACTAAATTGTAAGAGGTGCTTTTGCCTTTGGTTATGTTCTTGTCCAGCACTTTAACGGTGTACTCAGTGGGCGGAGCCTCGTCGTACATGCAATTTACCGTCACAATTGCCGCTATGCAATAAAGGAAAACGAATGCTACTATAAAGACAGATGCAGCAATTTTTTTACTGCCGTTAAAATTAAATGAATTGTTTCCTGTTAATAGAATCACCATGAGTATAGCAAACAAAGCCCCTGATGGAAGCCACAAACTTTCAAAATTTAGTAACGAAAGATCGGAAGCGAGTCGGAAACCTACACCCGCTAAAGGCATAAAAAAACCTAAAGTGATGCCTGGGTATGGGCTGTTCTTTTCCTCATCGAACCGGATGAGGTTGTTAGTTTTAAGCGCTGCTACAGCCAACAATGGCCATAAAATGCCTGCGGTGATCAGTATTAAATAGGGCGTAGGATAGAATATAAGCAGCCCAGCAAGTACAAATGAAGGCCAGTTAACAACATTAGCCAACAACTTGGCTTTTTTGAGTTTTTGCTCCCTTGCTTCTTCAGTAAAGCCTAAGTTATTGTCTGTAAGTATGTCAATTAACTGATCATCATATTCTTCCTGGTCAAGGTTAGTGAAGTTATCGGCCAGGTATTGTTTAAGCTCTTCAGCGTGTGCTATGTATTTAGTAAGACTAATCTTTTTAACACCGGTGGTAAGCGGGATAATGTAGATGTAGTTATCGTCCAGTTTAAAACCCTTTACATCGGTAAAATATATAACACGACTGCTGTAAACCGCAACATGCTCAAAGCGGTCCAGTTCTATAAGCAGTTTTTCTTTATATGTACGCATCAAGAGGTAAACACAACCACAGATAAGCAGCAGCATTATTGGAATGATCACATTCGGCGGCATGTCGCTTTCGGCATCAGTAAGCGAATAATACGCCAGCCAGCCAAAAAGGCCGATTAAACCGCTAAGAGTAATGTACAGAAAATAGCGCCAAAAAGTGGCTAAAGGATATTGCCTGGTTTCCGTTTGGATCTTTGTGCGATAGGTTGTCATAGTAGTGATAATTACTCACAAAATAAATAAAATAGCGATGGGTTTCAAACTCCATCGCTATTTTGACCGATGACTACTGCCAACTGCCCACTAAAAACTGCCAACTAAGCAACCGGTTCCCTATCCATTGATTGCCTCTCCACCATCCAGGCCGGATACTCGCGTGGCAGGGCACTGATCTCGTCAATACGTTTCAGTTCATCGGCAGATAATACAACATCAACAGATTTTAAATTATCATTCAGCTGATCTATATTTTTTGCGCCAATGATGGTGCTGGTAATGCCTTTTTGCAAACGCACCCACGCCAGTGCTACCTGCGCGACAGATACGCCGTGCTGTTTGGCAATTTCGGCCAGTACATCAATTATATCGTAAGTTTTGTCTTTGTTTATCGGCGGGAAATCAAAGTTGTCTCGGCGTGCGCCTGCTGCTGCGCCGTCGCGGGTGTACTTGCCCGATAAGAAACCGCCTGCCAGCGGGCTCCATGGCATAATGGCCAGGTTCTGATCAACAGCTACCGGAACAACCTCCCGCTCAATATCGCGGCTGGCAAGCGAGTAGTAGTATTGCAGGCCAACAAACTTGTTCCAACCGTATTTATCGGCTATGCCCTGTGCTTTCATCACCATCCAGGCGGGCCAGTTACAAATGGCTATATAACGCACTTTGCCGGTTAAAACAACATCGTTCAGCGCACGCACCGTCTCTTCAATAGGTGTTTTAAGGTCGGTTCCGTGTACGTATAGCAAGTCTATATGGTCAAGCTGCATACGTTTTAAACTGGCATCAACAGACTGAAAAATATTAAGGCGGGTAAGGCCCACATCATTCACACCCTTGCTCATGCGGCCGCGTACTTTAGTAGCAATAACCAGATCATTACGGTTTAGGCCCAGATCAATTATAGATTGGCCCAGTAAGGTTTCAGATTCGCCAAACGAATAAATGTTAGCGGTATCAATAAAGTTAATGCCCGCATCAACAACGGTTTTCATCAGGTTGTTAACTTCATCCTGCTGTATTTGGCCAATGTTGGTCCATATGCCACCGTTGCTGCCGCCGAAGGTCATGGTGCCAAAGCATATTTCAGACACGTAAATACCCGTGTTTCCTAAAAGATTGTATTTCATAGTGGTTTATTTGATGTGAAGTTAAAAAGTAAAATTCGGAATATTCTCTAATAAAATGGTTAGTACAGGGTAAAACTTATAACTAATGTTACTGTTGTTAGCATACGATGAATCGCTTACAAAAGAAACTTGAAAAAATTGGCCGCGACCCAAAGATCACCGCTAAAGCCGTAGGACTACGTTATGTGAGTGATTCTGCGCCTGGCTATACCCGTAAAAAAGCAGGCAAGGGATGGAGCTATTACGCACCGGACGGTACCCTGGTAAAGGATAAAGATGTAATAAAACGTTTTAATGCCATGGTGATACCACCGGCGTATACCAATGTATGGATCTCGCCTTTTGAGAATAGCCACCTGCAGTTTACCGGGGTTGATGCTGCCGGGCGCAAACAGTACCGTTATCATGCTTCCTGGAACAGTATTCGCAATCAATCAAAATATCACCGTTTGCAAACCTTTGCCTCGCATTTGCCTGCTATACGGCATCAGCTAGATAAAGATCTGGCCCGGCCCCATCTTGATCATGATAAGGTTGTAGCGCTGGTAGTACGTTTGATGGAACTAACGAGCATAAGGGTAGGGAATGAATCATACAAAAAGCTATATGGATCTTTCGGCCTTACTACTTTGCAGGACAGACATGTTAAAATTGAAGGCACCCGCCTAAATTTTGAGTTTAAGGGTAAAAAAGGGGTGATGCATAAAATAGCCCTGCAAAGCCGTAAACTGGCGCGATTGGTAAAGCAGTGCAGAGACATCCCCGGAAAAGATCTTTTTCAATATTATAATGCTGATGGTACGCGCTGCATGATAGGATCGGGCGATGTAAACAATTATCTGAAGCAAATAACCGGCGAGGATTTTACAGCCAAAGATTTCCGCACATGGGCAGGTAGTGTAAGTGCCCTTTATGCCTTTAAAGAAGCCGGCGAATTTGAAACTATAAGCGAGTGTAAAAAGAAAATAATAAGCGTGTTAGACGAAGTAGCCATTAACCTGGGCAACACCCGCACCGTGTGTAAAAAATACTACGTACACCCCACCGTTATAAAAAGTTATGAGGAGGGCACGCTGTTTAATTATATCAGGGAGCTTGATGAGGAAAAGGATATAAAAGCATCTGAATTGAATTTGGCTGAAAAGGCATTGCTGGCCCTGCTTGAAAAAGAAAAGCTCGCGGTGGCAAGTTAATGCCGGCGTTCTGATGTTAGGCCACTATTTGCATGTAATTGTTAATGGTGTCTTCAGAATCTTTCACAATCTCGCAGATCTTTTGGTCAAGCTCCATAACAGTATATTCCAGCATTTCCAGGTATTCATTATCGCGTTTAGTTTGCTCCAGTTTTATAAGCGCCATAATGCCTAATAAAGATGCTACCGGCCTGCGCAGCTCATGCGATTGAATGATGGCAATACGGGTTAGCGCCGCGTTTTGTATGTTGATCTGATCTTCCTGCATTTTGCGCTCTGTAATATCAGCGGAGTTTATAGCCACGCCAATGATGTTGCCGTTTGAAGCGGTTATGGGCATAAAAGTAACTTCCATCCAGCACTCTTTTTCGCGCCCCGGGCAAACGTTCCATTCCCGGCGAACTATCTGGCCCGCAAATGCCTTTGTCAGGTTCTTTTTCATCGGCTCAACCACTTCCTGATCGGTAAATTCTGTTATCAAACCGCCGGTTTGCAGGCTTTTGTAATGTTCTGCCATGCAAAATTCGTCGGCCGCTTTGTTAAATGCCAGTATCTCCAGTTTTCTATTCACCAGTACGTGCGTGTCTTTTGAGCTGTCAAAAATAGCTTGCAGCTTAAATTCAGATTCCTCTATTTGTTTTTTCTGCCGTTCGGTTTCTGTATTACGGTCCTCCAAAATCTGCAGGGTAAAGTTAAGTTCCATTAACCTCATTACTTGTTTTGATAGAGTTTTTAGGGCCTGTTGCTGGGTTTCGTTTAAATCGCGTTCTTGCATATCAATAACGCACAGGCTGCCAATGTTATGCCCGTCATTGGTAGTTAAGGTGGCACCGGCATAAAAACGCACATGCGGGTCCTCTGCAACAAGTGGGTTATCGCTAAAGCGTGTATCGGTCGTCATATCAGGCACAACCAACAACCCGTTTTGCTGTATGGTGTGGTTGCAAAACGCCAGCTGGCGCTCGGTGCCTTCCATATCTACACCCTTGCTGGCTTTAAACCACTGCACTTTCTCATCAACCAATGTTATAAGTGCTACCGGTGTATTGCACAGCTGCGCGGCAAGGTCAACAATTTGTTTAAGGTCTGCTGCAACATCCGGGCTTAGTTGGGTAAACCTGCTCACTGCTTCCAGGCGGCTCTTTTCATCGGTCATATCAAGGCAGGTAAAGGTTTTCTCATGTGTTTGGGCTATATCTATATTACGATTTTGGGATAAACTTGGTTTTTAAAGGTCGATGTTAGTTTGCTAAATAAGCTGTAACTTTTGCAATACAAAGGTTACCCTACAGTTACAATTTAACTATTGTTATATTTTAATAGCTATTAATGTCATTTTGCAATTTTATAACCGGGGCAGCACGCATTTGAATACTTTTGCGGCAACTAAAATAAAACATATGAAGGCTTTTATATTTGATCTGAATGGTACCATGATAAACGATATGGAGTTTCATACCCGTGCATGGATGCATTTAATGAACCACGACCTGGGCGGCAATTTTACCTGGGACGAAGTAAAAGCACAGATGTATGGCAAAAACCCCGAAGTGCTGGTACGTATGTTTGGCTCTTTCAGGTTTACCGAAGCCGAAATGAAGGAGCTGTCTTTTGAGAAAGAACGGCGCTATCAACATGAATATTTACCCCAATTGGCCCTGTTGCCGGGTTTGCATCGGTTTTTAGAAAAGGCGCATAAAGCAGGTATAGTAATGGGGATAGGCTCGGCCGCCATACCTTTTAACATTGATTTTGTACTGGATAATTTGAATATACGCCATTATTTTAAGGCGATAGTTAGTGCCGATGATGTTACCATAAGCAAGCCGCACCCCGAAACTTACCTGCGTGTGGCGGAGCTGTTGCAGGTACCACCCACAGATTGCCTGGTATTTGAGGATGTACCCAAAGGTGCGGAGGCCGCTCTGAATGCCGGGATGGAAGCAGTTATTTTAACTACTACCCATCAACAGCATGAATTTGAAAACCTGCCTAACGTAATACACTTTGCTGACGATTTTACCGGCGATTTTTTTGAGCAGATAGTAGGATAATTGCCCTTTGCTGCGTGGAAAGCATTTGTAATAAACTTTTTGCAGCTTTTATTCGTTAACTCATCATGAAAACAAAACTACCTATTGCAATTTTAAGCATAAGCGCTATAGCGTTTTTAAGTTCCTGCTCGCAGGTATACCGCCCGGCACTGTTTCATCAGGATATTGTTTACATGCCCAAACCGGCCTCGTTTGATAAGGAAAGCACGGCTAACTACGTTTCGGCGGGCCTTAATGTGCACAGCAATAATAATATGAACGATGCTATAATAAGCGGGCAGCTTAACCTGAGCCGTGCGCATACATTTAAAAATTTTAACGTCGCTTACGGAGCGTTCGGGTCATTGGGCGATTATCAGAACGGATCAAGCGACAAATCGGCAGCTAACTACTTCAATAGTAAATACTTTGGCGCAGTTGGTGGGCGCTTTTCAGCCAATTTTTATGTACACCAGGATAGAGCAGATATTCGCTTTATTGGTGTTGAGGCGGCATACAGCCGTGAGTTTGGCGATTACGCAGATTTCCGAAAGATGTTGGTAATGCAGCCAGGCGACAGGGTTGATGCGCGTACTGAGCTGGTAAGTGTGGGTTTAACCAGCGAGGTGCTGTTTCATGGGAAGAACAATACCGCTGTTCAGCACGGTATTCGCGGATTTTTGGGAACCACATTTGGCTATAACCCAATAAACGAAGAGATTTATGATAATGATACAGCTACCCAGCGCATGTTTAGGAATATTTACCCTAAGGCCAGCTATTTTATAAACTATAACCAGTATTTTGGTACCATTGAAGTAGGCAGCGCGGTATTTTTGAGGTTCGGGATAAAGTTTTAACGGGAAGTGATTTGCCCGCTAAACTCGTTTTATATCATTTAACACTAAAACCAATGTTTGGTAACCGAACTTTAATCTTCAATAGCTAATTTTAACCATTTAATAAACACACAACATTATGAAAAGAACAGCAAAAGCCCACTGGAATGGCACTTTAAAAGAGGGTGCAGGTACCATTACTACCCAAAGCACTACATTAAATAATACCCAATATTCTTTTAAAACCCGTTTTGCCGACGGCGTTGGCACCAACCCTGAAGAATTGATAGCGGCTGCACACGCGGGCTGCTTTACAATGGCTGTAGGTGCTGCATTAAGTCAGGCTGGTTTTACCCCCGGCGATTTGGATACCGAAGCTGTTTTAGAATTAGATATGGTGGCTTTGAGCATTACAGGCATTCACCTGGAGTTAAAAGCATCAGCAATTGAAGGCGTATCTGAAGACCAGTTCAAAGAAATTGCCGAAGGTGCAAAAGCTAATTGCATTATATCAAAAGTATTGAACGCACCTATTACATTAGGCGTTAGCTACCAATAATCAGGAGAGAAATATTAATTTAAAAACAAAGCCGTGTTAGTATGTAGCACGGCTTTGTTGTTGTATAAAGAATATGAGTTAAAAAAAATAAAAACTTGATGTCATTTCGACAAAGCATGGGGCGCTTGTGAGGTGGGGCGAAGGAGAAATCTTTTCGAGCATTAATATTAGACGATCTGTTCGAAAGGATTTCTCAGTCGCGCTTCCGCACTTCCCACCCTCGTGCTCCATCGAAATGACATTTCTGTATTATTTGTGGTGATTTTTTGTTACCCCCGACTCAAGTTATGTAGCATAGCTAAATAACTATTGCAAATACTTTCCCACGATAGGCATGCGCCTGCCCATGCCAAAAGCCTTTGGCGATACCCGTAAAATGGGTGGTGTTTGGTAACGTTTGTGTTCAGAAATATTGATCAACCGTAAAGTGCGTTTTACCGTAGCCTCATCATAACCCATTTTTATAATCTCGGCTGATGAGCGCCGTTGCTCAACATATTCAAAAATTATCTTGTCCAGCACATCGTATTCCGGTAACGAGTCTGAGTCCTTTTGCCCGGGGCGTAACTCTGCCGATGGCGGTTTAACAATAGAGTTAATGGGGATTATTTCTGCATCTTTATTTATAAACCGGGCCAGCTCAAACACCTGCGTTTTGTACACATCGCCAATAACAGATATGCCGCCGCACATGTCGCCATATAAGGTTCCATAGCCCACGGCAGCCTCGCTTTTATTAGAAGTATTTAATAATATATATCCAAATTTATTGCACATGGCCATCAGCAAAACGGCTCTGCTGCGCGATTGTATATTCTCTTCGGCAATGTTAAAGGGCAGGTTGTCAAACTGCGGATGCAGGGCGGTTTCAAAAGCGTCGGTTATATGTTCAATGGCAATAGTTTGATGCATACAGCCCAGGTTATCCACCAGGTCTTCGGCATCTTTAATAGAATGGTCGCTTGAAAATTTGGAAGGCAATAATACTGCCATTACATTTTGCGGCCCAAGCGCTTTTGCTGCCAGGGCACATACAACCGCTGAATCTATCCCGCCTGACAGGCCCAAAATAGCCTGCTTAAAGCCCGATTTTTTGAAATAATCTTGAATGCCTAAAATAAGTGCATCGTGAATTTGGGATATATCACTATCGCGCTGTTGTTTTATGGTTGATGGGTGATCAAAAGTAATCTCGCCATTGTCGCCTAAAGTATAATAGGCCATACCTTCGGTAAAGTAAGGCATCTCATCAATCACGGCACCTGTTTTATCAAACACTAATGACCCACCGTCAAAAATCAGCTCTGTTTGGGCACCTACGTGGTTAACGTATAACAGGGGCAAATTGTAGCGGCTTGCATTATCTTTTAAAATAGCAATCCGCTCCTCGTCGTGGTTATAAGCAAACGGCGAGGCCGCTATGTTTATCATCACATCGGGCTGCTGCTCAATCAACGTGTCCATTGGGCGCGTTATATACAGCGGGTTTTCTATGGTGTTCCAAAGGTCCTCGCAAATAGTTAGCGCAATGCGTTTGCCCTTAAAATCAATACAGTTAAATGTTGTTGATGGCTCAAAATATCGATACTCGTCAAAAACATCATAATTAGGCAGCAAAGCTTTTTCAACCACGGCTTTAACCTGGCCATTCTCAATAAACCAGGCGGCGTTGCTCAAATCTTTACCCTCGGGTTTGTTGTTGGGTATGGGCAGGCCAATTATGCAGGCTATATCTGTACATGCAGCTGCAATTTTGCGGGCAGACTCATCGCACAGGGTAATAAATTCATTCAGCTCCAGAAAATCACGCGCAGGGTAGCCGCTTATGCATAATTCTGCAAATACCACCAGATCAGCACCGTTTTGCCGCGCTTCTTCAATAGATTGAATGATTTTGGCAGTGTTTGATTCAAAGTTACCAACGTGATAGTTAAGCTGGGCGAGGGCTATTTTCATAAGTATAATTAACGTTTACGGATTTGCACCCAAAAAATATTAAGCTAATTTTGCTGAAAGTATAAAAATGACAGCAACCTACAGCAAGTTGAAACAAATTTATTTAATTTTTTGCATCGGCATATTATTTACATCATGCGGAGGTAATAAAAATATTGATGTAAGCAATATTGCTGTTGATGTTAAAATTGAGCGTTTTGATCGTGATTTTGATAAAATGCGCCAAACACCTATGCTGCAACAAGCGGCTTTACTTCAAAAAAAATATGGCAACTTTTATGCCGACTTTACCGGGCAGATCCTGGAAGCTGGCAATATAAATGATACCGCTTACTATGGCGTATTGCGGCAAATATTTGCCGGGGATGCCTATCGGGATCTGAAACACGAGTTGACTCGGTTTTCCCAGGCGGTATGGAGAAACAAAACGCTGAACTAACCGATGCTTTTCGTCGTATTAAGTACTACTATCCTGATAAAAGCCTGCCTAAGGTTTATGCTTACTTTTCGGGTTTTAAGGCGCAAACTACAATTGGCGACGGCTACTTCGGTATAGGCCTTGATATGTTTTTAGGTGCCAACTCGCGCTTTTACCCGGCGCTTAGAGAAACCTTTCCGCATTACCTTTCGCGCAGGTTTACGCCCTATTATATTGCGCCGCGCGTTGTTGAAGGCATTGCCCGCGAGGACATGTTCCCTGAAAATGAAAGCGATAAAACGCTTTTATCAAAAATGATATATGCCGGTAAGGTGCTTTATTTTATGGACCACATATTACCCAACACGGCAGACACATTAAAGATTGGCTATACGGCCAGCCAAATAAAATGGTGCACAGAATTTGAGGGCCAAATTTGGGGCTATTTTTTAGAAGAGAACCTGCTGTATGAAACTGATTACCAGAAAATACAAACTTACGTTAACGAGGCTCCATTTACACCCGGCCTTGGCGAGCATAATGAGTCGGCACCTAAATTGGGCATATGGGCGGGCTGGCAGATTGTAAAAAAGTATATGGCTGAGCATAAGGAAGTAACATTGCAACAACTAATGGCCCAGGGCGACGCGCAAAAAATATTGAACGAATCCAAATATCGGCCTAAGTAAAAACATTGCTCAACCTGAAAAAAAAAGGAGTTGAAAGCATTTGCCTTTCAACTCCTTTTTTATGTCCTTTACCTCCTGAAAGACCTGTTCGGTTTTATTTCATCAGATTAATAAAATCGTCAAACAAATAACGGCTATCATGCGGGCCGGGAGATGATTCGGGGTGATATTGTACCGAGAAAGCTTTTTTGCCTTTAACGCGTATACCTTCTATTGATTGATCATTCAAATTAACATGGGTTATTTCAACTTTATCAGATGCACGTACCGCATCAGGTACCACACCAAAACCATGATTTTGTGATGTTACCTCGCAGTGGTTAATAATGATATTTTTAACCGGATGGTTTAAACCGCGGTGCCCGTTAAACATTTTTTTGGTGGGGATGCCGTTTGCCAAGGCTAACAACTGGTGGCCTAAACAAATGCCGAATAGCGGTTTATCAGCCTCTAGTATTTCTTTCACGGTTTCAACCGCGTAAGGCATAGCCGAAGGATCGCCGGGGCCGTTGGATATAAAGTAGCCGTTAGGGGCAAAGTCCTGCTCCATTTCGTAAAAAGTGGTTTTGGCCGGGTAAACTTTGGCGTAAACCTCCCGACTGTCAAAATTACGCAGTATGTTTTTCTTTACACCCAAATCAAGCACCGCAACGCGGTAAGGTGCGTCCTCTTTGCCTATAGTGTAGGTTTCAGTAGTGCTTACTTTTGATGAAAGCTCCAGGCCATCCATTGAAGGTACTTCGGCAAGTTTAGCTTTCAATTCCTCCAGATCCAATATTTCTGATGAAATGATTGCGTTCATGGCACCTTTGTCGCGAATGTGACGCACCAGCTGGCGGGTATCAATATCAGAGATCCCCACAATATTTTGCTCCTGAAAGTAGTCCTGGATAGACTCATTGGCTTGCTTACGGCTGTAAGCGATGTTGTAATTTTTGCATACCAAACCGGCAATCTGGATATTTGCAGATTCTACCTCTTCATCAGCAATGCCATAGTTGCCAATGTGGGCATTGGTGGTAACCATTATCTGTCCAAAATAAGAAGGGTCTGTAAATACCTCCTGGTAGCCGGTCATGCCGGTGTTGAAACATATTTCGCCGGCGGTTGTGCCAATTTTGCCTGCGGCTTTTCCGTGAAAAACTGTACCGTCAGCTAATAATAGTATCGCCGGTAATTTGGTGAAATAAGTCATTTTATTAAGTAAATTGAATGGTTAAAAACGCGGCTTATCCGGTGCGGTGCGCCGTGAAAAAAAGATGGGAAAACAATGCTTGCAGGTCCCTGATTCACGGGGCAAAAGTAGAAAAAGATTTCGGATTTCGGATGTTCGATTTCGGATTTTTTGAGACTATAAGATAGAGGCTTGATAGTTTTTATTATATTTTGGATCTAATATCCAAATAGCAATATGTTCTAAAGCTTCAGCTTCTCTCTTATTTTGGCATTCAATTATTCTATACTTATAATAATTTGTGAAAAAATCTTGTGCCACGGTTCTATCTAAATGAATACCTTGTGTAATGAGTTTCTTCATTAAAGTATGGGTAGATTCGTGCCGTAGATCAGTGCCAAATCGAACATGAAAATTATTTGTGCTACCTATATATAAAATCTCCTCTTCAGAAGAGTAAATAATATAAACGCCCATTATTTTTTTAGAATCTTAACCTCATTAAAAGTTACATATTCTTTCGATTGTAGGACGTTAAACAGTTGTTTTAAATATTCAAACGATTTTTCCATGATTATTTTGTGAAATTGGGTGAGAATAAATTCCAAAATCTCTCATCCGAAATCCGAAATAAAAATATCCTAACTTTGCTGACCATAAATACAAACCATGTCGGTAAATAAAGAAATAAAACGTATCACAACCCATACCCTTCAGGACATGAAGAGCCGTGGCGAAAAGATAAGCATGCTTACGGCCTACGATTACTCCATGGCAACCATTGTTGATGCCGCCGGAACGGATGTAATATTGGTTGGCGACTCTGCATCAAACGTTATGGCTGGCCATGAAACTACGTTGCCGATAACGTTAGATCAGATGATCTATCATGCATCATCAGTAGTGCGTGCCGCTAAGCGGGCCTTGATCGTTGTCGACCTGCCTTTTGGCACCTATCAGGGTAACTCAAAAGAGGCGCTTAATTCTGCCATTCGTATTATGAAGGAATCAGGCGCACATGCTGTAAAACTGGAGGGTGGTGTAGAAATTGCAGAATCAATAACGCGCATACTTACCGCCGGTATACCCGTTATGGGGCATTTGGGTTTAACGCCGCAGTCTATTTACAAATTCGGTACTTATACTGTGCGTGCAAAAGAGGAGGCAGAAGCCACTAAGTTAAAGCAGGATGCTTTAAAATTGCAGGAACTGGGTTGCTTTGGCATTGTGATAGAAAAAATACCGGCGCAACTGGGTAAAGAGGTTTCTGAAAGCCTGAACATACCCACCATCGGCATAGGCGCAGGCCAGCATTGTGATGGTCAGGTGTTGGTTATACATGATATGCTGGGTTTAAACAAAGGCTTTAAGCCACGTTTTTTACGCCAGTACGCCAACATGTATGATGATATGAACCAAGCCATACAAAATTATGTTAGCGATGTAAAGGGAGGAAGTTTCCCGAACGAAAAAGAGCAATATTAATTGGTGGTTCATGGTTGATAGTTCATGGTTCATAGTTGATGGGGCAGGGCTATTTTAACCATGAACTATCAACCATGAACTATGAACAGGAAAGAGTTCCACTACATCCCGAAGGAAATAACAGATGCCGATATTCTGTTTGAGGATAATCACCTTATTGCGGTTAACAAACGCGCGGGTGATATAGTGCAGGTTGACGAGACCGGTGATGAGCCGCTGGATGAGAAAGTAAAAAAGTATATCGCTCAAAAATATAATAAGCCCAATGGCGCGTTTTTAGGCGTGGTGCATAGGTTGGACAGGCCGGTGAGCGGTGTTATTTTATTTGCCAAAACCAGTAAGGCGTTGGAGCGTATTAATAACATGTTTAAGGCCCGCGAAATGCATAAAACTTATTATGCCGTGGTGCGCAAACGACCAAGCCCCGAAAGTGGTACGCTGGTGCACTGGCTGCTAAAAAATCCGCAGAAAAATGTAACCAAAGCGCATGATAAGGAAGTGAAAGGAAGCCAACGCGCCGAGTTACATTATAAGTTGGTTGGCGAGTTGGATGGCTATTATTTAGTTGAAGTTGACCCCATAACAGGCCGTCCGCATCAAATAAGGGTGCAGCTATCAACTTTAGGCTGCCCTATAGTTGGCGATAACAAATACGGTTACCCGCGGGGTAGTTTGCGTAAAAGCATTTGTTTACATGCCCGTAAGTTGCAGTTTACTCATCCTGTTAAAAACGAGCCTGTGTTGATTACCGCGCCATTACCTAAAGACGGTTTTTGGGAGAAGTTTGAGGGGATGATGGAGTAGGTATTTACTTGAAATCTGAAATAATTATTCTTATTTTTGATTGAATTATCTTTAGCTTTAAGTTATGAACATGCAGTATATTTCAGACAATAAGGGCGAAACGACAGGCGTTTACATTCCAATACAGGAATGGAATGAACTGAAAAGTAAATATATGGGTATTGAAGAGGAAGAAAATAACATACCTGATTGGCATAACGCTATTGTGAAAAAGCGCTATGAAGATTACCTGAAAAATCCAGGCAATGTTTTGGATTTTGACTCGGCGTTAAACGAGGTAGAGGAAGAACTGTAATGTATAAACTGGTTACATTACCTGTTGCAAAACAGGATATTAAGGAAGCCGCCTCCTGGTATAATACAAAGCAACAAAATTTAGGAAGAAGGTTCACGGCTGAAATCCGACGAAAAGTAAACTACATTAAACAATCACCTTTTTCTACCGCGACCAGATACCACGACATAAAAACGGCTGTTCTTGACAACTTTTCCGTTTATGATTCATTACAGTATTGACGATAACCAAAAGTTAGTAATCATTCTTGCTGTTTTACACACCAGCCGTGATCCTGATATGTGGAAAAAGGAACGCTAATTACAACCCCTTCACTTCCTCCCAAATCTTTTCATCTACCCAAACCCCCTCGTCTAAACTTTTAACACGGGTTTTTAGTGTATTCTCTCCTGGATAAAGCACGGGTTCATCAGGCTTTGCGGGCTGGCTTGTTTTAGTGAAATCTATTATCTCATTAACAATAGCGCTCACCTGTTCTTCATTGCCGGGCTTTATTGCTATGAATAATTGCGATACCCCTGCCTCTGTGTTTTCCTCGGTCATATGTTTTACAGACCGGCCCTCGCTTAAAACACTTACCAGCAGATCAAGCATCAGCGCCAGTCCAGATCCTTTCCAAAAACCGGCAGGTAACAGGCGTTTTGACTCGGCAATAGCGTGTGCATCTTTAGTTAAATTGCCATCCCCGTTGTACCCGCCAAAATGTTCAAGCTCCTGGTTGTAGCTTTTATATTGCAGCACCTTACCAACTGAATACTGGGAAATAGCCATATCCAACACAACATGCCCCCCTTGCCGCGGAACAGAAATAACTAAAGGGTTATTGCCCAGTGTAGCAGTTGTACCACCCCAGGGCACGGTAGTGGCAACCGCATTGGTAATACAAATGCCTACAAAGCCCGCTTCGGCGGCCTGCCAGCCGTAGGTTCCGCCGCGCATCCAATGGTTGGTGTTTTTTAGGGCTACGCAGCCAATACCGTTTTGCCCGGCCAGTGTTATTGCATGGCCCATACAAAAACGGGCATTAACAATGCCCGGTCCAAAATTTCCGTCCCATTGTTCCAATGCACCCATTGATCTAACCAGCGTTGGTACGCTGTCCTGTTTTATCTCGCCCGCTTTAACAGATTTAACAAACTTGGCAAAACGGTTTAAACCATGTGTGTAAACACCGTCGCGGCTATTCTCGGCAAAAACAAGGGCGCATAGCTCAGCATTTTCCTGGCGTAAACCAATTTGCAGCAGAACACGCTTAAATTCGGCTTTTAATTCTTCAACTGATATGCGCATACAACAAATATAATAGCATAGCTACAGGCTGTTAAAATAATAGTAAATAAAAACAGTTATTATTACCGGGCGTTAACCTGCCATACGTACAGATTTTATATTTTTGCCGCATCTGATGAAGAAAGCTCCATTTACATTTATTTTAAGCTTGCTTGTATTAAGTTTTTTTTGCAACGGATGCAAAAAGCAAACCCAAAGCTCAATACAAAGCTTATTCTCTAAAGGCAACTGGGAGCTTGCAACGGTAGTAGTAACTGTTTCGGTAGGCACTAACCGCATATCAGAAGACACACTTAATACAACGTGCAATAAAAAGCAGATATTTTCTTTTAAGGATGACCGCACCTGCACCTATACTAATTTTCATTGTAAGGATCAGCCAGTGGCTGTGGGTAATTGGGCGTTATCGCCAGATCAGCTATATCTAAAATCAGATATAGTTTGTCAGGATACGTTTAAACTGGCTAACGGTAGCACGGGTAGCTCAAAACCATTTGAGAATGCTAAGATTGACGTGTTGGGGCAATACTCAATGGTATTAATAACCGGCGATATACAAAATTACTCTGCCGCACAACGCAGAACGGTGCGCCGGTTTGGCTTTGTAAGGCAAAAAGATGCTACACAGTAGTAATAAAGGGGTTAAAAATTTATATTTGACAAGTAAACACCAAAATTGCCTGTGATTTTGAAAAAACGAATAGCCATTTTTGCTTCCGGCTCGGGTTCAAATGCTCAAAAAATAATGGAGTATTTTAAACGAAGCCCCGATGCCGAGATTGTACTGATACTCACCAATAATCCGCATGCATATGTGCTGCAACGCGCGGATAACTTTGAAGTACCATCACATATTTTTACCCGGCAGGAATTTTACCAAACTGATGAGGTAATTAGAATGCTTAAAACCCTGCAGGTTGATTTGATTGTGCTGGCAGGGTTTTTATGGCTGGTGCCCAAATCATTGTTAAATGCCTTCCCCAATAAAATAATTAACCTGCACCCGGCTTTGCTGCCTAAATATGGCGGCAAGGGCATGTACGGCGATAATGTGCATAAAGCTATATTGGAAGCGAAAGAGGAAGAATCCGGAATCACCATCCATTTTGTTAATGCTGAGTTTGATGAGGGCGAGGTGATTCATCAATCGCGCTTTAAAATTGATCCAACAGACAACCTGGAAATGGTAAAATTTAAGGGCCAGCAGCTGGAGCATCAGTATTTCCCCAGGGTTATAGAAAGCTTACTTAAAAAGATGAAGAGCTAGTGCTGCAGCACTAGCTCTTCATCTTTTTAAGTAAGCAAAAAATTATTTTTGTCGGGCATAAAGTGTTCCACAGCCGTTAACATCCGTACATGCTGCAAGCGGCTCAATGTATAATGAATCAGAACTTACCACAAACAAATTTGCAGCAGTACCGCTGCTGCCTTTAAAAATCAGCTGGTTGGTTTTTACTTCATAAGTATTGTACCCGGCCATTACTGTACTTTCCATACCGCCGCCATCAAACATTTTAACGTACTTTCCGGTGGGTACTTTAGTTGTAACATTTACCTGGTTCCAGGTTCCTATCAGCATTTGGTTGGCAAAGTCTGTTACTTTGTCTTTCCTGCATGCCGAAATAATGAACAAAAACGCTGCAAATGCAAAAAATAATCTTTTCATAGTGGTTAACAATTTTAACGGTAAAACGAAGCTCAAAGTGCAAACGCTACTTATGATTTTTTATTTTTGACTGATAAATTAGCTTTGTTATTAAAAATACAATGTCAAAAACAACAAACCAACTAAAATAACTACCTTTGCGGCTCAAAATTTTTCATATAAATGAGCCAACCCGTTACCATTAAAAACGCCTTGATTTCAGTTTATTACAAAGATAATCTGGAGCCTATTATACAAGAATTAAACCGCCTTGGCGTAAATATTTACTCAACCGGCGGAACCGAAAGTTTTATACGCAGCCTGGGTGTTAATGTTATAGCGGTTGAGGACCTTACCTCATACCCATCTATTTTGGGCGGTAGGGTAAAAACACTGCATCCGAAAGTGTTTGGTGGTATACTGGCACGCAGAAGCTCAGAAGGCGATCAGCAACAAATAACACAATATGAAATACCTGAGATAGATTTGGTGATTGTTGATCTTTATCCTTTTGAAGAAACTGTAGAATCTGGCGCAGGGCATGATGACGTGATTGAGAAGATAGACATTGGTGGTATATCACTTATACGCGCAGCGGCAAAAAACTTTAAAGATGTTGTAATTATTGCCTCAAAAAACGATTACGTTGAACTGGATGGTTTGCTTAAAACGCAAAACGGCGCTACTACAATTGATCAGCGTAAAAGCTTTGCTAAAAAGGCATTTAATATTACCTCTAACTATGATACAGCTATATTCCAATACTTTAACCAGGACGAGCCGATACCTGTGTTTAAACAAAGCATTTTAACCAGTCAGGTTTTGCGTTACGGCGAGAACCCACATCAGAAAGGCGTGTTTTACGGTAATTTGGATGCCATGTTCAATAAATTAAATGGCAAAGAATTATCATACAATAACCTGGTTGATGTTGATGCCGCTGTAGCACTTATTGACGAGTTTACCAACGAACCTACCATAGCTATATTAAAACATACCAATGCCTGTGGCATTGCTACCCGCTCTTCTGTTAAAGATGCCTGGTTAGACGCATTGGCTTGCGACCCGGTATCGGCATTTGGTGGTGTTATTATAGCTAATGACGAGATATGTGCTGCAACCGCTACCGAAATAGATAAGTTGTTTTACGAAGTGTTGATAGCTCCGGCTTATACAGATGAGGCTGTGCAGATTTTAACCGCTAAAAAGAACCGTATTATTTTGGTTAGGCAACCTGTTGAACTCCCTGCCAAACAGTTTAAAACTTTATTGAACGGTGTTATTGAGCAGGACAAAGACAATACTGTTGAAGGCCCTGAACAAATGAAGGCAGTAACCAATGCACAGCCAACTGAGCAGGAGCTGAAAGATTTGTTCTTTGCCAATAAAGTGGTAAAACATACCAAATCAAACACCATAGTATTTGCCAAAAACAACCAGTTAATGGCAAGTGGGGTGGGGCAAACATCAAGAGTTGATTCATTGAAGCAAGCTGTAATAAAGGCGCATAGTTTCGGGTTTGATCTTAACGGCGCGGTAATGGCATCTGATGCCTTTTTTCCGTTCCCTGATTGTGTTGAACTGGCGGCCGAGGCCGGTATTACCGCTGTTTTGCAACCAGGCGGATCAATAAAAGATCAGGATTCTATAGATATGTGTAACCAAAAAAACATAGCTATGGTTACTACAGGAGTGCGCCATTTTAAGCATTAATGAGCAGTGATTTGTTGATTAGTTGATTGGTGATTAGTTTAATTTATTTACAATAAAAATCTAACTAACAAGTTAACATAATCAACTTAATAGACTAATTTTATAAAATTCATAAAATATTTGAAGCCGCCGAAAAATGAGCTTATTTAATTTTTTCACTCAAGAAATTGCTATAGATCTGGGTACCGCAAATACCCTTATTATACATAATGATAAAGTTGTTGTTGACGAGCCGTCAATAGTAGCTTTTGACCGCACAACCAACAAGGTGATAGCTATAGGGCGCCAGGCCATGCAAATGGAAGGCAAAACCCATGATAATATACGTACCGTACGCCCGCTTAAAGATGGTGTAATTGCCGATTTTAACGCTGCCGAACACATGATACGCGGCATGATAAAAATGATAAACCAAGGCAAAGGCTGGTTCTTCCCATCGTTGCGTATGGTTATCTGCATCCCATCGGGTATTACAGAGGTGGAGAAACGCGCCGTGCGCGACTCGGCCGAGATTGCCGGTGCCAAGGAGGTTTACCTTATACACGAGCCAATGGCCGCAGCCGTGGGTATTGGTATTGATGTAGAGGAGCCAATGGGTAACATGATAATTGATATTGGCGGGGGTACTACCGAGATTGCCGTTATTGCATTATCTGGTATTGTATGCGACCAATCCATCCGTGTAGCCGGAGATAACTTTGACTCAGACATTGTTCAATATATCCGTCGCCAGCACAATATCATGATAGGCGACCGTACTGCCGAAAAAATAAAAATTGAAGTAGGTTCTGCCCTGCCTGAGCTTCCTGATCCACCGGCTGATTTTGCTGTACAGGGTCGTGACCTGATGACGGGTGTGCCGAAACAAATAATGGTATCGTACACCGAGATTGCACATTGCCTGGATAAATCAATTTCAAAAATTGAAGAGGCGATATTGAAAGCATTGGAGATTACTCCACCCGAGTTATCAGCAGACATTTATCAAACAGGCATTTATTTAACAGGTGGCGGTGCATTGCTTCGCGGGCTTGACAGGCGCGTATCGGCCAAAACCAAATTGCCGGTGCACGTAGCCGAAGATCCGCTGCGTGCCGTAGTTAGAGGCACGGGTACAGCACTTAAAAATATAGGTAACTTCAAATTCTTGATGCAATAAGTAGAATCAAGAATCAAGAATCAAGAAACAAGAGTATAACTGCTACGGTTCTTGATTCTTGACTCTTGGCTCTTGAATCTCAAAAACCATGCGTAACCTGTTAATCTTCATAAGCAAGTATAACGCATTTTTTCTATTCGTTATTTTTGAGATAGCGGCTATAGTTATCTATATCAAATACAACTCTTTTCAAAAAGCTACTTTTATAAATAGCACCAGCCAGATAACCGGTAGTTTATACGCCCGCGTAGACGATTTTAAAGGTTATTTAACATTGAGAAAGGTTAATGATAACCTGGCTGCCGAAAACTCAAGATTACGCAATCAGCTTAAAACTTCATTTTATGTTGATACAGTTGCCAAGGGTAAAGTAACTGATACTATATATAAGCAGCAATATGAGTATATAACGGCCAAAGTCATCAACAATTCTATTAACCGCCGTAATAACATCATTACTATTAATGTGGGTGCCAATGCGGGAGTCCGTAAAGGTATGGGGGTTATTTGTAACGGCGGTGCGGTTGGTAAAGTTTTAGAGGTTAGTCCGCATTTTGCAACAATACAATCGCTTTTACACTCAGAAACAGTTATAAGTGCTATGCTGGCTAATTCGCGCCAAATTGGGTCGTTTTCCTGGGGAGCGGATCTGAACCCGCACCAGGGTTTACTATTTGATATCCCTAATGATGCTAGCCCAAAAATTGGCGAACAGGTTGTTACTTCAGAGCATTCACTCTATCCTGCCGGTATCTTAATTGGTAAGCTGATCAATCTGCGCGCTAAAAAATCCAAAGGATCGTTTTTAAGTATGGACGTAGCCCTGGCCGTTGACTTTAGCAGGCTGGAATATGTTTACGTAGTGAATAATACATTAGCGGTAGAACAAACGGGATTGGAGGCTCAGGTAAAGAAAGATGAGTAGGGCAATATTTTATAGCTTGATCCGGTTTGTGGTGCTGGTTTTTGTTCAGGTGTTTTTATTAAAGAACATCACCTTGTACAATATTTCTACGCCATATCCTTATATACTTTTCATTGCCCTGCTTCCGTTTGAAACGCCGAATATTCTGCTGTTTCCGCTGGCATTTGCACTCGGTTTAACAATTGATGCTTTTTATGATACGCCCGGCCTGCATGCTGCCGCTTGCGTACTATTGGCTTTGGTAAGGGTGTTGTTTATAAGCGTTACGGTACAAAAAGAGGGTTTTGATAATGAGCCCGAACCTACATTAAGCATAATGGGGTTCAGGTGGTTTTTAACCTATTCTGTTATAATTACCCTTATACATCATACGTTTCTTTTTTTATTAGAGGATTTTAGCTTTTCTGAGTTGGCATTTACACTGCAACGGGTTGTTACAAGTTCAATTTTTACAGTATTTTTAATGCTGATTATAGGCCTGTTATTTTTCAGAAAAAGGGAGCGTAAATGAATACTTTTTTTCAGCGGCGATATGTAATTGCGGGTGTTTTTATTACCCTGATACTAATTTTACTGGCCCGTTTATTTTATATGCAGGTTATTGATGATAGGTATTTGAAAATCGCCAATGCCAATGTAATATGGCAGTCTGTGCAATACCCGGCCAGGGGCACTATTTTTGACAGGAACGATAAAATTTTGGTGCAAAATAAACTCGTTTACGATGTTTCCGTCATACCTCGGCAGGTAAAACCACTTGATACCGTGGAGTTTTGCAAACTTATTGGCATTACGCGACAAAGGTTTGACGAGCAGATGACAAAAGCCATCAAATTTTCGCGGGCGTTGGCATCGCCGTTTGTTAAGCAATTGCCTCCAGAAATTTACGCTTCGTTACAGGAGCGTATGTCAGAGTTTCCGGGCTTTTTTGTTGAACCTCACCCCATTCGTATTTATCCGGACTCAACAGCTGCGCAGTTTTTGGGTTATATAGGCGAGGCTAACGATGAAGTGATAAGAAAGTCGGGCGGTTATTACCGCTCCGGCGATTATATTGGCATAACGGGCGTTGAAAAGGCATACGAAAATATTTTGCGCGGGCAACGCGGTATAAAAAACGTGATGGTTAATTCTCGCGGTATACCGCAGCAACCATATGCTAACGGCGCGTTTGATACGGTAGCAGTACCGGGCGAGCGATTGGTATCATCCCTGGATATTAGAATACAAAAACTGGGCGAAAAATTAATGCGGAACAAAGTAGGCAGCATTGTGGCTATTGAGCCCGCTACCGGGGAAATACTATGTTTTATAAGCAGTCCTACTTACGATCCCAACTTGATGGTTGCCGGCCCGGATAGGGGGCAGCGTTACAAAGCCATCGCTACCGACCCTTATAAGCCATTTTTAATAAGGCCAATAATGGCCCGCTATCCGCCGGGATCATCATTTAAGCCCCTTAGCGCGCTTATTGCCCTACAAGAAGGTATTATAACACCACAAACAACTTATAACTGCCCTGGTAGTTATAGATCGGGCAACCGAACGGTAAAGTGTACGCACGTGCACGGTACGGTGAATTTGAGTAGTGCAATCGGCGGATCCTGCAATGGGTACTTTTCTATGGTGTTTGAAAAAATTATGAACAGGCGGGGAGCGAAACAAACTGAAGCCAGTTTTACAGATTGGCGAACAAAGGTTGTAGCATTTGGCCTGGGGCAAAAAGTAGGAATAGACATGCTCGGCGAATCGGCTGGTAGTATACCCAAGGCTAGTTTGTACGATAAGTGGTACAGTAAGGGGCGCTGGCGTTCAAGCACCATACTTTCACTAGCTATAGGCCAGGGCGAGGTAGAGGCCACGCCCCTACAGTTAGCCAATATTGAATGTATTATTGCCAACCACGGTTATTACTATTTGCCTCATTTGGTAAAATCTGTGGGCAACAACCATGTAATAAGCAAGGAATATACGGTACAGCACCAGGTAGGAATTAATGCCCGGTATTTTGAATCTGTTATTGATGGCATGCAAAGTGTGGTTGACTACGGAACCGCACACGGATCAAAAATACCGGGGATAACCATGGTAGGTAAAACAGGCACCGCGCAAAACCGGCATGGAAAAGACCATTCTGTTTTTGTTGCGTTTGCCCCGCGCCAAAATCCTAAAATTGCTATTGCTGCCATAGTAGAAAACTCTGGCGATGGCGGTACATGGGCCGCGCCTATTTCAAGCTTTATTATTGAAAAATATCTTACAGATTCTATAAAGTCGCGGCCTTCCGGCATAACACCCGATTACTACATGAATTCTAATTTACTGCCTCAGCCTGCCATAAAGAAAAAGCCAACAGTTGCCGATAGTAATAAGATAAAAGCTGCATCTGTTTCAAAAGTTAAGATAACCGCTGTTACGCGCAAAGCAGGCAGAAATATTTTAGCCAACGTTGTACCCTTAAAGCGCAGCCAGGATGAGTAACAATCAGCGAAGCTTTTTTTTTAATGTAGACTGGCTTACCGTACTTGTATACCTGATGCTTTGCACCGTAGGTTTATTAAGTATTCATTCGGCTGTGTTTGATCCGGATAATCCGGGATTGATTGATTTGGGCACCAATTACGGTAAGCAATTTATATTTATAATAATATCTGTTATTGTTGCGGTAGTTATTTTGCTGTTAGAGAGTCGTTTCCTTTCTGCGCTGGCACCGGTTCTGTATGTAATTACTACGTTGCTGCTTATATTGGTTTTAGTTGTAGGGCGTAATGTAGGCGGCAACCAGGCCTGGATTGATCTGGGCGGTGGGTTTAGATTACAACCTTCTGAGTTTGCTAAAGTTGCTACCTGCCTGCTGCTGGCACGTTATTTAAGCAGCGTTAATATTAAGCTTACCGAGCTGCGCTCATTCGGAATAGCAGCGGGCATTATTCTATTTCCGATGATGCTTATTATGCTGCAACCTGATGCGGGCTCAACGTTGGTGTTCAGTTCACTAATATTTGTGTTGTACCGCGAGGGGCTTTCACCTTACTTTCTAATATTGGAGGGGCTGTTCATTGCTTTATTTGTAGTTACTATTAAATATGATACCGTGATATGGGTTGTAGTTGCTATAATAGCTATAACCATTTTATTGTTAGTGCTGTTAAGGCGAAATAGGAAAACACTGCTGACCCTGTTGGCGGGTGCCGCAATATGTATTGCCTTCACCCTCAGCGTTCAGTTTATTTATAAAAATGTGTTACAACCGCACCACAAGTCGCGTATTGATATTGTATTGGGTGTCACCAGTGATCCACGCGGTAAAGGCTACAATGTAAACCAGTCAAAAATAGCAATAGGTTCAGGTAAAATGTGGGGCAAGGGTTATATGGAAGGCACACAAACCAAATATTCGTTTGTGCCGGAGCAAAGCACCGATTTTATTTTTTGCACCGTAGGCGAGGAGTTTGGCTTTGCCGGATCTGTGGTGGTGCTGGGCCTTTTTATGGTTTTGGTTTTACGTATAATACGGATTGCCGAACGGCAACGGTCACCCTTTTCACGCATTTATGCCTACGGCGTTGCGTCGATAATCTTTTTCCACGTGTTCATCAATATCGGCATGACGATTGGCATTGTGCCATCCATAGGCATTCCGTTGCCATTTATAAGCTATGGCGGCTCTTCGCTCATCAGCTTCACCATTATGTTGTTTGTGCTGCTCAAGCTTGACTCCAACCGTATGGGCATAGTTTAATAACAAGTAAGGCTTCAACAATATATGATGTTGAAGCCTTAAAGCAAATGAAATGTCGTTGACAAACTTGCGCGGTATGTGCATACGGCACTTGAAGATGGTTCGTCAATAACTACAAGTCAAAATTAAATAATGCACCTAATTTAATTTGGCTGAAGCCAACAGACTTATCAATGCGGTTTTCGTATCCCAGGCCCAAATCAAGACTCCATTTGGAACGCCCGAATGGAACAGTGTACCCTACAGATGTAGAAACCAATGGAGCAACTTTGGTAATGTCGTCCCAATATTCGTTTAAATTGACTGATATACCTGCGTCGGCCTGCACAAAAAGTCTGTTAACTAAATATGCCTTAACACCTATCTGAGTGGGCCAAAATGTAACCAGCGAACCTGCCGAAAAGCTGCCATTATAAGTATCATAACCGGTGTAATATCCGTCGCTAGATACATAGGAAGAGAATCCGGTGGTGGCCAAAATACGCAATTGATCATTAATAGGGTGTGAGTAACGAACATTTACGCTGCTTGCCACAGGATAAGAACTTGACAATTTGCCTACAGCCGCGCCTAAAGTAACACCGGCACTAATTTGAGGTTTGGCATCTTGTGCGTTGGCAAAAAATGCGGTACTAATTAAAGTAATGATGAGGAGTAATTTTTTTTGCATAAGATTTTAAGTTGTTTATGCAAAATAAAGGATTTTGGCTCAAAAATCAAACAAAAAAGGTGTTCTGAAAACTCAAAACACCTTTTAATTTATCCCGGTTTAAGCCGGATGAATATACAAGCTAAAATTACTCAGCTACTACTGAGAAAGGAACCTGTACCTTAACTTCTTTGTGCAGGTTGATGTTAGCAACATAATCACCAACAAATTTTGGTTCCTGATCAAACGTGATGCGACGACGGTCAACATCAAAACCTTCTTTCTTCAATGCATCGGCAATCTGAATTGTGTTGATAGCACCAAATATTTTTCCGGTTTCGCCTGCTTTAGCGCCAATGTTTAATTTAACACCCTCTAAACGGGCAGCAATTGCATCAGCGTCTTTGCGTATTTTCTCTTGTTTAAATGCAGCTTGTTTAAGGTTTTCGGCCAAAACTTTACGTGCAGATACAGTAGCTAAAATAGCATAACCTTTAGGGAACAAAAAGTTACGACCGTAGCCCGGTTTTACCGTTACTACATCGTCTTTATCGCCCAGGTTTTTAATATCTTGTTTTAAAATAACTTCCATTGTTTATCCCTCCCGATTATTTTAATGAGTCTGTAACATAAGGTAATAAACCAATGTGGCGCGCACGTTTAACGGCTTGTGCCACTTTACGCTGAAATTTTAATGAAGTACCTGTTAAACGGCGAGGTAATACTTTACCCTGATCATTAATAAACTTTAATAAAAAGTTAGCGTCTTTATAGTCAATATACTTAATACCATTCTTTTTAAAACGGCAGTATTTTTTACGGTTGTCCTCTACTTTAGGGGCAGTTACGTATTTAATTTGTTCGTTAGCCATTAGTTTGCTTCCTCCGTTTTAGCTGCAGGTTTTTTGTTAAAAGCACCGCTGCGTTTTTTGTCGTTGTAAGCAACGGCATGTTTATCCAAAGCAATTGTAAGGAAACGCAAAACACGCTCATCGCGCCTTAACTCAACCTCCAATTTGTTAATTAATTCACCCGGAGCCTTAAATTCAGTTAAGTGATAGTACCCTGTAGTCTTTTTTTGAATAGGGTACGCTAGTTTTCTCAAACCCCAATTGTCCAGCTGGACAATTTCGGCTCCGCCATCAGTTAAGGTCTTGCTGTATTTGGCTATCGCCTCTTTAGCAGTTTCCTCTGAAAGCAACGGGGTTAGAACGATCACGATTTCGTACTGTTGCATTTTTGTACTTTGATTTTTAATTATTTAACCCGACAATTCGGGGCTGCAAATATAGTAATGATATTTTATTTTTTCAAGTATCTATCAAGCTATTTTTTAGTCGACAAAAAAAGCATTTTAGCTATCTTGCAACAAGTTATCAAGCAATGAAAAATGTAATAATTCTCCTGAGTTTAATTTTAGCCTTTAAAACTTCTGTGTGCCAACAACAACGAGCGACTGGTAAAGTAGCAGTTGCTATAAGCGACAGCGTTAAGATAGTCAATCTTAACCGCGATGTGACTGCGATGATGAAAGCAACAATTGCCAATGATTTTGCAGTACTCGCCAAATATACACACCCCTTGGTTGTACAAATGATGGGAGGTGCTGATAGGATGACAGCTTACTTAACCAATGAGTTTAAAAAAATGCAAGAGCAGGGCGTCGCATTCAGCGATGCGCAAGCCGTTCTACCTGAAAAAGTTATTGCTGTAGGAACAGAGCTCTACTGCGTGGTGCCGCAAAAGGTAGTGATGGCGTACGGAAGCAAACGAATAACCAATACCTCTTCTTTGTTAGCAGTTAGTAATAACGGTGGGTCAACCTGGCGTTTTGTAGATGCCGGAGGGATGACAGATGAGCAGATTAAACAGTATTTTCCAAAAATATACGGAAAACTCACAATTCCTAAGCGTTCCGAAGCAAAAGAGTTGACTCAGTAGATGGCAAGCCGTGTTAATAAAAATAACACCTATTTAACATAGAGTATAAAACATTCGGCTAAGTTCGTTTGTCTTTTAAACGTTGTTATTTTATTAACTAAAAACATTAACGCCATGGATTTTAAACATCTTGAAAGCCAATCGTCAAACAGTACTTCTGCATTTATGTACGATATTATCTATTTCCAATCTCCAGACGAATACTGCAATGTAGATGAAGAGGAGGATGAAGATTGGGATGATGATGAAGACGAAGATTTTGACGATACAGCTGCTGATCTGGATGATTTAAATGCCATACGTGTTGGTGATGATCTGGACACGAGTGATGATGCTTACGATATAACCAACCCCAACCCGGATGACGATCATCTACCGGACGAAGAATTGCAGTAATTTATAACAGTGCTGTTAGCGGGTGGCGTAAGTACGTTATTGCCTTAACATCCTGAGCTATAATTCTTATTATAAAAATACAGGTAATATTATTATAATTACATTCCTAATTATGATATATGCCGAGCACACCCTCAGATTATTACCTTATTGCAAAAAAATTTTGGAAAACAGTTACCGATAGCGACATAGCAGTTTCTGCTTCCATGTTACAATCGCAGATAGACGCCTACTCGCGACTTTTTAGCGTATTCCAGGCCGGCAACTACTATTATATTATACTTAATATGTATAAAAGTGAGCTGGAGTATGTTGATCAGAACATTACCCACGTGCTTGGATATGTTCCGGATGAATTCAATATAGCCTTTTTAATGGACAATATACACCCCGATGATAAGGCGTACTTTTTGAACTTTGAACACCGTGTAGTTGAGTTTTTTAAAGCACTCCCGTTTGAAAAAATAAGTAAATACAAGGTTCAGTACGATATACGTGTTAAGACTAAAGGCAATAACTACGTGCGCTTGCTGCACCAGGCGGTACAAATAGATTACGACGAAAAAAATTACTACCGTACGCTTAGCTTGCATACAGATATTACTCACATAAAACAGGATGGTGTGCCTTGTTTTTCCCTGATAGGGCTGGATGGTGAGCCATCTTATTATAATATTCAGGATGCCAATGAATTCAATAAATCATATGACCGGTTTACAAAACGCGAGCGCGAAATTTTAAAGCGCATTGTAGAGGGGAAAAGCAGTAAAGACATTGCTGATGAGCTATATATCAGCCCCCATACCGTAAATATCCATCGTAAAAATATCCTGAAAAAAGCAAATGCCAAAACACCGCTTGAACTGGTTAAATTGGCAATAGAGGAATGTTGGGTATAGTCTACTCTCTATTTTATCAACAATCCTTTTTGATAGTTTCAGGTAAAGCAAATTCTAATTACCTTAGTAGCTGTGGAAAATTTTATAGTTTCGGCACGTAAATACCGCCCGGCTACTTTTGATACCGTTGTTGGTCAGCAACATATAACCAACACATTAAAAAACGCTATCAAAAATAATCAGCTGGCGCAGGCTTTTTTGTTTTGTGGGCCGCGGGGCGTGGGTAAAACCACCTGCGCGCGCATATTGGCCAAAACCATTAACTGCACCAATTTGCAGGCAAACGGCGAAGCTTGCGGCGAGTGCCCATCATGCGTTTCTTTCCAAAATGGTAATTCTTTTAACATTCATGAGTTAGATGCGGCATCCAACAACTCGGTTGATGATATCCGTAGCCTGATTGAGCAGGTACGCATACCACCGCAGGGCGCACGTTATAAGGTGTATATAATTGATGAGGTGCACATGCTCTCGCAGGCAGCATTTAATGCTTTTTTAAAAACCCTTGAAGAGCCGCCACATTATGCCATATTTATATTAGCCACAACAGAAAAACATAAAATACTGCCCACCATACTTTCGCGCTGCCAGATATTTGATTTTAACCGCATAGGGGTTGAGGACATGAGTGCGCATCTGCAGGCTATTGCTACAAAAGAGAATATAGCCTACGAACCAGACGGGCTGCACATTATTGCCCAGAAGGCCGACGGCGGGCTGCGCGACGCGCTGTCTATGTTTGACCAGATAGTAAGCTTCTCTGGTAGTAATGTAACCTACAGGGCGGTAATTGACAACCTGAATATATTAGACTACGACTACTATTTTAATATAACCGACAGTTTGCTTGGCGAGGAAACAGCTAAGACCCTGTTGTTTTTTGATGAGATATTACAAAAAGGATTTGACGGTGCGCATTTTATATCGGGCCTTTCTGAGCATTTCCGTAATTTGTTGGTGAGTAAGGATACTACTACGCTTAAACTGTTAGAGGTTAGCGAAGGTATTAAAGCTAAATATCTGCAGCAATCACAGGCGGCAAGCGTATCGTTTTTACTTTCGGCGCTGGGCATTGCCAACCAATGCGATTTAAATTATAAGCTGAGTAAGAACCAACGTTTACAGGTTGAGCTGGCACTGCTTAAAATGTGCCATCTGCAATCGGTGTTTAATATAGCAACCGGAAACATTGCAATGCCTGACAACAACGGGCAATTAAAAAAAAAACCTGATACCACAGTAAACGTTGTTGCGGCAACTGAGGGTGAATTAAAAAACCAGGTTGCTATTTTAAGCGATGCCCCTGCAGTTTATACTACAACTAAACCTGCGCAAACTGCGTCGCCATCCATTACCGCCGAGCCCCAAACACCGCCTGCCGAAGAGAAGCCCAAGGTATTTATACCCAATGCCAGCGCTTCGTCTATAAAAATACCTTCGCTTAAAGGCCTGGATACCCATGCCGAAGTCATTGTTGAGGATGACCCTTATATAAAGGGCGATAGCAAAGAAGCGTTTACAGCAGAACAGTTGTTGTACTATTGGAATGTTTATGCAGAGAAAGCAAAAGCAGAAGGTAAGGCTACACTTGTAACAATTTTTACCGGCAAGCCAGTAATGCTTAGCCCGGTTTTGTATGAAGTAATTGTGGAAACTAAAGCGCAGGAAGCCGCTTTGAGAGACGAAAAGCCTAATCTGCTTAACTTTTTACGATCAAGCCTTAAAAACTTCGACCTGGACATTACAGCGCGTATTGACGAGATCAAGGTTAACCGCAAACCTTACGGTGCCAAAGAGATCTATCAATATATGGCTGCTAAAAACCCGCAGTTAGCAGAATTGCGTAAAATGTTCAATCTTGATTTTGATTGATAATTTTTTATACTTCGTAAGAAATGTTTTTTTAAACAGATAAAAACATCGATATTAGTTACCAAATTTTATCACAATACAATGAAGCAAAAATTACTCCCGGTACTTGGTATTATTATGATAAGTGTGGTGGCTGCATCATGCACTAAAGACGCGCCTATATACCCGGGCGATCCTGATTTTGTAGCTTATACAGGAACAAATACAGGTACGGGGACAGGTACAGGTACAGGAACAGGTACAGGAACAGGAACAGGAACAGGAACAGGTACAGGTACAGGTACAGGTACAGGAACTGGTACCGGCACTTCACTATTAACAGGTACGTGGGTGGTTACAAACTACTATAGTCTGGGTTATCAAAACACAACGCTGGTATCTGAAGAAAAAGAGGTTAGCAATTTTGACTTTTCAAAAATTGATTTGGACGATGCTGCCAAAACTGCTATTTCTTACAGCGGTGTGAGCGGTACTGTCTGGCCACCTACAACCTATGTGTATAATGCAACTAAAGGAGAAATCGTATTTGCAGAAAACCCTTTTAAACTAGGTATTAACGATAATACTACGCCAATTATAATCACAAATGCAACATCAACCAGCATGACGTGGACCTACAAAAATCCTAAGGGACTATCGGTTATACCAGGTATGACGCTGTATTATGGCGCTAAAGTAACACTCATAAAGCAATAATTAATTATAACGCCATAAACCAAATTTTTATGGCACTATAATTAATACTCAATTTTTTATTTTCTGTCGTTTTTGGGGTAACCCTCTTCATCCAGATCATCGCGGTCATCCTCGGGTGTATGTCCTAAAACCTCATCTATAGGGTCCAGATCAACTATACTTCCCTTGGTGTCAATATGCATGCCTAGTTTTTCAACATCTGTTTCCAGTGTTTCGTTAGGGATATATTCATCAATGGCATCGTATGGGTTAGCTTCGTCGTAGGTTGAATTCATATCCTCGCCGTTTTTAACCGATGTGTTGTAAGGATCAGGATGATCATAATCCGGGTCATCGCTTTTTACATCAAATTCGTAGCTGTTATCGTCAGCATTAAAACTTAGCTGTCCATTATTTATAGTTTCACCGGGGTTACTACCAAGGGTATGGTCCCTGTCACCGCTTTCGTTTTTTATGTTCTGTTTAATCATGGCTTTAAGTATTTACAGAAATTAATATAGTAAAAACCTTGCCAGAATTTTAATTTCCGATTAATAATAGGAAATTAATTTGCGGTAGGAAGTGACGCCGCCAATGGCAAATTTTACGCCTACCGAAACCTGATCATACACATCGTTTTTGTTTCTGCCGGTTTCAAAGCCGTCAAGCCCATCACCCAAAACATAATTAAACTGATAGCCGATATCAACTTTAAATGAAGGCTGGTTATATTTATTAAATACCTTAAATTCATAACCTATCTTGGCGGGTATAAGCACTTGATTACTATGGTTACGGCCGGGGCTGTAAAAGCCGGTTTCGTCAGGTATCCTTAAGTTTTTATCTATTTCTAATTTGTTAACTACAAATCCTACCCCTGTAGAAGTGTAGAAGTTTTTAAACACATTTAATACTTTGCTTTGTGAGTAATCAATAAACTCGCCAACCTGTAGCTGTGCCCTAAACATTACCGATGTAAATTTATTTTCAAAAACACGTTTTGATGGATCTGTTGCAGCCCCTCCCTTTAAAACGCCTGCTTGAACTTCTATAACATAGTTTACAAAAGGAGTTACATTATAGTTAAAATTGAAATGACCAGTAGGGGCAATTGCAATGCTTTCGGCATCACTACTAACAACGCGGCTACCTGCAACGCCAAACCCAATATCGTATTGAGCGTATTCAAATCCAAGTTGCGCTTTGGCAGTTAAACATAGTAAGCTTATTAAAAGTGTTGCGGCGGCCGACCTAAGAGAACTTCGGATCATAGTAAGTTTAGAGGCAAATAGGTTTAAAACCAAATTAATTTTTTAACAAAATACTTGTAAGTTTAGTATCCGCATTAGCAGACCCGATAAAAATACAACATAGTTTCATAAAACAACAACACAATGTAATTATATGCACAATGTTTATTGCAAATTGTCAATTAGTTAACGGGTAAACTCAATTTTCTTATATTTGCGGCCTAAATAATCAATAGCATCTGGTATGGCAAAAATTAAAGTAAACAATCCTGTAGTTGAGTTAGATGGGGATGAAATGACCCGCATCATCTGGAAATTTATTAAAGACAAACTTATCATCCCATATCTGGAGCTGGATATAAAGTATTATGATCTGGGCCTTGAATATCGTGATGAAACAAATGACCAGGTTACTATTGATGCTGCCAATGCTATTAAACAATATGGTGTAGGTATTAAATGCGCCACCATTACGCCTGACGAGGCCCGTGTAGAAGAGTTTGGCCTAAAACAAATGTGGAAATCGCCAAACGGCACTATCCGTAATATATTGGACGGTACTGTATTCCGCGAGCCAATTGTAATGAGCAATGTGCCGCGTTTAGTGCCTAACTGGACGGCCCCTATATGCATAGGCCGCCACGCTTTCGGCGATCAGTACCGCGCTACCGATTTTTTAACCAAAGGCAAAGGTAAATTAACCATTAAATTTACGCCCGAGGACGGCAGCCCTGAGCAATCTTTTGAAGTTTTTAACTTTAAAGGTGACGGTGTTGCGCTGGCTATGTATAATACAGATGAATCTATACGTGGTTTTGCACACGCCTGCTTTAACCAGGCTATAATGAAAGGCTGGCCTTTATACCTGTCAACAAAAAACACTATCCTTAAAAAATACGATGGCCGTTTTAAAGATATTTTTGAAGAGATATACCAAAGTGATTATAAAGCCAAATTTGCTGAGCTAGGTATTGTTTATGAGCACCGTTTAATTGATGATATGGTAGCATCTGCCCTTAAATGGAACGGTAATTTTGTTTGGGCCTGTAAAAACTATGACGGCGACGTACAATCTGATACCGTTGCACAAGGTTTTGGTTCATTAGGTTTAATGACATCAACTTTGGTTACACCTGATGGTACCGTTATGGAAGCTGAAGCTGCGCACGGTACAGTAACCCGCCACTACCGCGAGCACCAGGCCGGCCGCCCTACATCAACCAACCCAATAGCATCAATATTTGCATGGACACGTGGTTTAGAGTTCCGTGGTATTTTAGATGGCAACCAGGAGCTGATAGATTTCTGCAAAACTTTAGAACAAGTTTGTATTGAGACAGTAGAAAGTGGTAAAATGACCAAAGATCTGGCCATTACCGTTAAGGCAAAAGTTGAGCACGGTACTGACTACTTATATACTGAAGAGTTTTTAGAAGCTATTGACGAAAATTTAAAGGCTAAATTGGGTAAGTAAACAACCCTTGCCCAGGTTAAAGCGTCCATCTTTAAAAAAGATGGACGCTTTTTTATTTAAATAATTCGCATTTTTATAATAACCAATTAGATAACGTCTGAATCATGGAAGATTATTACATTATTTTTATAGTATTTTATTTTTATCTGGTAACGCGGTTTGCAGTTCAATGCATATTTAAGTTTGCCGGAGTATATCAACTTAAATATTTTTTTATAGTTGTTCTGATACCTTTTGCGGGATATTTTGTAGCAGTTAATCTTCTGAATAAAAAACTGGAGCTACAGAATAATAGTTAAAATGAAAAAGCTACTTGAGAGCTCTTTTATTTGTTAACATACAAGCAAATCTTTATCAACAAAAAAGGCCACACTAACGTGCGGCCCTCCTCAATTATAAACTAAACGTAAACTAAAATTAACTGTTGCGGGTTTCAATTTTGGTGATCTTCCAATCGTTACCTTGTTGTTTAATAGTGATGGTGCTTGTACGAACATAACCTTCATATTGCTGGTCTAATCTTAACACCATTGTTTTGTCGATGTCAGATACAATTGATGTTGTATACTGGCAGGTTTGTTCAACATTTTCAGATGCTTTGAATGAATCAAGCAAAGCTTGTTTGTTTAATTTAAAAGCTTTTTCGCCACGGTACATGGTGAATTCTACATCCTTTGCAAAAGCTTGCTCCAGGTTTTGTAAGTTGCCGTGAATTACAGCGTTGGTGTAAACACTTACCACATCGCTTTTTGATAAAGTGTTTGGTACATAGTGTTTTACATTTGCGCTTGCTATGGTGCTTGCTAACACTAAAGCAAGGCCGAACATGATTGATTTTAAAGTTTTCATAATAATATTGTACTAAAGGTTATTAATTTATTTTTATACCCATATGACAACACGAACGGCCGATTCGTTACAAGCAGTTTAAATTTTATTTGTTTTTTAACTAAAATTTAACATTCAGCCCTGTAAATTGAAAATATGATAGAGTTTAACACCATTATGCTGCAGTTTGAATCGCAGGGCGAAAAAACCGGTTGGACGTATATTGAGATCCCCGCTGATATTGCTCAGCAGTTAAAGCCCGGTAACAAAAAGTCGTTCAGGGTAAAGGGGATGTTAGACGGCCTTACGGTTGCCGGTATGGCTTTGATGCCAATGGGGGGCGGCAATTTTATTTTAGCACTAAAAGCCGATGTGCGGAAGGCTCTTAGAAAGAATGCCGGGGCCATGCTATTTGTTAAGCTGGAAGAAGATAAAAACTATAATGTACAGGTGCCTGATGATTTGCAGGAGTGTTTTGACTTTGAACCCGAGGCTTTGCAACAATTTAACAGCTTGCCAAAGTCGCACCGCGATTATTTTATAAAATGGATAGAAGCTGCCAAAACCCCCGATACGCGGGCAAAGCGAATAATAAACACCGTTAACGCTATGTTGTGGAAATGGGATTATGGCACTATGATACGGGAAATGAGGAAAGAATAGTTGCTTTTACGTTTTAGCAATAGATATATTATTGGCCTGTTTATTGATAATTTTAGGCTCCGCTATAAGCATATAACATTTTACAACCAGAATGAATAAAACAAGCGCAACTAAAACAAAGCTTTGCAAATCTTCCTTTGTTTTAAGTACGCTGTTTATCCGGCTAATTGTATTGCTCATTCTTATAAGTTGTACTTACTTTTTTTTGTTATACGTATAGCTTTTATCAAATGTTTCGACTAATTATATTAATGTGTTGGTTTTTTGTAGCGGAGTGTTAATATCGCCTTTTTATACATGAAATTTATACAACAATTTTGTTACATTTAAATATATGCAAAAAATACTGGTGGCAAACCGCGGCGAGATAGCCTTAAGAGTAATGCGCTCTGCCCGCGAAATGGGTATTAAAACAGTTGCTGTTTATTCAGCTGCGGATAGGGACGCTTTGCATGTGCGTTATGCGGATGAAGCTGTGTTTATTGGCAAGGCACCTTCTAACCAATCATACTTGGTTATTGAGAAAATAATTGATGCCTGTAAAAAAACAGGAGCAGAGGCTATACACCCCGGTTACGGTTTTTTAAGTGAGAACGCGGCTTTTGCCCGCGCCGTGCGCCACGCCGGATTAATACTAATAGGCCCATCACCAGAGGCTATGGAGATAATGGGCAACAAGCTATCTGCAAAAGCCGCAGCTATGCGTTATAATATCCCCATGGTACCGGGCACTGAAGAGGCTATTACTAATGTTGCTGAAGCCAAGCTTAGGGCCGTAGAGGTGGGTTTCCCTATCCTGATTAAGGCAGCAGCAGGCGGTGGCGGTAAAGGCATGCGTATTGTTGATACAGCAGACGATTTTGAGGAGCAAATGCAGTTAGCCGTGTCAGAAGCTACTTCTGCTTTTGGCGATGGGTCTGTTTTTATTGAGCGGTACGTTTCATCGCCCAAGCATATTGAGATACAGATTTTAGGCGATACGCATGGCAATATTGTACACTTGTTTGAGCGCGACTGTTCCGTACAGCGCCGCCATCAAAAGGTGATTGAGGAAGCGCCATCATCCGTATTAACTCCGGAGATACGCAAGCGTATGGGCCGCTGCGCGGTTGATGTGGCACGGTCTGTTAACTACACCGGAGCCGGAACGGTGGAGTTTATAATGGATGAGCAACTCAATTTTTATTTTTTGGAGATGAATACCCGCCTGCAGGTGGAACACCCGGTTACTGAAATGATAACGGGTATTGATCTGGTTAAAGAGCAGATACGTATTGCCCGCGGCGAAGCCCTGAGTTTTACACAGAATGATCTGAAAATAAGCGGCCATGCTCTGGAACTTCGTGTTTACGCTGAAGACCCCGCCAATAATTTTTTACCGGACATAGGCACACTTCAAACTTATGTTACGCCTAAAGGCCCGGGCGTTAGGGTTGACGACGGCTTTGAACAAGGTATGGAGATCCCCATTTATTACGATCCGATGATTGCCAAACTGGTTACGTATGGTAAAGACCGTGAAGAAGCCATAGAACGGATGATGCGAGCTATTGATGAATACATTATTACCGGCATTACCACTACATTAGGTTTCGGGAAGTTTGTGATGCAGCATGAAGCGTTTCGCAGCGGTAAGTTTGATACGCATTTTGTAAAAAAGTATTTTTCGCCCGATGTTCTTAACAAAGATAATGAGCAGGAAGCAATGATAGCCGCTTTAATAATGGAACGCTTGTTAAGTACACAGCAAAGCATTGTTGAGGCAACATCGTCAAATGTATCGGCGTGGGTTAAGAATAGGAAAGTTGTATAAGTAAATTGTCATTCCACCCTTACAGGCCGCGCATTTTATAACTCAAGAAGTGTGTTCAATTAATTACCGACACCTTTGCTTACTTTATACGACTTGAAGTAAGCAAAAATTATTGCCGAAGTAATTGCTACGGGGAAGAAGAAGCTTAATCTGGCAAAGAGTATCAAACTAATAAACGCTAAAGGCAGTACCAATACACAGCAGGCAATAAAACCTAAAATGGTATTCGCGCGGGATTTGTCATCACCTGATGCTGAAATTTCATAGGCCTTAGTTAAAAAATAAGTAACCGGTATAGAATAGCACATAATTATGACGATCAACTTTAGAAAATCTAATGTAAACAGCCACTCCGCTTTAAAAAAGACAAACGAAGAAACATATGGATAAAGCAGCGCCGTTGTAACCAAAGGCAAAATTATGCACAAAAAAGTGTTATATGTTTTAGTGTGAACGCGGGTAATGCTTAGGTTTTTCATGTTTTTTGATTTGGTTTCTGCAACTAAAATAACATTATTTTTTTAAGGCGCGAAATTTTCAAGATATATTCAATTCATTTGTAGTGTGTTAATCGATAAAATCAATGTCTGATATTCCAGAGCCTTTAAGTACCTCGCAACGCCTACGGTCAATAATAGGCGGTTCATTAGGCAACCTGGTTGAGTGGTATGATTGGTATGTATATTCTGCATTCGCCTTATATTTTTCGGGCAGTTTTTTTCCTTCGGAAGACCAGACGGTACAACTGTTAAACACTGCCGGTATTTTTGCCATTGGGTTTTTAATGCGGCCCATTGGTGGTTGGGTTATGGGCACTTACGCAGATAGGAGAGGGCGTAAAAAAGCGCTTACAGCATCTGTTTTGATGATGAGCGTAGGCTCGCTGATCATAGCAGTAATTCCCGGGTACAACCAAATAGGCGTGGCAGCCCCTCTATTATTGGTGCTGGCCCGTATTATACAGGGCTTAAGCGTTGGCGGCGAGTACGGCACCAGCGCCACCTACCTCAGCGAAATGGCTACGCAAAAACACCGGGGTTTTTACTCGTCATTTCAATACGTAACCTTAATAATGGGGCAGTTGCTGGCTTTAGGTGTGCTGGTGTTGTTGCAACGTGCTTTTTTAACCGAAGAACAGCTGCATAGCTGGGGCTGGCGCATACCTTTTGCGGTAGGTGCGATACTAGCCATAAGCGTTATGTATTTAAGGCGGAGTTTGCAAGAGTCGGTAGTAATTGCTTCTGACGAAAAAGAGAAGGCTTCGCGCGGTACATTACGTGCCTTAGCGGCGCACCCTAAAGCTGTATTAACGGTAATAGGGCTAACAATGGGCGGCACGCTTGCTTTTTATACGTTTACTACCTACATGCAAAAGTTTTTGGTGATAACGTCTGGTTTCAGCAAAAGTGACGCTACACTTATATCAACTCTTACGCTGGTGTTTTTTATGCTACTGCAACCTGCCTTTGGCGCACTGTCTGACAGAATTGGCCGCAAACCCTTGCTTATTGCATTTGGTATTTTTGGCGCAGGGGCAACGGTGCCTATACTTACAACCCTTAGCCATACCAACAATTTTTGGGTAGCTTTTGGCTTAATTATGACGGCGCTTGTTATAGTTAGCGGCTACACATCTATAAATGCTGTGGTAAAAGCTGAGCTTTTCCCTGCTAACATACGCGCTTTAGGTGTCGGTTTTCCATACGGTATAGCTGTATCCCTCTTTGGCGGCACTGCCGAGCCTGTGGCGTTATTGTTTAAAGACAAAGGCCACCAGGAATGGTTTTACTGGTATGTAACAGGGTGTATATTGGTATCACTTGCTATTTATGTGTTAATGAAGGATACGAAGAGGTATTCCAAGATAGACTAGCCGAAAAGTAATGCGCAGAACAGTTATTCTTTGGTCTTGTTAGAAATATCTTTCACCGCATCATCCAGTTCCTCAGAACTTTTTTTGAGCATAGCGCAAAGTTCGTTAAGCTTATCGTCCGAAGCATACTGCTGGATCAACTCTGCTAAACCAATAATGTTTGCCAGGGGTTTGCGCAAAACATGAGATTGAATATATCCGATGGCATCAAGCTGGGTATGCGCAGAGTTAAGTCGGGTAAGCGTATCAACAAACTCAGTAATGTTGTAACCAACGCAAAATATGCCTGCAGGCTGTCCGCTTTCATCAAAAAACGACTGCATTTCCCATTGGGTAGTTACAAACCCGCCATGGCCGTTGTGCTTTCGCAACGTAGCCGGAACCAATTTTCCAGGATTTGCGAAACAGTCTGATCCCGCTTGCTGGCAAAGGGCAATATCCTCCGGATGGAGTGTGATGCTAAAATGCTTTCCCAGCAGCGTACTGTTGGTAAACTCACCAAAGTTACGGTCGTAGTTGTTGCTGACGTAGGAGTACAAGCTATCTACGCCTATTGCAATGGTATAAAAAAACGCAGAATCATTCAGGAAGTGGTTGATCTGGTGATATTGCTTCATGATTGGCAGTTATATACCTTATGAACATTGCTGCGAACAATAAGTTTCATTTTGAAGGATCTTGCGTTACAACATACACAGCACTGGATCATTATGCTACATCAATCCGGCAATAATATTAATGCTGAGCGCTACGATAGCAGTATTAAAAGCAAAAGCAATAAGCGCATGGAACAGTGCCAAACGCCGAATGCGCTTGGATGAGATCTCCACATCAGATACCTGAAAGGTCATGCCGATAACAAAGGAAAAATAGACAAAATCCAGATAATCTGGTTCTTTCTCATCGCCGGGGAACTCAAGGCCGCCTACAGGTTTTTGCGCATGCTCCGGTTCGTAATATAAGTGCGCATATCGCAGGGTAAATAAGGTGTGCACCAGCCACCACGACACCAATACCGATGCCAACGCAAGTATTACCGGAAAGGCAACCCCCTCGCCTGATTTACCTTTGGCCGATATCAGCAAAAATACGATGGCACCCAAACTCATAATAGATGAGGCGATAACGAACAAAAAGATGAACGTGCGGTTAGAATCCTGTAGTTTGGCGTTTTTACGCACATCCTGCGGATGGGAGGTGAGAATAATGATCCAATCCATCACTATTACAGTAAAGGCAAACGCTACCCATACCATTAAAATGGCAGACGGTGTAGTTTGACTGCTGCGCGTAATAAAAAACGCAGCTATTGCCACTATCAAGGCAATCAGAAAGCGGTATTGCGCGTCAAGACGGAAAAATAATTGGCGCTCTGATTCTTTTTTTGCCATTTGTATTTTACTGCAACTGCTATCTAAAAACTGCCTATTAATCTTCCTCTACTATAAAAGCCACCCGCCCCACCTGCCCGTCTTCCAGCCTTACTTTTATTCCACGCGAATGGTATGCAGCGCTGGTTAGCAATTTCTCAACAATACCGCGGGTTAAAGTACCGCTGCGCTGATCTTTTTTAAGGATGATGTCAACCTCAAGGCCGGGATATATGTCGCTTCTGTTTTGTCCGTTCATTGTTAGTTAATTGGTTATTTGAGATTAGTGGCGGCGTAATGGCAGTACTAGTCATTAATCAACTAATCTCTAAACCTCATTTCACCAATCTTGTTACCGCCCAGCTTACTTTTTCAAAATTAAAGCTGTTAACCAGCGTTTCCATCGCGGCAATAATACGTTCGTTATTCAGGTTGCCAATGCTGCCTTCGTGGGTGTGATAAACCTGTTTCGCCGGATTAAAATCACCGTTTTCAATAGCCAACCCCACTTCTTTATAAGCATCCCTAAACGGTGTGCCGTTTAAAACCATGCGGTTAACTTCTTCCACACTAAACAGGTAAGCGTATTTAGGGTCATCAAGTATTTCTTTGTTTACAGTGATGTTTTGCAGCATAAAAGTGGCCATTTTAAGACAGCTTTTCAACTCGGTAAATGCCGGGAAAATCAACTCCTTGAGCAATTGCAGATCGCGGTGATAGCCTGATGGCAGGTTGGTTGTCATCAGGGCAACATCATTGGGTAATGCCTGTAGGCGGTTACACTTGCCACGCATAATTTCCCAAACATCGGGGTTCTTTTTATGCGGCATAATGCTGCTGCCGGTAGTAAGGGCATCCGGGTAGCTAACAAAAGCAAAGTTCTGGCTCAGATACAATGTTTGGTCCATAGCCATTTTAGCTAAAGTAGCCGCAATTGACGATAAAGCCTGCGCAATAACGCGCTCTGTTTTGCCACGGCCCATTTGCGCGTATACCACATTATAATTCAAACTTTCAAAACCCAGTAACTCGGTAGTCATGGTTCTGTTCAGTGGGAACGAAGATCCATAACCCGCCGCCGAACCCAATGGGTTTTTATTGGTAATTTTATAAGCAGCCAAAACCATTTCCAGGTCGTCTGTCAGGCTTTCGGCATATGCACCAAACCACAAACCGAATGATGAGGGCATGGCCACCTGCAAGTGGGTATAGCCTGGTAACAAAATGTCTTTATATTTTTCGCTAAGTGCTATCAGTTCACGAAAAAGTATATCTGTTTCATGAACCACTTGTTGCAATTCGTGCCTGAAAAATAGTTTCAGATCAACCAGCACCTGGTCGTTACGCGAGCGGCCGCTGTGTATTTTCTTACCGGCTTCGCCTATGCGTTGGGTTAACAGCATTTCAACCTGCGAGTGTACATCCTCAACGCCTGGTTCTATTTTAAATTTACCTTTTTCAATTTCCGAATAAATGTTTTTCAGTTCACGCTGTACCAGTTGCAGTTCGTCGGCGCTCATCAGCCCAATATTTTGCAACATTTGGGTATGCGCCAACGAACCAAGCACGTCAAAGGCAGCCATTTGCGCGTCAAATTCTGTATCGCGGCCAACAGTAAAGTTTTCTACCAGTTTATTAACGTCAATTTTTTTTTGCCAAAGCTTGCTCATTCGATTTACGATTTACGATTTACGGTTTACGGTTTACGATTGGGCCGTATATCAATTTCTGCGCAACGTGTTTATTGCCGCGACAATTATAGAAAGAAGTTCATTACCTTCCTTATAAATAGGTGCTATTTTTTCTTTTAGCTTAGGATTTAACTCGATTAATAATTCATTGAAGAATAACGTTTCATCAAGCTCTTCCTCAACTATTTTTAACTTGTTTATAAAATCGGGTTTTGACTTTGCTCTGCATGCCGCGCGGTAGTTAGCCCCGGTAGAACTAGCGCTTCTATTTAATTGATCTGCGTAATTACGGTTTACAATATTATTAGGTAAGCTTAACACAAGTCGTGCATTTGCTATTGCATAATTTTTAGTGCGATTTTTCATTTCCTCTTTCGTCATGACGTAAAATAAGTTAGGTTCTGAAAAATACAAAAATTTACCGCCGATAAATCGTAAATCTAAAATCGTAAGCCGTAAATCAAATCACCATCTTCTCCAGCATCTGCACATACAGATCAATACCTTCGCGTATCTCATCAATATACACAAATTCATCGGCCATATGCGACCGCGCCGAATCACCGGGACCTACTTTGATCGACTCAATATCAAGCAGCGACTGATCAGACGTCGTTGGGGAGCCGTAGGTAGTGCGCCCTAAACTTATGCCTGCACGTACTATAGGGTGGTTGCGGTTAATTGACGAAGGCTTTAAACGGATAGATCGTGCCTTAACATCGCACTTAACGTTTTTTTGTATAATTTCAAGCACTTCCTCGTTACGGTAAGCATCAGTTACCCGCACATCAACTACAAAATTGCAGCTGGCAGGCACCACATTATGCTGCGACCCTGCATTAATTACCGTAACCGACATTTTTATAGGGCCAAAAACGTCAGACTCATTTGGAAAGCGAAACGTACGGAACCATTCAATGTCTTTCAAGGCATTGTAAATAGCATTTTCACCTTCTTCCCGTGCTGCATGCCCTGCTTTACCATGTGCTACACAATCCAGCACCATCAAACCACGCTCAGCAACTGCTAATTGCATCAAAGTAGGTTCGCCCACTATGCCAAAATCAAGCTTACCCAATTCAGGAATGATGAGCTCAAGTCCGTTACGCCCGGATATTTCCTCTTCGGCAGTGGTGGCCAGGCAAAAGTTATATTTCAGATCCTCATGCTCATAAAAATAAAGGAACACAGCTATCAATGCTACCAAACACCCGCCCGCATCATTGCTGCCCAAACCGTATAACTTACCATCTTCAATTTTGGCATCAAATGGGTCGCGGGTATAACCGGTATTGGGTTTAACAGTATCGTGATGAGAGTTTAAAAGAATTGTGGGTTTTGCAGCATCAAAATGCTTGTTGTATACCCAAATATTATTGATCTTCCGGTGTGGTATAATACCTTTTTTCTTTAAAAAATCCTCAATAATATCAGCAGTGGCGCCTTCTTCTTTGCTGAAAGATGGTGTTATAATTAATTGTTTAAGTAGCTCAACCGCTTGTTGGTATAGTGTAATAATATCTGGCATAAATGTGATTATAATAATAAAAACATTAGCACCCTCTAAATCTCCCCCGGTAGGGAAGAGTTGAAAAGCACTAATAAAAAGTCCTCCCTTCCGGAGAGGATTAGGAGGGGCTAAACAGCCCCTTGTCTCTATCTAAAAACTGTGGTCTGGGTAGATCAAGCCCCAGCTTGTCACTCAATTGTTCTGATACATAATCGGCCAGTTCGGGCGAGTATCGCTCGTCATGCTGGTGCATAAAAAACCAAACAGACTGCAGGCCCATACCCTGCCATTGCTTAATGCGGTTAACCCAATCATCAACCCGTTTATAATCTGTACGGTGCAGGCTGTTACCCACAAAACGTATAAAGGCATGCGGGGTAGGCAGTGTCATATGCACCACATCGCGCCTGCCTGATGCATCGGTAATTACTGCGCCAATACCTAACTCGTGCATTAAATTGAACGCGCTCTCGCGGGCCTCGGTGTTGGCGAACCATTCTTTATGGCGCAGCTCTACAAACACGGGTACATCTTTAGGCAGGTGTTCCAGATAAGCCTTTACTTCGGGGAAACTTTTGGGTGTAAAGTTATCGCTCAACTGCAAAAACAATGGCCCTAACTTATCGCCGAAGGCCATAATACCTTCATAAAATTGGGTAGTAATTTCCTCGGCGTTTTTAAGGCGCCGTATATGGCTAATGCTTTGCGAAAATTTAGGGCAAAACTTAAAACCGGGGTTGCTTACTGCTTTTTCCTTCCATTTACTAATGGTAGCAGCCGGGTAAACGTTGTAAAATGTAGCGTTAAGCTCAATACAGTCAAAGTGCTTTACATACTCATCTAAAAAGTTAGCGTCTTTTGTTTTAGGGGGATAGATCTTGTCTACCCACTCTTTACGGCCCCACTTGGCACAGCCTACATGCACCTGTAAGGGTGCTTTGCCCTTTGCTGCGGCCAGCGATTTAATAGTAAGTTCAGGATCAGGTGGCAATGAAAAATCCAACTCGTCCAACTCTTCTGGTAATACCCGGCCAAATTCCATAATTTTATTCCAATTTTACCTGCAAGTTAATACTTTTACATCATACCCTATTTGCTATAATATTATTTAGCCAATGGCGTTTTTACCTCTGCACATCAACAAACTACAATACCATGTTTAACAGATATATAACCGCCGCCCTGCTTGCATTGTTTGTGCTGTCGGTAAACGCGCAGGCTACCTTACAACAACAAATAACCGGTATTGCTAAAGATGCTAAAGGCATTGTAGCGGTAACCGCGCTGAATATTGAGATGCGCGATTCAGTATCTTACAACGGCGACGCGCAAATGGTTATGCAAAGCGTAATGAAGTTCCCGATAGCGCTGGCGGTGATGCAACAAGTGGAACGAGGCAAACTGAGCCTTGACCAAATGATAAAAATACGTGAGCGTGATCTGCACCACACCAACGGCCCCATTTTTGAAAAACATCCCAAAGGTGTCGATATGCCGTTAAGCCAATTGCTAAGCTACATGGTATCATTAAGTGATAATAACGCCTGCGATATTTTGCTGGATAAACTGGGCGGTGTTGCCCCGGTAATGAATTATCTGCATAGCATTGGCGTTAAAGGTATTGTTGTTGACGCGTCAGAAATTGATATGGCAGCGGCTTGGGGAGTGCAATACACCAATTGGTGCACACCGGCAGATATGGTGCATTTGTTGGATGTTTTTTACCAGGGCAAGGCGCTTAATAAACAAAACACTGATACCTTAATAAAAAAAATGGTTGAAACCAGCACCGGCCCAAAACTAATAAAAGGCCTTTTACCCGCGGAGACTATTGTTGCCCATAAAACCGGTAGATCAGCCACCAACAATGCAGGTTTAACACCGGCAACTAATGATGTGGGCATAATAACATTACCTAACGGACAACATCTGGCCATTGCCATATTTGTTGGTAACTCAACTGCTGATGACGATATGCGCGAGAACGTTATTGCACGCATTGCCAAAGCAGTTTGGGATAACGCGACCATGAAAAAATAACACTTATCAGATAGAAAGCTTCAGGCCGTCGTAAGCCAGTTGAATACCGGGCGGTAATTCTGCAGATACATCTGCATGTTTACCTAAACGGTGACTGATGTGTGTAAAGTAAGTGTTTTTGGCCCCAATTTCCAATGCGAAATCAATAGCTTCCTGAAAGGTAAAATGCGAAATGTGTTCCTGCTTTTGCAGGGCGTTAAGCACCAGTATTTTTGTGCCTTTTAGTTTTTCTTTTTCACTTTCGGCAATGGTTTTGGCATCAGTAATATAGGTAAAATCATTAATCCGGAAGCCCAATATAGGTAGTATGTAGTGCATTACCTCAATAGGTATAAACCTGATATCGCCAACGTTAAAAGCCGTGTCGCCAATAGTGTGCAGGTTTACCTGCGGAATGCCGGGATATTTATGTTCTGCAAAAACATAAGGGAACTCGCGCATAAGCGTGGCCTGCACCCGCATATCGGCGTAAATATTCATGGGCGCCTGTTGCTTGTAATTAAATGCACGTATGTCGTCCATCCCGGCAACATGGTCCTTATGCTCATGCGTGTACACCAAACCATCAAGGTGCTGAACATTGGCTCGCAGCATTTGATACCTAAAATCAGGCCCTGAATCTATCACAACGGTGGTGCTATCACTTTCAATCAAAATAGAGCTGCGCAACCGCTTGTTGTGGCTGTCTGTAGATGTACATACCTCGCACCCGCAGGCTATTACAGGCACACCCTGCGACGTTCCGGTTCCTAAAAAAGTAATTATCACAGTTGCAGTTTGGTTTGTTTTAGCTGCTGCAAAAAAGCAGTCTGTTTATCATCAAGCAGGTTGTGGTCCACCTCTAGCTCGCGCAGTAATTCGGCAATGGCCAATACTTTGCTCTCCAGATTCGAGAAACGGTTAATCACTATAATTTTGCTGTTTTGCAACAGGCAGGCTCCGGTTTTAAAGTTCCCTTTTTCATAACGCACCTTATAACCGGCTGTTTTTAGCAGCAGTTCCATTTTATCAAGCGTATGGGTGGTTAGCGTTAGCATTGTTTCAAAAGTAATGTTTTGTTATTAAGTCCGGAAGTCGGGACGACGGAAAGTACGGAAGAACAACAGGTATTTAATTTTTACACCTTTGTTTGTTCTACCCTAAAACATTTTTCTGGGTTGTGTTGTTTTAAACCTACCAATTAGTGTTCGTATAAAAATGACAAAGAAGATTCTGGTAATTGATGATAATAATGACCTGCTCAACTTGCTTAATGAAGCGCTAACAGCAGAAGGATACGAGGTAGAATGCGCATCGCACGTTGATAACATATACGAATGTGTACGTAATGCGCGCCCCGGCCTTGTTATAGTTGACTATATTTTAGAAGGTATTAACGGTGGCGAACTTTGCCATCAGCTAAAAATAAATCCGCGTACCAGCCATTTGCCGGTGGTTATGATAACAGGGTATCCGCGTGTGTTAGAATCTTTGGGTAGCTATGGTGCAGATCATTTACTAACCAAGCCTTTTGATCTGAATGAATTGCTGGCGGTGGTTAACGATTATTTTGCCGGTAAGGCAGCCGTTGCCTGATAGTCGTTAGCCTATTTAAATACCCTTGTAAGGGTGATAGTAAAAGTAGTGCCCTGTTTTTCAACGCTGTTTACTTTAATATCGCCGCCATGTTTGGTAACTATCTGGCGCACTATACTAAGGCCCAGGCCAACAGATTCTTCTCCGCGCACACCACGCCTGCTCGCTCTTGAAAAACGCTCAAAAATAAAGGGCAACAGCTCTTCGGGA